>WBZO01002393.1_pt1 | contig 24518 bp, 30 predicted proteins | sample 5204261 | NCBI WGS metagenome assembly WBZO01 (sample SAMN12412400, study PRJNA552823) | activated sludge metagenome | isolation source: activated sludge from anammox sidestream of wastewater treatment plant... | place: USA: North Carolina | collected 2017-09
ATCGTCGCGCACCTCGAGGAGAAGGTCGCCGAGCTGTCCTCGGCGAACGAGCGTCTGCGCGAGGTGGAGAAGGCCCAGCAGCAGGTCGTCGCCATCGCCCGCAAGCTCGAGGAAGAGGGCGTCATCACCACCGGTGCGGGTGCGGGAGAAGCGTATGTTGTCTGAAGGGGCATCAGGCACGGCGGTGCGCGCCACCGAGCGCAGCCGCGTCACCAGCTTCTGGGACGACGCGCCGGTCACCGCGGCCGCGAGCCAGATCACGTCACCCTACGTGTCCGCCACGTCAGCGCAGGCCGCCGCGGCGAAGCCAACAGCGGCGTCGGCACCGAAGCCGGTGGCCGAACCCGCGACCGAGCCCGCGGCACCCAGGCCGTCGTTTGCCGAACTGGAACGCGACGCCTTCATGAAGGGCTACGCGCAGGGCGAACGATCGGGCGCCGAGGCCGCAGCCAAGCGGGGCGAGGCCACGCTGCGCCGCCTGGCGCAGACGGTGGAGGAACTGGCCGGGCTCCGCACCGAACTCGTGCAGAAGACCGAGCGGCAGGTTGTCGAACTCGCACTGGCCATCGCGGGCCGGGTGCTGCGACGCGAGGTCTCGCTCGATCGTGAGCTGCTCGTCGCCATGGCCCGCATCGCCCTCGAGCGTCTCGGCGAGAACACCTCGGCGACCATCCGGCTGAACCCGGACGACTACGCGTTCATCGGGGCGCAGGCCCAGGTCGGAGACAGCAGCCTCGTGCGGGTTGTCGCCGATCCGCTGGTGAGCTCGGGCGGATGCCTGGTGCAGTCGGACTTCGGCCTGATCGACGTCGGGATCGACGCCCAGCTCGGGGAGATGGCCTCGGCGCTCGGTGTCTCGATGCCGGCCGCAGCCCCTGCGCAGGTGCGTGCCGGACGGGGGGCCGCATGAGCGGCATCGTGCTGGATCGCTACTTCGAGCGGGTGGAGCAGGCCGAGCCGGCGCCCATCATGGGCGAGGTGATCCGGGTCACCGGGCTCCTGGTCGAGTCGATGGGGCCGCGCGTGCGGGTGGGCGAGGTCTGCGAACTCCGGGGACATGCGAGCGCACCTCCACTGCCGGTGGAGGTGGTGGGATTCCGCGATGGCCGCCTGCTGACCGTGCCGCTCGGCGACACCGCAGGCATCAGGCCCGGCGACAAGATCGTGGCACGCGGCGGCACGCTGTCCATCCCGGTCGGCGTGCGCCTCATGGGGCGCGTCATCGATGGGCTCGGCAACCCGATCGACGGGCTTGGACCCCTCCAAGTCAGTGAATCGGCACCGCTCAAGCCGGCTGCACTCAATCCACTGGCGCGCAGCCCGATTTCCGAGCCCATCGGCACGGGGGTTCGTGCCATGGATGCCCTGCTGACGTGCGGCCGCGGGCAGCGCATCGGCCTGTTCGGCGGCAGCGGCGTCGGCAAGAGCACGCTGCTTGGCATGATGGCCAGGGGCACCGAGGCGGATGTCGTGGTGCTGGCCCTGGTCGGCGAGCGCGGTCGCGAGGTCCGTTCTTTCCTGGAGCACGACCTCGGTCCGCAGGGGCTCGAGCGGTCGGTGGTCGTCGTCTCGACGTCCGACAGTCCGCCGCTGCTGCGCCTGCGTGCGGCCTACAGCGCCACGGCGATTGCGGAGCACTTCCGTGCCGCCGGCCGCAACGTGCTGCTCATGATGGACTCGGTCACGCGCTTCGCGATGGCGCAGCGCGAGGTCGGCCTGGCCGCCGGCGAACCGCCCACGGCGAAGGGCTACCCGCCGTCGGTGTTCGCGCTGCTGCCGGGGCTGCTCGAGCGCGCCGGCAACCTCCGGAGCGGGGGCAGCATCACGGCGGTCTACTCGGTGCTCGTGGAAGGGGACGACAACAACGAACCGATTGCCGACGCGGTGCGCGGCATCCTCGACGGCCACATCGTGCTGTCGCGCGATCTCGCCGCCCGCAACCACTACCCGGCGATCGACATCCTGCAGTCGGTCAGCCGGACCATGCCCGACGTGACATCGCCGGCGCATCGGGCCAAGGCGGGCAAGGTGCGCGAGTGGCTGGCCACCCTGCGCGACAGCGACGACCTTGTCAGTGTCGGCGCGTACGTCGCGGGCAGCAATCCCCGGATCGACGAGGCGCTGGCGAAACGCGATGCCGTCGACGGCTTCCTGCGCCAGCCGGCCGACCTCGGCACGGCATTCGCGGACGCCGCGTCCTCGCTGGAGAAGCTCTAGGTCATGACCTTCAGGTTCCGCGCGGCGGCGGCCCTCGACCTGCGGCGCAAGCAGGAGGACGCGGCACGCCTCGAGGTGGCGCGGGCGGAGACCGCCGTCATCGCGGCCACGCACCGCTCACGGGACGCCCGGGCGAAGGTGGGCGACGAAGGGCGTCGGCTCGTCGACCTCCAGCGCGAGGGGAGCGAGGCCTGGCGGGTTCAGTGGCAACGGGCCTGGATCGAGAAGCAGCGCCACGAGGCGGCCCAGCGCGCGAAGGAGCTTGCGGATCGCACCGCGGAGGCGACGCGCGCGGCCCAGGTGGCGCGCGAGGCCATGAAGAAGCGGCGCGTGCTCGAGCGGCTGCGCGACCGCGCCTGGCACCGGCACAAGCGGCTGGTGCACGAACAGCACGTCAGGGACATGAACGAACTGGCCACGCTCAGGTTCGTGGCGCAGATCGCCGAAGAAGGAGGCACCCGTGCAGATTGACTCGACGAGCGGCGCCAGCGGCGCGGCGGCGACCGAAACCACGAAGAAAGACAAGGACGCCCAGGCGCTCGGGAAGGATGCCTTCCTGAACCTGCTCGTGACCCAGCTGCAGCACCAGGATCCGACCAAGCCGATGGATGACACGGCGTTCCTGGCGCAGCTCGCGCAGTTCAGCTCCCTCGAGCAACTCCAGCAGATGAACCAGTCGTTGACGACGATCGCGCAGTTCTACACGGCGCTTGGCACCGGCTCGGCGGCCGATGCGGCGACCTCCGGCAGCAACCAGACCGCCGCGAATGAAGGGAGCGTCTAAATGGGTTTCTCAGCCAGCCTCTCGGGGCTCAGCGCCAGCCAGCAGAAGTTGAATGTCATTGGTAACAATCTGGCCAACATCAACACCGTCGGCTTCAAGGCGAGCGCCGTGCAGTTCTCCGACCTGGTGAGCCAGAACGTGGGCGGCTCCAGCGTGAATCCGATGCAGGTGGGCCTCGGCGTGACGACTGGCGCCATCTCGCCCATCTTCACGCAGGGCGGTTTCGACAACACGGGCATCGCCACCAACGTGGCCATCCAGGGCGCGGGCTTCTTCGTGGTCGGCAGCGGGAATGACCAGTCGTACACCCGCGCCGGCAACTTCGCGTTCGACGCGAGCGGCATGCTCGTGACGGCCGATGGCATGCCGGTTCAGGGCTACACCCAGCTCGATCCGGTCACTGGTCAGGTGATCACCGGTGGTGCCCTCAGCAGCATCGTCATTCCGCCGGGCTCGCTCCTGGCGCCCATCGCCAGCACCGAGTTCCAGACCGTGTCGAACCTCGATGCGGCGGCCGTGGTGGGCGATACGTTCACCTCGTCGGTGCAGCTGGTGGACTCGCTCGGCACCACGCACGTGGCAACGATCACGTATACCAACACCGCCAATGGCGCGTGGAACTACGACATCACGGTGCCTGGCGCCGAGGTGACCGGCGGCACGGCGGGCACGCCGTTCTCGATCCTGGCGGCGCCCGGCACGCTGACCTTCAACGGCAACGGCGTCCTGACGGCCATCGATGGCGTGAACCCGCCCGCCGATGTCGTGCTGAACATGCCGGCCTGGGCGAACGGCGCCACTGCCGGCGTCGTCACGTGGGATGTCGTGCTCGCCAACGGCAACGCCACGCTGAGCGGCTTCGACAGCGCCTCGGCAACCACCTCGGTGAGTGCGAACGGCACGACCGCTGGCACGATCGACACCATCTCCATCAACACCGACGGTGAGCTCGTCGCGAGCTTCGGCGCGGGCAAGTCCATGGTTGTCGCGCAACTCGCCCTGGCCACCTTCAACAATCAGCTCGGTCTCGTGAAACTTGGGTCGAACCGGTTCGGCGCGAGCGATGCGGCGGGTCAGCCCAACATCGGCGGCGCCGGTACGGGCGGTCGCGGCACGGTGGTCGGGAACACGCTCGAGCAGTCGAACGTGGACATCGCGCAGGAGTTCACGCAGATGATCCTGGCGCAGCGCGGCTACCAGGCCAACTCGAAGAGCATCACGGTGGCTGACGAAGTGTTGCAGGACACGCTGGCCCTGAAGCGCTGATGAACGCCGGCTGAACAGGATTCCCCATGCTGTCCACGGATATGGGCGCCGCGCAGGCGGCGCCCGCAGGTCTGCCCGGCGTCAGCAGCACTCAGGCGCCGGCCGGAGCGCGCGACCGCCAGCCCGCCGCAGGCGATCGCGACTTCGGCCAGATGTTCGATCAGGCGGCGGGCGAGGCCCGCGCGCAGGAGACGGGGAAGGTGACGCAGAAACCACCTGCCACGTCCTCCACGACCGCCGTGGCGGTCGGCCTCGCCGAGGCCGAAGACCCGGATGCGCCGGCCATGGAGGCCGGCGCGGACCTGGACGAGGCACCGGTCGGCGCGGAATCCGCCGACGCGGGTGATGACACCGATGCCGGGGACACGTCGCCCACCGTCACGGTGTTCGATCCGCGCCTGTTGCTCCTGATGCAGTCGCGGCCTTCGGAGGCGGCGCTCGTCCCGGCCGCGGTGGACGAACGTGTTGCGAATCGGGCAGGTAGCCCGGTCGGTGTGCCAGCATTCGTGCAACCGTTGGCGCCGAAGCCGATGGTGATGCCGGCGCCGGAACCCGTGGGCGATGAGGTGCCGGATCCTGCGACCTCGGAGTTCCTGCTGGCCGCAGATGCCGGCGAGGGTGTCGCGTACGGCGACACGGGCACACAACCGGCCGTCGGCACGACCGCCCTCATGGGGGGAATGGACGGCGGGGATGCCGATGTGGCGTCGTCCGCTGATATGGCACAGGCGTTCGAGGCGCAGTCGGCGGTCACTCTCGAGGCGTGGACCTCGCCGCGGGGGACACCGACCGGCGGGCTGTCTGCCAACAGTGCGGCGGACGCCGCCGGAGTCTCCGTGGCCAACCAGACGCCGGAACAGGTGGCGATGGCCGCGCTGCGCCACGCCCTGGCCAGGCACGACATCGGCTCCGTAAGGGGCGGGGCCGCCACAGAGCAGCCGTCGACCTCGTCCGGCGCCGGTCCGTCGAACTCTGCGGCCGGAGCGTCGACCGATGCCACCGGGAACGTGCCCGATCCGGTCGCGCCGACTGCCGGCGTGATCCCGGACGGGCTCCGTCACGCGTCGACTCACGCGGCCGGATCCGCAGCGCTCGGCATGCAGCGCGCGGCCGATCACGCCGCACGTCCGGCAGTGGCGGAGGACATGTCTGCCCCCGTGGTCGACGCCGCAGGGGCCCAGGTCGCCGGCAGCGTTGCGGCGGGGATGACTGACGTGTCCGAGACCGCAAGCCCGTCCACAGAAGCGCCGTCGACGTCCATGCCACGCGCGGCCGCTCCGCAGGTCCACGCGTCGCAGGTGGCTGCTCCGCAGGCCGGGGTCGCGACCGACGCCGTCGCGTATGCGGCCCAGCCACAGGAGTCCAATGCCCAGCCCGAGCCCGAGCCGAGGGCGGCGGTGCGGTCCGCGCGTGTGGCCCACGCGATAGCGGCGTTCCAGGCGGCGGCGGCCGTGCTCGGCACCGGCACGCCGGCGGGCGTGCATGCCGCGGTGGCCTCTCAGGCAGCGACGCCAGCCCTGCTCGACGCCGAACTGCCGACGCAGATCATCCAGGCGGTCCGGGTGCAGTTCAGCCAGGGTGGTGGCGAGGCCACGCTTCGTCTGAACCCGGGGTTCCTGGGTGGGCTCACCGTGGGGATCGAGGTGGATGGTTCCACCGTCGTGGCATCCCTGCACGCCAGCAGCGCCGAGGTACGCGAGTGGATTCAGCGCAACGAGCAGGTGCTGCGGCAGTCCCTCGCCGATCAGGGGCTGCAGCTCGAACGGCTGGTCGTCGTCGATGAGGACGCGGATGCGGCGCGGGACGGTGCGCCGCGCGATGGTCGCCGCGAGCAACCGGAGCAGCAGGCGCCGCGCAGGAGCCGCCGCACCGACAATCCAGGCACGTTCGAACTCGTTCTATAGGAGAGGCACAGCATGGCGATCAACATCGGTTCGTCCGGCGACATCAGCCAGGTCAGCGCCCGGCTGATGGACCGCGTGGACTCGAACAAGGACGGACAGCTCTCGAAGGACGAATTCAACTCGTTCCTGACCTCACTGCTCGGCGGCCTCGCGTCGGCGTCGCCCACCACGCCGACGCTGGCGGCGGTCACCACCGCGCCCCTGCGCACCGTGGCGGCGCGGACGATGCTCGAGAGCCGGGGCACCTACGATCCGATACCCGGCTTCGACCTCAACAAGTTGAACAACCCGGAACACACGACCATCAAGTACCAGTTCGGTCGTGCGGTCCAGGACCTCGCCCTTGCCCCGACGAGCGCCAACCTCCAGGCGATCGTCGACCACTTCAATGCGAACGGTGGCAACGCGACCATCACCGGCGAAGACAAGATCGACTTCGGCGACGGCTTCGGGCCGATCGACGTGATCTTCTCCGTCGGCGACCCCGAAGCCCGCTGGCAGTGGCTGCCGACGACGTAGGAAGAGGGACCTGCCAGGTTCCAAGTTCGGAACGGAACGCCTTGCCCTGTCGCCGGACCGTCACCGTGTCCGGCGACCCGACCCGTCCGCCGCACGCCAACCCCTGAAAATCGGCACTTTCCTCGAAAACTTGCGGGCACCCGGCTTGCTCTTCTGCTGGTGTCGCCACTGGTGGCGCCACCTATTCACACAATTACATGAGCGACGCAGCCCCCAAGGCCACCGAGAAGAAGAAATCGCCGGTCATGCTCATCGCCATCGTCGCGGTCGTAGCTGCCGCGGCTGCCGGAGGCGGTGCCTACTTCTTCCTCGGGAAGAAGGAAACCGGTCCTGCCAAGGTCGAAGAAAAGAAGTTGAGCGAGCACGGACTCGTGAAGCTGGAGCCGTTCGTGGTGAACCTGGCCGACGAGGGCCACCAGCGGTTCCTCCGAGCCTCCATCCAACTGGTCGTCGAAAGCGAGGAGGAGGCGCTCGAGTTCGAGGAGAAGGCCGTCCTCACGATGGGCGCCCGCTCGGCCATCGTCGACCTGCTCACCGAACAGACCTCCGAACACGTCGCATCGGCGGAAGGCAAGACCGCGCTCCGGGAGGAACTGAAGGAGAAGGTCTCGCACGCCCTGAAGATGGAGGTGGTGGATGTCCTCTTCAGCGACTTCGTCATCCAGTACTGAGCGGCCGGTGCCCGTCCTCGAGGCACCGGACCCCTACACGCCACTGGCCGACATCCGCTGCGACGTCGAAGTGGTGATCGGCACCGGCGTCCTCACGCTGCGCGACTGCCTCACCCTCGAGCGGCAGCATGTCGTCAAGCTCGTCGAGCCGGCCGGGGCCGACCTCGCCGTTCGCGTGCACGGCATCACCGTCGGCACGGGCGAGGTGGTCGTCGTCGACAATGCCGCGGCTCTTCGCGTGACACACATCGTCCCGCCAGCCGGGGTGGAGATGTCATGAGCAGCGCGCTGCTGGCACTCAGCCAGGCCGACAGCCTGGCGGGTGGCGGCCCCTCGATCTCCCTGCAGGCGTACCTCACGGTGGCCGTCGTCCTCGCCGTCCTTGGCGGGGCGGCGTGGGCGCTGCGCCGGACGAACACCTTCCGTCGCTCGCAGTTGCCGATTGTGGTCGAGTCCGCCGTGCCGCTCGGCGAGCGGCGCTCCCTGGTGGTCGTGTCGGTGGAAGGGCGCCGGCTGCTGCTGGGGCTCACCCCGCACAGCGTCGGGCTGGTCACCGAACTGAAGGGACAGCCCCCGGACTTCGGGAGGGCGCTCGATGCGTCCCTGGCGGAGCCGAAGCCATGATCCAGCGTCCCCGCCGGACCGTACTCCTGCTCGTCGTGCTGCTGCTCGCCTCGTCGGCGGCCGTGTACGCGCAGCCGGCCGCACCGCCACAGGACCTGAACTTCCGGATCGACGGCGTGGGGACCGTCTCGGCCCCGCTCCAGATCGTGCTCGTGCTGACGTTGCTGTCGTTCGTTCCGGCGGCACTCGTCATCATGACGTCCTTCACCAGAATCGCCATCGTCTTCCATTTCTTGAGGCAGGCCATCGGCACCCAGGAGATGCCGTCGAACCAGATGCTGGTCGGCCTCACGCTGTTCCTGACGGCGTTCATCATGGCGCCCGTGGCCGACCGCATCAACCAGCTCGCCGTGCAGCCCGCGATCGCGGGGAGGATGGACGTGATGGACGCGCTCGAGGCCGGCGCACCCCCGCTGCGCGAGTTCATGCTCAAGCAGACCCGGCAGGCCGACCTCGCCCTCTTCGTCGACCTCGCGCGGCTGCCGCGGCCGAACAGCCCGACCGACCTGCCGATGCGCGTGGTGATCCCCGCCTACGCCATCTCGGAGCTGAAGACCGGCTTCCAGATGGGATTCTTCATCTTCATTCCGTTCCTGCTCATCGACCTGATCGTCTCCACGACGCTGCTGTCGATGGGCATGATGCAGCTGCCGCCCGCGATGATCTCGCTGCCGTTCAAGGTCCTGCTGTTCGTGATGATCGACGGCTGGAACCTGATCGTGGGCTCGGTCGTGCGCAGCTTCGCCTGAGGCGCGCCCATGCCAGAAGCCCTCGTCGTCGGAATCGTCCGTCAGGCCATCGAGATTGCGGTGATGGTGACCCTGCCGATGCTCGCTGCCGGGCTCGCGGCCGGCATCCTCGTCAGCATCTTCCAGACCGTCACCTCCATCCAGGACAACGTCCTGGCGTTCATCCCTCGTGCAGCGGCGATCTTCGCCGTCTTCGCCCTGACGTTCCCATGGATCCTCAGGGTGGTCACCGGGTTCTCGGTCTCGCTGATCAACCGCCTGCCGGAGCTGGTGCGGTGAACGAGTTCGAGCCCTTCCTGCGGTTCGGCCTGCTGCTGGTCCGGCCCGGCACCCTCGTGATGGCCGCGCCGCCGTTCGGCTCGCCGTACGCGCCGATGCCCGTGCGGCTTGGCCTCACGCTGCTGTTCACCTTCACGCTGCTGCCGGTGGTCGCGATCCCGGCCACGGTGGGGCTCATCGATCTCGTGGTGATCGTGGTGCGGGAGATGGCGATCGGGCTGGCCATTGCGCTGGGCATCCGGGCGTTGATGGGAGGGGCAGAGCTGGCGGGACACCTCAGCGGCTACCAGCTCGGATTCTCCTACGGTGCCATCGTCGACCCACAGAGCGGCGTCCGGAACTCGATGTTCGCGGCGCTGTACTCGAACATGGCGCTGATCGTCTTCTTCGGGATTAACGGGCACCACCTGCTGCTGCGCGCCATGGCGGCGTCCTACGCGCAGCTCCCGATCGGAACCGGGCACGTGGACGGCTCGCTGGTGGAGGCCGTCATCTCCATGCTCGGCATCATCTTCGTGCTCGGCGTGAGGCTGGCCACACCGCTGATCCTGGTGCTGCTGGTCGTGGAGGTCGCGCTCGGCCTGATCGCCCGCGCGGCTCCTGGCGTGAATCTCATGGTGGTGTCGCAGCCGATCCGGATCCTGATCGGGCTGCTGGTCATTGCGTCGATTATCGGCATCGCCCCCGCCCTGTTCGGGCGCTACATCAACCCGGCACTCGAGTCGGGGCTGCGCGCCGCGCTGGCGTTCCGCTGAGGACTGCTGATGTCGGACCAGGGCGAGAAGACAGAACAACCCACAGCCAAGCGCCTCAAGGATGCGCGTGAGCGCGGCCAGGTGGCGCGAAGCCAGGACCTCAGCGTGGCGGTCTCCTCCCTGGCGCTGACGCTGGCCCTCGTCAACGTCGGACCCGGGATCGCCAGCCAGATGGCGACGCGCCTGGCAGCCGGCATCAATCGCATCGGTGACCACCCCCTCGAACCGATTACCCAGGGCGAGCTGACGCAGGCCATCCTGGCCGACGGCCAGACCGTGCTCCTGACGGTGGGCCCGTTGCTCGGCATTGCGGCGATCGTGGGCGTGCTCGGCACGGTCGGCCAGACCGGCTGGGTGTTCGCGACCGAGTCGATCAAGCTCAAGTGGGAGAATCTGAGCCCCTCGCACGGCCTGCAGCGTCTCAAGCCCTCGCAGGGCGGCCTGCAACTGCTGAAGGCCCTGCTGGCGGTGACGGTGCTCACCACGATCGCCTGGCGGATCGTCGACGCCCAGCTGCACGACGGGGGACTGGTGGCCCGGATGGCGCCGGCTGACGCGGCGAGGTACGGCTGGGAGTCGGTGCGGCAGCTGCTGTGGCAGGGCGCGCTTGCCATGATGGCGATCGGCGTCGCCGATTACCTCGTCCAGCGCTGGCGCACGACGAACTCGCTGAAGATGACCAAGCAGGAGGTCAAGGACGAGCACAAGGCGTCCGAAGGCTCCCCGCAGATCAAGGCCCGCGTCCGGATGATCCAGCGCCAGATGATCAGGCGCCGGATGCTGAAGGCCGTCAAGTCGGCCACGGTGGTCGTGACCAACCCGACCCACTTCGCCGTGGCACTCAAGTACGACCGCGCCACCATGCCCGCGCCGATCGTCGTGGCGAAGGGGGCGGACCACCTGGCGCAGCGCATCAAGGCCATGGCACGCGAGCACGGCGTGCCGATGGTCGAGAACGTCCCCCTGGCACAGGCGCTCTACAAGGGCGCCGAGGTGGGCGACGCCATCCCGGGACCGCTGTTCGGCGCGGTTGCGGAGGTCCTCGCCTACCTGGTGCGCATCAGGCAACTGGTGCTGTAGGTCATCGACATGAGCACAGAGTCCACGCTCGTCCCACGCTCCGGCGCACAGCTCCTCGCGCCGATCGCCGTCATGGCGGTCGTGCTGCTGATGATCGTGCCGCTGCCGCCGATCGTCCTCGACCTGCTCCTGTCGGTGGACATCGGCCTCGCGGTCGTGCTGCTGCTCACTGTGATCTACATCAAGCAGCCGGTGGAGTTCTCGGTCTTCCCCTCGCTGCTCCTGCTGCTGACCCTGATCCGCCTCTCGTTGAACGTCGCCGCGACCCGCCTGATCCTGATGAACGGGCAGGACGGCGTGGAGGCGGCCGGTCACGTGATCATGGCCTTCGGCCAGTTCGTGGTGGGCGGCAACTTCGTCGTCGGCATCGTGGTCTTCATCGTGCTGATCGCGATCCAGTTCCTCGTGATCAACCACGGTGCGGTGCGCATCTCGGAGGTCACGGCCCGCTTCACGCTCGACGCCATGCCCGGTCGCCAGATGGCGATCGACGCCGACCTGAACGCCGGCATCATCGACGAGACCGAGGCCCGCCAGCGGCGCGAGCGGGTGCGCCGCGAGGCGGACTTCTACGGGTCGATGGACGGCGCGATCCGCTTCACGCAGCGCGATGCGCTCGCGGCCGTGCTCATCACCGGCGTGAACATCGTGGCCGGGCTGATCATCGGCGTGATGCAGCACGACCTCGACGTGGCGACCGCTGCGCAGACCTACACCATCCTGACGGTGGGCGAGGGGCTGGTCACCTCGATTCCCGCGCTGCTCGTCTCGATGTCGGGCGGCCTCATCACGACGCGGGCCGCGGCGGAGTCGCACCTGGGCGACGAAGTGGCCGTGCAGCTGCTCGCGCGGGCCCGCCCGCTGGCCGTGGCGGCGGCGGTGCTGGTGGGGCTGGCGCTGATTCCAGGCCTGCCCAAGCTGTCGTTCCTGCTGGTTGCCGCCATGCTGGGCGCCGCCGCGTGGGCGAATCGCGCGGCCGTCGAAGGTCCCCGTTCCGCGGCCGAGGCCGAGAAGGCGGCGCAGGCTGGGCCTGGCGGCGGGCAGTCGCCCGACGCCCTCGATGCGTCCACCACGGTCGACCCGCTCTCCGTGGAGGTCGGCTACGCGCTGGTGTCGCTCGTCGACGAGAAGCAGGGCGGCACGCTCCTCAACCGGGTGCGGGCCATCCGCCGCCAGGTGGCCAACGAGACCGGCATCGTGGTGCCGTCGGTGCACGTGGCCGACAACCTCCAACTGCCGCCGCGGGGCTACGCCATCCTCGTGAAGGGGGTGGAGGTGGCGCGCGGGGAGTTGTATGCGGATCGCCTCCTGGCCATCAACCCTGGCGGCGTCGGCGCGCAGCTCGATGGCGTGCAGACCCGCGAGCCGGCGTTCGGCCTGCCGGCCACCTGGATTCCGCAGGAGCATCGGGAGAAGGCCGCCCAGGCCGGGTTCACCGTGGTCGACCCGACCACCGCGCTGTCGACCCACCTGTCGGAGACCATCCGTGCGTTCCTGCCGGACCTGCTCACCCGCCAGCACACCAAGGAGCTGATCGACCGGGTGGGGCAGACCTCGCCGAAGCTGATCGAGGAACTGATCCCGAAGCTGGCCACCATCGGCGACGTCCAGCGAATCCTGCGGCAGCTCCTGCGCGAACGGGTCTCGGTCCGCGACCTGACCACCATCCTCGAGGCGTTTGCCGACGCCGTGGTGGTGACGAAGGACCCGGACAGCCAGACCGAGGCGGTGCGTGCCGCACTCGGCCGCGCGATCTGCCGCCCGTTCCAGAACGAGAAGGGGGAAGTGCCCGTGATTGCACTCTCGCCGACCCTCGAGGAGCGGCTGCTCCAGGCCATCGTGCGGACCGATCAGGGGACCGTGCTCGCCATCGACCCGACGCAGGCGCAGCGGCTGGCCTCGCGCATCGCCGATGTCTTCGCCAGTGCCGTGGCACAGCCTGTGCTCCTCTGCACACCAGCGTTGCGGCCTCACCTGTGGCGGTTGTTCTCCCGGGTGCTGCCGCACCTCGGGGTGCTCTCGCACAACGAGATTCCGGCGCAGGTTTCGATTGCGGCACTGGCGACACTCGACTGACGTATGCAGCTGAGGAAATTCGTTCAACCTACTGTCCGCGAGGCCCTTCGCGAGGTGCGCGAGGCGCTCGGTCCGGACGCCTACGTGCTCAAGACCGAGATGGTCGCCGCACCCGGCCTCCGCGGGCTGCTCGGCGAGCGCCAGGTGCAGGTGACGGCAGGGCTCGACCCCCAGGTGTCGGCTGCCCGACCATCAGTCGAGGAACGTCGGCCGCCCGTCACGGATCCGGTGAGCCAGGCGCTCATCGCGCGGCTGGTCGCCAGCGGACTGGACGCCCCGATGGCGGCTGGTGTGGTCCGGGGCATTCCCGAGTCGCTGCGGCGCGGGGCGACGAGCGGCACGCTGTTCCGTGCACTGGCGGACAGTCTCGGGCACCTGACGTCCCCCTCGGACGAGTTCGCGCGGGCCGAGGTGTTCATCGGGCCTCCCGGCGTGGGCAAGACCACGACGATCGCCAAGATCGCCGCACGCGAACGGGCCGGCCGCGGCCGGTCGCTCGCCATGCTCGCCGCCGACGGCTTCCGGGCTGGCGCCGTGGAGCAGCTCCGCACCTACGCCGACATCATCGGGTCCACCTTCAAGGTGGCGCGCACGGCCGACGACCTCGACCGGGCGCTGGCGACGGCGCGGAACACGGTCCTGGTGGACACGGCAGGGCGATCGCCGCGCGACAGCGCGGTGCGGTCGCACCTCGAGACCCTGTCCCGCCACCGCAACGTGCGCACGCACCTCGTGATGGCCGCCGACACCAGCCTCCGCACGGCGCGCCGCATCGTCGAGGCCTACGCCGACGTGCGACCCTCGCGCATCGTGATCACCAAGCTCGACGAGACCGACTCGCTGGCGCCCCTGAGCGGGCTCCTCAGCGAGTGCGGCATCCCCATCTCCTACATCACCACCGGCCAGCGCGTGCCCGAAGACCTCGAGCGCGCCACGCCTTCGCTGCTGGCCAGCGCGATCCTGCGCGAGACCGACGACGAGACGGTGGAGCAGGCATGAGCATCTCATCGAACGGCTATTCGCGCCGGGGCGTCACCATCGCGGTGACCAGCGGCAAGGGCGGCGTCGGCAAGACGGCCCTCACCGTGAACCTGTCGATCGCGCTCGCCCGGCTCGACCTCCGGGTCGGCATCCTCGACGCGGACTTCGGCCTCGGCAACGTGGACGTCATGCTCGGCCTCACGCCGCTGTCGCACATCGGCAGTGTCCTGGCCGGCGAGAAGGCCCTCGGTGAGATCGGCGCCACGACCGTGTCGGGCGTGCGGGTCTTCCCGGCGGGCAACGGCATCCGCTCCCTCACCTCGGTGCCGGGCGGCCCGTGGGCCCGCCTGCAGTCCGGCATGGAGGACCTGAGCACGACGCTGGACTACCTGCTGGTCGATACGGGCCCCGGCATCGGCGACACCGCCCTGAAGGTGGCCCATGCCACCGACCGTGCGCTCGTCGTCACCACCTGCGAGCCGACCGCGCTCGTGGATGCCTACGCCATGACGAAGCTGCTGCTGTCACGCGCACCACAGCGCGAGGTGGGCCTGGTCGTGAACATGGCGCGCGATGCCGAGGAGGCGCGTCTCGCCGCCCGCCAGCTCGGACTGGCCGTGCAGCAGTTCCTGGGCACCTCGATTCGCTACTACGGACATGTCGAGCGCGACAGCCACGTCACCGACTCGGTGCAGGCGCAGCGGCCGCTGATGGCGCTCGATCTCGATTGCCCCGCCGCGCGGGCCTACGACCGGCTGGCGCGGCGCATCGCCCTGTGGACTCCGCCCGCATCCGGTCGGCTCACCGCGTCCGCGGCGTCGATCGGTGTCATGACGGCAGAGGACTTCGCGCGGACGGAGGCGCGGTCATGCGCATGACAATGCCCGAACAGGACTTCGAAACCCGGGACCGGCTGGTCATGGAGCATGTCGGACTCGTCCGGGCGCTCGCCGGCCGCCTGGCGCACCGCGTGCCGTCGCAGGTCGAGGTCTCCGAGCTGATCAGCGTCGGCGTCCTCGGGCTGATCGATGCCGCCAGCCGCTTCAAGCCGACGCTGGGCGTGCCCTTCGATGCGTTCGCGCGCCGCCGCATCCATGGCGCCATGCTGGACGCCCTGCGCGACCTGGACTGGGCGCCGCGCTCGGTCCGCAAGCTCGGGCGCACCATGGACGGCACGGTGGCGCGGCTTCGCCACGAGCTGGGGCGCGAACCCGAGGAGAAGGAGATCGCCGGGGCGCTGAACGTCTCGGAGGTGGAGTACACGCGGATCCTCGACCAGCTGAAGACCGCGGAGCTGGCCACCATCCGCCAGTCGACCAACGAGGACGGCACCAGCTCACTCGAAGTGGCGGTCGATCCCGGTGAAGGGCCCTATGCACGCCTCGAGCGGGAGGAACTGCGCCAGCTCCTGGCCGAGGCCATCACGGAACTGCCCGAACGCGAGCGCCAGATCCTCGCGCTGTACTACCAGGAGGAGCTGACCCTCGCCGAAATCGGGCAGGTGATCGGGGTGGGTGAGTCGCGCGTGTCGCAGCTGCGCACCCAGGCGATTGGGCGGCTCCGGTCGCGGCTGGCCGCGCGGACGCGCATGCCGGGCGGAGCACAGGCATGAGCAAGGTCCTCACACAGGAAGAAATCGACGCCCTGCTCGCCGCCGCCGACGACGGCAATCCCGAGGCGTCGCCACGGGCCACGGCCGCGCGCGAGACAGCCACGCGGTACAACTTCCGCCGACCGGACCGCGTCTCGAAGGAGCAGATTCACTCGCTCCAGTTCCTGCACGACCGTTACGCGCGGAACGTGGCGACCTCGCTCTCCGCCTACCTCCGCACCATCACGGAGCTGTCGGTGGTCTCGGTGGAGCAGTTCTCCTACTCCGAGTTCCTGATGTCGCTCTCGGACCCGACCGCGTTCTACGCGCTCTCCATCGCGCCGTTCGAGGACCTTGGCGCCCTCGAGGTCAATCCGGCCATCGCCTTCTCCGTGGTGGATCGGATGCTCGGTGGCACCGGCAACGGGTCGGCCCCGACACGTGCGCTCAGCGACATCGAGCAGAACGTCATCGATTCGGTCGTCAAGCTGCTGCTCGACGGCCTGTCCGAGACCTGGCGTGCCCTCACGCCGCTCACCTTCGCGGTCAAGGGGCGCGAGACACGTCCCCAGATGCTGCAGGTGTCCGGTCCGAATGAGGTCGTCGTCATGATCGCGTTCGACATGAGAATCGGCACGGCCCGCGGAATGATGAATCTCTGCCTGCCGGCCAGCCTCATCGAGTCCGTGGGTTCCCACTTCGGCCAGGCGTGGCACAAGCAGCGCCGCGACCCGAACGATCTCGAGCGCACCTGGATCCGCGAGAACCTGTCCCGGGTGCCCCTGCCGCTCACGGCCATGCTCGAGACGCGCCTCAGGACCGGCGACCTCATGGCCCTGCAGTCGGGCGACGTGCTCTCGCTCGGGCTCCGCGCCGATGCGCCAATCGAGCTGCGTGTGGGCACGACGCGGAAGTACATGGGGCACCTCACGCGGCACGCAGGCCGGGTGGGCGTGCGGATCGATCGCCGGGCCGAGGCGGGGACGCAGGAGGGCTAGATGAGCGACCAGGGACTGCACAACAAGCTCGCCTCGCGGTTCGCGCACGAACTGGTGACGGCGCTCGCGACCACCATCGGCGTCACGGCGGCACCGCAGGCGGTGTCCGGCCCGGCCCTGGGCAGCGGCTTCCTGCTCTCGGTGAAGGTGGGCGGCGCGCAGAGCGGGGTGGTGGTGGCGTGGGTGGAGTCGGGCGTGGCCGAGGCGGCCGCGAGGACGGCCACCGGCGCGGAGGGGCAGCCGGCGCTCGACGCCGTGATCTCGCTGCTGCGGGAGACCGCCACGCATGCGTGCGCCATCGTCGGGCTCGCGCCCGAGTTCGCAACCCTGCGGTTCAACGTGTCCGCGGTCACTCCCGGTACGGCCCCTGCGGCCGCCAGCTACTTCCGGTTCGCGATGCCTGACGACACCGACGGCATGGTCGCGGTGTCCGCCAGCCTCACGGAGGTGGCCGATCCGTCGGCCGCCCGGATCAACGGGAACCTCGACCTCGTGCTCGACGTGGAGCTGCCCCTCGTCGTGCGATTCGGCCGGACGACGCTCACGCTGAAGGCGCTGTCGGGTCTCGGCCCAGGGTCCATCGTGGACATGGGACGCTCGCCGGACGATCCGGTGGAACTGCTCGTGAGTGACAAGGTGATTGCCTACGGCGAAGTGGTGATCGTGGACGGGAGCTACGGCCTCCGCATCACCGACCTCGTCAGCCGCTCGGATCGGATCCGGGCCCTGGAGACCAACTGATGGTGACCTACATCCTGCTCGCGGCCATGGCCGTGATCAACGCCCTCCAACTCGTCCTCCTCGTCCGCCTGGCGCGTCGCGTCACCGGGGCGGAGCGGATGCACGAGCGGCTGTCGCACTTCGCCGAGGCGCTCACGCTGTTGACCGACACCACCGAACAGGGGCTGGCGAACGTGGCGGCCAGCCTGAACGCGTTCGGCCAGAAGACGGCCACCCGCAGCACCACCAAGGCCACTACGCGCCGCATCGTCAGCGCGGCCAAGAAGGGACGCTCGGTGTCGGCTATCGCGGCCCAGGAATCGATGTCCGAGAGCGAGATCCGGCTCCACCTCGAACTTGGCGGGTGGACGGTGGGCGGGGAGGCCGACCGTGGCACGCTGCGCGTCTGACCCCTGCGGTACCTGGCGACCCGACCTGCTGACCGGCCTGTCCGGGGTCACGATCGACGAGCGCTGGTTCTGCTCGCAGGCATGCGTGGAGCGGTGGCTCCGGCGTCTGATTTCGGAGGCCACGCCCGCGGCGCCGGCCGCGGTCGGAAGCGCCGGGCCGCACCTGCGCCTTGGCGCACTGCTGCGGCACCACGGGGCGCTCTCGGCCGACCAGCTCCACGAGGCGCTCGAGCAGCAGCGGACGAGCGGCCTCCGACTCGGGGCACAGGCGCGTGCGCTGTTCGGCATCGACCGCGCGCTCGTGCTGCGCGCACTCGCCGCCCAGGCCGGCACCCGGTATCTCACGTCCATCGACCCCGGCACCGTCCAGGACGCCCCCGGTGGGTTGTCCCGTGAGGCGATCCGGGCGCTGGGCCTCATTCCCTTCTCACACCCGGACCGCGAACGTGTGGTGCGCGTGGCGTCCACGGCGCCCATCCGCTGGGATGCGGTGAACGCGCTGCGGCGGCTGGCGGACTGGATTCCGGAACCGTACCTGGTCGAGGACGACACCTGGCAGGAGCTCGTCGAGCACTACGGCTCGGCGGTGCGCAGTGGGGGCGCCCGTCCGGCACCGGCCGAGGCCGTGATCGTGAGCGGCGAGCGCGCCGCCATCGCGGAAATCGCCACGCTGGTCACGTCGGCGCGGCGGGCCCGGCTGGCCGAGGCTCACTGGGAACCGTTCACGCTGGTGCGCGTCCAGGCCGAGGCGATCGTGAAGGACGTGCTGTTCACGCGGACCGCCGCAGAGGAAGCATCATGGCAGGCAGCCAGTACATTGCATTGAGCGGCATGCGCACCCGCCTGGACCAGCTGGATCGGCTGGCGGCGGACATCGCGAATGTCGGGACGGCCGGCTACAAGGCCGAGAAGGCCGCCGACGCGGAGGCCGGTCGGCCGCAGTTCACCAACGTCCTCGAATCGGCCATCGACGTCACGCGGGGGGATCGCCGCCTCGACGTGTCGCCCGGTACGCTGGCCCCCACGGGGCGCGACCTCGACATGGCGATCGACGGCAACGGCTTCTTCGTGATCGAGACGCCCGCCGGGCTGCGCTACACGCGTAACGGCCACTTCTCGCGCAACACCGACGGGCAGCTCACCACCGAGGACGGCTCACTCGTCCAGGGAACCAGCGGGCCGATCCAGATCGGCCGGGGAGAGGTGAGCGTCGACCCGGACGGCACGGTGCGCGCGGGCGGCGTGACCGCCGGCAAGCTCAAGGTCGTCACCTTCGAGAACCCGAGCGCCCTTGTGGCTGAAACCGGCGCAAAGCTCCGGGCGGACAACGCGGCACCCGTCGATGTGCCGACCCCGTCCATCCGCGCCGGCTCACTCGAGCAGTCCAACGTCTCGCTCGTGAACCGCGTGGCCGAACTGACGGGGGTCTCGCGCAGCTTCGAGGCCCTGCAGAAGGCGCTGTCGCTGATGATGAACGACATCGATGGCCGCGCCATCGAGCAACTGGGGAGAATCCGATGATCCGCGCACTCTACACGGCCGCCTCCGGCATGAACGCCCAGCAGGCGAACATCGACACGGTGGCCCACAACCTGGCGAACGTGAACACGGCCGGTTTCAAGAAGAGCCACGTGGAGTTCGAGGATCTCGTCTACCAGGAGATCCGCACCGCCGGTTCGGCCACCTCGTCCACCGGCGAGGCCCCGATTGGCCTCGAGGTCGGCCTCGGTACGCGGCCGGTCGGGACGTCGCGCAACTTCAGCGCGGGCAACCTCCGGTCCACCGGGGGACAGCTGGACCTGGCCATCGAGGGCGACGGCTTCTTCCAGATCACCACGCCCCAGGGCACCACGGCGTATACCCGCACGGGTGCGTTCCACAGGGATGCGCAGGGCATGCTGGTGAATGCCGACGGCTACGGCCTCGAACCGCAGATCAGCATTCCGGCCAACGCGACGGTGGTCACCATCTCCAAGGACGGCGTCGTGTCGGCGCAGATCGCCGGCCAGACCGCCACGCAGCAGCTCGGCACGATCGAGATCGCGACGTTCCAGAACCCGGGCGGCCTGCGTCCCCTCGGCGGCAACCTGTTCGAGGTGACCTCGGCCTCCGGCGACGCCCAGACCGGCGCGCCCGGCCTCGACGGCAAGGGCATCGTCCAGCAGGGATTCATCGAGGACTCGAACGTCAGCGTGGTGGAGGAGATGGTCAACATGATCCTCGGCCAGCGCGCGTACGAGGCGAACTCGCGCGTGATCAAGGCCGCCGACGAGATGCTGGGGCAGGTCAACAACATGGTCCGGTGATGATGCGCACCGTGCTCGCCTCGATCGTGTGCCTCGCCGCGACGGTGGCCGCGGCGCAGCCGGTCCGCCCGGCCGACGACCGCGTGTCGTCGGCGCTGGTGGCGGAACTCGCCGCGCGCTTCGGCGACGAGGCGTCAATCGAGGTGCATCGCGTGGAGGCGTCCATGCGGCAGGCAGGCGCCGGCTCCATCGCCGTGGTGCCGGCACCCCAGGCCAGCCTTGGCGCGCCGGTGCCGTTCGTGATCATCGGCACCGGGGCCGGCGGACGGACGCTGCAGATCGGCAGGGGAACGGCGGAGGTCACCGTGCGCGTGCCGCACGCGCGGACCGCCCGCACGCTGGGCCGCGGCGCGGTCCTCTCCGGTGCCGACCTCCAGGACGTTGTCGGCGATCCCGGCCACGTGCCGCTGCGCCGGCTGCCAACGGTGACCGATCTCATCGGCGGCACCACCCGGCGCGACCTCGGCGAGGGGGTCGTGGTGACCCTGGTCTCTGCCACGCCGCCGCCGGCGGTGCGTGCGGGTGAGACAGTGCAGGCGCTGGCGTCGGTCGGGCCGGTGCAGGTCATCGCCGAACTGACGTCCATGGACAACGGCGCTCCTGGCGCCATCGTGCGGGTGGTCAATCGCGAGTCCCGCCGCGAACTGCGGGCCCGTGTGGTCCGCGCCGGAGTCGTCGAGGTGATACATGACTAGACCGCGTGTCCTCTCCCTGGTGCTGGCGATCGGCCTCGCCGCCTGGTGCGCCCACCCGGCCCTCGCGCAGGGCCAGGGGCAGCCGGCCAGCGACAAGTACGACGAGCAACTGGTCCGCTACCTCGAGTCGGCCCGCCGCCAGGCGGGGGCGACGACGACGGTGGGGAACCGGAACGACTGGATGAACGGCCTGATGGCCGACCTCCGCGCCCGCCGGGTCAACGACCTGGTCACCATCCGGGTGGTCGAAAGCATCACCGCCACCGGGACGGCCGACTCGAACCTCTCGAAGCAGAGCAGCGGGTCGGCGGCCCTGCCGAGCTTCTTCGGCGTCGAGTCGAAGCTGCCCTCCCTGATCGACCCGACCAACCTGGCCGGCACGAACAGCAACACCGACTTCAAGGGTGCCGGCACGACGACACGCGCCGGAGAACTGACAGCGGTGGTCACCGGACGGGTGGCGGAGGTGCTGCCGAATGGTGACCTGTTTATCGAGAGTGTTCGCGAGATCGCGATCAATGGTGATCGGCAGGTGGTGGTCCTGACTGGAGTGGCACGTGTTGCAGACATCAGTCCCGACAACGTCGTGCCGTCCACATCGCTCGGCGAACTGCAGATTCGCTACTTCGGCCGCGGGTTGATCAAGGACAACCTGTCGCCCGGGTGGCTCATCAGAGTGCTGAACAAGATCTTCTGAAGGCCAACATGCCTGTCTTCACGCAACTGCGCACGACAGCCCTGGCGCTCGTCGCCGTCCTCGCCGGTGCCGGTGCAGCCGTGGCTGCCGACACCCCGACCCGCCTCAAGGACATCGCCTCCATCCAGGGGGTCGAGAACGTGCCGCTCATCGGCTACGGGCTCGTGGTGGGCCTGAACAAGACCGGGGACAAGCGCCAGACCATCTTCACCGCGCAGACCATCGCCAACATGCTCCAGCGCTTCGGCCTCTCGGTGCCGGGCGAGCAGATCAAGATCGAGAATGTGGCGGCCGTGCTGGTCACGGCCGAACTCCCGGCCTACGCCAGGCCTGGCGCCCGCATCGACATCACCGCCTCGTCCATCGGCGACGCGCGCAGCCTGCAGGGAGGGACCCTCCTTGCGACACCGCTCCGCGGCGGCAACGGCCAGGTCTACGCGCTGGCACAGGGCCCCCTGTCCATCGGCGGATTCGGCGGCGCTGGCGCCGGCGCGTCGGTGCAGGTGAACCACCTGACGGTCGGCCGCATTCCCTCGGGCGCACAGGTACAGGCCGGCTCGGGCTCGACGCTTCCCACCGGCGAGACGATCACCCTGGCTCTGCGTGAGCCCGACTTCGTCAGCGCCGCCCGCATCGTCGAGGCGATCAACACGGAGCTTGGTCCGGAGCAGGCCGCCGTGGTGGACCCCGGCAGCGTCACGATCCGGGTGCCCCAGCAGTACAAGAACAGTGTGCCGACGCTGATGGCCAGGCTCGAGTCGCTGCCGGTCCAGACCGACGTGAACGCGCGCGTGGTGATCAATGAGCGCACGGGAACCGTGGTGGTGGGCGGCCAGGTACGGATCGGGTCGGCCGCGGTGGCCCACGGCAACCTGTCGGTGCGAATCAGCACGAAGTACGAGGTGTCGCAGCCGAACCCGCTGTCGCGCACGGGCGACACGGTGGTCGTGCCCAACACGCAGGTCGATGTCCGTGAGTCCGACTCGCGGCTGGTGGCGCTCGAGGAGGGGACGACGCTGGACTCGGTCATCAGGGCGCTGAACGCGCTGGGTGCCACGCCCCGCGACATCATCGCCATCATGCAGGCGCTCAAGGCGGCCGGCGCGCTCCGCGCCGAGCTGGTGGTGCTCTGACGTGAGCGTGCTGCCTGCGGGCGTGGGGGCGACCCCGACGGCGGACCCGGCGCAGGCCGAGGCGAAGCGGGCGCAGCTCGCGAAGCTGGCGTACGAGTTCGAGGCGATGTTCCTCTCCGAGATGCTGCGCGGCATGCGCGACTCGATGCTGCCAGACGCGCAGGAGCAGGGCCTGGGCAACGCCACGATGACCGACACCTTCGATACGGAGCTCGGGCTCACGCTCAGCCGGGCCGGCGGGGTCGGCCTTGCGTCGATGATGCTCGAGGCGCTGATGCGCCAGGAGAAAGCCGGGGCCGGGGACGTGACCCTGCCACCCGCGGGATTGCCGTCGTACGTCGCGCCGGTCACGGCGCCGCTGCCGACCGCAGAACTGCTCCCGACGGGGACCGACAGCACAAGCGTCCCGGACGTGACGCTGGCGGCCGTGACCCAGCCGGGCGCCCCCCTTGCGCTGAAGACCTCGCTCGCCAGCCTGCAGCCGGGGCCTGTGACGTCACCGTTCGGCTGGCGATCGGACCCGTTCAGCGGGCGGGCGCAGTTCCACGCCGGCACGGACATCCGCATGGCCTACGGCCAGGAGGTGCAGGCGGTGGCCTCCGGACGGGTGCAGTCGGTCAGTGAGCGGCAGGGCTATGGGTTGACCGTGGTGATCGACCACGGCAGCGGCCTGGAGACGCGCTATGCCCACCTGTCCGGGACATCGGTTCGCGAAGGGGATATCGTCGACGCAGGGCAGGTGGTTGCCCGTTCGGGGAACAGCGGCAGGTCGACCGGGCCGCACCTGCATCTGGAGGCTCGGCAGGATGGAAAGGCCATCGACGTGACGAATCTGTTAAAGCATTCGACGCTGCTTGCCGATTCATACGCTGACAGGTCTCATGTCAGGAGTGGCCATGAAGATTGAGGGCAATAGACCGAACGTTGACGCTTCGCTGGCGGCCCAGGATACCGCCCGTATCGGCGGCAACCAGGGTAAGGAACAGTCCACGCGTGCCGCTGGGGATGCGTTCACTGTCTCGCCGGAACTTGCACTGGCCAACAAGGCCATCGACTCGGCGAGCGAGCCGATGGCGATCAGGCCCGAGGCGGTCGCGCGCGGGCGGGCCCTGCTCGACGGGGGCAGGCTCGGCAGTGATGCGCAGGCGCTGGCCGATGTGCTGATCACGCGCATGCTCAATCACGAGGACTAGGACCGTGCCTGACGACGATCGAGGCGTTGCGCAGCTTGCCGCGCTGGCCGAGACCCTGGAACGGGTTGCCGGTGCCACCGCAAGTGCGAACCCCGACGCGCTGGCTTCCTGTGAAGCGTCGCTCGAGGCGACGCTGTCCCATGTACCGACACCTGCCGACCTGACTGGGGCCGATCCCGAGCAGGTCCGACAGCTCGTGCGTCGCATCCAGTCCGCGCTCTTCCGCTGCCGTGCGCTTGGCCGGGCGACGACCGACCTGATCACCGCTTCGCTGTCCGCTCAGGGTGTGGCCCCCGGCTACCTGCCGGCGGGAGTGGGCGCGCCGGCACCCCGGCTCGGCCGCCTGGAGGTGAGAGTCTGATGGCCGGCCTCTTCAGTTCCCTGTCCAACGCGGCCCAATCCCTCGACGCGCAGCGCTACGGCCTCGACGTCACGGGCCAGAACATCGCCAACCTGAACACCGAGGGGTACGCCCGCCGCCGGCTCGACCTCGCCGAGCGGATGCCGATCAACGGCGTGGGTGGCGTCGAGGTGGTGGGTGTGCGGGCCGCGCGCGACCAGTTCGTCGACCAACGCCTGCGCAACGAGCTGCCGGCCGAGTCGCACGACAGCGCAATGGCCTCGGCGCTCTCGGTCATCGAGACGTCGCTCGGCACCACGGGCAAGTCGATCGACGGCGCGCTGTCGTCGCTGTTTGCGGCGTTCTCGAGCCTCAGCCTCGACCCGCAGTCGGCGGTGGCCCGTGATGCGATCGTCCTGCAGGGATCCCGCCTGGCCACGGCCTTCAACGAGATGTCCGTACGGCTGGACGACTCGCTGGCGCAGGCCGACCGTGACGTGCGCGGTTCGGTGGATCAGATCAACACGCTG
>WBZO01002394.1_pt1 | contig 24518 bp, 19 predicted proteins | sample 5204261 | NCBI WGS metagenome assembly WBZO01 (sample SAMN12412400, study PRJNA552823) | activated sludge metagenome | isolation source: activated sludge from anammox sidestream of wastewater treatment plant... | place: USA: North Carolina | collected 2017-09
GGCTCGGGTGCTCGCGTGCACCTCGATGCGCTCCGCGCGCGAGCCTCCCCTCCCTTTTGGTGCTCGCTCGGCGTGATGCGCCTTCGGCGCACGCCCGCTCCGCGGGCGCAGACACGCCTCTCGGGTCGCGGGGCCGCGGGGCCGTGTCGCTCGGCGGGCTCGGGTGCTCGCACCGGGCTCGAGGCGCGGAGCGCGATGAGCCTCCCCTCCCTTTTGGTGCTCGCTCGGCGTGATGCGCCTTCGGCGCTCTACTTCTTGAACTTCGAGTCGCACGCCATCTTGCACGACGTGCGCGGCGGGACGCAGCGCGAGCCCTCGGGGGCCTTGTCGTCGAGCTTCTCGCACTCGGCGAGGCAGGCGTCGAGCGCGGTGGCGCTGGTCGTGGTGGCCGAGGCGCACTTCCCTTCCGGCGCCGAAGGCGCGTTCGGCGTCGCGGGCGCAGAGGACGCTGAGGTCATCGGTGCACCGGTGCTCGAGGACGACGGCGACGGCTCGTTCGCGGGCGGAGAGTTGCCGCAGGCGACGAGGGTGAGGACGCACGAGAGAGAGAGCACGGTACGCATGAGCCCGCTCTAATCGAACGCGCGCGGCGTCGCAAACTTGGCCACTCGGTGTGTTCCTCCGTAGGACGGAACGTGTCCGGAGGAAATCCATGAACAGTGCAAGCGATCGCCGCGCGCCCGGGGCGACGCGGATTCCGTTCGATGGGATGGTGGAGGTCGGAGGCGCGCTCGGCCCGTCGTTCGAAGCGCAGGCGGTGAACCTCTCCGAGGAGGGGATGCAGCTGCGTACGGCGTACCTGCCCGAGATCGGCCAGCCCATCACCTGTCGCTTCGACGCGGGACAGGGGCTGACCGTCGTCGCGGCCGGCGAGGTCCTCTGGAAGGACGAGATGGGCGACGGCGGTGAGTTCGGCATCCGGTTCACCAACCTCGACGCCCCGAGCACCGTCGCGCTCCAGCGCATCATGGGGATGGCGGAGGACGGCGTCCTCCCGCGCCCGCCGCAGGGGCGCAAGGTGCGCCTGCACATCGACGGGCTCGCTTCGCCGATGCGCGCGCGCCTGCGCGGGACCGAGGCCACGTGCGCGACCGCGTACAGCGAGCTCGGCTTCCTCGAGATGGGCAAGCCGCTCGAGCTCGAGGACGCGACGAGCGGTGAGCGCCGTCCGGCGCTCATCGATCGCGTCGCCGTCGAGGTCGAGGACGGATCGCGCATCCCGCAGCTCGTCGTGACGCTGCGCTACGACGACGACGTGGCGCACGAGGCCGCCGCGGCGGCTGCGGGCGCCGGAGCGGGATCGCTCGCGGGCGTCACCGTCGAGGAGCAGACCGACGGCGAGCACGCGGCCGAGGCCCGGGACTCGGAGATGGACGACGAGGAGATCGACGTGAGCGCGCCCGCCGCGGAGCACGCCGAGGCGGCTCTGGTCGCGGCGGAGGCCGCGGTCGGGGGCGAGGGCGAGGAGATCGACGAGGAGTCGAAGAAGCTGAAGGGATCGTTCGCGCGCACCGCAGCGAAGATCACCCCGGCGATGACCCACTGGGCCAAGCGCGCGAAGACGACGCTCGCGCTGCTCGCGGCGAAGGCGGCGGCGAAGCGCGGCGGCTCGGGCGACGACGTCGAGATCCCGATCCGTCGCACGACGGCGCCGGCTCCGGGCGGCGGGCTGCATGCGGCGGGGCGCAAGGTCGTGCGCGGCGAGATCGGCGAGGAGCGCGCCGCCGAGGAGACGCCGAAGCCGAAGCTCAAGGTGACGAAGCGCAAGGCCGCGGTCGCGGGAGCGGTCGGCCTGGCGACGATCCTGGCGGTCGTGGCGATGCGCAAGCCGGCGGCGCCCCCGCCGATCGCGAGCGCGCCCCCCGCCGAGACCACGGTGCCCGCCGAGGCGCCGCCGCCCGCGACGCCTCCGGCGCCGGTGGCTCCGCCGAATGATCCGCTCGCGGCGCAGGCGCTCAGCGGCGGTGCGCCCGCGGGCATGATGGCGATGGGCAAGACGAAGAACGGCAAGCCCGCGCCGTTCACCAACGGCTCGGTCGGCGGGCACGGCAACGTGATCCGCATGAAGATGGACGGGCAGATCGAGGCCATCCAGGGCGCGTCGCAGCCGACGGGCTTCACCGTCGTGATCCCGAACCGCAAGTCGATGGATGCCGCCGGACCCCTCGCGAGCAAGGATCCGCGGATCGCGGCGCTCAAGATCGCGAACGAGGATCAGGGCGCCGAGCTCACCGTCACGTTCAAGGACGGCGTGCCGCCTTACGCGGTCCGGGCCAAGGGCGACGTCCTCGAGCTCGTGCTGGCGAAGGCGAGCGCGAACGGCGACAAGCCGGCCGAGGCGAAGGCGAGCCACGGCACGAAGAAGAAGTCGAAGAAGCACTGACGAGCGGCGCTTCCGATCAGCGCACGGGCGGCGGCGAGAGCTGCTCGGTCGTGATGCTCTCGAGCGGGAGGCGACTGTCGCGCGCGTCGTCGTAGATGCGCGCGAGCGCCGCCTCGAGCTGCGGGAGGTACGTGGCCGCGGTCTCCTCGTGGAAGCCGATCGACACGACGACGTTCTTCGTGCGGCTCCTCTGCCACTCGGCCTTGTTCGCCTCGTAGACGGCGAACATCTGGTCGGCGGTCACGTAGTCGGCGAGCGCCCCGTTGTCGGGCACCTCGACGAGCTCGCCGGCGGGCGTCGCGATCCGATAGGGCTGCGAGGTCTGCGTCGTGCCGGCCCACAGCTCGGAAAGCCAGCCGTGCACCGGGTACTGCCGCAGCTTCGGCGCGAGGAAGTCGGCCGGCACCGCCGACTCCTCGTACGTGAGGCCCTCGGCGGCGACGGCCTCGCGGACGTTCTCCTTCGCCATCCATCCGCCGCAGCGGAAGCTCTTCGCGCGCCCGAAGCCCTGGCTCTCGAGCGTGTCGAGGCTGAATCGGATCACCTTCCGTAGATCGGCGGCCGAGTAGTTGCTGAGCGGCACCTCGTGCCCGCAGTCGTAGAAGCACTCGTTCGGCTTGATCGTGGTGCCCCAGAACGTCGGGCCGCTGATGAAGCTCACGCCCGACGCCTCGAAGAGGCTCTTCCACCCGTGGATGTGGAGCGCCTTCTCGTCGCCGGGCGCGATCGCGCTGGCGATCTCGGCCTTCGCGGCGGCCGCGTCGGCGTCGGACTTGGTGAAGTAGGCCGCGTTGAGGAAGTGGACGATCTTCACCTGCGGGAACTTCGTGTGGAGCGCCTTCATCGCCGCGATGTTGTCGTCGCGGAGATCGCGCCCTTCCCAGTCGACGGTGACGAGCAGCTGGATCTTGCCCCGTCGGGTGTAGTCATCATCCTCCGAGCCGACGCCGTCGCTGTCGGCCGCGCATCCCGTCGTGGTGCCGATCCCGCACGCGGCGAGCACCGCGATCCCGAGCCAGCGAAGCGTCCGAGCGAGCATGGGCGTACCCGGACGCACATGGTGTGCCGGTCCCGGTTCGCGGGAATTCCGCGGATCTTTCACGCGTCGTCCATCCCGGAGACACGGCTCGTCCGCGGAGGCGTGGATCGATCCCTGTCCATGACGATGCCGCGCGATGCGCAAACTCCGTACGATCCGCCGATGCCGCGCATCCTCCTCATCGACGACGACTCGGCGCTCCTCGACGCGCTCTCGATCGCGTTCGAGGATGCGGGTCACGACGTCCTGACCGCGCCCGACGGCGCGCGCGGCTTCGAGGTGGTGAGGCAAGAGACGCCCGACGCCGTCGTCAGCGACGTGAACATGCCCGGCCTCGACGGCTTCGCGCTCTGCAAGAAGCTCCGTGATGCGGGCAACCGGGTGCCGCTCGTCCTGCTGACGTCGCGCGACAACGAGATCGACGAGGCGCTCGGCCTCGAGCTCGGCGCCGACGACTACGTCGCGAAGCCCTTCTCGACGCGCGTGCTGCTCGCGCGCGTCTCCGCGCTCCTCCGCCGCGAGGCGATGCGCGCGGCCCGCGAGACCGAGCGAGCGCTGGTGAAGGGCGCGCTCGAGCTGTTCCCCGAGCGGCTCGAGGTCCGCTACGCGCGAGAGCCCGTCGTCGTGACGGTCACCGAGTTCCGCATGCTCGAGGCGCTGGCGACGCGCGCCGGGATGGTGCTCTCGCGCGATCGCTTGCTCGAGATCGTCCGAGGCGACGACTCGGTGGTCGCCGAGCGCATCATCGACACGTACGTGCGTCGCCTGCGGAGGAAGCTCGAGGCGGTGGACGCGTCGTTCGATCGGATCGAGACGGTGATCGGCGCCGGCTATCGCTGGAAGGACTGAGCCGCGCGTGCTGAAGCCGTCGCTCCGCGCGAATGCGGTGCTCCTCGTGCTCGCCATGCTCGTCCTGCCGCAGGCGATCGTCGTCGGCTGGAGCGCGATGGAGCGCGACATCGGCGGGAAGCTCCAGTGGAGCGCGAAGGAGGCGGCGAACGACGCGGCCAGGGCGATCGAGGCTTCCGCGGACGAGACGAAGCTCGACGAGATCGCACGAGCGCACGGCGTACGCATCCGCGTGATCGGCGCGGACGGCAGCGAGCTCCACGACGTCGATCACGACACGGGCACCGACCTCGTGCACCAGATCGGCACGCTCTTCTTCGGGCCCGACGGCGCCCCGACGCTCCGCGAGTTCGACGAGACGCTCGGCCCGGTGCAGCGCCGCCCGGAAGTGGCGAAGGTCACCGGATGGCCGCAGGGAAAGGACGCGCCGCCGAAGCCGCTCGTCGAGGAGGCCGCGCACTCCTACCCGATCGGCACGACGCGCCTGCCCGATGGTCACGCCGCGGCGCCGGTCTCGACGGCGTTCCGGAGCGGATCGCCGCCGCCTCCGGACGGCGAGGTGGAGACGGGCTGCAGGACGTCGCCTGCGGGCAAGCTGCTCGTCTGTCACGCCGCGCGTGCCGTCACGCACGACGGTCGGACCGACGTGGTCTACGTCCAGGAGTCCTCCCGACGTGCCGTGCGCGCGCTCTACGATCTTCGCTATCACCTCGCGCGCCTCTCCGTCGTGATGCTGCCGCTGGCGCTCGTCTTCTCGTGGTGGATGGGCCGCCGGATGGTGCGTCCGATCGAGTGGCTGCGGGTGCGCGTGCTCGAGAAGGCGAAGAGCGCGAACCCGCGCGCCGATCTCGAGCCCCCGCCCGACGACGAGGTCGGGGATCTCGCGAAGGCGTTCAACGATCTGCTCGAGGCGCTCGACGACCGGCGACGCGCCAACGAGGCGGTCGCGGCCGATCTCGTGCACGAGCTGAAGAACCCCGTCGCCGCGATCCGCGCGTGTGCCGAGTCGCTCGAGAAGGGCGCCGTGGACGAGAAGAAGGCGGCCCGGCTCGCGAGGATCCTCGCCGAGTCGAGCGGGCGGCTCGACGCGCTCGTCTCGCAGTTCCTCGAGCTCGCACGCGCCGAGGCGGGTATGCCCAACGAGCAGCGCACCGAGGTCGACCTGGGGGCGCTCGCGCGCGGCATCGCCTCGTCGCTCGAGCCCGCGTTCCCCGGCGTGCGCTTCGTCGTCGATGCGGAGGAGGGCGCGAGGGTGATGGGCGTCGCCCCGCGTCTCGACTCGGTCGTGCGGAACCTGCTCGACAACGCCGCGTCGTTCTCGACGGACGGCGGCGAGGTCCGCATCGTCGTCCAGCGCGAGGAGCTCGCCGGAGGCGGCGCGCGCGTGGTCGTCGAGGTCTCCGATCGCGGGCCGGGCATCGCGGAGGCGGATCTCCCGCGCGTGTTCGACCGCTTCTTCACGACGCGTGGCGGAGCGAGCCGCGGCAAGAGCGGCACGGGTCTCGGCCTCGCGATGGTGAAGGCCGTGGCCGAGGCCCACGGCGGCGAGGCGTCGGCGCGCGGGGCGCCCGGCGAGGGGGCCACCTTCCGCGTGGTGCTCCCCGGCGTTTGACGCGCGTTTCACATCGACGACGAGGCCGGTCCACGTGCCCGGATCACGATGAAGCTCATGGGCACACTCGTGACGCTACTCGATATCGCATGTGGAAGACCGATCCCCGGCGCCGACGGCGGACGCGCGCGCCGGATCGAGCTCATGATCGTCGCGCTCCTCGCGTCGCTCGTGTTCGCGGCCGCCTGGGGCGCGGCGGCGGGGAGCCGGAGCGCGCTGCTCGCGACGGCGAACCTCTACAAGGTCCCGATGGTGGTGCTGCTCTCGTGCGTGTTCGCGGCGCCGGCGGGGCTCCTCGCGTGGCGCCTCTGCGGCGCGGCCATTCGCGGCACCGATCTCGCGCTGGGGTTCGCCGGGAGCGTGTTCGGCGGGACGCTCGTCCTCGCCGTGCTCGCTCCGCTCGTCGCCCTCTACTACCACTCGAGCGCGTGGGCCGGCCCGATGCTCGGCGTCGGCTCCGCGTTCCTCGCGCTCGGTACCGGCACCATCATGTTCGTGCGCGGCGTCGTCCGGAGGCTTCCGGCGGGCGGGTCCGTGATGGCCGCGTTGATCCCCGCCGCCGTGATCCTGGCGATGCAGCTCGCGACCCTCCTGCAGCTCGCCGCCGTCGTCGCGCCGATCTTCCCCGAACGAACGCCGTTCAGCGGCGGCATCGATCACTTCGGGCACTGATCATGCGCCCCGCCATCACGTTCGTGATCACGGCGGTTGCGACGATGCTCGTCGTCGCGACGGCGTTCGCCGAGCCGGCGGAACGGGAGCTGCGCGTGGCCGGCGCGCTCGTGCAGGTCCACCAGGACGAGGCGCTCGTCTGGAATGCGCGCTGGGTGCTGGCGATGGAGGACGTCGAGGACGAAAGGGCCGGCGTGATCCGCTTCGCCGTCCCGCTGCCGGCGGGCGAGACGCTCGTGGAACGCCCCGACGTCACCGCGGTGATCGAGGCCGGTCACATCGTCGGGGTCCGCGTCGACAAGAGGAGAGGAGAGGGCCGGACCGTGGAGGCGACGTTCGTACAACCGCGATACGTCGCTCACGGGATGCTCGGCGTGCCGCTCGCCGACGGCGCGGCGATCCAGATCGTCGAGGCCGATCTCGGAGGAGGCGCGCGCCTCGAGATCGATCGGGATCGAGCGCTGGAGCGGCGCGTCGGCCACGCGGCGCGTGACGAGGCGTGCCGGCTCACCTCGTACGAGCCGCAGCCGTCGGACACGGCGCTCTACCTACGCGGAGCCGACGTCCGTGCCGCGCGGGGCCTCCACGGCTCGGTCGTCACGATCGGCGAACGGACCGCACGCATGTCGGCGATCGTGGCGATCGTGTTCGGGGCCATCGTCGGAGCGCTCGTCCTCGCCTGGCGACGCATTCGCCGCGCCGCGGCCGCCGAGCGCGCGGACGCGGTCCTGGCCCACGAGATCGACGCGCTCTGATGTGGCCGGTCTTCCCAGCCACGACGACGCTGCCTCTCGTCCTCGTGATGCTCGCCGCGGTGCTCGCGGCCATCTTCGTGATCCAGCCTGCGTGGGGACGCGCGCGCGGGGCGCGCATCGCCGTGCTGGCGACGTTCGGTGGGATCTTCGCCGGCGCCGCGCTCTGGGGCATCGGCCGCGCGGCCGGCGACCTGCGCTTCGTCCACCTCGGCGCCGGCATCACGTACGCGGGAGTCCTCGTCCTCGGGCCGGCGGCGTTCGCGATGCCGATCGCCGCGGCGACGAGCCGTGTCCTCGTGCGCGTCGCCGCACCTCGGGGGCGCGACGCCGACGACGGTCCTCGCATCACGCGTCGTGCGCTCATCCACTTCGGCAGCGCATCGCTTCCCGCGGTCGCCGCGATCGGAGGCGCGAGCGGCCTCGCGTCCGCGAAGCGGCCGCCGAGCACGCCGGTCGTGCGCCTGCGGTTCCCGGGGCTCCATCCGGACCTCGAGGGCCTCCGGATCCTGCAGCTCAGCGATCTCCACCTCGGGGTGTACTTCGGGCTCGACGATCTCGCGCGCGCGCTCGAGGCGGCGAAGACCAGGCTCCGTCCCGATCTCGTCGTGCTCACGGGAGACCTCGCCGACGATCCGGCGCTCATCCCCGGCGCGCTCCGCCTCGTCGCCGCGGTGAATGCCCGGTATGGCGCGCTCGCGTCGCTCGGCAATCACGAGTACCTGCATGGCATCGAGGCGACGCGACCGAAGTACGAAGCGAGCGCGGTGCCCCTGCTCGTCGGCACGGGGCGCGCGCTGCGCGTCGGTCGCGCGACGCTGTTCGTCGGTGGGGCCGACGATCCCGTGCACATGGGCGGCGACATCGCGTGGATGCTCACGCCGTCGATCGAGTCGTCGATCGCGCGCGCGCCGGGCCACGCCGACTTCCGGCTGCTCCTCTGTCATCGTCCCGAAGGCCACGGCCCCGCGGCCGCCGCCGGCTACGACCTCACGCTCTCGGGGCACACGCACGGCGGTCAGATCGGGCTGTTCGGCCGCAGCCTCTTCGAGAAGCTGAGGCCCGGCATCGGCTGGTGGGGCGCATACGAGAAGCGGAGGCGCGACGGATCGCCGAGCCGCCTCTACACGACGAGCGGCTTCGGCCACTGGTTCCCGTTCCGCTTCGGCTGCCCGACCGAGATGCCGCTCGTCGTGCTCGAAGGAGACGGACCGCGCGCCGGCGATCGCGCGTAGCCCGTTCGGGCGACCGTCGAGCCGCTTGGCGGCAGCCGCGCGCTCGCTTACATGCACTCTCGCGATGCGCTCACTCCTCCGTTCGCACCCCTGGATGTTCTCCGCGTTCGGGCTCCACGCCGCGATCTTCATGGCCGATCCGTGCGGAGGCGGGGACTCCGGAGGCTCGCCGTCGCCCGCGCCGTCCGAGACGTCGTCGGTCGACGCCGGTACGCCGCCACCCCCGCCGCCCCCGTCGCCGTGGTCGGTGTACCAGAAGCGGAGCCCTGCCGATCCCGTCGTCGATCCGGCGGTCGCTGGGGGCGAGTACGTCGACTCGGCCATCTGCAACGACGGCCTCGGCGATGCGCTCCTCGGGATGGGATGGCATCTGGGCGATCCCGGCGTCGACATCCGGACGCTCCAGGCCTCGACGAGCCCGGGCGAAGGCGTCAACTCCGGCGTCATGTACGTCGCGTCGAGCGTCGCCGGCGCCCATCCCTTCCGCGTCTTCTCGACGTGCCTGCACCAGGACGGGGGCAGGGCCCTCGTCGACGTCGGCATCACGACGCGCGCGGAGCTCTTCGCCACTGCGCCCGCCGGCAAGTCGGCGACCGCGGTGTCGAGCTGCGCGGCCGGCAACTGGCTCGTCGGCGGGGGCGTCAACGTGGACCCCGCGCTCGTCGACGCGGGCAAGGTCTACCCGCGCGTGACCAAGCTCGGCCCCGAGGACAACGCGTGGGTCATGCGCGCGCGGAGCAGCGCCGGTGCGCCCTCCTTCAGCACGACGGCGATCTGCGCGCAGAGCAAGACCGAGGTGCTCTACCCGTATCCGGCGAAGACGTTCTCCGTCGCCGCGGGCGCGACGACCGAGGACTCGCTCGGCTGCCCCGAGGGCTACACACTCTACAGCGGCGGGTTCGCGATGGAGGACGACGCGAAGCTCACCGTCGTCGACAACCGGCCCGCGCCGGATCTCGCCGCGGGCGCCAAGTCGGGACCGATCACCACCTGGCGCGTCGGGGCCAAGAGCGACGACACCGTCGCGCGCAACGTGAAGATCACGGTCCTCTGCGGCAAGACTTCGACGACGGCGAAGCCGGCGCCCGCGTTCACGCCCCCGAGCCCCGACTCGCCGGGGCCCGATCCGAAGATCGCGGTCACGCCGAACCCGGTCTCCGCGTACTGCGCGAACGGCACGTGGCCGAACAAGCTGACGGTGAAGAACGAGGGCGGCGGCAACCTCGCGTGGACGGTGGCGCAGCCGACGGGGACGCCGAACCTCGTCATCTCGCCGATGAGCGGCGTGCTCGCCGCCGGTGCATCCGAGCCCGTCACGCTGAGCGGCCAGGTCGCGGCCACGCCGTCGTTCGTGCTCCCGTTCGCAGGCAACGGCGGGACGGTGAACGTCACCGTCGACTGCCAGTGATCCCGATGTGGGTGGTGAAACCACACCACTCGATCGTCGTTCAGGCATGACATTCGTGTCGTGACCGGCCGCTCGTGCGGCCCACATTGCGCGGGTTTTCGAGGGCTCTCCCGCAGCTTTGTCGGACTTTGTACAAAAGTTGTAATCGGCACGACGGTTGCAGTTCGATGGCCTTCGGCCATGCCCAACTCGCTGCTCCGCCTGCTCCTGCCGCTCTGGGCTGCCGCGTTCGTCGCCGGCTTCGTCCTGACGTTCGCGCGCTAGCTAGCGAGCCCCGCGCCCCTTCCGGGTGGTGCGCGGAAGCGAGGTCGCGCTCGTCGCGACGAGGTCCCAGGAGTCGCGCTCGCCGGCGCGGAGGCGGACGAGGCCCGCGTACGCGATCATCGCGGCGTTGTCGGTGCAGCTCGCGAGGTCCGGCACGACCGCGCGCATGCCCCGCGCCTCCGCGAGCTCGCGCGTGCGCGCGCGGAGCTCCTTGTTCGCGGCGACGCCGCCTCCGAGGACGACGGTCGAGACGCCCTCGCGCACGGCCGCCTCGACGAGCTTCTTCGCGAGGACGGACGTGACCGCGGTCTGGAACGACGCACAGATGTCCGCGATGCCCTGCTCGGAGTCGGGCACGCCGCGCTCGCGAACGAGCGAAGCGACCTGCGTCTTGATGCCGGAGAAGCTGAGATCGAACGTCTTCGTGTGACCCATCGGCAGCGTGAGCTTCACCGCATGGGGATCGCCCTTCGCCGCGAGCCGATCGACGACCGGTCCGCCGGGGTATCCGAGCCCGAGCAGCTTCGCGACCTTGTCGTAGGCCTCGCCCGCCGCGTCGTCGCGCGTGGCGCCGAGCTCGCGCACGTCCGCGGCGCGTGGACCGTCGACGCGGTAGATCGCCGTGTGCCCGCCGGACGCGAGGAGCGCGACGAACGGGAAGTCGGGCGGCGGCTCGGCGTCCGGCTTGCGCCTGAGGAAGACGGCGAGCAGGTGGCCGACGAGGTGATCGACGCCGACGAGCGGGAGACCGCGCGCCCAGGCGAGGCCCTTCGCCGCCTGAACGCCGACGAGGAGCGCGCCCACGAGCCCCGGGCGGTTCGTCACCGCGATCCCGTCGATGTCGTCCCATGTCACGTTCGCGCGCGCGAGCGCGTCGCGGACGACGGGCCCCAGGTTCTTCAGGTGATCGCGGGAGGCGAGCTCGGGGATGACGCCGCCGTAGCGCGCGTGCAGGTCGACCTGGCTCTGCACGACGTCCGAGAGCACGACGCCGGCGTCGTCGACGACGGCCGCGCCCGTCTCGTCGCACGAGGACTCGATGCCTAGAACGCGCACGGTCCCGTCCTCCGCTCGAGCGTGAAGATGCCGAAGAGTGCGGGGCTCGCCCCGGCATCGGCGCCCGGCGCGCCGCGGAGCAGCCGCACCTCGATCGCGTCCGACTGCATGAGCGATACGATCACGACGACGTCCTGCGCGTCGCTCGGGGCCGCGGCATAGACGAGGTTCTGCACGCGCCCGTCTCCGAACGAGAGCGTCGAGAGCGGGTCGTGCCAGACCTGCGGGATCGGCCGCAGGGGCGTCGCCTTGAACCGACCGTCCGAGGTCGAGATCGCGCCCGGGGTGTCCTGCAGGTGATCGGTGTCGAGCGTGAGGCACATCTCGATCGCCTCGGGCAGGCCCGAGCGGACGAAGCTGCCCTTCACGATCGGCCCCTGGAACCGATCGCCGTTGCTCGAGAAGCGCGACGGGTCGCGGCAGGCGACGAGCGCAGTGAGCGCGAGCATGGTTACGGCGACCCGGCGAGGCACGGGCGCATGATAGCAAGTCGCGCGCACGCGCTCCGCTCAACGGCACGCGTAGAGCCGAGCCGCGGACGCGCGCGTCGCCCAGTCGTGGATCGCGGCGGCGGCGAGGATCGCCATCGTGCGATGGCGTGGACCGGCCCAGACCTGCATCTGCAGCTCGGTGGTGACGTCGAACGCGGCGACGAGCCCGCCTCGCGCGTCGCGGACGCTGGCCTCGCCCGAGGGAAACGCCGCGCCCGCGACCTCGACGTTGCCGCGGTCGATCGTGAACCGCTCGGTGCCGAAGACGAGGACGCCTCGACGACATCCGCGATCGACGTCGAGCGCGAAGTGATCGGCGCCGGCGCGACCGCGGCAGGCGAACACGGAAGAGGGCGGCACTCGAAGCCCGGGCGGATAGCCCTGGCCCTCGGGCTCGTGCGCGCACAGCAGCTCGGCGCCGATGGACGGAGCCGTGATGCGCGAGACCTCGGAGTACGTCCCACTCAGCGCGTCGTCGACGTCGAGCTCGAGCACCTCGTGCTCGATCCGCCCGATCGAGGAGTCGTAGGCGAGCGGCGACAGTCCGTACATCTTCCACGGTGTGGCTCCGATTCTCTCGAGCGAGAGCCCCGCGCGTTCGTCGAATCGCGGAGGATGGGCGACGGAGACGCAGCCTCCGGCGAGCACGAAGAGCAGCGCTGCTGGTAGGAACACGCGGTTCGACATGCGCGCGCCGCAAGCAGGTCTCGTGCCGCGGCGCGAGCGGGATGGTGACGGCGTAGCGGCGCCGTGTGCCCGGGGGTTCACGACACGAAGCGCGCCTGCGTTCACGCGCCGCCTCGACGCCGCAGGTGGTACGGGCGACGAGCTATTTGCCGGCACGGATCCGGGTCGCGGTCTCGCGGACGCGAGGCTCCGGGTCGGTCTTCTCCACCTGGGCGGCGAGCACGGACGCGCCCGCCCTGTCGAACGTCGCGAGCGCGACGAGCGCCGCCTCGCGGACGAGCGCGAACGACTCCTTCTTCGCGGCGTCCTCGAGGTGCCTCGCGGCCTCCTTCGCCGCGGCCTCGCCCTTCCCGCTCGTCCCGAGCCGTCCGAGCGCCTGAGCTGCGAGCACGCGCATCGCCCAGCTCTCGTGGCTCCGCATCACCTTCGCGACGGCGGCGACGGACTTGGAGTCGCCCCGCTGTCCGATGGACGCGAGCGCGACGCGCTGGACGTTGTCGTTCGGATCGGTGACCGCCTGCGCGATCGCGGAGGCGGCCGCGTCGCTCGTGGATCGCGAGAGCATGAGGATCGCCTTCGTGCGCACCGCCGGATCGGGATGGCGCGAGAGCGCGACGACGCTCGGCTCGATCGCGGCGGCGATCTCGCGGACCTTCGCGCGCGCCGGTGCGAGGTCGGGCGCGTCCTCCATCCCGACGAACGGCTCGAGCGCACCCTCGCGCGCGCTCATCGCGTCGAGCACCGCGCGCGCGCGCTCGGTCGAGGTCGCGAGGGCGCTCGACGCCGCTCGCTTCAAGGGATCGGCGAACGCGACCAGCGCCGCCGCGCGATCCTTCGGCGCGAGATCGCGCGGCACGAGCTGGTCGAGCGTCGTCTCGGCATCGACGTTCTCGTCCGGCGCGGGCAGCGCATCGGGACGGCTCTCGGCCGCGCCCTTCGTCGCGAGGAGCACGAGCGACGCGGCCGCGGCCTGGCGCAGCGTCTCGGCGGGCTGACGGCCGCGTCCGCCCTCCGCCTCGCCGGCGAACACCGCATCCGCGGTGGCCGCGAGCGCCGCCTTGCCGCCCGGCGGCTCGCCCTTGTGCATGCCCATCCGCGCGAGCGCGAGGATCGCCATCTGCCGCGGCAGCGCGTCGGTCCCCTCGGCGAGGGTCACCAGCGTCGTCGCTTCGCTCTCTGCGCCGATCTCGCCGAGCGCATACGCCGCGGCCGCCCGCGCGACCGGGCCGCCGGTATCGACCGAGCGCGCCGTCTGACCGAGCAGCGGCACGCTCGACCTGTCCTTCAGGATGCCGAGGCCGAGCACCGCGAACGCGCGCATGTCGCTCGTCCCGTTCTGCGCGATCCTCCGGAGGAGCGGGATCGCGCGCTTGTCGCCGAGCTTCGCGACCGCCCAGCTCGCGGCGCGTGCGACGTCGTCGGACGCCATCGCGTCTCCCGCGCCCTCGCTCTTCGGGAACAGGAGCGCCTCGTACTTCGGCAGGAGCGCCGTATCGCGCAGCGCGCCGCACGCGAGCATCGCGCGCGTCCGGAGCGGCGTCTCGGCCTGTCCCGTGGCGAACGCGAAGAGCGCGGCGCCCGCGTTCTTGTTCTGTACGTAGCCGAGCACGTCGATCGCGACGCGCTGCTGGCCGGCGTCGCCGTCGGCGAGCGCGTCGAGGAGCGGCTTCACCGCGCGCCCGCCGATGCGCGAGAGCGCGGCGCGCGCCTCGTCCGCGTCCTTGCCCGATCCGTGACGCACGCGCTGCACGAGCGCGAACGTCAGGTTGCCGTAGATCTCGACGAGGAGGCGTCGATAGACCTTGCGCTGCGGGTTGCCGATCGCGAGCGGGAGCAGCTCCTGCTCGAGCGACTCGAGCGTGCCGCGACCGAGGTTGATCTGCATCGAGAGGCGCGCCGCGCGCGAGACGAGCTCCTCGTCGGGCGCGCCGCGGACGACGCGGCGGAAGAGGCGATCGGCCTCGTCGCTCTGTCCCTTCGTGAGGAGCAGGTCCGCGAGCTCGAGGTACACGATGAACAGCCGATCGTTCTTCGAGATGGCGGCGCGGAACTCGACGATCGCGTGCTCGACGTCCTGCCGCTGCCGGTACATCTCGCCGAGCCGGCGATGGCCCTCCGCGTCGTCGGGGTTCAGCTCGACCGCGCGGGCCGCGTACCTGATCGCGTCGTCGTCGCGATAGAGCTGCAGTGCGTACTGCGCCATCCGCTGATAGAGCTGCCGCGCGCTCTTCGGATCGACCGAGACCAGCTTCTCGAGGACGGCGATCGCATCGGCGAGCTTGTTCTCCTGCACGAGCACGCGCTCGAGCGCGAGATAGCTGTCGGCGTCGCCCGGCGCGACGGCGACCACGCGACGGAGCGTCTGCTCCGCGTCCCCGAGCTTGCGTAGGTGGAGCTGGACCTCCGCGAGCATGCGCCCCGCCTCGACGTCGCCCCCCGCCTGGGTGCCGCTGCCCGCGAACTTCGCCTGGAGCGGCTGGATCTGCGCGTCGAGGATCCGCTCGAACCCCCAGAGCGTCACGATGCGCGTGCGCGCCTCGCGGGCGAGGATCTTGTCGCCGCTCTGCTTCGCCTTCTCGGCGAGCTCGAGCCAGATCGTGCGCGCCTCCTTGTAGCTCTTCGCGCGCTCGAGCGCGCCGGCGAGCTGCTTCTTGTACGGGAGCTGCTGCGGCTCGAGCGCCGCCGCCTCCTTGAACGCGGCGAGCGCGTCGGCGGTCATGTCGTGCTCGAGATAGACCTCACCGAGCGCCGCGAGCGCGCGCGCGCGCGGGGTGACGGTGGTGAGGATCCTCCGCCAGGTCTGCACCGCGAGGGCCACGTTGCCGTCCTGGAAGTAGCGATCGCCGAGATCGACGAGGTGGCCCGGATCGTTCGTCCCGATTCCGGACAGACGCGTGAGCACCTTGAGCGACTTCTCGTTCTCGCCGATTCGGCCGTAGAAGTCGGCGAGACGGGAGAGCACCTCCTCGTCGTTCGAGCCGCGCGCCTCGAGCTCGGTGAGCAGCTTCAGCGCGCGCGCGCGATCGCCGCGCTGCATGAGCGCCTCGCACTGATCGAAGACGAACTGCGGGTTGTTAGGGGCGGCGCGGATGAGCGCCTCGTACTCGGTGATCGCCTTGTCGAGCTCGCCCTGCGATTGCAGGACACGGATCATCTTGAGCCGCAGATCGATGTGCCGCGGGTTCACCGCGAGCGCCTTCTTGTACGTCTCGAGCGCCCTGGCCGAGTCGCCCGTCTCCTCGTAGAGCGCGCCGAGGATCGCGAGGCGCTGGAAGTCGGTCGGGTGCTCGTCCTCGAGCTGCTTGATGAGGACCGGCAGCTGCTGATCGGCGCGATAGATCTCGGTGATGGTCTCGTAGATCTCCGCGCGCACCGCGGCCTCCTGGCCCGCGGCCTGGAGCGCCTTCTTCAACGTCGCGAGCGCCTCCTGGTTCTTGTGCGCCTTCGCCTGCGCCTTGCCGAGGTCCTTGAGCGCGGGCGCGAGCGCGCGGTTGTCGCCCGCCGCGGCGCTCACGAGGTCCTTGAACTCCGCCTCCGCCTTCTCGTACTCGGCGCGCTGGAAGAGCTCGCGTCCCAGCTCTCCCTTCACGAAGAGGCTCGAGGGCTCCATCTTCACGAGCTCTCGGTGGAACCCCTTCGCCGCTGCGAAGTCCTTTGCGTCGAGCGCGAGGGTCATCAGCGTGCGCAGCGTCTGCTGCTTGTCCGCGGCCACCGTCTGGAGGTTCAGCGCCGCCTCGTACCGCGCGCGGGCGCCCGCGACGTCGCCGCGGTCCTGGAGCAGGCGCGCGAGGGCGAGGAGCGCGACGGCGTCGTTGCCCTTGATCGCGATCGCCTTCTCGTACGTCTTCACCGCGTCGTCGGGACGCCCGTCGAGCTTGTAGATGCCGGCGAGGCTGACGGTGGCCGCGTACTGCTCCGCGCCGGCCTGCGCGGCACGCGCCTCGAAGTCCTTCACCAGGTTCGAGAGGTTTCCGTCCTTGTCTCGATAGAGCTGCGCGAGGCGCTGCAGCGGGAACGGCGAGCCCGGCTGCGACAGGACGATCTTCGTGTACCGATCGATGAGGACGGTCTGGGACTGTCCGGCGTCCGGATTCGCCGGATGGGTCGGGCGCCCGCCCGGGGCCGCGCCTCCGGGGCGCGCCGGCCCGGGCTTGCCGCCGGGCTTCGTCGTGGTGCCGCCCGGCTTACGGCGTCCGCGCGGATCGAAGTCCTGACCGCTCGCGTCGGGCGTGATCAGCGAGACGGAGAGCCCGAGCGAAGCCAGCCAGAACAGCCTCCCGAAAGGAAGTCGACGCACGGTTTCAGCTTAGACCCTTCGGGCCGCCGGGGCATGGGGGGCGCGCGGGTGGGAGCTACCAGGCGCCACGGACGAGCTCGATCGCCGCGAAGAACAGCGCTCCCGCGATGATCGCGCCGATCACGGCGGAGGAACGCGTGCCTCCCCCGTCCCCATTCCACGCCCGGAAGGCCTGCCGTCCCCGGCTGCCGCCCATGATCGCGGCGACGAGCGCGGCGACCGACTGCCCCGCGGCGATGACGGCGCCGTTGCCCGGGACGACCATGCGCATGAGCGCCCAGCCCTCCGGACGATGCGCGACGCTCATCAGCGCGCCAACGGTGAAGATCGCGACGAGCGACACGGCGCAGAGGCCGACGACCCACGACATGTCGGGCGCCTCGGGCTGTGGCGCGTCGAGCTCCCGGAGCGACGGCATCGGCCGCCGTGGTGACATCGCCGGGGCGGCGGGGCCGAGCATCACGCCCGGGAGCGGCGCGACGACCCTCGGCTCGGATCGCGGCGCGGGCGGCGGGGTGGGCGCCGAGGGCGGAGGCGCAGGTGCGGACGGCTTCGCCTGCGCACCGATCTTGGCCGCAGGCTTCGGCGGCGGGAGCTCGAGATCGGGGACCGCCGCCTCGGTCCTCGCCGGCGCCACGCGGACCGCGGGCGGTGGATCGTGCGGCGCGCCCACGCCGGCGATCGTCGGGGCGATGGGCGACGCCGGGATCGCGACCTTCGGCGCGCGCGCGAGGAGCTCGGGCGGGATCGATCGCTTGCCCGTCGGCTCGAGCTCCTGCCCCTGGACCATCAGCCGGAGATCGCGCGCGAGCTCCGCCGCCGTCGGATAGCGCTCGTCGGGCTTCCGCCGGAGGCAGCGCTCGACGATCTTCGAGACGCTCGGCGGGATGTCGCTGCAGATCTCGGACAGCCTCGGCGCGTCCTTCGTCGCGATGGCGATGAACAGCGCCGGCGCCTCGTCCTCGATGAACGGCAGGCGCCCGGAGAGCAGCTCGAAGAGCATGACGCCGAGGGCCCAGACGTCGCTCCGCGCATCCGCATCGCGTGCACCCTGCAACTGTTCGGGAGGCATGTACGCCGGCGTGCCCATCATCACGCCGACCTCGGTCGCCCGGACGTTGCTCGTAGCACGCACCTTCGAGATGCCGAAGTCGAGGAGCTTGGGGGTGATGCGGCCGCTCGCGCCCTGCGCGAGGAACACGTTCTCCGGCTTGAGATCGCGGTGCACGACGCCCTGCGCGTGCGCCTCGGCGATCGCGTCGATCACCGGACAGATCAGATCGACGACCTCCTCGAGCGAGAGCCGCCCGCGCTCCGCGGCGTAGCGCGCGAGGTCCTGCCCCTTCAAGAGCTCCTGGACGATGAACGGCGAGCCGCTCTCGTCCTTGCCGATGTCGAGGACGTCCACGACGTTCGGGTGCCGCACGAGGTTCGCGGCGCGCGCCTCGCGCAGGAACCGGTCGACCACCTGCTCGTTCGCGGCGTGCTCGGGGCGGAGCAGCTTGATGGCGACGGGTCGACCGACGAGCTCGTTCGTGGCGCGGTATACATGCCCCATGCCCCCGCTCCCGAGGAGCTCTTCGAGGCGGTACTTCGACGCGAGGATCTGGCCTGCGCGGTTCTCTTCGGCCACCGCCACGAGGGCCATCATACCGCTCCTCCTGTCGGCCTGTACGCCGAAGGACGCCTCCCCGGACGCCGCGCCGAAGCCTTCGATTTCCGCCCCGCCGGCGCGCTCCGTATCCGCTCCGGTCGACGTCGTCGCGAGCGCGTCGAGCGTCTGGGACGGGGGCGCGCCGGTCGCCGCTGCCGGCGAGGTCGACGGCGATGCGCTCCGCGCCCGGACGCGCGCGCGCATCGCGGCGGACACTTCGCCCGTCACCGTCCTCACCGGCACCAAGGGCGCGCTCGATCTCGGCAGGCGCCTCTGCGAGGAGGTCGTGCCGAAGAAGCCGAAGGAGACGCCGGTCCTGATCAAGCCGAACCTCGGCGGCTTCGAGTGGTTCAAGGACCCGGCGAAGAGCGGCGGCGACGACGGCGTGCACGGCCGCACGACCGACGTCGAGTTCGTGCGCGGCATCGTTCGCTGCCTGAAGGCGCGTGGGCACACGAAGATCACCGTCGGCGAGGGCTTCGCGCACACGCACGAGAGCTGGCAGAAGCTGATCGAGGTCTCGGGATACGAGGCGATGGCCCGCGAGGAGAAGGTGAAGCTCGTCGCCTTCGACGACGACGGCGTGTTCGACGTCGAGGGCGATCAGCCGGGCAAGCCGCTGCGCGTGAAGGGCATGGAGAAGACGGGCGCACCGACGCTGCTCATGCCCAAGGTCCTCGCCGAGCACCTCGAGAACGGCCTCTTCATCTCGGCCCCGAAGATCAAGGCGCATCGCTTCGGCGTCGTGACGATGGCGATCAAGGGCATGCAGGGCACGGTGATGCTCTCGGACGCTTCGCCGGCGTTCCACCAGAAGTGGCGCATGCACAGGGAGCTGAAGCCCGCGCTCGATCTGCTCGCGAAGAAGGACGAGGAGAGCAAGGAGGCCGGCAAGAAGGCGTACCTCGATGCGCTCCACGTCTTCTCCGAGCGCATGGTCGACGTGCTCGAGGTCGCCGCGCCGCACGTGACCCTCGCCGAGGGCGCGCCGGCGATGGGCGGCGACGGCTTCGGCAAGCGCTGGCCTTCCGACGAGGACGTCGCCGTCGGCGGGACGAACCCGATCCTCGTCGATCGCGTCGGCGCGCAGCTCCTCGGTCTGTGGGACAGCGCCGATCTCGCGCGCGAGCTCGGCGGGCACAGGACCTCGCCGCTGATCGAGGCGGCGGCGAAGCGTTTCGGGGTCGACATCGCGTCGCCCGAGGTGAAGGGCGACGGCGCGTCACTGCTCGCGGGCAAGCGGCCCGTGCACCTCGTGGGGATGTCCGGCTTCGCCATCCACTCCGACGACCGCGCCCCCGAGCTGTTCCCCGGGGCGCCGCGGACCAAGCCGGCCGAGGCCGACGCGGGCGCCGGGCTCGAGGCCCACGCCCGCCGCGCGGAGGACGCCGGATTCACCATCGACGGCAAGGCCGAGTCGACGTGGGAGGGCGCGACCCCGGTCGCGTTCGACACCGACTGGTCGGGCGCGAAGACGCCCGTGCGCACCATCGTCCGCTTCGCCTGGTCGAAGCGTGCACTCTACATGCTGTGGGAGCTCGAGGGCGCAGGCGTGAACGTCGACGCGTCGCGCCCGGTGAAGACCGAGCGCGCGAAGCTCTACGAAGAGGACTGCGTCGAGCTGTTCCTCGCGCCCGATCCCGCGGACCGCACGAGGTACGTCGAGCTCGAAGTGGGGCCGCTCGGCCACTTCCTCGACATCGCCGTCGACAAGGCGAACAAGAAGAGCGACGTCGGCTGGTCGAGTCAGCCCGAGATCGCCACGCAGGTCGATCGCGAAGGCAAGCGGGTCACCATCGAGGTCGCCATCCGATCGCCCGACGTGGCGAAGGCGCTGAAGCCGGGCGCGCGCCTGCCGCTCGGGCTCTACCGGATGGAGGGCAAGTCGCCGCGCCTCTTCCTCGCGTGGTCGCCGACGCGGACGCCGAGGCCCGACTTCCACGTCCCGGAGGCGTTCGGCACGCTGGTCCTCGACTGACGTCGTTCTGGCTCCTTGGTTCACACCGGTGTGAAGCGCCGTTCCCGATCGACGAGGCCGATCGTGCGATCTCGCGCACTTCGCGTGGCGTCGTGCGAGGCACGAGGACTGCAGAGCGGCGCGCGCTTACTTCGCTTGGTCTGGTCACCTCTCGTGGCGTGCGGCGCGGGCGCATCTGACCCTCCCCCTCTCCATCCCGGCTTCATCCCGGTTACGCCCCGCCGCTCGCCACGAGGCCTCTTCCTCCTCACGTCCTCCGTGCTCGGAGGTGTCGCTCCTCGCGGGCGATCCGCACGACGACCGTCGGTACGACGACGAGCGCGGCGATCGCCCCTGCGACGACGCTCGCGCCCAGGAGCGCGAGGCCGAGCGCGAAGACCACCAGCCCGAGATCGGACGGGTGGCGCGTCCACCGGTAGACGCCGGTGGTCACCACTCGGCGTCCCGGCGCGAGGACGGTCTCGCTCGTGAACGCGTCGCCGAGCGCGCGCATGGCCGCCGCACGGAGCGCGATCCCGATCGCGACGGGCACGAGCCCGATCGCGTTCGTGCGCGGGCCGGCGGCCGCGGCGACGGTGATCGCGAGCAGCCCGAGCGCCGACGCGAGCGCCAGGTGCGAGCCCGGCGCGCCCCACCGCACCGGATCCGAGCCCTTTCGCGCGAGCGTCTCGGCGATCGCGAGGGCGAGGACCGATCCGAGCACCGCGATCATGCGGGCGGCTGCTCGCTCGCGGACTCCTTGTGCGCGATCGCGAGCAGGTCGTCGACGACGCCCTTGAAGTGCGACGGCGACATCTCGAGCGCGCCGGCGAGCTCGGCGAGTAGCGCCGTCTCCTCGTCGGTGAACTTCCCGTCGGCGGCCGCGACGAAGAACGCGGTCTTCACCACGAGCTCCTTCCCCGGGTCGTTCAGGCGCCCGACGATGCTCGCGAGGTAGGGGCGGAGGCCTCGGCCGTCGGCCCGTGCGTCTTCCACCTCCTTCTCGATCCCTGCCTTGTCGATCGCCCGCTTCGCGATGCGCTCGTAGACCTGCTTGATGGTCTCGATCTCTTCCTCGTCGATCCTCCCGTCGGCGAGCATCATCAGGACCATCACGCGCTTGATCGCCCGCGCGAACTCGGCCGTGAAGTCCTGGGCGTCGCGCTCCGGATCGACGGTGAGCACGGCGGGATCCCAGGTGTCCCGGCACGTCGTGCACTCGACGTACTCTCCGAGGACGTCGAGGGGGATGATCGGGATGAAGTAGAGCGTGAAGAAGCGCCGCACCCGCTTGTGCTCGTAGGGGCGCTTCGTGCGGCAGCCGGGGCACCAGAACTCGCCCGACCCGGCGGAGGTCGTCACGCCGCGCGTGCCGAAGATGATCAGGAGCACCATGGTAGGCTTCTCCCCGCGATGGCGTTCTATCAGACCCCTCCCGAGCTCGGAAACCAGTACCTCGACGACGACGTCCTGCGCCGTTACTTGAAGAGCGCGCTCCCGCCCGACGTCGTCGCGCGCATCGAGCCGGAGCTCTCGGAGCTCGGCGAGCTGGCCGGCGGAGAGATGTATCGCGAGAGCCTCGCCACGCGCACGGACGAGCCGCGGCTCACCCACTGGGACGCGTGGGGCAACCGCATCGACCACATCGAGCTCACGCCGCTCTGGAAGAAGGCGCAGCGGATCACCGCCGAGAAGGGCATCGTCGCCACCGCCTACGAGAAGAAGAGCGGTGCCTTCTCGCGCATCCACCAGTTCGCGCTCACGTACGTGATCGACAACTCGTGGCACGTCTACTCGTGCCCGCTCGCGATGACGGACGGCGCTGCGAAGACGCTCCTCGTCTCGAAGAACAAGGCGCTGATCGACCGCGCGCTCCCGCGTCTGACCAGCCGCGACCCGGAGACCTTCTGGACGAGCGGGCAGTGGATGACCGAGCGGACCGGCGGCAGCGACGTGGCCATCTGCGAGACCGTCGCCAGGCCCGATGGGGACGCCTTCCGCCTCTACGGCACGAAGTGGTTCAGCTCGGCGACGACCTCCCAGATGGCCCTCACGCTCGGCCGTCCCGACGGCAATCCGCCGGGCGGCAGCGGGCTCGCGCTCTTCTATCTCGAGGTCCGGAACCCCGACGGGTCGATGAACAACATCCTCGTCAACCGCCTGAAGGAGAAGCTCGGGACGCGCATGGTCCCGACCGCCGAGCTCACGCTCGACGGTGCGCGCGCGATCCCCGTGATCGGCACGAAGGACGGCATCAAGAACATCACCCCGATGCTCACGATCACGCGGACGTGGAACGCCGTGGGCGCCGTCTCCGGCATGCGGCGCTGCCTCGCGCTCGCGAAGGACTACGCGCGCCGCCGCGTCGCGTTCGGCGCTCCGCTCGCGGACAAACCGCTCCACGTCGACACGCTCGCGTCCCTCGAGGCCGAGTACCAGGGCGCCTTCGTCCTCACCTTCCGCGCCGTCGAGCTCCTGGGCAAGGAAGAGAACGGCGAGCTGTCCGATCACGAGGCCGCGCTCCTCCGCCTGCTCACCCCGATCGTGAAGCTCGTGACGGGAAAGCAGGCCGTCGCCGTGGCGAGCGAGACGCTCGAGGCCTTCGGCGGCGCCGGCTACATCGAGGACACCGGCCTGCCGCGCCTGCTCCGCGACGCCCAGGTGCTGCCGATCTGGGAGGGCACCACGAACGTGCTCTCGCTCGACGTGCTCCGCGTGCTCGCGAAGGGCGTGACGCTCGAGCCGATCGTGCGCGAGGTGCACGCATGCGTCGAGAGCGCGGATCCGTCGCTGAAGGCGGCGGCGCAGGCGGCGATCCACGCCGTCGATCACGCGAACGCGTGGCTGATGTCGACGATGCAGTCGGGCGGGCCGTCGGCGGTCGAGGGCGGTGCCCGCCGCCTCGCGATGACCCTCGGCCGTGCGCTCGAGGTCGCGCTCCTCGTCCGCGAGGCCACGCGCGCGAAGGCCCGCGGCGACGACGCGAAGCCCGCGGCCGCCGCCCGCCGCCTGGCGCGCAACGGGATCGATCAGATCAGCGACGAGCCGCTCGACGCCGACGCGAAGACGCTGCTCGCCTGACCGTCAGTCCGTCTGGCCGAGCGCCTCGAGGAACGGCGCCCGGATCTCGGCGAGGTGCTCGTCGGTGCGGTCCTCCGTCCAGCTCTCGGTGCGGATGGGCGGCAAGAAGCGGATCGTGACCTTCGCCGGGCGGAGGCTCAGGGTGCCCCTCTTCCACACGCCGGCGAGGCCCGTGGTGACCATCGGCACGATCGGCAGCTTCGTCTCGAGCGCCATGTGGACGATCCCCTTCTTGAAGGGGAGGAGCCGCCCGTCCTCCGAGCGCGTCCCCTCGGGGAGGATGCACAGAGACAGGCCGTGCTCGCGGATGACGGCCGCCGCCCGCCTCAGCGAGGCCTTCGCCCTCTCGGTCCGGCCGCGATCGAGGAAGACGTGACCCGCGAGCCACCAGGCCTGCCCGTAGAACGGATAGTAGAGGACCTCCTTCTTCGCGACGCCCACCGTGCCGGAGGGCGTCAGCCAGATCGTGGTGAAGGCGTCGAGGATCGACGTGTGGTTGCACGCGAAGATCGCGGGGCCGGCGGCCTTCACGTGCTCGTATCCCTCGACGGTGACGGGGCACCCGGCGCACCACATCACCGACCGTCCGATGAGCGTCCCGAAGAAGTTCGTGAGGCGGATGCGGAGGACCCGCCACGGCAAGAGCAGGACGAGCAGCGGCAGGACGATCGTCACGAGCGTGCCGACGCACACGAAGCCCGCCAGGAGGCGGAGGAGGCCCTTCAACTTCTTTTCATCCTTTCACGAAGAGGAGCACGGCGAGCAGGGCGAACCCCAGCACCGCGAGGAGGAGCGCGATCGCGAGCGAGCCGCCGGGCGGCTTCGCGGTCACGCGATCGCGGTCGGCATCGGGACCGTCGAGATCCGCGAGGAGCATGACCGCGCGGGCCTCGCGCGAGGCGGCGATCAGGAGGAGCACGTCGATCGCCGCCGCCGCCGCGAGCGCGACGAGGCCGATGAACAGACCGAGGCGGTGACGTGCGCGGTTCGCGGCCCCGCGCACCGCCATGCCGTCGAGCGCGAGCCAGCGCGGGAAGCCCTCTGCCGGGTGCTTGGCGAGATACGGCCCGAGCGAGCAGGT
>WBZO01002396.1_pt1 | contig 24493 bp, 30 predicted proteins | sample 5204261 | NCBI WGS metagenome assembly WBZO01 (sample SAMN12412400, study PRJNA552823) | activated sludge metagenome | isolation source: activated sludge from anammox sidestream of wastewater treatment plant... | place: USA: North Carolina | collected 2017-09
TCCTGAAGATTCGGTCGACGCCTTCAACACCGATGCGTTTGCGAAAGTGCACCAGTTCCGTGCTGTGGCAAGGTAGTTGGCGGCAAAATTCCTGCATGCCGCAAAAAGCCTGGTAGTACGGGTTGCGTTTCCATTGCACAACCAGAGCTTCATCACTCAGGTTTTCCATTTGTTTGAGAATCAACAACCCAACCATCAGCCGAATCGGTTTACTGGGAGCACCGCTCTTTTGCGTGTAATGCTTTGAGAACGCCACTTCAAACTCGTGCCAGGGAATAGCTGTGGCAAGTTGCAATAGCGGATCAGTCGGATCAAGTTGGCGTAACAGATCCGTCTCAAATAAATTGGGTTGATGAAGCGTTCTCGTTGGCGTAAGCATTAATCAGCACCATTTCGACCAGAAAACAAACCATAACCTTAGCATCTTCGGTCGAACCAATTTGCGCTAATGACAAAATATCTTATCAAAATCAATTGATTGAGATTTTTTCAGGAGTGACTACCTACATTGACCAGCACCGGGAGCGGTATGGGGTCGAGCCGATCTGCAAGATATTGCAGGTTGCCCCGTCTGCTTACTACAAATACGCAGCACGCTGTCGTCAACCACAATTGCGCAGTCATCGGGCGCAGATGGATGAGCAGCGCAAGGTTAATATTTACCGGGTATGGGAACAGCATTTCCAGGTTTACGGTGCACGCAAAATCTGGCGACAAATGAACCGGCAAGGTCAGGCCATCGCGCGTTGCACGGTTGAACGCCTGATGCGGGATTTGGGTATTGCCGGGGCGCGTCGTGGCAAACGGCGGCGCACCACGCTGCCAGATCAATCGAGATCATGTCCGCAAGATCTGGTGTCGCGTCAGTTTGTCGCCAACCGCCCGGATCAGCTGTGGGTGGCAGATTTCACCTATGTTTCCACCTGGCAGGGATGGTTATACGTTGCCTTCATAATTAAGACCTCTGCACAACTTTAGAAATTTTGCTGAAATGGGTGGCATAATTCCGACAAGACAGTTTTGCCGATTAATTTTTGGAAAAAAGAGGAAGTTTTCTGCCTTTTTCAGGGGTATTCCCCCTCTTATGCTGCATCAGGACGGACTACTCCCCTGAATAGCGGATCTATAAAAATTTTGTTGGCTGCTTTTTTCAGATTCATGCCGATGCATTTCATGATGACCTGGGCGTTGACTTTGACTGTGCTGAAATAGCTGGCACGTCGCATTCCGAATAAACGTTTGGCGGTACCGAAACACTGTTCGACGATATAGCGTTTTTTACTGATCAGCTTGTTCGCCAGTTTTTGCCGTGCTGAAAGAGGTTTGTTTTTATACGCCCGATGCATGATGGCGCACTTGATTTTGCGCTTTTTCAGAAACTGCCGATTGGCACTGCTGGCTGAACCCTTATCCGCATACACCCGATTGGCCTGGATGGACGCTCCCGCAATGGCTGCTTCGAAATGTGTCATTTCGCTCTGATTGGCCGGGGCAGTGTGTACCCCGCGTACATAACCTGCTTGCGCATCGACTACCAGGTAGCTACGGTAACCGAAATAGGACTTTTTACCTTTCTTGAGCCAGGTGGCATCCGGATCAGCACTTTGCCTGTCAGCACAGAAAGCGCCCGGCTGGCTGCCATCCTCAAACTGAACCACCTGACCTTCAGCATCCATTTCCAGGGTAATTGTCCTGTCAGGACGGGCGGCTGATTCAATCAAAGTGGCATCTATTACTGCACCGGTTGCTCCCTTGACCATCAATCCGTGCGATTGAATCTGTTCATTGATTGCCGTCAGCAGACCCTCCAGTTTGTTGTTGGCGACCAGCCGGTTACGGAAGCGGCATAGAGTCGTTTCATCAGGAATTGCATCCGACAGGTTCAAACCGCAAAAATGCAAAAAATCAATCCGCACGTACAGCGCCTGTTCCAGTGCCGCATCCGACAAACTATGCCATTGCCCAAGCAGAATCGCCTTGAACATCATCAGAGCATCAAACGGCTCCTGACCGCCACCACGCGATTGCTCACGCTTGTACAGCCCGCTCAGATTCGGTCGTAACTGCCTCCAGTCAACCAGCGCGTTTATCTTCATGAGTACGCTGTCTCGCTTCAGTCGTTGCTCCAGTTCAGCTGAGCCAAAACTCATCTGCATCTTCTCCTCCTCCTTGACCTTTCTTACACCTGTTCATTTTAAGAGTTTATTAAAATAACCGGGGAAGTTATGCAGGGGTCTTATGTTTATTTATTTTCTATCACTTACGGAGGCATATACGCTAGTTGAAACTGCACGAAACCGCTTAGCGCCATTTCTTCGAGATCCAAATAAAAGCAGACTAAGCACACAAGAGTTTGAGAGACAGCAAATCGAATTTGAGAAAGCCTGTGAAACTTTCAAATCCAAAGTCAGCGCCCTGACCTATGTGTTACATCCCTGATGATTGTATAGATAAAAAACGTTATCCTTTATTCATGACGCGAGCTGTGCTGAAAGGACTGATAGCCTCTTTACAACGACCATCCGGGAGTATCGAATTATGATCATTTCTCTGCATAAGAATGCACGCACCACCCCGCCATTCGGCAGGAGATTGCCAGTAGTGTTGAATCTGCCAGTGTGCTGGCGGAGCGTTATGGTGTAACAGAGCAAACCATCTACAAGTGGAAGCACCGTCAGGATTTTATGGATAGTGAGGTATGCTGAATTTTATGGAGTCCAAAGTTTCGTAAGATATAGAAATGAAATGGAGGACAAAGATGGAACGATTACCCCGAACGCAATATAGTCAGGAATTCCGTGAGCAATCGATTAAGTTTTTTAAGGAAAGTGGATTAACGCTAGTTGAAGCAGCGAAACGACTCACTTTACCCAAAGGGACATTAAAGAACTGGGTTTATGCTGACAGACGAGGCGAACTTACCCCAGGAGGTAAATGCCAGAAACCATTGAGTGAACTTGAACTAGAGCTATCCAGAGTTAAGCGTGAACTGGCAGAAGTGAAGATGGAGCGAGATTTCATAAAAAAGTGTGCGGCCTATTTCGCGAAGGAGTCGCGGTGAAATACGGCATGATTGATATGCTGCGACAGCAATATCCCATTACTCTGATGTGCCGCGTACTTGATGTTTCAGAGAGTGGTTTTCATGCCTGGGATACCCGTCTGCCTTGTGAGCGTAAAAAGCAAGATACGCGGCTGGAAATAGAAATACTGGCCGCACACCAACGTACCCGAGGGACTTACGGTACGAAACGCTTGCATCGTGACTTGATCGATCACGATGTGCAAATTACCGTAAGCCTCCAACGCTACCACCTATCCATATTTTTTCAATAATGCTTTGATGGCCTCTGGTGCAAGCGGCAGCAACTCATCGATTCGGCTATTAGGCCAGGCAGGGAGTTTTTCGAGGATGTCGGTCAGCCATTGTGCGGGGTTGATGTTGTTGAGTTTTGCAGTACCAAGCAAGGTTTGGATGACGGCGGCACGTTTGCCGGCACGCTCGGAACCGGCAAACAGCCAGTTTTTCTTGCCAAGCGCAATGGGACGGATGGTGTTTTCAACGGGATTGTTGTCAATTGGCAGGTGTCCGCTATCGGCATAGCGGATCAGGCTGTGCCAGCGTTTCAGGGTGTAATCGATGGCTTTGGCGGTGCCGCCGCCATCGGCAGTCTGCAGGCGGATGTGCAGCAACCAGTCGTGCAATGATTGCAGGATTGGCCGACTTTTTTCAGCACGCAGTTGCTGCCTGGTTTCAATGGTTATCTGCCTACCTTCGTCTTCAACGGCGTAAAGTTCACCAATACGTTGCAATGCTTCAAATGCAACGGTACTGGCGTTGGCCTGATGCAGGTCGAAGAATTTGCGGCGCACGTGCGCCCAGCAGCCAAGTTCAGTGCAGTTACCCAGGGTGAACAGTGATTTGTAACCGGCGTAGTCGTCAACAACGAGCTGCCCCTGCCAGCCGTCAAGGAAGTCTCGCGCATGTTTGCCACTACGGCTGGTTTGATAGTCGAATACGATGATACGCGGTCCCAATTCGAAATCGTTGCTGCGATATGCCCATAGGTAGGCACGCTGCGTTTTACCGCTACCAGGATCCAGTTGTGCCACCGGGGTTTCGTCAGCGTGCAACACACTACCTTGCAATAAGTGCCAGATCAGCCGATCCGCCAGTGGCTGCAATGCCATACCGACGCGTCCCACCCATTCTGCCAGGGTGGAAAGCGATAGCGTGACGCCTTCCCGTGCGGCAATGTGTGCGATGCGATACAGCGGCTGGCGACCAGTACTATACGTCTGGGCTGTTGCACAGCCGGCAGTTGTTCGATTTCTGCCTCAACCGCCAGGACATCGGTTTGCCAGTCTTCTTCGAACAAACTTAACTGCAACCGTGACAGCGCTTCGCTCTTCACACCGTAGCGAATACGCCGCAAGTGTGCCAGTTCCAGCATCAATGCCTGGTTTTTCGTTTCCAGCAGTTTGAGTTCGTTGTTTGCTTGCGCAAGCAGCGATTGAATCAGATGCGATACCTCGGCTTTAGCTTCTGGCGCAAGGTTCAGATAATCTAATTCAATGGACTGTTTTGCGTGTATTTTCATGGAGTTATTATACCAGAACATCCGCGCAAAGTGGCATCAGTACTGCCTTTCAGCAATATCGGCTGACGTGGGGTTGTAACCCCAGGCGATGCCAGTCCACTCCTGCAATCAACCATTCCCACTGCGATGGTGTTAACGCAATACGGCCATCTCCCAGGCGCTGCCAGACAAACCGTCCCCGATGCAAACGACGCTGACACAGCCACACGCCCGTGCTGTCCCACAGCAGCACCTTGATGCGGTTGCCCGTGCGATTACGAAATACAAATGCTGATCCTGCACCAGGCGATCGCTGCAACGCCTGCTCCACCAGTACCGACAACCCGTCGATGCCCCGGCGCATATCCACCGGCGCAACCATCAGCCAGATCTTCTCCGGATTCGCAATCAAAGACATTTCAGCAACTCCCCCAGCCAATGCGGCGATACCGTCGATGGTAGCTCCAGCACATGATCTCCCCGTCCACGAAGATGCAGCATCTCTACCGGTGCGGATACCGGTCTGATCGTTACCGGAACCAGTGCGGATGATTGACTGCACTCACTTGCACGATGCCTGCGAACCCAATTGCCAAACGTCTTGGCATTCAAACCATGTTCCCGGCAATAAGCCGCCTGAGATATTCCACCAGCTTGCCATGCTTCAATATGAATCCGACGCGCTTCTGATGATGACATCGCTCCTCCTTATAAAAAACTCAAAGATAGCAATCTTGTATCAGGGCGTTAATGTGGTAGCGTTGGAGGCTTACAATACATCTACCATATTAGTTTATTAAACCAGATAATTAAACGCGGCAGAGTATTTCACCATGTACGATTGACAGCCAGCCATCTTTCGCTGTAGCCCAGTGCTGCCATGCTTTTGAAATGCGTTCCAGATCGTTTTGTGAGGCGATGTTCTGTTCAAGTAATTGCTTGGCAATCTTGGATTCCAAAATACGATCCGCCCACATGTCGCCCCACCAGTGGCGCGCTTCCGGTGTGGATAAACACCAGGTGCTGGAGGTGGATGTGATGTCTGTCAATCCAGCTTGCTGCGCCCATGACAATAAATGACGCCCTGCATTCGGTTCGCCGCCGTTGGCGCGCGCAGCTTGCTGATACCAGGCCATCCATTCATCAAGTTCGGACAGCTCGGGAAACCAGATAAATCCGGCGTAGTCAGCATCACGCGCAGCGACAATACCACCAGATCTACAAACACGCTTCATTTCTCGCAATGCTTGAATCGGATCCATGACATGCTGTAACACTTGATGCGCATGCACGATATCGAAACTATTTTCAGGAAATGTCAGTGCATGAACATCGCCGACAACAAAATCCACATTGTCCAGTCCCTGTTTCTTGACTTCATTACGTGTGAGTGCGAGTGATTGCTCGGTAACTTCCAGCGCTGTAACGCGACCCGGAGCGAGCCGCTTCGCAAAATCTGCCGTAATCGTCCCTACACCAGAGCCAACATCAAGCAGGTTCTTTCCTGCAGACAGCTCTGCCAACAAATAACCTGCAGAATTTTCCACAGTACGGTTATTATGCGAGCGCAGCACTGAGCGGTGATAACCGTGTGTGTAGCTTGGGTTGTTAGTGACCATATATCTATTATTTCATAAAATAATTTTTTGATAACAAGCACGCCCAAGCAATTCAAGCAACTGGATTTTCTGAAGCGAAAAATATTTGAGTATGGACATCCCTAGTCTGATTCAATCATATGGCTATCTAGCTGTTGCTGTTGGAACTTTTTTTGAAGGCGAAAGCGTGCTGTTAACTGCTGGTGCAGCAGCTTTTCACGGTTATCTTTGGATGCCGGCAGTTATTTTTATCGCAACCTTATCGGGTTTTTTGGGCGATCAAATTTCCTTTTATGCGGGGCGCAAATACGGCAGCAAGTTACTCGCGAGATTCCCTTCTCTACAATCACGCGCTGTGCACGTTAGTACGTTGTTGGAACGTCATAGTACCGCGTTTATTCTTGCCATCCGTTTTATGTATGGATTACGCATTGCCGGACCTATGGTCATGGGGATGAGTAATATTCATTGGCGTCGATTTTTGATTCTGAATCTGGTAGGCGCAATCCTCTGGGCGATAGTGATTGGCAGTATTGGTTATGGGCTTGGTCAAGGTTTGGTTTATTTGCTCAGGTATTTTGATGCCAGAGATATTTGGCTACTTATCGCTCTTTTGCTGCCAGCCGTCATCTGGCGGTTGGTGGTCCGCAGAAAACATTCAATACGTTCAGAGCATTTTTGGATCTATTTCTCTTTGTTGGCGTTGGTTTGCGCTGTTAGTTTGGCTGCGTACTTTTATTGAGCGTTTGGCGTGTTACTGGATAAATTACCAATAAACTTTCGCTGATTTCACTTTGATCGGCTATTCAATTCTAATTTTAGAGTTATCAAAATAAATAAAAACCGTAAAAGCCAATACAAAATGTTTACTGCATCATTCAATATTCTGAATCTGCTCGCGCAGCTGCTCAATGAGCACTTTCATATTGATTGATATTTGCGTAATTTCTCTTGCAACTGATTTGGATGCCAGGGTATTTGCTTCTCGATTGAGTTCCTGAGTTAGAAAGTCAAGTCGTTTACCAATAACTCCCCCAGTTTGTACGATATGGTCAAATTCGTCGAGATGTCCTTGTAGGCGCGATAATTCTTCATCTACGTCGATTTTGTTAGCAAATAAAGTAAATTCCTGACGAATACGCTCATCTCCTTCATCTAAACCAGCAGCTTTTAAGCAATTTAATAATCTTTCTCTAAAATTAGCCAGTACAGCTGGTAGGTTAGGTAATAAATCTTGCACGAGCTGGCGAAGTTGTTGTGTGCGTTCCAGCAACAGGTTTTGCAGTTTTTCTCCTTCACGTCTACGTGCCACAATTAATTCCTGTAAAGCTGTCTGCAGTAACATTAGGCAGGGGGCGCGTAGTTCATCAACCGGAATTTGATCGCTATCAAACACTCCTGGCCAGCGCAAAATCTCAGCAACAGAAAGATCATTAGCTGCGGGAAAAACTGATTTAATGTCGTGGCTCATCGCCAATAAATCATTCAGTAGGCTATGGTTGAGTCGTTGTTGGGGGGAATGATCAGAGTAAGCCGTAAAAGTAAGGCGGCAATCCACCTTGCCTCGCGTTATGCCTGAAACCAGAAAATCCCGCATTTCCGGTTCCAATGCGCGTAATTCATCTGGCATTCTAAATTGCAGATCGAGATAGCGGTTGTTGACTGAGCGTAACTCGATAGTCAGTGATCCTCGAGGGGTTTCTGCAGAAACTGCTGCATAGCCTGTCATACTTGCAATCATGAACTTTTCCACCTGTTGGGGAGTCCAGTGCGGTTAGGGATGATGCTATACTCAACCCTTAAATTATATTTTTGATTCATGGAGATAAGCATAATGCGAATATTAACACTTCTGACTCTGGCTTTGCTTGCCTTTAGCTTGACAACTCTGGATGTTGAAGCTCGACGTCTGGGAGGAGGTGGTAGCTTCGGGAAACAGCGTCAATCACTTAATCTTAATCGTCAGCAGCAACAATCTACGCCTCAACAGGCTCAGCGCCCTGGACAGACTGCCACTCCTACCGCTCCGGCCACATCGGGCGCGAGTAAATGGCTAGGACCATTGGCTGGATTAGCAGCGGGAGGATTATTAGCATCGCTGTTAATGGGAGGAGCCTTTGATGGAATCAATATGATGGATATTTTAGTGTTAGCAGGTATAGCAGCTGCTATTTTCTTTGGAATGCGCATGATGCGTAGATCTTCCGAAGGAGGGCAGACAGCACGACCTATGCAATATTCTGGTGTAGGTGCGGGGCACGGTGTCGGAAGGATGCCATTTCCACACCAAGATACAGCAACGCCTACAGGAGGAGTGGCAACAGGACGTAGCGGTCAATCTACGAGTACAGATACGCTTGATATTCCTGCCGGGTTTGACGTAGATGCTTTCCTCAAGCACGCAAAAGGTTCATTTATAACCTTACAACTGGCACATGATTCTGGTGATTTGGAAGAAATTCGCGCCTTTACAACACCTGAATTATTTGCGGAAATCAGTAAGCAGGTTGCTGAACGCGGTAATGCTCCGCAACAAACTGATGTTACTTATGTGAATGCTGCGCTATTAGATATTACTACTCAAGGAGATCATGCTATTGCCAGCGTTCGCTTTACTGGTGAGTTGCGAGAAGCACCAAATGCACCATTAGAGTCATTTGATGAAATTTGGCATGTTGAAAAAGATCTGGCTGCACCAGATGCTGTTTGGCTACTATCTGGTATCCAACAAACATCTGACTTGAAACACTAATAATAAAGAACGTGTTCTGGCTAAATGAACCAATCCGGGATGATAAGTAGTTTCAAAGAAATCCATTATGTTGGAATAATGACCAGAACACGTTTGTTAATTTCAGTATTGAATTTCGATTATTGTTATTTCTTACTGGAAAAACGGCTAATTACCTTACTTGAATATCGGTAAAAATGGATTTTGAAATACAGGAAAAAACTATTTGCTATCAAGGTTTTTTTCGCCTAGAACGCTATCGCTTGCGTCACCGCAAATTCAGTGGCGAATGGGGGCGTTCAATTATACGAGAACTATTTGAACGAGGCAATGCGGCAGCCGTACTACCTTATGATCCTCATACAGATGAAGTGTTATTAATCGAACAGTTCCGCGCAGGTGCCATTTATGCGCCTGGTAATAATCCTTGGTTATTGGAAATCGTAGCAGGTGTAATTGAGGCTAACGAAACGCCGGAACAGGTGGTGGAAAGAGAATCGGTTGAAGAAGCTGGTTGTCAGATTAGCAACTTGATTCCGCTTTATGATTATTTGGTTAGTCCGGGTGGAACAACTGAGCGGATCATACTATTTTGTGGTCAGGTTGATATGAAAACAATTGATGTTGGTAGCATCCATGGTAATGGTGAGGAAGATGAAGATATCAAAGTACATGTCATGCCTGTAAGTAAAGCTATTGAACTACTGAATACCGGTCGGATCAGCTCTGCCAGCGCAATAATCGCGTTGCAATGGCTTGCCTTAAATCGTGATTCCGTCCAGCAACGCTGGCTTGCTAAATAAGCGTGTCTCATGACACATGCGTACGGATAACTCAGCAAGATTTCATTGGATACAATATGGTGTACTGTTCATTATTTTTCTCTGGGTGGGCACGCTTTTTGCACAAACACCCAATACCTCTAGTCATGTAGCCGCTGACACGGCTATTTGGCTGGATGTTAATGGTGCAATTAATCCGGCCATGTATGATTATATTCATCGCGGATTATCTAAAGCAGCCGAACAACGCGCGCAGCTTGTCATTCTACAAATTGATACGCCTGGTGGATTGGATTTATCTATGCGCAAGATCATCCAGGAAATCATTGCTTCTCCCATCCCTGTCGTCAGTTTTGTTGCGCCTAGTGGCGCACGTGCAGCTAGTGCTGGTACCTATATTCTTTATGCTAGTCATATTGCAGCAATGGCACCAGCAACCAATTTAGGTGCGGCTACCCCCATAAAAATAGGTGGTCAGTCACAGGTAATAGAAAAACCTGGCCATAAACCAGAAAATGCAGCAATTCCTCTGCCAGCAATGCAGGATACTGACGCGATGACAGTGAAGGTTATCAATGATGCAGCAGCTTACATTCGTGGACTTGCTCGGATGCATGGACGTAATGCTGATTGGGCGGAACGAGCTGTGCGAGAAGGCGCTAGCCTAACAGCTGCTGAGGCACTCAATGAAAACGTAATCGATCTAATCGCAAATGATTTGAATGATCTGTTCATTCAAATAGATGGACGAATCGTAGAGGTAACTGGAAAAAAAGTGACATTATCTACGCGTTCGTTGGTATTGGAACGTTTCGAACAGGATGGGCGTACTCGTTTACTGGCAATAATTACTAACCCTGATATTGCTTATATCCTGATGCTGATCGGGTTCTATGGATTAATTTTGGAATTTGCTACACCTGGGACGGTTATCCCTGGTGTAGTAGGTGCAATTTGTTTGCTGCTAGCCCTATTTGCTTTTCAAGTATTGCCAATTAACTATGCTGGATTAGCATTAATTTTGCTGGGTATCATCTTTATGCTGGCAGAGGCGATTATTCCCGGTGTCGGTGTGTTGGGTATCGGTGGCGTAGCAGCATTTACTATAGGATCAATCATGTTGATTGATACGGAAATACCAGATTATGGTGTTTCAATATCATTGATAATCACATTTGTGCTGCTATCAGCTGGGTTCTTTATGATGGTGCTAGGAATGGCACTTAAATCCAGAAAGAAACCAGTCGTCACAGGTAGCGAACAACTTGTCCGCAGTATAGGCGAAGTCGTGGCAGATTTTGAGCAAGAAGGCTGGATCCGGATTCATGGTGAATTATGGCGTGCTCGATCGAGTGTGCCATTAAAAGCCGGACAGCTAGTGAATGTGGTAGCCATACAGGGATTGACGCTAGAAGTAGAACCTTACTAGTCTGACCTTGCAATCAATGTAACGGAGGGGTGATATGCACATAGATATCGCATCAATTATTACACCAATATTATTTTTCTCAGGCTTTTTCTTAGCCACTGCGCTCAAAGTATTGAAAGAATATGAACGCGGTGTGGTGTTTATGTTGGGTCGCTTCTGGAAGGTTAAGGGGCCAGGTCTCATTATTGTTATTCCGGTTATACAAACTATGGTACGGGTTGATTTGCGCACGGTGGTAATGGATGTACCCAGTCAGGATGTTATTTCGCGTGATAACGTTTCGGTAAAAGTGAGTGCAGTATTGTATTTTCGAGTAGTGGATCCGGAAAAAGCGATTATTCAGGTCGAAGATTACAATATGGCAACGAGTCAACTCGCACAAACTACCTTACGCTCTGTATTAGGGCGGCATGAGCTGGATGAAATGCTGGCCAGTCGCGACAAACTCAATGCGGATATTCAATCGATTCTGGATGAGCAAACTGAAACATGGGGAATCAAGGTTGCTAACGTTGAGATTAAACACGTTGATCTTAATGAAACCATGATTCGGGCAATTGCAAAACAAGCAGAAGCTGAACGGGAACGTCGTGCCAAAATTATTCATGCAGAGGGAGAGCTACAAGCATCGCGTCATCTGTTGGAGGCCTCGCAAATTCTGGCCAATCAACCACAGGCTTTGCAATTACGCTATTTACAAACGCTAACGGAAATAGCCGGGGAAAAAAGCTCTACAATTGTTTTTCCATTACCTATAGAGTTGGTGTCTATTTTGCAAGAGATGGTGGAAAAAAACAGGTAGGCAGTAAATAAAGAGATGCAAGCATCTTGCTAGTAATCACCTGTATTGCTGCAAATTGCCACTGTATTTTGCAAACAATAATAATTGTCTCGAAGATTTTAGGAAATTTTGCTTAATACTCATCAGCTTTTGCAATCACTTACATATTGTCAACTGTCGTATCTCCAACAATTGGATCCGTAAAAGTCGCTTCCCTCTGTTTATAATCCACGATGGTGGGATTTAATAAATCTTTAAAGATAGTTTTCATCAAATTGTAATAATTAGTTTTTAAAATAGTTCACTTCAACATAACCAGTTTGCTACTCATGACCAGAGAGCCTGCTCCCGTTATTCGTCGTTCTTCTAAAAGTTTACGTCGCAATCACAAACGCTATCTGAAGGAACGGATAATAGAATTACTGCTGTTTTTGGCAGCTTCTCTTTCAGTTTTTATTACATTTGCAATCATTTATCTGCTCATTTCGGAATCGTTAGTATTCTTTGAGCATGTACCTTTGTGGGATTTTTTAACTGATACGCAATGGACACCGCTATTTGACGATGCTCATTACGGCATCCTACCTCTTATTTCCGGAACAGCTGTCAGTTCGCTGGTTGCATTAGCTATTGCACTTCCTTTTGGCACAATTATTGCCATTTATCTTTCAGAATTTGCCCCTTTTGCAGTACGGGAAGTTGCTAAGCCATTCCTCGAGTTGCTTGGTGGTATTCCAACGGTTGTTTACGGATATTTTGCATTGCTATTTGTGACACCATTGTTGCAGAGTATTTTGCCGGATTTACCTGGTTTTAGTCTTTTATCTGCGGGATTGGTAATGGGTATTATGATTATTCCCTATGTCAGTTCGATGACAGAAGATGCCATGCGTTCTGTGCCAATGCATCTACGTGAAGGCTCTTATGCTATCGGTGCTACGCGTTTCCAAACAGCTATCAAGGTGGTCATGCCTGCTTCGTTATCGGGCATTGCAGCTGCCTATATTCTTGGTATTTCTCGAGCGGTTGGTGAAACCATGGTGGTGGCAATTGCAGCAGGCATGCAACCCAATCTAGTATGGAATCCGATGGAACCTGCTGCAACAATTACCACCTATATTGTACAAGTCAGCCTGGGTGACCTTCCGCATGGTAGCATAGGGTATCAAACAATTTTTGCAGCAGGATTGACGCTGCTCTTATTAACCTTGGCTTTTAACATCCTAGGCCATCTATTACGTAAACGCTTTCGCGAAGTTTATTAATATGTTATGGCTCTGCCATTTGATGCTACCAATGTATAGAGATAGCGTGATTCCGTTCACAGATATTCCATGAATACAGACAATCTCAATGAAATCCGCGCCATTATTGCTTACTATAAACGCTGGGATTGGTTGGCGCTAGTGGCAGGCATTATTGCCTTAATGATTGCCATGCTGACGTTTATTGCGTTATTTGGCAGCATGATGATAGATGGTATGCCACGCCTAACTTGGGAATTTTTCACCTCCTTTCCTTCTCGTAAGCCGGAAATGGCTGGCATTCTTTCTGCATGGGTAGGCACTACATTGGTCATGCTGGTAACGGCAGCGGCTGCCATTCCTCTTGGGGTTGCGGCGGGCGTTTATCTTGAAGAATATGCACCCAAAAATTTCATCACTGAAATTATCGAAGTTAACGTTACCAATCTGGCTGGAGTACCGTCCATTATTTATGGCCTATTGGCATTAGGATTATTTGTTTACCAGCTTGGCCTGGGGCAAAGTATTCTTGCTGCTGGGTTAACATTGGCATTATTAATTTTGCCGATCGTTATCGTCGCGACCCGTGAAGCAATCCGCTCTATTCCTGTCAGCATTCGTGAGGGGGCTTATGCACTCGGTGCAACGAAATGGCAAACGGTTGCAGATCATGTGCTACCTTATTCTGCTGCCGGTATTTTAACTGGTGTTATTATTGGCTTGGCGCGAGCGATTGGTGAAACGGCACCGATTATCACCATTGGCGCATTGACGTTTATTGCTTTTCTACCACCATCTCCTATCCAAGATCAATTTCCATTTTTATCTTTTGAATGGTTGACGGAACCGTTTACAGTCATGCCCATCCAGATGTTTAACTGGATATCAAGACCTCAGGAAGCTTTCCAGCACAACGCAGCTGCAGCTGGTTTAGTCTTGGTGGTCATGACATTACTAATGAATGGGCTGGCCATCTATCTGCGCTATCATTTGCGTAAAAAAATCAAGTGGTAAATTAAGATTATGCAAATATTCAAACCTGTTAATACTGCTTCTCCTACCGCTCAGAAAGCGGTTGTAAATAAGCTGAATTTCTACTATGACGGGTACCAAGCACTTAAAAATATCGATATGGTTGTCCATGAAAAACAGGTAACTGCTTTGATCGGACCATCTGGCTGTGGAAAATCGACTTTTCTACGTTGCTTTAACCGCATGCATGATCTTTATCCACATAACCATTATGAAGGTGAAATACTGCTATACCCTGATAATGAAAACATTCTCTCACCGGAAGTAGATCCCATTGAAGTGAGAATGCGAATCAGCATGGTATTTCAAAAACCCAATCCTTTTCCCAAATCAATTTTCGAGAATGTTGCTTATGGTCTCAGAATTAGAGGAATCAAGCGTCGTTCAATTCTGGAGGAGAAGGTAGAGAATGCGTTGCGTAATGCTGCATTATGGGAAGAAGTCAAAAATCGCTTAGGGGATCTCGCATTCAATCTTTCCGGCGGTCAACAACAACGATTATGTATTGCCCGTGCGTTAGCAACAGATCCAGAGATTTTGTTATTTGATGAACCGACTTCTGCTCTGGATCCAATTGCAACTGCTAGTATTGAAGAACTAATCTCTGATATTAGAAATAAAGTCACCATCTTGATTGTGACCCATAACATGCAGCAGGCAGCTAGGGTTTCTGACTACACTGCTTACATGTACATGGGAGAGCTAATCGAATTTGGTGCAACAGATAAAATCTTCATTAAACCCAAAAATAAACAGACGGAAGATTACATAACTGGTCGCTTCGGATAATTTCTTTCTGCTTGCACAGTACACCAGCCAAATCGTAAAGCTAGGCAATCTGATTTTAGGCGTTTTCTTTTATCCAGCCAGCAACTACTGGTGCGAAATACGTGAGGATTGCGTCAGCTCCCGCACGTTTAAATGATAATAATGCCTCGGTAACACAAGCTTTTTCATCTAACCAGCCATTCATTGCAGCAGCTTTCAGCATGGCATACTCTCCACTTACCTGATAAACGAAAGTCGGTACGCCGAATTCATCTTTTACCCTGCGCACAATATCCAGATAAGGCATTCCAGGTTTAACCATAACCATATCCGCACCCTCTTGAATATCTAATCCTACTTCCCACAATGCTTCATCCGAATTGGCTGGATCCATCTGATAGGTATATTTGTTGCCAGCACCCAACATAGCTGCCGACCCTACTGCGTCTCGAAATGGACCATAAAAGCTGGAAGCATATTTGGCTGAATAAGCCAGTATTCGCGTATGGATGAAGCGATCACGATCCAATATTGACCGGATGGCTGCAATCCGGCCATCCATCATGTCAGAAGGTGCAACCACATCTGCTCCGGCTTGAGCGTGAGTCAATGCTTGCCGCTCTAGCACACTGACTGTTTCATCATTCATCACATAACCATTTGCATCAATTAAACCATCTTGTCCATGGCTAGTGTAGGGATCCAGTGCTACATCTGTTACGATCCCTAATTCCGGGAAGCGCTTTTTTAACTCTCTTACGGTACGCGGGACTAGGCCATCGGGATTATAAGCTTCACTGGCGTCCAGACTTTTTAGAGCAGTATCAATAACTGGAAAAATTGCCAGTGCAGGAACCCCCAATTTTAAGCATGTTTCTGCTTGAAATAGCAGCAGATCAATACTTTGTCTAACAATACCTGGCATAGAAGCGACTTGCTCTTCGCGCTTGCTACCATCCAGTACAAATACTGGATAGATTAAATCATCCACTCGCAAATGGTTTTCCCGAACTAAACGACGAGAAAAATCATCTCGTCGATTACGGCGCATTCTTTTTTGTGGAAATTGGCTGGAAAATGTCATATTTATCTCTGAAAATAAAAAAATTAATGCGTTACGGAACTAAATCTAATTATTTCTTTCTTATGGACAGGTAGTCATTAACGACTACCGCTCGCCTTCCCTCCCTGAGGCGAGGCCTTACAAGCAAGGCGATTATCCCCGGCTCAATCCCCTTTAGCCGGGGTTTTTTTTGATTAGTATCTTCACTACCAATAGTTTATCTAGGCTCGGTACGACCTTTATCAAACCAACTTTGCAGCAATTCAGAGGCTTCTTCCACCCCTTCAGCAGTTGAGCTCGAAAAAATTTGTACTGTACATCTCGGATAATTGACTGCTAAAAATTGCTTAACTTCCTTTAATACAGCAATAGCTTTGCTGCGACTCAACTTATCAGCTTTGGTCAGTAAAATGTGTACTGATTTTCCCGTTTGTGCAAACCATTCCAATGTTTGCAAATCCAGCTTGGTTAATGGATGACGTATATCCATTATCAATATCATACCGTATAACATCTGACGCGTTTGTAGATAGGTACTCAGTAGATGACTCCAATGCTGACGAATTGCCTGCGGTACTTGTGCATAACCATATCCGGGTAGATCAACCATAAAATATTCATCCGTAAGTCGGAAAAAATTAATATGTTGTGTTCGACCCGGTGTTTTGCTGGTAAAAGCAAACCGCCCTCTTCCTACCAGCGTATTAATTGCGCTAGATTTTCCTGCATTTGAACGTCCAACAAAAGCAATTTCGACGCTAGTTGTTTGCGGCAAATCCTGCAGATGGTTGACGGTAGTATAAAATTCGGCGTGTCTGAAAAGTGGATGAACCATAGTTAAGCAAATATTTATTGTGTATTGCAACGATCCGATTTATCCGAACGGGCAATAATCACTAATCCTTCTAGCACTAGGTTATCGGTAATCTGATGGGGGATATCAATATGTTTATCCAGCAACATTGCTCCACCACCTGTTATGATAATTTCTACTGTTGCTTTCTGTGAATGACTCACGAGCAAGTTGTACATGCGTTCCACAGCGCCAGCGAGTGCTTGAATCATTCCACTGTACAATGCATTATCAGTGTTAACTGGAAAATCCTGAAAATATCCTAAAGCAGAGGTTGTTAATGTATTAGCGCAAGCGGTCAGTGCCCCTTTCAGGATATCAGGTCCAGGTACAATAATCCCCCCTAAAAACTCTCCTGTGGAGGAGAGCGCATCAACTGTCATAGCCGTACCCACGTCTACCACCAGACAGGCTTGCCGTATTTTATGCCAAGCAGCAATTAAAGCTACCCAGCGATCACACCCCAGTTGCACTGGATTAGTATAGTGATTAGTGATACCGCATTGGCTAGCTTGTGCTGTAATCCAGCGTGGCCGTATAGACCATCGCTGCAGTAATACGCTTAAATCATCTGCAACTTGCGAGCCAGCTACGTTGGTAATCAATATAGATGCAGGTGGTGGTAATGCCTCCCACATTTGCGCTAATGACAAGCGTTCACTTTGTAATACACTGCCTTGCATTAGCCATTGATCACCATTGTGTAATCCCCATTTGATGGCTGTATTACCGGAATCAATCACCAATAAAAGAGAAGAGGTCTCCAATTAGGAAATCTCCATTATCAAGGTGTTAGTCCGCGCAAAGATATTTCTCCACTTCTTAATTGCACAATGCCTGTTGAAGTATTAATTTGTAAAGCGCCATCAGAAGCGATGCCTATTGCAACGCCATTTTTAATGGTGCCATCCGGGAAATTGACCTGGATAGCTTTACCTTGATAAGCATGATAGCGTTCCCACTCCTTTGCAAAGGGCTCAAAGCCAGATAATTCGAATACATCAAGTACTTTGATCAGATTTTTAAGCAAAACAGCCAGTAACTGATTTCTATCCGGTATTGATCCTATTATGCTAACAATATCAATGACCTTTTGATCTACTTGGTTTTTTGTGGCGTTAGAAAGTTTAAAATTTAATCCGATACCAATAATTACGGTCCCCGGGCTTAACATATCCCCGTGTAACTCAATCAATACACCCGCCAGCTTACTATGATCAAATAGCACATCATTTGGCCATTTCAGTGAAACACCGCAAATTTTCAGAGACGTTAACGCGCGAACAATTGCTACACCTACTGCCAAGCTAAGTCCAGAGAGTGCGTTTACTGCACATTGCGATGGCCACAAAATAGAGAATGTTAGGCTGTCTCCTAATCCTGAAAACCAGGTACGACCTCGTCGGCCACGCCCCTGCGTTTGTAGCTCCGCAACCAGAACTTGCTTAGATTTACTAGCAGTAATATCGTGATTCATTGCTCGTTGCAGCAACAGTGAATTAGTGGATTCAACTGTTTCTACTACTTCTATTGCTAAAGCATCGGCCTCTTCCGCGAGATAGTAACGTATCTGATCACGATCCAACCACTGAATTGGGTTGAGCCAACGGTATCCACGTCCGTGAACTCTATGTATTATCAGACCATAGCGATCTACCTCACGTAACATATTGGATATACTCGCACGAGAAACATGCAATGCCTGACCTAACGCAGTTCCAGAGTGGTAATTGCCATCACTCAATATCCTCAGAAGAGCAAATACAAGTGGTTTCATTGCCGATATTGAGATGATTTTGTAAATATTCCTAATTTACTAATACTTAAATTTTGTATGAGAACAATTGCTTTTTGTGTGTTCCAACAAAAAAGCGGAATAATCCGCTTTTCCCAAGATGCCCTTGATTCGCTCAAAGGCATCTCACCTTCCATGAAAAATATTTCTCAGCTTAACGCTCAGATGCGCGTAAATGCTCGATTGCTTCTTCAACATGCTTGGTTGCTTCAGCAGCATGACCTGCTTCTGCATGCTTGATTGCATCTTCTAAATGCTTGATACCATGCACAATATGAGCATTACCTTCACCTTCTGCAGCAGCTTCCTTAGCATGTACCAAACTTTCCTTGGCATGCTCCAATAATACGTTGGTATGCCCCTCTTTTCCATGTACCACCGCTTCATCTGCATGTTTTAATGCTTCATCCACATGTGCAGCAAGCTCGCTTGCTGCATACACTTGCATACTTAAAAATAATGCAGTTGCAGAAGTTACGATTATTTTAATTAGATTTGCTTTCATGATGATTTCTCCTCTTCTTATTTGGTTGCTCAAGATGTATGAATTTCCTGTAACAACACGGTAAATAAGCAGGGAAAAACCAGCCAATGTTACAACCGAACCCTGCTTCACTCCCTATGCAGAACTCATACGATTGTTTTATACCACAGATCACTTATGAATATTTAGCTGCTAGAAGTAACCTGTATTCCTCATCTTCTACAAGATCAGCAATAATCATTAGAGCAATTTAAATAGCACTGGGTTCATATAATTCTATAAAACTCCCATAGTTATTTGCTGACAGGTCGCTTGATCAAGCTACGCAATCACAACGCAATAGCTGTCCATTTTTAATTTTTCATAATTTATTAATTACGATATTTTCAACCTGGTTTTACCAATAAAAAAAGCGGGTAACCCGCTTCTCACAAACTGATACGCTTTTGCTGAAATATCGATCAAAAGAAGCGTATCAGTTTTTAATTTTAAAAAACGATATTAATGAGAATGTTCGTGGCCGGAATCAGTTTCCTTCATATGGTTAATTGCTTCTTCCACATGTTTGGTTGCTTCAGCTGCATGACCTGCTTCTGCATGCTTGATCGCATCTTCTAGATGTTTAATGCCATGATCTGTATGAGAATTACCTTCACCTGCTGCTCTAGCGGCTTTAGCATGTTCCAGACTTTCTTTTGCATGTTGCAATAACACATCGGTGTGACCTTCCTTGCCATGTGTGACGGCTTCCTGTGCATGCTCTAGTGCTTCATCCAGATGACCCGCATATACGGGCATGCTCACCAATAATGTAACGGCGGAAGCGGCAATCAAATTAATTAGTGCTCTTTTCATAATAGCTTCTCCTTGTATCTTGTATTAGTTGATCGGAACGTATGAATTTTCCGTAGTAATCCAATGAGCAAGCTAAGGTGAAGCTAATAGTTATCGCAAACTGAAGCTTGCCTCACTTTTACACAGAACTCACACCCTTATTTTTATACCACAGATTATTTACTAACAGATAACAACATCCACTTGTTCTAATAATTAAATGCCCCGTAATAATTCATTGATACCTGTTTTGGAACGAGTTTTAGCATCTACCTGTTTAACAATCACCGCGCAATACAAACTGTAACGGCCATTGTCGGCGGGCAAGCTTCCAGAAACGACTACAGACCCTGGAGGGATTCGGCCATAAGTGATTTCCCCAGTTTCACGATTATAAATTCGCGTACTTTGGCCAATGTATACCCCCATTGAGATAACTGAATTCTCTCCAACAATAACGCCTTCAACAATTTCAGAGCGTGCACCGATAAAACAGTTATCTTCAATAATCGTAGGATTAGCTTGCACAGGTTCCAGTACGCCTCCAATACCAACCCCGCCAGATAAATGAACATTTTTACCGATTTGTGCACAAGAACCCACCGTTGCCCAGGTATCTACCATGGTGCTTTCATCAACGTACGCACCAATATTGACATAGGATGGCATGAGTACCACATTACTAGCAATAAAAGCGCCTTTGCGAACAGCAGCAGGTGGAACGACACGAAATCCGCCATCACGGAAATCCCGGGAGCTGTAATCAGCGAATTTAGAAGGGATCTTGTCAAAATAATTGGAAAATCCACCTTTAATAAAATAATTATCTTCCATGCGAAAAGATAACAAAACAGCTTTTTTAACCCACTGACGCGTTATCCATTCGCCATTAATTTTTTCGGCAACTCGTAATTTACCAGTATCCAGCATATTAATAACCTGCGCGACTGATTCCTTGAGGTTTGCCTCAACATTGCGTGGGGTGATTTCAGCACGTCTTTCAAAAGCATCTTCAATGACCGCTTGTAATTGCTCCATGTGACTCCTAATTAAAAAATAATCAATCAAAACCGTTTAGCAATCTCTCTGATTCGCTCCAGCGCCTCCATACATTCGGCTACTGAAGCAACCAATGCAATGCGTACAAAATCCTCGCCGGGATTAACACCATGTGCTTCTCGTGCCAAATAACTACCTGGTAGCACAGTTACACTTGCCTCCTGGTACAGTCGTCTGGAAAATTCGATACCACTTATAGGCGTTTTCAACCATAAATAAAATCCGGCATCTGGCATGCTAACAGGAAACGTATCTTCCAATATACGCATTGCTCCAGCAAATTTTTCACGATACAACTGCCGGTTTTTAACTACATGCTGTTCGTCACCCCATGCAACAGTACTGGCTGCCTGTACGGCTGGATTCATCGCGCTGCCATGATAAGTTCGGTAAAGTAGAAATTTTTTGAGAATAGCAGCGTCTCCCGCCACAAAACCGGAGCGCATGCCCGGTACGTTAGAGCGTTTAGAAAGACTACTGAACACTACCAAGTGGTGAAAATCTTTGCGACCCAGCTTTGTTGCTGCCTCCAATGCTCCCAAAGGAGGATGATCCTCATCAAAATAGATCTCCGAATAACATTCATCTGCTGCAATCACAAATCCATAACGGTCAGATAAAGCAAATAAATGCTGCCAATCATCGAGTGTTAGCACCTTGCCGGTCGGATTGTTGGGTGAACAGATATAAGCAAGCTGGGTGCGTTCCCATACCGAATCAGGTAGTTGAGTCGTATCGATCGAAAAATTATTGTCCGGAAGCTGATTGAGGAAATAAGGTTCAGCACCAGCTAATACAGCAGCACCCTCATAGATTTGATAAAAAGGGTTCTGGCAAACAACTGCTGACCGACTTGCTTTGCAATTAGTATTAATAACCGCCTGAGCAAACGAAAACAATGCTTCACGACTACCATTAACTGGGATAACTTCAGTATCCGGATTAATAGCAGATAAGTGATAGCGCTGTGTCAGCCAATGTGCAATGCTAGCTCTCAGCTGGCTAGTTCCGAGCACTGTGGGATAATGCGCCAATCCTCCAAGGTGGTTTACTAGCTCCTGTTTAATAAACTCAGGCGTGCTATGTCTCGGTTCTCCAATATGTAAACCGATAGGCGTACGTGAGGAATCATCCGGTGTGAGATTTTCAAATAATTTAGCAAGTTTTTGAAATGGGTATAACTGAAGATTTTCCAGAGAAGGATTCATACTTTTAAGATTATTCACAAATATATTGTGTTTGTGAATCAAGTTAGGCAGGTAGTAAAAAATGTTAATCGCTAATTATAAAGGGCTCTGCTAGCGTTGACCAAACAAAAAAAGTTACGTCCAATAGCGAGCTTGTTTGTTGGTGCGGCTGCTTGGGGAATAGCTTGGTATCCTTACCGTTTACTAGAGCAAGTCGGTATGTACGGCGAACTCTCTACTGCACTGGCTTATTCCATTGCATGGTTAATGTGCCTGATCTTATTTTGGAAGCAAATTCGGGTTTCTAAAATATTTTATCCCGCTGCCTGGATTTTACTTGGGATCAATTTGGGTGCGGGCTGGACGAGTATCGCTTATGTGCTTGGAATCATTCACGGTGAGGTTGTACGCGTACTACTCCTGTTCTATTTAGCACCATTGTGGACCATTCTATTTTCACGCATCTTGCTACAAGAACGGCTAAGCAAACCAGGTTATCTGATTATGTTGCTATCTTTATCAGGCGCTGTACTTTTACTCTGGCAACCAGAAAGTGGATTACCTTTGCCGACAGCCTATAGCGATTGGATGGGATTATCAGGTGGATTTACCTTTGCTCTGACTAATGTCCTGATCCGCAAGGATCAACAGCACGGTATCCATTTAAAGCTACTAGCCGTGCTTTCTGGCGCAGCCCTGACTGGATTGGTTGCCACATTGCTTATGGAAAATACCCCCGATATTACTTACTTTTCTATCAATACCTGGTTGATATTGCTGGGAACCGGCATATTGGTTTTTTTCCTTAGCATCCTGTTACAGTATGGTATGACACATGTACCAGCAAATCAGGCGATTGTAATCATGCTGTTTGAACTGGTAGTTGCTGCTATAGCTGCTTATTTTCTGGCTAATGAATATCTGGCAGTCAGAGATTGGGTGGGCGGATTCATGATTGTCTCTGCTAGTTTATTTTCCGCACACATTAATCATGACCACCAGTAACTATGTTGGCTAAAACGCCTGTCATTGCAATGTTTCAACGGAAAAATAGAAAATTCAATTTGTATTCCATTGCATTCATTTGGCTGGACTAATTGAGCGCAGCGTCTTAAACTTCTTGAGGATTTATACTTGTATCAACTAAATAAAGGAAATGGCAATGTCACTGATTAACACTACTATTAAACCATTTAAAGCAACCGCATACCATAACGGTGATTTTATTGAAGTTTCGGATGCAACCCTGAAAGGAAAATGGTCAGTTATTGTTTTTTATCCGGCTGATTTCACCTTTGTATGCCCAACTGAGCTAGAAGATTTGGCAGATAATTATGCCGAATTTCAGAAAGCAGGAGTTGAAGTTTACACAGTTTCTACTGATACACACTTTACACACAAAGCCTGGCATGACAGCTCCAGCGTAGTACGCAAAGTACAATACCCCATGATCGGCGACCCAACTAGACAACTAGCGCGTAACTTTGACGTACTCATCGAAGAAGAAGGATTAGCGTTGCGTGGAAGTTTCATTATTAATCCAGAAGGTCAGATTAAAGCATTTGAAGTCCAGGATCTTAGTATCGGCCGCAATGCCGCTGAGCTATTACGTAAGGTCAAAGCTGCGCAATATGTATCCACCCATACAGGAGAAGTTTGCCCTGCTAAATGGACAGAAGGTGCTTCTACGCTTAAACCTTCCATTGATTTAGTCGGTAAGATCTAAAACTCTACATTATTTTACTTAACCAGCCGTTGCGATATATCCAATAAATATCCCGGCTGGTTGTTATCAAATTGCTGGTAGTATTAAAAGAGTAGCCATCCTGTGCGTAAAGCACGCAAAATGTTCCATACAATCTTCATTTTATTTTGAGGTTTATGCCAATTACCTCTCGCACCTTTAAAGCTATGTTCCCGAAATTCAGCAAACGAACAAGTATCATATTAGGTCTGATGTTAAGTACCACTGCCTGTATCAGCCAAAATAAATTCTTTGATACGCTTGATTACAAAAAAGACTGGGAAACGATTCAATCTCATTTGCCTGCCTACCCGCAAACAGAAAATCTCATAGCGTTCGATGCTGGCCCTACTGCACAACTACGCTATTTTATTGATACAAAATCAATTAGCGTCGATGAGAAACGTGAACCGCCCCGGGTTTTGAGGAGGCTCTAACCTCTGAGAGAATAGAGCCATGAAGAAACAAAATCAATTTTCCCCGGAAGTAAAAGAACGGGCAGTCCGGCTGGTGCAGGAGCATCGTCAGG
>WBZO01002397.1_pt1 | contig 24465 bp, 13 predicted proteins | sample 5204261 | NCBI WGS metagenome assembly WBZO01 (sample SAMN12412400, study PRJNA552823) | activated sludge metagenome | isolation source: activated sludge from anammox sidestream of wastewater treatment plant... | place: USA: North Carolina | collected 2017-09
ATGCGGTCGCAATTATTGGCTGCGCCTATGCGCTCTACGGTCTCGTGGTCTATCTCAGCGGCAATGAATGGATCCTGATCTACCGCAAATGGTCCTATGCGGATTCGCTGACGAGCACATTCGTGAACCGCAATTCCTTCGCGACCTTTGCGGGCCTCTGCCTGCTCTGCGCCGTGCACCTGCTGCTCGCGCGCACCCGGCATCTGCTGAGCCTGAACCGGCCGGCCCGCATCAGGGCAGCGCTGCTGATCGAGGAACTCACCGTGCGTTCGGGCTGGGTGACCATGGCCGTGCTTGCGCTCTCGATCGCGCTCGTGCTCACGGCCTCGCGCGCGGGCGTCATGTCCTCGATGGCGGGGCTTCTATGTCTCGCCGGCGCCCATCTCAGCCGCCGCTCGACCAGCGCGGCGCAGATGACGCTCGTCGCGGCAATTCTGGCGGCGATCGTTGCGACGTCGTTTGCCACCAGCGGCGAACTTCTGGCGAAGCGCTCGCGCCTCGACGATGTCGACAATTCCTTTGCCGATCGCAACCAGACCTACGCTCTGACGCTCGATGCCATCAGGGCCACGCCATGGACGGGCACAGGCTTCGGCACATTCGCCGATGTCTTTCCCGCTTATCGCAATGACAATCGCCCGCAGGTCATCTGGGACAAGGCGCACAACACCTATCTGGAAAACACGCTGGAACTCGGCATACCCGCGGCGCTCGCGCTTGGCCTGTCCATCGCGCTGCTGGTCCTGCGCGCGGCGAAAGGCATTCGGGAAAGGCGGCGGGGAAAGGCCCTGCCCGCCATCGGTTTCGCGGCGGGCATCATCGTCGGCCTGCATTCTCTGGTCGATTTCAGCCTGCAGATACCGGCAGTCTCGGTTCTCTTCGCATTCCTGCTCGGCCTCGCGGTCAGCCAGTCCTGGCCACGATCGGCGGCCCGCGGCTGAAGCCTCAGCGTGCGGCAGCAGCGGCAGCCGCGCGCACACGCGCGTCGAACTGCGTTATGTCGGCTTCCGAGGCGAGCGCATGGCGGCGGATCACAGCACGTGCGCGGAAATCCGATGCGAGATAGATGGAAACCAGCTCACTCTTGAGCGCATGGCTCTCCCACAGGAGGCGGAGCTCACGCCCCGCATCCGAGCGCAGATCGTCCGGCATCCCGTCCCAGTCGCGGAGCATGAGCCGGGCGCGGATCGCCATGCTCGCCGCCTCCCTTGGCGCCGTCAGATAGGACATGCGCAACAGGCCGGCGACTTCCCCGGACGGCGCGGCGCGCGCCGCTTCCACCGCCGCCAGAAGGCTCCAGCCAAGCCCGCGATTGGGCGCCGCCGCAACCATGCGCCGCAACGACGCGGCAGCCTCCGCCAGCCATTCGTCCGTGGACGAACCGCCCTCGGCTGCATCCGCCAGCCTGATTACCAGGCGCGCGCATTCCTGTTGCAGATAGGCGTCGCCGCCAAGCGCGCGCGCCGCCGCGCAATAATCGGCTCGCGCGTCGGCGAGAACCGACGGCTCAATCGTGATCGAAGGATTATCGAGCGCGGCAGGGATCCGATCGGACCAGCCCGCTATGCCGAGATAGGCATGGATGCGCGGCAGCGCGATCAGCACGAGGCCGACGCCAGCAGCCAGCGCCAGCCCCGCGGCCCATCGCGTCCGCCGCGAAGGGTGCTTCGCCGCTTCGCCCTGCGCGGCCATCTCAGTTCGAATAGTAGCGGCTGTAGCGCCCGTAGTAATATCCGGCACCGCCATAGCCATATTGCGCCTGCCGGGCCGTATCGACCACGGTCAGGATCGCGCCCGCAATATCGGCATCGAAGGCGCGCAGTTCCTTGACGGCACCCGACGCCGCCTCGCGCGGCGTCTCGTTCCAGCGAACGACGAAGATCGTCTTGTCCGCGATCTGCGCCAGAACGCGCGAATCGGAAACCGGCAGAACGGGCGCCGTATCGAGCACGACGAGATCGTAAGCCTCGCGCGCCTCGCGCAGGATACGCCGCATCTGCGCCGAGCCGAGCACATCCGGCGGGTTCGCCGCGCCCGAGGCCACGGGAATGAAATCGAGGCCCGAAGGCGCGTCCTTGACGACCACGTCGCCAAAGCCCGCACGGCCCGCCAGACATTCGACCAGCCCTTCCTTTGGCTGCTTCATGCGGAGCGCGCGATGGACGGAAGGGTGCCGAAGGTCGCAATCGACAAGAAGAACCCGCTGGCCCGATTGCGCCGCCGCACGCGCGAAGCTCACCGCCGTCGTCGTCTTGCCCTCATTGGGAAGAGCCGAGGTGAAGAGAACGACCTTCGGCGGGTTGTCCACGCTTGAGAGCGACAGTGCGCTGCGCAGGCTCCGCAGCGCCTCCGCATAGGCCGACAAGGGTTTTCGCAAAAGATACTCATGGGGCAGCATCGGCTTGCCGTTCTCGCCTGTCTCCGCCGGAATGGCGGGAACCGAGACGAGATGAGGAAGGCTCAGAATCTCCTCGAGCTGACTGCCTGTCTGCACACCATTGTCCAGACGTTCGAGCAGAAGCGCGACGCCGACGCCGGCGATCAGCGAAATGACGGCCGAGATACCGAACACGATGCCCTTTTGGGGGAAGGAGGGCGCAACCGGCGGCACCGCCTCGGAGATGACGCGCGCATCGGCGGTCTGGAGATCCTGCTGCTGCGAAGTCTCCTTGAAGCGGTTGAGGAAGGATTCGTAAACGGCCTTGTTGGCGGCCGCCTCGCGCTCCAGCTCGCGCAGCTTCACTTCTGCCTGGCCGTGCTGGCCTTGCGTGTCCTGCAATTCCTTCAGGCTGCTCTCGAGCGCCTTGACGCGCGTATCCGCGATCGCCGCCTCATTGGCGATGCTGTCGACGATGCGCCTCACTTCGGCGCTGATCTGGGCCTGAAGGTCGCGCCGCTGCGCCTCGATATTGACGATCGCGGGATGCCGCGGCCCGTATTTCGTCGAGAGGTCGGCCTTCTTGCTGGCAAGCTCCGCCTGCTGCTGCCTGAGATCCGAAATCGTCTTCGACTGGAGCACATCGACAACGGATTCGATACTGCCGCCGCTGCCGAGAATCTGCCGCGCGCGGGAATATTTCGCCTGCTTTTCGGCGCGGTCGGCGCGCGCGAGAATGAGCTGCGCGTTGAGTTCCGAAAGCTGCTGCTCGGTGATGGTCGAGCCCCGCGAGCTTTGCAGCCCGTTCTGCGTGCGGTAAAGCTCGACCGCCCGCTCGGAATCGGAAACCTGGTGTCTCAGCCCTTCGAGCCGCTGCGAGAGCCATTCATTGGCCTGTCTCGTCGCATTGAATTTCGCTTCGAGCTGGTCGAGCACATAGGTCTCGGCGATTGCATTGGCGATCTTCGCCGCCTTCAGCGGATCGCGCGACGTGAAGTTCACATCGATGATATAGGTCATGCCCCGGCGGCGAATCCGTTCCGCATCGACGAAGCTGTCGATGACGGCATCCATCGCCATTTCCTGCCGGCGCTCAGGCGTGAGTTCGGCATCGGCCTCGAAAAGCGAAGCCATCCATTCGCGCGGATCGAGCCAGGAGAGCAGCGTGGGCTTCGCCAGCTCGGCGTTGAATTCCTCGTCCTCGATGAGATTGAGCTTCTCGACGACCCGCCGCGCGATGGAGCGCGAGCTCATCACCTCGACCTGGCTGTCCGTCGTGGCGGAATCGGCGGGGAGCCCGGACATCACCGCCGTGAAATCGACGACCTGGGTGCGCTCCGGATCGAGCAGAACAAGCGCCTGCGCCGTATAGCGAGGCGCCATCTGGAACACGGTGATCATGACGATCGCCGTGAGGCCCGCCGCGATGCCCGCGATGACCTTGACGCGCCGCCTCAGGGCACGCGCGATTTCAAGCAGATCGAATTCGATCATCTGCCGATTCAGGCTCATCCCCTCGGCCTGAACCGCACTGGAGTGCATCTGGTCTTTCAGCGGCGCGTTCATCTTCTTCGAGCATCCAGTTACAGGAGGTGAGCATCAGCTCGGGTAAAATAAAAGGCAGGCAACGGTTCCCCCGCCACCTGCCTCTGATCGCCTGACGAATCTGCCGTGACGTCCGTCAAAGCTGTCCGCGGATCGTGAACATGACGCGGTTGCGCGAATAGTCGGCACCGGCAGCGTTGGAATCCCGCTTCGTGTAGTCGTAGTCGAGCCCCATTGCCACAAACCGGTTCAGGAGGTAGCTGACGCCGACCCCGCCGCCATAATAGTCGTCCTTGCGCGTCGCGCCCTTGTAGTCGTCATTCTCATAGGAGAGGTCGCCACGAAGGATCACGTTCCGCAGGAGTTCATGATCGATCCCGACACCGACGACCTGCCGGAGATAGCCCGACGTACCGCCGAGATCCGATTCCTCGATGGTCGATGCCGCGTTGAAGCGAACCGTGCTCAGCGGGGTCACGTACCAGTTGACATTGGCCCCGTAGGACAGGCCGGTCACATCGCTCAGCCCCGCCGCATCGTAGTTCTGGCGCTGATAGCCGACATAGACCTCGCCCGATGCGAGAGTGGAAAGCTTGAAGCGCGAACCGACAACGGCCTCATAGCCCTTCGAATCGCGATCCTGGATCGGCATGCCGATATCGTAGCGGCGCTGATTGAGGCTGCCCTGAACGAAGACGTTGGTGTCGGGCGAAACGTCATAGCCGGCGCGCAGCTTCTGCGTATAGACGTCGCGGTCGCGCAGATCCTCGTCGAGGATCGGCCCGGCCGTCGATGCGACGTCCTCGTAGTTGAGCCGCGTATAGGCGGCGCCCAGCGTCGTGGTCACGCGGTTGAAACGCTGGTTGAAGGCGATGCTCGCATCCGTCTGCTTGTACTCGACCGGCTCCGCGGCCGTCGTGGACGAGAAGGTCGCCGAGCCGCGATCTTCATGCTTCTGCGCATGGGAGAGGGCGCCGGTCACATTCGTGTCGCGCAGAATGTCGAGGCGGCCGTCCATGCCGAAATCATAGTCGGTCTTGTTCTCGCTCGAATGGTCCGCGAAGTAGGAGCGCTGGAGCCCGGCAGTCAGGTTGAGCGAGTGGCGGCTCCAGGTCGAGATCACATCGACGCGCGGGCGCACGCTGGTGATGAAGTCGCTGTCCTTGTTGTTCTCGGTGGCGAAGATGTTGTCGTCGTAGGTTTCAGCGACCTCGAGCGAGGGGAGAACCACGAACGACCCCGCACGAAGGCCGATGGCGTCATAGCCGGGCCGCGCTCTCTCGCGCACGCCCTGTCCGCGCAGATCCTGCGTTTCGGCGGCGCCCGCAGGGGCCATGCCCGAACCGCTCCAGTTCTTCGCCCCCGTATTGGCGGTGAGATCGGCGGCCATGGCGCCGCCCGCGCCTGCCACCAGCAGCAAAGCGGTCGTCGTCAACAGCGAGCGAAAGGGAACATGCGGCATTTCTGGCCTCATAACTTTCGGGATTTCGGGAGGTGCGGAAGAGAGCTGCCCGCTCTCTCCCGGCCTTGATTCGGAGAAAGCCCCCTTCCCTCACGATCGGCAAGCCCATCGGGCAGCCGCTCGCAAACCGGCCGGAGACTGATGAAATCAATTCGGGCTGGCGGTGCCGCCCGAGCTCTGCGTGCCGCCATTGACGCCGACAACGGTGGTCGGGGCGGTGCCGCCCGGCGCGCCTTCGCCCGAGCTCTCGCCGCTACTCACCGTGGAGGCATAGGCGTCCTTCACGCTCGGCTCGGCGCTGGCGACGAGGTCCGAAATCTTGGCTGCATGTTCGGGGTTGGAAAGGCCGAGCGTCGAGGCCGCCATGCCAAGACCCTTGCCGACAGCGGCCTTCTGCGCGGGCGTGGCGCTGTCCAGACCGGCGAGAACGGCCTCAGCCGTAGCGACCGGATCGCTCGAATTGGTGATGAGATCCGCGATGGCCGCCGCCAGCGCGTCCCCGCCCTCCGGATTGGCAGTGAGCACGGTGCTCAGATCGATTGCCGCTTCAGCCCGCGCCTGTCCCGGGATGGCGACCGATGCTCCAATGAGCAGGCCCGCCGCAAGCGCCGCCGCACAAAAACTCTTCATCATGGCGTTAGTCCCCCTCAGCCAAGCATCGATGAGGCCGTGCCTCGATCGCGATACTCTGATTTGCCCAATAGCATAACACACACTTTACCCTGTCAAAATACGCAGCCAATTCGTTAAGAAAAGGTTACCGCGCGCCGCCAGGGTTTCGGCGCACACGAATGTTTTGTGCGATATCGGCACATTGTTGTTTCGGGAAAGCGGCATCATGCGCGGCCCGATGTCACGATCAGGGCTAGACGCATCAGAAGAAACGCTCCGGAATCCGCACAATATCGCCCGGAAGCACCTTCACCGACTGCATCGCCGGATATTGCACTTCGCCCCCGTCGCCGCGCGTGATGTAAACCGCGTCCGTATTTGCCCGATAGGTATAGCCGCCGCCAACCGCCACCGCGTTCAGCACCGTCATACCGTTCGTATAAGGATATTGGCCGGGCTTGCTGACCTCGCCGATGATGTAGAACGGCCGATAGTTCAGAACCTCGGCGCTCACCCTCGGATTTGTGAGATAACCGTTCGCCAGATGGTCGGCGACTTCCTTCTCGAACTGGGCGAGCGTCAGCCCTGCCGCCTGCACCTGCCCGATGAGGGGCAGCGAAACCTTGCCCGAGCCCGTGACGTCGAACTCGCCGGAAAGATCCTGCTCGCCATAGACGATGACCCTGAGCTTGTCGCCCGTGCCGAGGAAATAATCCGTCGCCAGGTCGCCCGCCACTGCCTGGCCCGCGCCTGATTCGGCACGAACAGGGGCGGCGGCGAAAACGACGAGCCCCACCGCCACGGCAACACCGGCAAGCGAGGCGACGGTCCTGCGTGCAAGCGTCGGAAACCAGCTTCTCATCAAGTCTCTCTCTGTTCGGTGAGGCCGCAGCCCGCTGTCTCCCGGCGATCCGGATATGCCTGATTGGTCAGGAACGTAATTGATTCTAGGTCAACTGACCATGAAGCATCAACCCGCCATGCGCCTGTTCGCGGAGGCTTCCGTCTGGATGATGCGCCGCGATGTTCCCTCGAGCACGAGCGCCGTCAGAACGCCTGTCATATAGGCGCCGGTGTCGATGCCGATGCGGTTTTCGCGGATCACCACTTCCTCGCGCGGGGTGTGGCCATGAACCACGACCCTGCCGAAGGAGCCGCGGGCATCGAGGAACTCGTCCCTGATCCAGAGCATGTCCTCCTCGATCTGGCGCGACAGCGGCACGCCCGGCCGCACGCCGGCATGGACGAAGAAATAGCCGCCAAGCTCCACTGCGACGGACAGGGTTTGCAGAAAGCGCTTGTGCGTCTCTGGCAGCACCGCCTCGAAATGCACACGCGCGCGTTCGAAATCAGCGGGATCGTCCGAAAGCGCCAGTTCCTGAACGCCGTAGGAATGAAGCGTCTCGAGCCCGCCGAAATTCTTCCAGGTCCGCCCGAAAGCGGCATCCCGGAGGAATTCGAGCATGGCCGCCTCGTGATTGCCCTTCAGATGGATCGCCTCGAATCCCGGCAGCGTGCCTGAGATGAGGCGGTCGAGCACCTGCTTCGACTGCAATCCGCGATCGACATAATCACCGAGGAAGACGAGGATCTTGCGCACCGCGCCGGACGCGGACTGCGCATCCCGCTCGATCATGGCGAGCAACTCGCCCAGCAAGTCGTCGCGGCCGTGAATATCGCCGATCGCATAGAGCCGCATGCCATCGGGCGCCGCCGCGGGTGCATGTTCCGCCATGCCCGCAACCTCTCGGAATCGTCTGACGAACCGGCCGAACACGCTCTCACCTGGACCTTTGACGACACTTCGATGCGCCGCCGCCGCGCCGGAACGCCGGGGTCGGCCAGCCTGCATCGATTCGTCTGAACGATACCCGCTCCCGGCGAGAGGGCAAGCATGCAGACGATGAAAGCGCTGCGGACCGGCGCCCCGATGGTTTAAGCTGGCTTATCGGAGCCGGATACCGACGGCCGCCGCCAGACCCGTGCCTGCGCAGAGGCAAGAAGCCGCTCTCTCTGGTAGAAGACTGCCCATCGGTCCCTTGCCGGGCCGCATCCTGTAGCAGCCATGGGCAAATTGAAGGACGCTCAGCGCGTGTCGAACGAACTCTCCACCTCGGCTCCCGCGGACCATCTCACCTCCGCCCGCCGCACACTCGAACTCGAAATCGCCGGCCTCCGGGCGCTCGCCGCCTCGCTCGACGGCCCCTTCAACGAGGCCGTCGACCAGCTCGTCACCGTGAAGGGCCGCATCATCGTCACCGGCATGGGCAAGAGCGGCCACATCGCCCGCAAGATCGCCGCGACCCTAGCCTCGACCGGCGCGCCTGCGCAATTCGTGCATCCCGCCGAGGCAAGCCACGGCGATCTCGGCATGATCACTCGCGACGATGCGATCCTCGCGCTCTCCTGGTCGGGGGAATCGGCCGAGCTTCTCAGCATCATTTCCTATGCCAAGCGCTTCGCCATACCGCTGGTCGCCATCACCGCAGAGGCGAAGAGCGCGCTCGCCCAGGCGGCCAATATCGCCCTCCTCCTGCCGAAAGCCGAAGAAGCCTGCCCGAACGGTCTTGCCGCCCCGACAACCTCCACCACCATGCAGCTTGCGCTTGGCGACGCGCTCGCCGTCGCGCTTCTCGAATATCGAAACTTCACGCCCAGCGATTTCCGCGTCTTCCATCCGGGAGGAAAGCTCGGCGCCATGCTCCGCCACGTCGCCGACATCATGCACAAGGGCGAGGAGATGCCGCTCGGCCGCGCCGACATGCCGATGTCTCAGGCGCTGATCGAGATGTCGCGCAAGAGCCTCGGCTGCCTCGGTGTCGTCGATGACAGCGGCGCTCTCATCGGCATCATCACCGATGGCGACCTTCGCCGCCACATGGGCAGCGATCTTCTGGAAAAGCGGGTGGGCGACATCATGAACCCCGCGCCCAAGACGGTGCCCTCGACCATGCTCGCCACCGAGGCGCTGAACTTCCTCAACGAGCGCAAGATCACGAGCCTCTTCGTCGTCGATGACGGAAAGCCCGTGGGCCTCGTTCACATTCACGACTTCCTGCGCGCTGGCGTCGTCTGAGGGGGCCTTCCTGCCGGCGATCACGCAACGGACCGCCGGCATGGTATCAAGGCTCAGAAGGCGCCCTTCTCGATGCGGAAGATGTCCGGCGACTTGGGGTCCGCCACATAGGCGAGTGTCAGCGTATAGACCTTCTTCTCTTCCTTCGCGTCCGCCTTCTTGCCGTCCGAAGCGGCAGCCGGCTGCGCGACAGGAATTTCGCGATAGATCAGCCGGACGAGGTGGCCCTCGGCATCCATGGCCTGAAAGGCGAGCACGCCGTTCTTGATCTTTCTGTCACGGATGACCGTCTTCGGATCGTAATTCTGCTGGGCGAAATAGGTCTTCAGCAGAAGCGCGGTCTTGGCGATGCTGACGCCTGTCGTCTCGGGCGTGACCGGCGTTCCCCACAGAATATTGACCTGAATGAGATCCTTGGACTTGTAGCCGAGCACATAGCCGATCTCCGCCTCGCCCGTTTCGGGAATGAGGTCGGTCACGCGGACGGCCAGCGTCTTCGTGCGCGCCACGGCGCTCTCGACGGCGCGAATGTCATCGCCGGACTTGCTGAAGTCCGATTTGATCGCCGCGCGGATGGCTGCCTCGTCGGCGCCGAATCTGGCGCTCCGGAAGCCGGTGATCACGCCATGCTTCGAAGCCGGCTTGCCCGCCGCTTCCTTGCTTTCGCTCGCGGCGGTGCTCTGCGTTGCATTCTTTGCGCTGCGCGGCGCGGCTTCGCCGGGGCCGACGCTGGTTTTCCAGATGAGGATGCCGAGGCCGGCCACCAGTGCCAGCACAACCCATAGACCGCGACGAATCATTTTCTGCTTCTCTTCCGAAAGCGATGAATACCAAAGTGTGACTTGCGACATTGTCCGATACCGATCAGTAAGCCAGCGGGCCCAGTTCCCTGACGAGCGGCTCGACCAGCTCGCCATAGTTCCGCCACCGCTCGACCGATGAGGAATAGAGCGGCTGGCGCACCTGCGTCACGCTCGCCGTCTTCACGGGACGTTCGGTCTTGTGAAATTCGAGGCAGGCCGCATCCCATTCGAGATCGCAATGGGAGATGATCCTGCGCGCCTCGGTTTCGAGATTGCCGACAACCTCTTCATACTTCACTTCGAGGATGTAGTGCTGCGGCAGAACCGCTTTCCAGTGCTCCATGAGCTCGTGATATTTCTGGTAGTAATGCGCGATCTCCTTGAGATCATACGTATACGGCATATCTTCACGGAACATCTTTGAGTAGCACGATATGCACGTATCGACCGCGTTCCGCTTGCAGTGGATGATCCGCGCATTCGGGAACAGGAGATAGATGAGGCCGACATAATAGTAGTTGGTGAGCATCTTGTCGGTGACGCGCGTCTTCCCCGCCGGAAGCGGCGGCAGGTGCTCCCGGTAGTAATTGACGATCGTCTGAAGCTGCGACTGCTCGATCAGATGCATGAGTTCCGGATAGCGCACGGCCGACCCGAACATGCGGTCGACTTCGGCGACGCCGCCATGCAGATATTTGACCTCGCCCGCGCCATAGATCTCCGGGTGGCTCGCGAGAATCTGCTCGACCAGCGTGCTGCCCGAGCGCGGCATGCCGACAATGAAGATCGGGCGCAGCGTCGGATCGCCATGGCCCGCCTTTTCAGCGAGCAGCTTCGGCGTGAAGACGTGCCGGATGCGGTCGAAGAGCCTGAGCGCCGGCATTTCCTCATAGTTGAGCTTGCGCCGCTTGAGCGCCGCTCCGGCCATGAACTGCTCGAAGGCCTTGCGATGTTCCTTGATGTCGTCATAGGCCTTGCCGAGCGAATAATGCAGCGCCATGCGCTGATCCTCGCTGATGCCGGGGCGGCTCACGGCTTCCTCGAGGAAACGGATTTCTGGAGCGCCCGGCTTGAATTTCTTGGCGGCGGCGAGATTGATATGGGTCGGGATCGAGCCGGGCTCGAGTTCCGCCGCGCGCGAAAGCGCCTTCTGCGCGCCATCGAGATCGCCGACTTCGAGAAGCGAGATGCCGAGATTGTTGAGGATTTCAGGCGCGTCGGGCTTGAGCGCCAGCGCCTTGCGGCAATGCTCGATCGAGCCGGTAAAATCCTCGAGATCGCGACAAATCCGCCCCATGAGATTGAGCGCGCCGACATGATCGGGCCTGTTGCGGAGCGCGCGCTGACAGGCATAGAGCGCACCCTTCGTCCGCCCGAGATCGAGGAGGTAGGATGCCATGATGATCATCGCCTCCGGCCGGTCGGGCTGGATGGCCATGGAGCGCGCGAGAACGCCCAGCGCTTCCTCGGGCTGCTTGCGGTCCCAGAGCGTCAGGGCGAGATTGTTGAACGCCTCGATGTAGTTCGGCCGCGCGCCGATGGCCATGCGCAGCGCCTGTTCGGCCTCTTCGAGATGCCCCTGCTCGCGCAGCGTGCAGCCGAGATTGCTCAGCGCCTCGGGATAGGCGGCGCGCAACTCGATCGCCTTGCGGTATTCCTCGATCGCCTCGTCGAGCCGCCTCTGCGCGCGCAGCGCATTGGCAAGATTGTTATGCGCCTCGGGGAATTTCGGATCGCATGCGATGGCGCGCCGGTAGAGTTCCTCCGCCCCCGCATAATCGCGCTTGTCGAAAAGCGCTATGCCGAGATTGTTGAGCCCCTGAAGATAATTCGGATCAAGCTCGATCGCGCGCCGTCCCGCCTCGATCGCCCGGTCGAGTTCTCCGATCTGGCGGTACATCTCGCAGAGATTGCTGTGGAAGCCGGCGACATTCGGATCGCCCGCCACCGCCTGCTCCATCCACCTGATCGCTTCCTTCGTCTGCCCGCCGCGATAGGCGAGAATGCCGAGAAGGCTCGCCGCGTCGTGGTTCCGCGGGTCAACCTCGATGACCTGGCGGCTCAACTGATGGGCAAGGCGCAGGCGCTGGGCCCGAAAATGCTCCCATGCGAGCCGCATGCTTTCCGCCGGGCCCATCGCACTTGCCTGTTCCGAAACGCTCATTGAAATTTCAGCCCCTGCCTGCTCATCAAATGCCGCGAGACAACGTCTCCGGCCAATCCGTCCGCCAACCGAAAGTATCTGCCGAATTCCCCCGCGGAGAGGCGTCTATTCTATCCGGCAATTCGCCTTTTACGAAGCCTTACCGCCGCCAGCATGACCGCCGGAAGCGGCCAATCCGGAGGCGGCTGCCCGAGTGAGAGCCGCCCTTACATCCCTGATCACACCGGGCCAGTCGCCGCCCCGCTGCTGCCGGAAAAGCCGCATCGAGCGATAGAGCGGCGTCGACGCCGTTCCGAGCCCCCAGCGCCAGTCAGGCACCTCGGCCAGCATGGTCCAGACCGGCGTCCCCAGCGCGCCCGCGAGATGTATGAGCGAAGTATCGACGCCGATCACGAGATCGAGCGCGGCGATGGCCGACGCCGTCGCCGTCATGTTCGACACCTCGCGCGAGAGATCGATGACCCCCGCGCCGAAGAGCGCCGCATCATCGGGCCTTGCACCGATCTGGAGGCTGAAGAAATGGCACCCCTCCACATCGAGTAGCGGCAGAAGCTCGCAGCCCGGCATCGAGCGGCGGGCATCGTCCCGGTGATTGCTGTTGCCCGACCAGACGAGCCCGATCCTGAGCCCCGGATACTGCGAGAAGAACCGCCTGAAGCCCTCCACCTGCGCTGCCGGCGCATGGAGATAGGGCGCGCCGGTTTCCGTTCGGAAGCGACCTCGCCCCACCAGCCGCAAAAGGCTCATCAGCTCGAAGTGATGATCGGCGGCTTCAGGCTCCGCGTCCTGAGGCAGGATCGTCACATAGGGAAAGTTCAGCGCGATCAGCGGCGCGAGTTTCGGCGGCAGTTTGCCCGCCAGCCGGAGCGGGCCCTGCGCCATGAGGGCAGGGAAGAAGCGCATGCAGTGGATCGCATCGCCAAGCCCCTGCTCGCTCCAGAAAAAGAGCTTCTTGCCGACAACCGGCTCGCCCCGCCACATCTGGCCCGGAGGCGCTGCGGGCCGCAGCGCAGCGCGGCCCTGCGGCCGCGCCTCGGGCACGGCGAGGCGCCACTCATACTCCGCAAGCCCCCCATCCACATCGCCGAGCAACATCCTCAGCATGGCGCGGCGCAGATGAAAGACGGGATTCTTCGGATTGATTTCGACCTGGCGCGTGAGGCAGTCAAGCGCGCCCCGCACATCCCCCATCGCCAGCAGCGCGGCCCCGAGATTGTTGAGCGCGAGGACATGCGAGGGATCGAGCGCCAGCGCGCGCCGCCCCGCCTCGGCTGCCCGTTCCGGCTCGCCCACCCTGCGATACATCTCGCAGAGATTGGCGTGAAAGGCAGGGACCCGAGGGTTGCTCTCGATCGCCCGTTCCATCCAGCCGATGGCCTCGCCCGCCCTGCCTGTCCGGTATGCGACGAGCGCCAGAAGGTTGGCCGCATCGTGATCGTCCGCCCGTTCGCCGATCGCCCTGTGGCCCAGTTCCTCCGCGAGATCGAAACGCTGTGCGGCAAAATGCGACCAGGCGAGCTTCATCACCTGCGCATCGCCGCTCTCGCTTTCGCCACCCGCCATGCTTCAGCCCTGGCGGCGTGCCGCCACGGTCTGCTCGAGCGCGGCCGCAACGTCCTGAACGACGCCCGGCCAGTCGCGGCGCTGCTTCTGGCGGAAGAGACACATCGAGCTATAGAGCGGCGTCGTGTCCGCACCGAGCCCCCAGCGCCAGTCAGGCACCCGCGAGAGCATTGTCCAGACCGGCGTGCCGAGCGCCCCGGCCAGATGGATGAGCGACGTGTCGACGCCGATGACGAGATCGAGCGCCGCGATTGCGGCCGCCGTCGACATCATATTCGACACATCCTTGGAAAGATCGGTCACGCCTTCCTTGAAGAGAACCGCGTCCGCCGGCTTCGAACCGATCTGCAGGCTGTAGAAATGACAGCCTTCGACCTTGAGCAGCGGCAAAAGCCTCTCGGCTGGCATGGAGCGGCTGTAGTCGTATTTATGCGCGGTATTGCCCGCCCATACGAGACCGACCTTGAGCCCATCCTTCCCGGCGAAGCGTTTTCTGAAGATCTCGACCTGATCGCCGGGCGCGGAAAGATAGGCATCCTGCGGATCGCGCCTCTCGACGGGATAGGACAGAAGAAGCGGCAGGCTCATCAGCGCGCAATGAAAATCGGCGCCATCGGATGCAGGCGCGGACCGCACGACCTCGACAAACGGGAAGTTGAGTTCCGCGAGGCGCTGCAGGCTCGCCTGTGTCTGCAGGATGATCGCGCCGGGACGCCGCGCTGCCAGCGGCTTCAGAAACCGCAGATAGTGGATCGTGTCGCCAAGCCCCTGCTCGCAATGAACGAAAATCCGCTTTCCCTCGATCGGCTCTCCCCGCCAGAGCTGGCCGGGGAGATTGCGCGGACGGATGCCCGGCATGGCAAGTCGCCATTCATATTCAGCGAGGCCGCCTTTCAAATCGCCCTGCAACATCCGCAGCATGGCGAGCGAGATACGGGCATTGGCGTTTTTCGGATTGGCCTCGATGGCCTGCTGCAACCGCTCGGCTGCGAGGCCGAACTCGCCCTCCTCCCGATAGTTCAGTCCGTCATTGACCATCGCTTCGGAATAATTTGCCTGAAGAGCGATCGCCCGCTGGAAGGCGTCATGCGCCTCCCCTTCGCGCTCGAGACGCACGAGCGCATTGCCGAGATTGTTCCACGCATGCGCGAATTGCGGGTTGCCGGCAAGCGCCTTGCGGTAGCACTCTTCGGCCTTGGCGAAATCCCCGCGATCGTAATGGATGATGCCGAAATTGTTCCAGGCCTGGAAATTCCGGGAATCGAGCGCAACTGCGCGCTCGCAGGCGGCAAGCGCGGGCTCCGTCTTGCCGCGCAGCCGGTACATCTCCGCCAGATTGGCATGAAAGGCAGCGGTCCGCGGCGCAAGCTCGATCGCCTTTTCGATGAACTTGATCGCCCGGTCGAGCCGGCCCTGCCGGTAGGCGACGATGCCGATCAGGTGAAACGCATCGGCATTGCGTCCCTGCCCGTTGGCCACATCCTGCGCCACCTTCTCGGCTTCCGTCAGGCGGCCCGCATCCATGAGATCGCGCGCGAGCTTCAGCGCCTCATCGACGGACATCCAGCGCTTCGGCGCCGCCTCGGCATCGGCGTTCCGCGGCGCTGCCCCCTCCCTCGTCTCTACCATGCACTCACTCTCTGTCTGGAAGGCGGTCAGTATAGTCGCTTACGAAAAGGAGCGGCAGTATTTCTCTGCCGCTCCCCAAATTCGTCCGCTGGCTGAACCGACGACGTCTAGAACTTCAGCCTCAGGCGCAGCGATGCGGTGCTGTCGGTGTAGTTGCTCGAGAAGTCGCCGTTGTACTCGACCGTACCGTCGATCCCCTCGGACAACTTCAAGGTGACGCCGGCACCCACGATCGCCGCATCCCGCGCCGCATTGGCGCCGGTGACCGTGAAGGCGCTGCCCGGAATGCCCGCCAGCGAAGCCGTCGTCGACGGGTTCTGATCGCCGAAAGCGTGCCTCCAGCCGAGCGCGAGCTGCGGCGTCCACTCCGTACCGCCACCGCTGCGGAACGTCTGGGCCCACCTGACGCCGATACGGCTGTTGGCCGTATTCGCCGTCTGGTCTTCCAGCGTCAGATTGAACGGCGACGCACCCGTCTCGGTCGAGCCGTCCATCTTCGTATGCGTGTAGAGCAGACCTGCGAAGGGCGAGAGCTTCGCATCGTTTCCAAGGTCGAAGGCATAGCCGACCTCTGCACCCGCCGAGACCGAGCTGCCATCCGGCGAGCGATGGGCCGAATAGCTCGTCCCGAGCACGGTGAAGCGGCGCTCCATGCTGTAGCTCTGGTGGCCATAGCCCAGCATCGCATTCATGTAGAGCGAACCGACCTCATACCGGCCATAGGCGCCGACCGACCAGCTCTTGACGTCTGCCTTGCCGGCACCCCGGAAGTCCACATCGTCCTTCTGGAAGCCGCCCGCGAGACCCGCCTTGAAGTTGTCGGTGAAGCGATAATCCGCACCGACGACGAGACCGCCGCCATTGCTGGTGAAACCGGACACACCGGCGCTGCGATCGAGCGAGCTCCAGTTGCCGAAGGCACGCGCCCAGATCGTTCCCGGATTTGCGACCGGAGACGGCTTCACGAGCGAGGCATATTGCGGCCCGGCATCCGACATCACGTCTCCCGGCTGATTTGCCGCGAGCTTGACCAGCGCGCCGAGATCCGCGAGCGCGGTCCCGCCGCCACCATTGGTAAGCTGGTCGAAGATGACGTTGAAGAGCCTGTCAGGCTGGGTGAGCGCAACCTCGATCAGATCCGCATTCTGGCTGCCGGCAAGCTCGTTGAGATTGCGGGCATATTCCTCCGGCGTCCCCGTCAGGACCTCGCCGAGCTTCGTGGCGAGATCGCCCTCCGGATCGTTCTCGTTCAGCCAGTCGAGGATCCGGTCGATGGCCCTGCCGGCATTGGCGCCGTCATTGTCGAGCCCCGGAATCTCGCCGAAGGCCATACGCGTGATGACGATGTGATAGCCGTCATTCCGATAGGCGTCCGTCACCGTGTAGAGGTTGGTGAAGGTGTGCGAGAAGTTGAACGTGCCGGTGATGTCTTCCGACTTCAGCACCAGGAAGTCGTTGTTGGCGTTAAAGAGACCAGGAAGGGCATGGGCGATGGAGTTCGCACCTTCTCCGATGGTCGCCGACCCGGCCGTGATCGTGCCGTGCTGCGGCACGGACGGCTTGAGGTTCCACTGCACTGTGCCGGCAGGGCTCTCATCTTCGCTGCCCGCGACACGGAAGTTCGCCACGTCGATCTGCGCCGTCGGCTGAAGAACGAGCGTGCCGTTGGCATTCACGTTGAAGTTCTGGATCGCCTGGTAATCGGTCTTGTTGGTACCGATGTTGCCGCTCACCGTCAGCTTCACCGCATCGGCTTCCGGGTCGCCCGTATTGATGCTGATCGTGCGCAGGCCCTGGATGTCGTCAGCGAAATCGAACTCGCTGTCGGTTCCGGCAAAGACGTTCAGCGAGTCGTTGCTGTCGCCATAGATATTGCTGTGGATCGTCGCATCGCCGAGCTCACCGCCAATCTTGCCGCCGCTCCAGTTGATGAGGTCGGACTGACCGTTCAGCATCCTGATATCGCCATAGATACCGGAGTACTCCAGCTCGCCGCCGATCTGATCGATCGTATGGCCGCTGCCCGCGCCATCGAGATCGATGGCAACCGTCGACACATCCTCGCCGGTCGCGATGGCGGCGATCACGCCCCCATTGACGATGCCGTCGTAAATACGGCTTCCGCCTGTGATCTTGATGGCGGTCGCATTGGCATTGTCGCCCTTGGCGAAGGCGGCGATGACGCCGCTGTTGACGAGCTCGCCCTCGAACACCACGCCGTTCTCGAGCGTCAGCGCGGTCGCATTGGCCGAACCGCCGTCAGCCGTGGCCGTTGCATGCACCTCGATGGTTTCAAAGTTCACGAGGTCACCCCGGTAGGTGCCGCCATTGACCACGAGACCACGCGCTTTTGCGTAAATCGGGTCGACCGCCGCCGCCCTGATCAGCCCCGCATTGCCCAGCGCGATTGAAGTCTCGCTGCCGTAAGGCAGGACCTCTCCCGTCACATGAGCATAGATGGCCGTCGCATAGGCCGAGCCCACACCGGTTGTCACAGGCGTCGCATGCACAATGGCCAGCGCCTCGACGGTGCCGAGATTGTAGATGCCACCATCGACATCTCCATAGACATTGAGGTCGAGGCCCTTCGCCTGCGCAAATCCCCGGGCATAGCCGTCCGCAGTGGCCTCCGCATTGGCGGAAGCCGCCGCCCGGATGAGGCCTTCATTGAAGATGAGGTCACCGACACCCGAGGCATTGAGATACACGCCGGTGGCAGTTGCCGAAGCGATCGCCTCATCGATGCCCGTCGCCGTGGCAAGCGCCTCGCCGACAATGTCGCCCGAATTGGAAAATCCTCCGCCGAGCGTCCCGTTCACTGTGAACGATACGCCGATCGCATCCGCATAGGCTTCGGCAGTACCGCTGCCGCCATCGGCCTTGGCCTGGGCGATGGCAAGAGCCTTGATCGAGGGCTGAGTTGCGTCGTCGTCGCTCAGGGTCGCGAGCGTCCCGTTCGAGAATTGGCCCTCGATCGTACCGCTGCTCTCAACCTTCAGACCCGCTGCCGAGGCGTTGGCACTGGCGGAGGCGTATGACCTCGCGCCTATCGCGATAGCCGAAGCAAACGCGTTTGCCACCGCTTCGATGCTCGAGCTGTTCTCGATATTGCCGGCAACCGGGGCGTAATGAGTGCTGATCGAAATGCCGACCGCTTCGGCCGAGGCGGAGCTTTCGGCCGTTGCCCGCGCAGAGCTGACGCCCGTCGAGATTGCCTCGCCGCGGCTGTAATTCTTTGCCGACGCCGTGGCCTTGACGGCAGCTTCGTTGATGAACGAGCCGCTGAAATACCCCCAGAACTCGGCTTCGATGCCGACAGCCTCGGCATAGCTCTCGCTGTCCCCTTCGTCGGAGCCATAGGCGCGGCTCTCCTGACCGCTCGCCTTTGCCGAGGTGTGGCCGATCGCTTCCGCCTTGACAGTGACGGCGCCGCTATTTGTGAAATTGCCCCCCATCGAGTTGGCATAGAAGCTGATGCCGATCGCATCGGCCGCGGCGGAGCTTTCGGCCGTTGCCCGCGCAAAGCCGACGCCCGTCGCCGTCGCATGCGAACTCACGCTCGCAATGGCATGAACGGAAATCGCTCCGCTGTTGTCGAAATTGCCCTCGAGCACATCCTGGATGCGAACATAGAGACCGGTAGCGGTGGCCTCGGCCGACCAGGCCCCGATATCCGCATAGGCATCGCCGGATTCAAGCGCCTCGGCCTTTGCCATCACAGCGTAGCTCGCATCGGCGACGACCGTGATATCGCCCGTATTGGTGAAATCACCTCCGAGGGAATAGGCCCAAAAGTCAACGCCCACCGCATCCGCATCCACGTCATCCGCCGAGCCGTAAGCATAGGCATAGCCCCTGCCAGTAGCGGTGGCGGAGATGATGGCGGCCGCCGTGCTGTGAACGCTGATGTCGCCCGAGTTGCTGAAGCTTCCGGCAATCGTCTCGACATCCACGCTGAGGCCGGTCGCCTCTGCGCTCGCCGTATCCATATAGGCATAAGCGACCGCTGAACCCGACTGCGCGACAGCATTCGCCTTTGAGGCCGTGATGGCCGCGGCCGAAACCGTGATCGCGCCGCTGTTCGTCACATCGCCGCTGATGGAGTAGGCATCGATCTCCAGACCAACCGCCGTGGCGCTCGCGCTGGCGGAAGCGGATGCATTGGCGTCGGCGACACCCTGCGCTGTCGCTTCATTGCGGGAAACGGCATTGGCCGAGACCGTTATATCGCCCGAATTCTCGAAGTTGCCGAAGATCGTGGAGAAATCGCCATAAAAGCCATAGGCCGAGGCGTTCGCCCGGTTGTACTCATCGCCATCATCGTCGAGCCCCGCATAGGCCCAGGCACGATCACCTTCGGCACTGGCGATATTGGATACCAGAGCCGTCGCGCCGACGGTGATGTCGCCCTCGTTGAGCAAATCGCCATCGACCTCGGAATAGCCGTAGCTGGAGCCGCTGGAGTAGAAGTCGATGCCGTTGGCGTAGGCGTAGGCCGAACCGATGGCCACAGCCTTGGCGTCGTCGGAGGCAACCACACTTGCCGAATTGATGGAATTGCCGATCGCGCTGACGAAGATGTCTCCGTCGTTGAAAATCGCGCCGTTGAAATCGCCACCGATGATTCGGATGCCGGTGGCGGTTGCCTCAACATTCGTTCCCGATGCAGTGGCCCACGCATCCCCGCCCGATGCATTGGCATTGGCGCTATTCTGCAACTGGGCGAGCGCCGCTACATGGATGTCGCCGCTATTCGAGAAGCTGTAGTCGTAATCCGTCCCGCCGTTCACCATGGGCACATCGACGAAGATGCCCCTCGCCAAGGCGTTGGCTTCTCCGCTCGCCTCCGCATCGGCGCTGCCGACGCCATTCGCTTCAGCGGAGTTGTCCGCCATGACGGCGGCCATGACATTGACGTCGCCCGTATTGGAGATCGCTCCGCCAACAGAGTTCAAATCAATGTTGATACCGGTTGCAGTGGCGCTGCCGCTGTAATTTCTGGCTTCGGCCCTCGCGTCATAGCCGGATGCCAGAGCCTCGTCGTCGATCATCGCAGCGGCGATCGCCTCGATGTCCCCTTCGTTGACGAAGCTATCCATGAGGATGGAGCCACCCACATTGATGCCAAGAGCCTGAACGTCTGCAGCGCCGGTCGCGGACGCTCTTGCGCTGCCATTGTATGAGGAGGACAGCGCGGTGGCGTCATTGTAGGAAAGGCCGAATGCGACCGCCTGAATATCACCGGCGTTCTCGATGCTGCCGAGGAGCGTTCCTGCACTGACGTTCAGCCCGGTTGCGCTGGCAATGGTCAGATTCACGTCCCGCGCCTGCGCGGTGGCATTGCCGTTCGACGTCCTCGCATCCGCGCTGTTGAAGGTTCCAGCCGCCGCGAGAACTGAGATTTCGCCATTATTGCTGACGTCACCATCGAGCCGTTGGTCTGAAACAATGCTCAGACCATGCCCAAAGGCGAAAGCGCTGCCGCTGGCCACTGCGCTTGCATCGACCGGCGAGAGGGTCGTTCCCAACGCGGAGCCGGAGGCCACGGCATGGTTAAGGGAGCCGGCAATGGCGGCGACATTGATCGCCGCTCCGCCAAAGCTCGTGGAACCGATATTGTCGACCCCGCCGCCAAGCTCCTGAGCATAAATGCTCACGCCTGTGGCTTCGGCGACAGCGCCCTGCCCGCGGGCAGCGGCATTCGCTTCGCCGTGATCGGAAGCGAAAGCATGCGCGCCATTGGTTGTGACGGCAAACGCAGCAGCGTAAATGTCGCCGCTATTCGCGATATCGCCTGAAATTGTTGATGAGGCTTGGACACTCAGGCCGACAGCCTGTGCATAGGCATCGCCGGTGGCCGATGCGCTTACCGAACCTGTGCCCGCCGCAAAGGCGCCGCCTTGTCCGGGATGAGTGAAGGAATCAAGGTCCGCCAGCGCGAAGCCAAGGAACGACGTGTCCGCGCCCATGAGGGTCGGGCCGCCGACGACGGCGTCGCCGTTCCAGGCACCTGCCACCGCGGAAACACGGATATCGCCGCTATTTTCGACTCCGCCGAGGATCGAGTAAGTGTCGACCACAAGACCGTTCGCAATGGCATTGGCGCTGCCATACACACTGGCCTGAGCATCACCTTCGGCGGCGTTTGCCTCGGCATAGTTGCCGATGCTCGCGACGGCCGAAACCTCGATGGTACCCGAATTCCCGATATCGCCGACATGATCGACATCAATGAGGATGCCGTCAGCCGTGGCGATCTGGAGGCCGGACGCCGCGGCATTCGCAGCCCCAGCGCCGAGCGAGCTCGCCACAGCCGAGTTCATGGCCCGCGCAGCAGCGGAAACGGAAACGTCGTCCGAGTTGTCGACATCGCCTTCCACGCCATCGACGGCAACAAAGATGCCGCGCGCAGACGCATTCGGCATTTTGTCACCGCCCGATCGGGCGGATGCATCGACATCGCCGAACCCGTTTTCGGCCGACGCATAATTCGTGGTCGACGCGGCCACGCTCACATCGATCGTGCCCGCATTGCGGATATCGCCGAAAATCGTGCTGCTGTCGCTATTGTCCGCCAGACCGAAGCCCAGAGCCTGCGCAAAGGCAGCACCGCTGGCCAGGGCGCTGACATCACCGATGTTCAGGCTGGTTCCGGCAGCGATGGCCGAATTGGCGACACCGGCCGAAGCGTTGACGTCGATTGCTCCACTTCCAAAGTTGATGAAATCACCGGTCAGAGTGTTGACCCGGGCGGCAAAACCGGCCGCATAGGACATTGCGCCGCCGGTGGCGGACGCGGTGGCATCGCCTCCTGCAACCGTGGCGCTGGCTACGTTTTGCAGCAGCCCGAGCGCATCGGCGTTGATCTCGCCACGGTTCTCCACCTGGCCGGCAACCTCGTCGAAGCGAATATCAACACCCGCCGCAACCGCGGTCACCTGTCCTGCCGCATTGGCGACTGCGAGCGATGTGCCGGACGCCAGAGCACTGTTGCTCATCTGGGCTGTCGCCTCGGCGAGAATCGTCCCTCCGTTTCCGATGGCATAGGATGCGCCCGAGGAGCCGGCGGCGAATGCGTCCGCTCCCACAAGCATCATGCCGCCGGCAGCCGCCCGCGCCTGCAGATCTTCCGCACCCGCCTCGGCTGTCGCCGGGCCGGCATTGATGTTGACGACGGCCTGGTTCTGAACGGCACCGACCGCGCTGACTTCGAGCGACCCGCCATTGAAGATGACGGGGAACACGGAATAATCCCCGGCGAAAACGAGGCCGCTCGGCGTGCCGGTGAGATCTCCCATTTTCATGCCGACCGCTTCGGCCGACGCGGCGCCCGACGCGCTCGCCGAACCCCGCTCATAGGCATTCTCTTCGTCGATGACCTGCGCCGTGTTGCGCGACCCGGCGCCCGCTATCACCTCGACGGCGCCCATATTGAGCATGCCGCCGGTGAGCGAGCTGACCCCGTTTTTGATACCGGCAGCCTGCGCCTCGGCCATGCCGTAGGCGCTCGCCGAGGCCGCCTGACCGGCAGAAGCATCCGCAATGGCCGTGTTGGTCGTCAGGGCCTAGGCCAGAACATTGAGCTCGCCGACATTGGCGATATAGCCGGCCATGGACGAGCCGGCCGTGCCCATCGCATCGGCCCACGCGCCGATACCGATGGCGCCCGCATATGCACTGCCGATCGCATTGGCGACGGCGTCGTGATCGTCATGGAAGATGCCATCGACGCCATGCGCCTCGGCATAGTTTGCCGCTGTTGCCTTCGCCACGACAGCAACCTCGCCCATATTGACGACGGCGCCGTCAATGGTGCCCGAGGGTCCGGCATCGCTGATGACGCCGTAGGCCAGAGCCATGACCCGCTCGGCGGAGGCAACTGCCTCAGCACCACCCGTTGCCGTGGATCCGGTGGCGACCGCATGGTTGTTGGCTGCGGCGAGCGCGCGCACGACCAGCTCCGCACCAGTCGCGTTCCCGACCGAGCCCATGATGTGATCGACGTGACCCCCAGTGTCGGGAAGCCCGATCCACCCCGCGCCAATGCCGGATGCGATCGCGAAGGCCGTCCCGAGCGCATGGGCGGAGTCGGAATCCGTGACATTCACATTCGCGTTGGCTTTCGCGCGCGCGGTGATCGAACCCTCGTTCATGATGTCGCCATAGATGGTCGACACGTCGGCGAGCATACCGCCGGCGAAAGCCTCGGCCGAAGCCGACTGATCCGTCGCATGCGCAATGATCACGGCAGATTCGTGATTGATGATGTCGCCGCCGACTTCACCGCCGTCGATCACGAGAATGCCAGCAGCCGCATTCACGCCCGTGGCCTTGATCTGGCCGCTGTTCTCGATATCGCCCGAAACGGAGCCTTCATCGCTCACGAGAATGCCGATAGCGGGATCGGATGAGTTCGATACGGTGATCTTGCCCGTCGGGGTGACCTCGATGAAATCCACCGCCGTCACCTGCACGAGGGGCGTCGTCCTCGGCGCATTGACGGTCACACCCGCCGCGAGCACAGCGTCGGATGCCGCAAGAAGGGCAACGAACGAAGTACCGGCAAGCAGTCGGCGGATATTGGTCTTGGCTTCCATTGGTGCCCCCACAGGCTTTCATGCACACAGTTCGGACCGCACAGTCCGAGCCGCACGGTATTGATCCGGGCATGTTAGTTAATCGGCACAGAAGTTTACAATCCCAATTTTCTGTAAAACCGCAGAATTCCGCCATTTTTCATGAACGAATTCTTTATTTTCGATAGTTTTAAATTGTCTGCCCAAATAAATCAGAACACTAAAACAGATGAATTATTTAATATATTACACAAGCGCACTGATAGGCATTAACCACTGTCGCATGGAGAACCGGCCGAAGAAGGACCCTAATACACCCAGGTCCGGAAACCGCTTCGGGACAGAAAAGACAACGATAAATTAGAGTGCCGGCAGCGAGTTTTGACCGTCGCACCGAACTGCCGAAAGCAGCGGCCGGCATGCCGGTGGCACCTCGTCATAACAAACAAAAACAATGCACTAATACGGCTGACCAAATCAGTCGATGAATCAAAACGGATTGTCGGCACACACCAGATCCCGGCCTGATGAAAATGCACCAAAAAGCATCAACTTGTCGCACACGCTTGCGAAAACAGGCGCAAGCCGCAGACCGGGCCGGCACCGAATCACTTTTGCGGCAACATGCGTACAAGGAGGAAGCGAACGCGGCCGTGGC
>WBZO01002398.1_pt1 | contig 24465 bp, 17 predicted proteins | sample 5204261 | NCBI WGS metagenome assembly WBZO01 (sample SAMN12412400, study PRJNA552823) | activated sludge metagenome | isolation source: activated sludge from anammox sidestream of wastewater treatment plant... | place: USA: North Carolina | collected 2017-09
ACTCAACATACCTCGGAGGTACTGGCTCAGAGCTAGGAAACGGTATTGCAGTTGACGGATCGGGTAACGTTTATGTTACCGGGGCGACCGCCTCGACTGACTTCAACGTCAGCAACCCGCTTCAAAGCATGAATAGCGGCGGCTTTGACGCGTTCGTCTCGAAAATAAATTCTTCAGGATCGGGTCTGCTCTATTCGACTTATCTGGGCGGCGCTGGCAGCGATATAGCTTCGAGCATCGCGGTGAACGCGGCGGGCGTTGTTTACCTCACAGGCAGCACGACTTCCGACAACTTTCCGGTGAAAAGTCCGGCTCAGGACAAGAATCGCGGGGGCGATGACGCATTCATCACGACCCTCAACGCGGCTGGCTCCGGCCTGGACTATTCAACTTATCTTGGCGGCAGCGGCGCGGATGAAGGCGCCGGCATTGCGGTTGATGGAGCGGGAAATATCTACGTGGCTGGTCAGACAGGATCGCTCGATCTGCCCATCGCCAACGCGGTTCAGCCGTCGGCGAGCGGCGGCCTCGACGCCTTCATTGCCCGGATCGGCGCGGGCAGCGGTGGAGGCGCCGCTGTAGCGCCGGTGGCGAGCGTATCAGCCGCGAGTTACAACGGAGTCGAGTTGGCGAAAGAATCAATCATCGCGGCATTCGGTGAAGGTCTGGCGACCGAAGTCAAAATCGCTGCGACGTTGCCGCTACCGACTTCGCTGGCGGGCACGAAGGTCAAAGTGAAAGACAGCGCGGGCGCCGAACGCGACGCCCCGCTCTTTTTCGTAGCTCCGACGCAGGTCAACTATCTGATCCCGCCGGATACATCTATCGGCCCTGCGCTGGTGACGATTACTGGCGGCGATGGGAAAATTTCGTCAGGGACGATTCTGGTTTCGCCGGTTTCGCCAGGGCTGTTCTCCGCGAACGCCGATGGACAGGGCGTGGCCGCCGCGACAGCGCTGCGAGTTAAAGTCGGCGGCGCACAAGTCTTCGAGCCGATTGCAAGATTCGATGCGGGGCAAAGCCGTTTCACGCCAATCCCGATTGACCTCGGCCCCGATGGTGAACAGGTCTTCCTGCTCCTGTTCGGGACGGGGTTGCGCGGAAACAGCGGTTTGCAGACCGTCAGCGTAAAGATCGGCGGAGTTGACGCTGAGACGTTCTACCTGGGCGCGCAAGGCTCGTTCGTCGGATTGGATCAGGGCAACGTCCGCATCCCGCGCGGCCTTGCCGGGCGCGGCGAGGTTGATGTCGTGGTGAGCGTCGGAGGCAGAGTAGCGAACACGGTTAGAGTGAGCATCAAATGAAAGTCAGTCCGCTTTGGGCTTATACAGCAAGTAAATTGTCTGCGCGCGTGGCCCGCCGTAACCGAACCACGAACGGCTGAGAATATAGCCTTTCAGTGTGAACGCTTGCGCGTGTAACCTGACAAAGCCCGTCTCTTCAAAATCTTTTGCTCGCAGCCCAGACCATTTCGGCCCGACGCGTTCGTCCCACACGGCCATTGTTCCAGCGGGCGATTCGCGCAATGTTTTCAAATCGGCTTCGCGGTCGCGCGTGAACCCGGCGTTCTCCCAGGGATCGCGGTCGAACAGGATGCAGGAGTAGGGCTGAGACCAGACCAGGCGCGAGATCGGCGGTTTGTCCGGCTGCGATTGAAACCACGAATGAACGGCGGCGATTGCGCGAGCGTCGCGTGACCATTCGGCCCCGTCGGCGTAAACGAAATTGGCGAAAGCCGAGATTGCAACGATCACACCGACGCTTGCCATCCTGAAGAAACGAGAAGTGTGCGCGAACAACTTCGTCATCTCATTCCAACCCGTCAGCGTGATGAGGGCTATTGCGGGCGAGATTGCTACGAGATAACGCGGATAGCCTGCGGAGCCGAGCAACCCGTAAGCGCGCAGGATCGTGTGCAGGATGAAGAAGAGCAGGAACGATGATGTGAGCGTGTGAAGCGCGCGGCGTTTGAGCAGATGGAACAATCCGTAAAGAAACACGGGCAGCAGGAACAGGCCCGCGATTTCCGGCAATCTGATTGGATAAGCGTACAGCCCGGCGGCGCCGTAAATCGTCCCGGTCATCGGCCAATTGGCCGGCCAGTTATGTTTGATGAGGAGCGGGTCGCCGGTGATGAGCAGAGCGGCCAGCCACCACACGAACGCGCCAGTAGCGAGCAGCAGCAATTGCGGATTGCGGATTGCGGATTGCGGATGTTGTATCCATAGCCGCCTGGCGCCTGTCCGTCTTTGCTTTCGGAAGACTTGAAGGCTCGCAGTCCGCAGCCCGTAATCCGCAATCCGCAATACCCAGATTCCCCACAACACGCCCAGGAAAAATCCTTCGGGCCGCGCCAGAACCATCAATGACGCTACGACCATTCCCGCCTTGATCCGCCCGCGATGATGCAGCCGCAGCGCGATGACGTAGACCAGCGCAAAAATCGGCTCGGTCATGTTGTCGGCGCAGAAAAGAAAGAACGACGGTTGCAGCCAGACGAGCGCAATCGCAAAAGGCGCGCGGTTGATCTTGAAATCTTCGGCCAGCCGCCACGTCTGATGCGCGACGGCCAGACAGATCAACACCGTCAACAGCCGCGCGGCGCGATAACCGATCAATGCCGGGAAGGCGTAGACGAAAGTAAAAAGCGGGCGCGCCCAGACTCCGACGAACAATTCGTGGTGAACCCAGGCCCAGCGCGCGAACAGGTAATGCTGTCCGCCGTCCTGCTGGCAACTGTCGTCGAACAGGAACGCCATCGCCACACCAGCGGCGGCGCAAATAATCAACCAGAGATATGCCCGGAGATTTGTTTGGATACGCGAGGCGTGATGCTTCATCACGCCTCGAATGGTAGCACAGATGGCGCCGTTCACGCGGCTACGGCAGACTGGTTGCGAAATTCGCCGGCTTCAAATGAGATTTAGCGCTTCAACGCGCCGCCCGCGTCCAGGGACGTCTCGAAGCTGGCTCGCCGAGATCAACTACATGCAGACCCAGGCTCCCATCGGTACTGTAAACTGTGCGGAAGTTTTGGCTTATTTCATCACGATTGGATAGGGCCCAGGGCGCATTGCGCACAAAGTAGCGAATGCCCAACTGTCTCCACAAATCCCATCGCTCAGCCGGGAAATCATAATTTACCGTCTTCCGTCCGGTGTAAAGATAGGCCATCGGCGAATTATGCGTCAGAAGCACGCCGTCCCTGGGAAGATTTTCATTCGCCCATTTCAGCAGGTTTTCGTTTTCTTCGAACATGCGTATCCATCTGGGGCGCAATTGAGCATCGCTGCTGAACTTGCTCGTGATGTAATCGGCGTGGCTGTACAAACTGCAAAGGATCGTGGCGCACAGAGTCGCGCTGAGGAGTCTGGTTGAGCTAGTAATCTGTTTAGCCCGCGACCATTGCTGGCGCCAGCGGCTCAAGGTCGCAGCGCCCATCAGCAGATAGAAGATGACGAATGGCGTGTACGGGGCTACATAGCGGAATTGAGCGAATCCCCAGGACAGCGGCGCCAGCAGCGAAAGCGGTAAAGCAATTTCGCTAAAAGTCATCTTTTCTCTCGCGGTTGTGACGAATCCGATAATCACAATCGCAGCGAGCGGCGTTGAAATCATTGTGCCGATTCCTCCCCACCGTTCACCTGTAGCCTGGCTCAAACCCGGAAAGAGTGGGTTGACGAGGATTGCTCCAACATTCAAACCTGTGATCTCCAAAATGTTGTTCCAGACACGTACAGGCAGATCGGCCAAACTAATTTCGCCGACTTCAGGGTAGCCTGCGATCTTGTCCCAGAACTGCGATGAATAACCACGAATGATGTGTCCGCCCTGTTCGTTTTGTTGTGCGACGGTGGGAGCGCGCAGACTCGAATAGATCATCCACGGGAGAGAGAAGGCCGCAACCGACGCCGAGTAAATCCAGGCCATCACGAACATGCGTTTTTTGATCAGGTAGATCACGCCAGCAGCCAGTAGCCCGACAGCCATTGAGCGAGTGAGGAAAGTAAATGACGCCAGAGCGGCGCCCATTACGGCATAAGTCAGCTTCAGGATCGGCTTCTGTTGCCGTGCGCTCCGTTCGATGACCAGAACTGTTGCGAGAAAACTCAGCCCGAAGACGCATTCCGACATCACCGTCGAAGTGGCCAGAGTCACAAGCGGTGGGCTTAGCGTCGCCGCGAGCGCGATACCGAACGCAATGTGATTCGGCATCGCGCGCTCACGCTTGAAATAGACATAAGCTATCGCCCCAAGTCCGAACATCGCAGCAATGGAAACCGATTTGAGCAGATAGATATTCTGTGGGAACTGCGGGGCGATACGGCAGAATAGTGACAAGAGAGCAGGGAACCCGGGAGGATATAGCGGCAAAATCCCCTGAGAAGGCGAGTTGATGACTGTATACCCTTGTCCTGTGGCCATCGCCTGGGCCAACAATATGTACCAGGCGTCGTCAATCATCAAACCAACGACGCGATCCACTCGCAACAGGTAGATTGTGGAAGTCACCGCGACTGCTATTGCGCATATCAGCGGCCATAACCACCTCCGAGTTCTCTCTTGTTCCAGCGCTGGACCTTCGTCGTCGAATGCGTGTTTTGTGTTTTGACCCGACGGCCCCACAGACTGAGACCGAGGCTTCGATTTTTCAGACTTCGACTTTGTCTTTGATACTGGCTTTGATTGTTTATTCATGGCTATAAAGCTGGGCGGCTGAATCTGGCAGGGAATCACTGTGGGGTGGCTGATAACCAGTCCTGATCCTTGGGTGGCAAGTCATAACGAATTATGAACTTCCGAACCCTGCGCTGCACCTCGATGAACGATTCAGATCGTTCATTATTCTTATCCTTTCCACAAAATTTATCTGCAAATTTGATTTGATGTTGGCTAGATAGCTGACACTCGCACGGAACGTAACCTATGTGCGCAACTAGGCTTGAGACATGGTGGGGATAGCTCGAGCCAAGGATTTGTTATCCGATGCCGAAAGCGCTTGTTGAATATGTGGCGTGATGAACTGCTTCACGGCTGTACCATTTTTCGAGCGCCTTGACATTCTCATCTGTATGACCTTGATGAGATGAAACGTGCGAGAGGATTATCCATAAAACGCGCACGCGCACCTAGTAAAATTTTAGTCAGTTTTTTATCCAACTACGTTGTGGTACATTGCCAGCCGCCGAATCCACGACCACTAAAGTCACACAAAGGAGGAACTTATGACAAAGCGCGTTCTGAGAAGCGCCATTTTGCTGATCTTTGCTTTTATTGCTGTTCAGGCGCAATCGCCGACACCCGAATCCAAAAACGTTGAAATCTTTGGTCAGAAGATTCATTACCTTGAAGCAGGTTCCACCTCGAACCCGGCGGTGATCCTGTTGCACGGACTTGGCGGCGACACGTCGAACTGGGCGTTGACGATTCCCGCGCTCAGCGGCAAATACCACGTCTACGTCCCAGACCAGGTTGGCTTCGGCAAATCCGATAAGCCGATCACAAATTATCGTGTGGCGATGCTGGTCGAATTCCTGGACGTGTTCTGCAAGAAGCTGGGCATTCAGAAAGCCGCACTCGTGGGCAATTCGCTGGGCGGATGGACTGCCGCAGCCTTTGCCATTGCGCATCCTGAAAAAGTGGACAAGCTGGTTCTGGTTGACGCCGCCGGGTACACGCCGAAGCGATGGGGCGGGCCGGAAATAACGAAGGAGGCTTTGGCCGCGCTCAATCCCTCGACGACTGAAGATTTCAAACGGCTGTTTGGCCTGATCCTCTACAACAAAGCGATGCTGACCGACCAGTTCGTCGAACAGGCGCTAACCAATAAACTCAAACGCGGCGACGGGTACACGATCAATTCGTTCATCGAATCAGTGTTGCGCGGCGAAGATTATCTGGACGGCAAGACGCAGAAGATCAAAGCTCCAACGCTCGTGCTCTGGGGTAAAGACGACGGCCTGACGCCGCTCGGAATTGGCAAGGCGTTCGCCGAAGACATCCCCGGCGCGCAACTGGTGGCGATTGATAAATGCGGACACGTGCCGCAGATGGAAAAGGCGGCGGAGTTCAACGCGGCGCTGTTGAAATTTTTGGGCGCCGGACATACAGCGCAGGTTCAGAAGTAGCTAGTTCGACTTCTGGCGGTTGACATCGCAAAGTGTTAGCGGCTATAAGGCTGCCGGGTTTGTCATATGGTCAAGCGGCTGATCACAATTCTTTTCCTGGTCACGGTAGTCGGCAATTCGATGGCCGGCATTCCGATATACCTCGCTGGCGAAGGCGAGTGTGGGGCGGAGTGCTGTGAAGCCGAGCATCACCTCACGGATCAGGACAAATCTATCGCGCCCATTTCAGGCGTCTGTTGCATCATCGAATGTCCGCAGCCCGAAGAAACTCCCGCATCGGTGACCGCATTTGTTGATTTCAAGCCGCAGCAACGGAGCGGGGGCGCCGCAAAGTTCATCTCAGTTCCGGATCAAAACTCATACCTTCAACGCGCGAGATTTCCGGTCTCGCCAACTCGATTTCTTCACGGCTCATCGAGCCGCTACCTCGACTTTGGCTCATTCCTGATTTAAGGGCCGTAGTGTGCCTACTTGTCGAGCGCGGACAAGATGTCCGCGCTCCAGCCAACACAATCTGTTTAGTTTTCGACAATTAAATCAATAACGGAGGCATGTTTTTATGACGACGAAAAGTGTCGTTGTATCGCTCGGCTTTCTCGGCGCGCTTTTGTTCGCCGTCGCTTGTCGAGACGCCGGCCTTTCAGGCGCCGACAAAGCGATCAAGTCCGCAAAATCCGGCGAGATGACCATCACGCTTTCGAGCGCGACAGGCGATCTCAAAAAAGGAGAGAACGAATTGATGGTTACTTTCGCTGACGCTTCGGGCAAAACGATTGATGTCGGCGCCGCGTCGCTCAACTTCCACATGCCAGCAATGGGTTCGATGGCCGAGATGAACGACCGCGCCACGCTGACGACAACCGACACGCCCGGCAAATACCGCGCGCACGCCAACATCCAAATGCCAGGCACGTGGGAGGCTCAAATCAAGTATCAGGGCGCGCACGGGACCGGGCAGTCGAGCATGACGGTGCAGGCAAAATGATCAATCGCATCATCGAATTTTCGCTGAAGAATCGCTTCATCATCATCGCGGCCTACGCGCTCGTCGCAGGCTGGGGCTATTGGGCATTGCTGCGCACGCCGATTGACGCGATCCCCGATCTTTCAGACAACCAGGTCATAGTCTTCACCGACTGGGTCGGGCGCTCGCCGCAGGAGGTCGAAGATCAGGTGACTTATCCGCTTTCGACCGCGCTGCAAGGAATGCCCGGCGTGCGCTCGGTGCGCGGGCAATCGGCGTTCGGCTTCTCGATGATCAACGTGATCTTTGAAGATTCGGTTGATCTCTACTGGGCGCGGACGCGAGTGCTGGAGCGATTGAATCTGATTACGGCTCAATTGCCGGCGGGCGTCGCGCCGACGCTCGGCCCCGACGCTTCTGGCGTGGGACAGATTTTCTGGTACACGGTTGAGGGAGAAGGCCACAGTTTGCGCGACCTGCGTTCGTTGCAGGATTGGTTCATTCGCTATCAACTCAACGCAGTTCCGGGCGTGGCCGAAGTCGCTTCGGTCGGCGGCCACGTTCAGCAATACCAGATTGACGTTGACCCGAACCGGCTGCGAGCTTATTCGATTCCGCTTTCGCAAGTCGTCGAGGCTGTCGAGCGCAGCAACTCGAACGTCGGCGGCAATGTGGTCGAACAGGGCGGGCAGTGGTCTGTCGTGCGCGGGGTCGGGCTGATCGAATCGGTGTCTGATATCGAAAGCATTGTCATCGGCGCTGCTGGTGGTACGCCCGTCTACGTGCGCAATGTTGCGGAGGTCAAGCTGGGCGAGGCTTTCCGCGTCGGCGCGCTCGACCGCGACGGCAAAGAGGCGGTCGGCGGCGTGGTTATCGCGCGTTACGGCGTCAACGCGCTCGACGTGATCGAAGGCGTCAAAGAGAAGCTCAAGTCGCTCGAATCGGGCTTGCCGCGCGGCGTCAGGATCACGCCTTTTTACGACCGCACCGAATTGATCCTGCGAGCGACCGCGACGCTCAAACGCGCGCTGATCGAAGAGCTTCTCCTCGTCACGCTCGCGCACATCATTTTTCTGTTTCACTTCCGCTCGATCCTGATCGTCACGATTCCGCTGCCGCTCGCCGTGCTGATGTCGTTTCTGTTCATGCATTACCTCGGCATCAGCTCGAATCTGATGTCGCTTGCTGGAATCGCGATTGCGATTGGCGTACTGGTTGACGCCGGAATCGTCGTCACCGAGAACGCCTTCAGGCAGATGGAGAAGAAAGGCGTTGACCCGCGCGACCGCAGCCGCGTCTGGCAAACCGTGCTCGACGCGACGCAACTCGTAGGGCGGCCGATCTTCTTCTCGATGACGATCATCATTCTGGCCTTCATCCCGGTCTTCGCTCTGACTGGCCGCGAGGGCAAGCTCTTTCATCCGCTCGCCTTCACCAAGACTTTTGCGATGGCTGGCGCAACTGTCATAGCCGTCACGCTCGTGCCGGTTCTGTGCACACTGCTGCTCGGTGGGCGCTTCCATTCTGAAGACTCGAATATCGTGATGCGCGCGCTGCATCGAATTTACATGCCTGCGCTCAGGCTCGCGCTGGCGCATCGCGCGGTCACAATCCTGCTGGCCGCCGCGCTCTTTGGCGGCGCGCTCTTTCTGGCCACGCGCATCGGCAGCGAGTTCATGCCGGAACTCAACGAAGGCGATCTGATGTACATGCCGATCACCGACCCGGCGATTTCGATTGATGAAGCGCTGCGCGTGATGCGTATGCAGGACGAGACGATCAAATCGTTCCCCGAAGTCGAATGGGTCGTCGGCAAAGCGGGACGCGCTGAAACCTCTACCGATCCCGCGCCGGTCAACATGAACGAGACGATCATTCATCTGAAACCGCCCGGCCGATGGCGGCCCGGAATGACGCGCGAAAAATTGATCGCCGAGATGGACGCGAAGCTTGCGATGCCCGGCGTGCAGAACATCTGGACGCAGCCAATCATCAATCGCATCGAGATGTTGACCACCGGCATCCGCACGCAAATCGGCGTCAAGATTTTCGGCAGCGACTTGAACGAGCTTGAACGCCTTTCGCACGAAGTGGCCGCCACGCTGCGCAACGTCGCGGGCGCGGCCAACGTCTCGCCCGAACCGCTGACCGGCGCGCCGTACATTGACATCGAGATCAATCGTCAGGCCGCCGCGCGCTACGGCATTGACGTGAAGGCCATTCAGGACGTGATTGACAAGGGCGTTGGCGAAACCAACCTGACCGTGACCATCGAAGGCCGCAAGCGATTCCCGGCGCGCGTGCGTTACGCCCCGCAGTTCCGCACAAGCCCCGAAGCGTTGGGCCAACTGATCGTGCCCGCGCCGAACGGAGCGCAGATTCCGCTCTCTCAACTCGCAGACATTCGCAATGTGCAGGGCGCTTCAATGATTCCGAGCGAAAGCGGATTGCTGCGCGGAACTGTGCTGCTCAACGTGCGCGGGCGCGACGTGATCGGTTTCGTCGAAGAGGCGAAGCGAGTTCTGAACGAGAAAGTCGCGTTGCCGTCCGGCTATTACTTCGAGTGGGCCGGACAGTATCAGGATCAGCAGCGCGCCCGCGCGCGATTGCAACTCGTCCTGCCCATCGTGCTGCTGGTCATCTTCGTGCTGCTTTATTTCACTTATCACTCGCTGATCGAAGCCGCGCACGTGCTGATGGCGGTGCCGTTCGCGTTGACGGGCGGCGTCTATCTGCTTTACGCGATGGGCTACAACTTCTCGGTCGCGGTCTGGGTCGGTTTCATCGCGCTGTTCGGCACGGCTGTGCAGACCGGAATGGTGATGGTGATTTACCTGAACGAAGCGGTCGAGCGGAAAAAAGCCGAGATGGAACAATTGACGCGCGCAGGCCTGATGGAAGCCGTGATCGAAGGCGCTGTGCTGCGATTGCGCCCGAAAGTGATGACGGTCTCGACAGTCGTCGCCGGATTGCTGCCGATTATGTGGAGCGCGAGCGCGGGCGCGGAAGTGATGAAGCCGCTGGCCACGCCGGTGCTGGGCGGAATGGTTTCGTCGCTCATTCACGTGTTGATCGTCACGCCGGTGATTTTCTTCTGGCTGCGCGAGCGCGAGATCAAACGGAGCCATTCGGCGACGGCTGATGAAAAAGTAGAGGTTTTAAGATGAAACGAAATGACTGTTTCAAATTTCTTGCGGCTTCGGTCGTGCTGATCGGCGCCGCGAACGCTGCGCTCGCTCAATCCGCCAATGCGCCGTTGGCTGCGAACGCGGAGCAAGCTTCGGCCTACACGCGATTGATTGATTCGGCGAACGGGACGGCGGCGGACGCTCTGGTTCGCTACGCGCTGGAACACAACGGCGAATTGCAGGCCGCGCGAAAGACAATCGCCGAAGCGCGAGGCCGTTTGCTTCAATCCGGGTTGAAGCCCAATCCGATGATCGAAGCGAGCGGGACGCAGGCCGTCAACAGCCCCGACAACATTCAGATGATCGGCGTCGAATTGCCGTTGGAGCCTGGCGGCAGGCGCAAAGCCCGCGTCGCGGTGGCCGAACGCGAGGTCGAGATGCGCGAAGCCGAAGTCCGCGATTTCGAGCGGCGGCTTGCGGCGGACGTGCGAACGAAATACGCCGAAGCGCTCGCGGCGTCGCGCAATCTGAAGTTCATTGAAGAACTGCTCGGTCTGACGCGCGATTCGTACCGGTTGATCCGTGCGCGCGTCGAACTCGGCAAGAGCGCGGCGCTGGATCAAAATCTGGTTTGGGTCGAATTGAACAAGACCGACGCGACGCGCATCGGCTTCGAGAGCAAAGCCGAGATCGCAATGTTCGAACTCAAAAAAGTCATCGGCATGCCGCCTGACGAAACTTTGCGGTTGCGCGGCGAGTTCGATTTGAGCCGACAACCGCCGCCGCAGGACGAGGCGTTGCGGCGCGCGCTCGAATCGCGGCCCGATCTGGCGGCGTTGCGCGCGGCTGAAAGCGTCGCCGCCGCGCAAGCCCGGCAGGCGCGCGTCGAAGGAAAAATTGACGCGAGTCTCTTCGCCAACTATCAGCGGATGAGCTTCGGCTACGACGTTCGCGGCTTCAACGACGCGGGCGCGCTCGTCCCCGTCACCGGCGTATTTCACAACCTGACCTTCGGCGTGCGGCTGACGCTGCCGACGCGGAACAAGAACCAGGGTTTGATCGAGGCCGCGCTCGCAGCCGAAGAGGCCGCGCGCAAACGCCGCGAATTCGCCGAACTGGTCGCGCGCAACGAAGTGGCCGCCGCTTATGCGAGGATGGAAAAAGCGGGAGAGGCGCTGGCCGTTTACCGCGACCGCGTGCGCGAAACGGCGATGGGCAACCTTGACGTGATGAGGAAGGCTTACGAGCTAGGACGCAACAACCTGCTCGACTACATCGCCGAACAACGCCGTTTCATCGAGGTCGAGACGAGTTACACCGATCTGCTCAAAGAGCGGCTCAGCGCGCTGATTGAAATCGAACGGGCTGCGGGATTACCGCTGCTCCTCGCTGAGCCGAAGATCAAAGTCGAAAACTGATGACGAATTTATTCGTCGTGTGGCGAATAATGGTCTTTGAGCAAATACTGCAATAACAGTGTAGGGGCGGGTTTTCCCCGCCCGCATCCGCTGTCGAGGGGCCTGGGCGGGGAAAACCCGCCCCTACGCTGTTATTGCAGTTAATTCCCAAACGCCATAATTCATTACTACGCCGCTATTTTCGAAGGAAGCAATAATGCCGAACGAAGCAATCACGAATAAAAACACAATCTCCCCGTCACGCAAGCGCGCGCCGCTGATCACAGCTTTGTTGATCATCGCGCTGGCAGCCGCGATCGGGTTTTGGTTCCTGCGCGGAAACAATCGCAACAGCCTCGCTGGCCGCCCTGTGCCCACGCCCGATTTCGATTTTGGCGCGTCTGCGACCGGCGGTTCCGCCGCGCGCCCGGGCGACCTGTTGATCACGATCGAGCCTGATAAGCTCGAAAATGCGCGCTTCAAAACCGAGGCGGCGAGCGCGCAAACTGTCACGCCCGCGACGGCCGGCGGGTTGCGCACGACGGGCACGGTCGAAGCCAACGCTTACAAAATCACGCCGGTGTCGGCAATCGCGGGCGGCATCGTCAGGCAGGTCAACTCCGAGCTTGGCGACAAGGTCGAGCGCGGGCAGAAGCTGGCGACTATTTTCAGCACGGAACTGGCCGACGCGCAGACGGCTTATCTCAGCATGCTGGCCGAGATAGAAAGACATCATCATCATTACAACCGCATGGCGCAGTTGGTCGAGATAGGCGCGGCCAGCCGCGAAGAGCTTGAAGAAGCGAACGCGAGCTACAAGATCGAACAGGCGAAATTGAACGCCGCGCGCCAGAAGCTGTCGCTATTGGGTATGAGCGCGAAACAGATTGATGAACTGCGCGATGTGAAACAGACAGGGCAGGCGGGACAGTTGAGCGCGTTGATTCCGGTTGAATCGCCCGCTTCGGGTGTGATCCTCAACCGCGCGGTCAATTCGGGCGAGGTCGTGACGATGGGCAAAGAGTTGTTTCGCGTCGCCGACCTTTCAACGGTCTGGGTGATCGGGCAAATTTACGAGAAGGATTTCGCCAACGTGCGCGTGGGCATGCCGGCGGTGATTACCGCGGCGGCTTTTCCGGGCAGGACACTTTCCGGCCGCGTCTCTTACATTGATCCGCGCGTCGAACCGCAAACGCGCACGGCCCAAATTCGCATCGAGGTCGGGAACCCCAGCGGAATGCTCAAACTCGGAATGTTCGTTGACGTGAATTTCGGCGGGGCGGTTGCGACCGGCGGACGTGCGATGGTCAGCGTTCCGAGCGGAGCCGTGCAAATGATCGGCGCGAAGCAGGTGATCTTCGTTGTGACTGACAAGCCGGGTGTCTTCGCGCAACGGGAAGTGAGCGCGGGAGCGGAGTCGAACGGACTCGCGCCGATTTACGCCGGACTCGAAGCGGGCGAGCGCGTGGTGACCGAAGGCAGCTTCCTGCTGCGCGCTGAAAGTCTGAAACTCAATCCCGGCCAATTGACTTCATCGGGGACGCAGCCCGCTGCGAAGCCTGTCACGCAGGAGGCAGCCACCAATCCGCCCGACGCAAAGCAGTCTTCATGGACGCAAACGCAATCCGTGACTGTCACACTGGACGAGAAAGGCTTCCAGCCCACCAGCTTCAAACTACGGCAGGGCGTCCCCGCGCGCGTGATGTTCGTGCGCAAAACTGAAGCCACTTGCGGGACTGAGATTGTGCTGGCGGAATACAACATCAAACGGGAATTGCCGTTGCATCAGCCCGTGACCATCGAATTCACGCCGTCAAAGGCGGGCGAGTTCAAATTCTCCTGTGGCATGGATATGCTGCGCGGCAAGTTCATCGTGCAATAGGCTGCGTCGGAGACTCGTATGGATGAGCAGGGCATACCTGATTTCATTTCCCTGAAGTTGTGAGGAGATGCGAACGAGTGATTTAGGGAGAGGTGACTGGGAGGCAGGGATTCGAACCCCGATAGGCGGATCCAGAGTCCGCAGTCTTACCGTTAGACGACCTCCCAAAAGCTCGGCCATATTATGAATCGAAGAGTTATCTGTCAAGCGGATGATCCGGCGGCCAGCTCCAATTCGCGCGCGAGATTCATTTTGATGTAGCGCCCGGTGGAAGGCGAGACCGCCAGGTTTTCTCTGACGAGCGCCTGATTCCCAATACCGGCGTCGGGGCGTGACAAGCCGGCGACTTTGGCCAACTCTCCGGGATAAGTCATCCCGGCGCAATCCAGAAAGCAGCGCGCGATCTCGCGCAACGCGGTTTTGCGATCAACCTTCTGCGCCAGTCGTTCAGGGAATCGTCCTTCGGCCAGCGTCCAGATGTAACTGAATTTCGGTTGGTAAACCACTTCGCTCGGAACGACGATCATCGCGGCCTGCAATTCATCAATTGCCCGCGTGAACGCCTTCCGATCTTTGACGCCCGATTCATCGCGCAAATCACCGGTGGCCATCTCCCATTCCTTGCGCAGTGTTTTCAAAATAGCCTGCGCCTCTTTGCTCAACTGTTTCTTCTCCTCGCGTTTGGCGACGCCCCAGACCGCGTTGAACCAGGGAATCATTCGCGGCGCGATGAACATGGTTTTGCCGCGAGCGAGCTTTCCGTAATAAACTTTGCCGCGCCGCAAGATTTCATCCTTTAATACCCACGTGTGAGAGCTTTCAGGGTCTTTTTGAACATTGTGCGGCATCACGGCGTCGCGCCGACCGCAGACGGCGATGTAGAGCGATGGCCCCGGCTGCCGCGAATCGGTCATGCAGGCTGCAAACCCAATCTGCTCGATGAACGCTTCTGCCTGATGGGCAGTCTCGATTCGCAACGTCTCTTCGCGCCGCCAGTGGCGGTCGCGGTATTCTTCAATTTCTGGTGGAAGTTCGTGCCCTTGCTTGCTTGCCATGCGAAAACCAGAGTCTGATAACGGAGACAAAGTAGGAATCGCCAAGAATGATTCGCAAACGATTTGCCCAGGATGAGCCTGATGAAACAAAGATCAGTTCAAACAGATGAAACAAGGACCAGTTCAAACAATTGATTCAGCCTTGCTTGACCATCTACTGCGGCAGGCGCGCTCATCGTCGCGCCGCCGCGCGATTCTGCGCTTGCACGATGGCGACTGGGAGCACGCGCATCGGATGCTCAACGCGCTCGCGGTTGGAACTTACGTCCGCCCTCATCGCCACAAAGACAAACACAAAGGCGAGGGCTTCGTAATTCTGCGTGGAAAACTCGCGCTGCTGATCTTCGACGATGCGGGCGAAGTTGATTCCGAGCGGAGCCGAATTTTATCAGCCGAAGCCGGTTGCCTTGGAATGGACATCCCGCCCGGCGTCTGGCACAGCCTGATCGCGCTCGAAGACTCGGTGATCTACGAAGTTAAGGGGCAGCCCGGCGGCGGTTATGTTCAGGAGTTGGATAAAGATTTCGCTCCGTGGTCGCCGGAAGAAGGAGCGCGCGAAGCCGATGAATACCACCGCTTATTGCATCAGGCGGCGCTCGCCTTAAACGTCACATAGCGTCACGGCCTCGCGCAGTGAATTCAGCGGATCGCGCTTCGGCACGAACTCGTGCGCGACGTAACCCTGAAACCCCAGATCGGCAATCGCTGTCGCAATCGTCCGCCAGTTCAACTCCTGCGTGTCGTCCAGTTCGTTTCGCCCCGGATTGCCGCCGGTATGGAAGTGAGCGATGTGCTGAATGTTCTCGCGGATGGTGCGGATGATGTCTCCTTCCATAATCTGCATGTGGTAGATGTCGTAAAGTAGCTTCACTCGCGGCGAATTGACGCGCTTGACGACTTCAGCGCCCCAGGCCGTGTGATCGCACATGTAATCCTTGTGATCAACCTTGCTGTTGAGCAATTCAATACAGATCGTGACGTTGTGCTTTTCGGCCAGACCTTTGACTCGATTGAGCATCAACACTGTGTTTTCCAATCCCTCGCCATCGGACATGCCTTTGCGGTTTCCGGAGAAGGTGATCACGTTCGGAACGCCGTTTTCAGCCGCGCGCGGAATGTTCGTCTGAAACTCTTTTTCGAGCTTGTCGTGAAGGTCTTTGCGATTGCAGGCGTCCGGGATCGTGCCCGCGCCCGAAGTCATCGTCGGGATCAGCCCGTACTTTTTGACAATCGGCCAGTCGGCTGGGTTGTTGAGCAGGTCAATACCTTTCAACCCGATCTCTGCGCCGAATTTCGCAAGCTCTTCAAGCGGGATGTTACGATAACACCAGCGGCAGGCGGACTGTTTCAACCGGCCTTTGAGTGAGCGATGCGCAGAGATCGTCGCGGAGCCTGGCGCATCGAGCATTCCGAGCATCGCCGCCGCGCCGAATCCGGCGGTGGTTTTTGCGAGCATTGCGCGTCTCGAAATCATTTCAGATTTCATCGGGGAAGCCTCCTCGCGTTCTCAACAATCAGCCTGTCTTTTTGATGATGAGCAGCGTGATGTCGTCGTACTGCGGCGCCGAGCCGGCGAAACGATCAATCTCGTGAAAGACTTTTTCGACCAGTATCTCAGCCGGTTCGTGTTTGATCGGGCGCAGGAATTCCGCCAGCCGCTCTTCGCCGAACTCGTTTTCGTCTTCGTCCTGCGCTTCGGTCACGCCGTCTGAAAAGAGCGCCACGAAATCGCCCGGATGAAGCTCGAAGCTTTTCTCCTGATACGGCGCCACCATCTCGATAATGTCGGGCGCCATCAAGCCCAGTGGCGTGCCGGTTGATTTGATCCATTCGGCTTCGCCATCGGCCCGCATCAACAGACAGTCCTGATGACCGGCGTTGACGTACCGGCCCTTGCCGGTTTCGGGATCGAGTTCGACCAGGATAGCCGTGATGTATTTATTGTCCGGCGTGGTAGCGTAAAGCAGGGAATTGGTGAGCGTGGCCAGTTCGGTCAATGTCGGTATTCGTCCGAGCAACGCGCGCATCGTCGCCTGCATGTTGCTCATCAACAGCGACGCGGGCAGCCCTTTGCCTGAAACGTCGGCGACGCAGATCAAATGCGTTTGCCCTGAAATGTGCAGCGCGTCGAAATAATCTCCACCGCAAGTGCGCGCGGGACGATTGCGCGCCGCTATGTCCAGATTGGCCATCTTCGGCAATTGCGCGGGGAAGAGGTTTTGCTGAATGCTCGCGGCCAGCGCCAGTTCCTGCTCGACCTTCTTCCGCTCAATGGCTTCGCGGAAATACCAGGAGTTTTCAAACGCGACGGCGGCCTGCGCGACCAGCCCCATCCCGAATTCCAAATCCGCATCGGTGTAGGAGAGATCGCCGGGACGCGGGCCTAAGACAACTATGCCGCCGGTCGTTTCATCGCCAGCGTCAATCGGGAAGACGACTTCGGCCTGCTCTTCGCGCAGCTTCGTTTTCAGGTCGCTTTCGGGCATGTCGGCGACTCTGATCGCTTCGGTCATCATCAGTATCTGGTCTTCGTAATTTTCGTAATTGGCCAGGTCGTTAAGCTCCATGCCTTTCATCCGTAGCACGACTGGATGGCCTTTCTTCCACGCCATCAGCGCGTATCGGCGCACAGCCCACCGTCCGGCAAGCGTCAGCGCAAGCAACTGCGCCACATCGTCAGGCTCAAGATTCGATGTCAGGCCGCGAACCAGATCGAGCAGCGTCTTCAATTCCTGAACTTTTTGATCGAGCGCCAGATTGAGATTGTTAGCTTCGGCGTGCGCGCGGGCGTTGGCGACGCCGCTAGCCGCTATGCCCAGCAGCGCGCGCAGGAACTCTATCTCTTCATCGCCGATTTCTCGATTGAGCGGGCGCGCAAGTCCGAGGAAGCCTGTGGGATGCGACTGGTCGCCGATGGGCAGAATCAAATCCACGCCGGATGCGCGAACGACTTCTTCATCGAATTTTTCTCCGACGGCCAGCTTGGGCAACCCGCGCGCCAGCGCCACGCGCATTGCGCCATCTTCTTCGACTGCGATCAGAGCTTTGCTGATCAGCAACCGCCCCATCACCGAGCGGAGCAGGTGGCGCAGCAGGTCTTCAATATTGAGTGATGAGTGGAGCAGTTGCGCGGATTCGAGCAGAGCTTCGAGCCGCGACGCGTCGAGAGAGGTTGACATACTTCGAATCTCTTCGTGTGAATTTGTGGACGAGATGGATGGCTATTCTTTGCGAATCTTCTTGATCATGTGCAGCTCGTTCTTCTGCCCCGGCACAATCTCGTAGCTCACTTCGTCCATCAGCGTTTTGATCAGCCGGATGCCGAGGCCGCCGGATTTGCGCTCGTGGATGAGTTGTTCGACTGAATCCTGCGGCGTTTTGTTCGGGTCAAACCCGCGACCTTCGTCAATCACCGCGATTCGCAAAGCCTCGCTATCGAAGATCGCGCGCACGATGACCTCTTTGGTGATGTCGTGGCCGTAAGCGTGCTCGATGACGTTGGCGCAGGCTTCGTCAACCGCCAGTTCGAGTTGAGTGACGCCTGATTCGTCAAGCCCGGCCTGATTCCCGATAGTCGTGACGAACTCGCGGATCAGCGCCAGGTTTTCAGTTGATGACGGAACCTTCAAGGTGAATTTTCTTTCGATGGAAGACATCTCGATGGCCTCCTGCGGAAGCTGCTGTGGGGCAGGTTATCAACCTGCCCCACAACCTCTCTTTGTTACCTGGCGTTGAAGCGTTGAATGGCGGTCTGTTGATCGTCGAGCATTTCAAAAATATCCTGAAAGCCCAGAATCTCGAACGTGTGTTTAACCTTCGGCGTGAGGCCGCAAATCTTGATGTCCCCGCCGCGCTCGCGCACCTCCTCGATGAAGCTCATGAAAACTCCCAGGCCGGCGGACGAAATGTAGTTGAGCTTTTCGCAATTGACCACGATGCGCAGGCGCCCGGCGTCAACCGACTGCTGGATCGCGTTCTCGAATTGCGGAGCGGTGTGGGCGTCAACGAAGCCTTCAATCGCGACGATTGACAGACCATCCTCGACAGATGCTTGAATCGCAAACGGATTTGCCACTTCGGAATCCTCCCGGAAAAACTGCTAAAACAATGCCTGGAAAAAGTAATGCGGGCTTGAAAGCCCGGCTATCTTAGCATAAACATTGGCCCGCGCAATTACTGGTGATAGCCATATCAACTCTGTCAATCGGCAAAACGGATCGGAGATGATCAATGTCAAAACGGGCGCGGATAGTGCTCGGCGGCGTCACGCTGGCGCTGATGCTGGCCAATTACGGCATTAACGTCTACTCGAAATTGCTGCCCGCGAGGGGAAGTTACGACGGGTGGACCGGAAGACGCGCAATCAAAGACGGCGTCATAGTCGCCGTCATCGTTTCCGTGGATCCGAATGGACCGGCGAAAGCCTTGCGGGTCGGCGACGAGATCATTGCGCTCAACGGAATAAAGGTCAGTGATGACGGCGAAATTATCAATAACAATCGCCGTGTGCCGCCGGGCGCGTCTTACACGTTGACGATTCGCCAGAACGGCCAGTTGCAGTCAATCACGCTTTACACCACTCGTCTGGCGAACCAGCGATTCAGCCCGCTATTTTTGATCGGCGCGCTTTTTCTTTTGATAGGCATGGCGCTCTTTCTGCTCAGGCCGGACGACAAGCAGGCATGGCTGCTGGCAATGATGTTTGCGATGTTGCCCGGAGTGATCGAGAACCCACCCGCTAATTTGCCGTCCTGGTTGACCATGATCAATGAGGCGGCGCGTGGCGTTGGTAAGCTGTTCCTGCCGTTATTCGCGCATTTCTTTCTGGTCTTCCCCGGAAACTCGCCGCTACTGCGGCGCTGGCCCCGGTTGGAGGCAGGCCTCTATCTTCCCTTCGTTCTGTTCATCGCTCCTCAGATCGCAGCCAGAATGCTCTCGACTCGCCTGGCCGCATGGATATCTCAATTCTGGTGGTTTCAATTTCAGCAGCGGTGGCTCATACCGACAACAATTCTCGCATACCTGATCGTCGGGCTTATTTTTCTACTGATCAACTATCGAGCCGCGAATCAAACCGACAAGCGAAGACTCCGCGTCGTGATGGCCGGAAGCGCGGTGGGGTTTTTCAACCTCTTCCTGATGCCGATGGGAGAATTGACGGGATTGCAGGCCCGATGGCCCGTTCTCTGGTCGTGGTTCGACGCTGCGCTGATTTTCACTTTGCCGCTTGTCCCGCTCTCGTTTGTTTATGCAATCGTTCGACACAAGGTGATTCCGGTCAGCCTGATCATCCGTCGCGGGGCGCGTTACCTGCTGGTCAAACGCGGCTCGATTCTGCTGGTGATGGCAGGCGTCTGCGTCGCGCTGTATTTTGCGTTGGATACTCTCTTTTACTATTGGGATCCCGGGAGCGGACGCGCCATCGGAATTATCTCAGCCATCGTCGCAATCGCCGTTTGGCGATTGGCCCGCGCGTTTCATCTTCGCGTGGTCGCGCCGAAGGTTGACCAGTTGTTTTTCCATCAGGCGTATGACGCGCAACAGATCATCGCCGAATTGGCCGAATCGCTGCGCGCGACGACCGACCGCTCGCAACTGCTCGAACTTGTGGCGACGAAGATTCAATCGGCTTTGCACACCTCGAACGTGACGATCCTGTTGCGCGACGCGAGCGGCGATTACGCGAGCGCCTATTCCTGCGTCTACAGCTTCCACAATCGCAGCGCGATGACGCAGCCCTGCAATTACCGCTTGTCGCGCGACGCCGCAATCATCAATCGGTTGGCCGAGAGCTGTCAGCCGATAGATTTAGATGGTCGCGACGCTCAGCTCAACGCGCATCCTGATAATGGTTACTCAAGCGCGGAATTGGAGGCGCTGCGAAAACTCGACTCGGCTTTGCTCCTGCCGATTGCGGGCAAAGAAGGATTGCTGGGCGCCATTTCTTTAGGCCCTCATCTGGGCGATCTGCCGTTTTCGAGTGAAGACAAAAAACTGTTGCTCTCTGTCGGCGGGCCGACATCCTTCGCGCTCGAAAACATCCGATTGATCGAGCGGACAGTTGAAGACGCGCGGCGGCGACAGGAACTCGAAGCCGAGAACGAACAGCGGGCGCGCGAACTCGAAGGCGCGCGACAACTGCAACTTTCAATGCTGCCGAAGATCGTGCCCCAACTGCCGCACCTGGAGATCGCGGCTTATATGAAGACCGCTGCCGAGGTCGGCGGCGACTACTACGATTTCCATCAGTCTGATAACGGGACGCTGACGGCGGTTGTCGGCGACGCCACCGGGCATGGGTTGAAAGCGGGGACGGTCGTCACGGCTATGAAGAGCCTGTTTAGAACCTTCGCCGCCGAGCCGGAAATAATCCCAGTCTTCAACCAATCATCGCGCGTGCTGAAGGAGATGAATCTGCGCTCGCTGTTTATGGGATTGACGATGATCAAGCTCAACGGGCGCCGGTTGAAAATCTCCTCTGCCGGCATGCCTCCCGTGTTGATCTATCGGGCCGCGATCGGATCGGTGGAAGAAGTGATGATCAAGGCCATGCCGTTGGGGAGCATCTCAGGCTACCCTTACCGCGAGCGTGAACTCATGCTCGATTGCGGCGACGTTGTGGTTTTGATGAGCGACGGATTGCCCGAACGATTCAACGACGAGGGTGAAATGTTCGACTATTCAAGAACGAGGGACGCGCTCGCCGAAGCCGCCACGCGTTCATCAAGAGAAATCATCGAGCGGTTGATCAGCGCTGGCGAGAGTTGGGCGAACGGCAGGCCGCAGGATGACGACGTGACGTTTGTTGTGCTGAAAGTGAAGTAAACACTATTTATTAACAAGAGTCTGATAACGAAATCTCGTTGGATGCTGCATTCATCAACCCCACTGCTTCCATCATTCCCATCACTCCCATCACTCCCATCAGCCCCACCACTCCCACCACTCCCAACACCCCCACCACTCCCACCACTCCCACCACTCCCACCATCCTCATAACTCCCACGCCGTCTCAAAAATCAAGGCTCAACGCCAAAAGCAGCGCTGCGCTGAACAGGCCGCTTAGCCTTCGGACTCTTGACCGATATTCGCAATTCGTAAATTCCCGCTTCGAGCTGTCGCAGCGTCAACTGCCCGCCCATCACCAATCCCTTGGCGTCTTTCCCGATCTGGCGTGTAGTGACCGGTTGCCACGGAACCGAAAGGATCGCTTTCTCGTCCTTCAAAATTTCGATCTGCATTTCGGCGTCGCTCTCGGCCTGATCTTTCGCTACGGCGTTGTGAAGCCTGAAGACATAGACCAGCGGTTGACCGTTGCGATAATAACGCACACCTTGAATTACCTTCGACGGCGACGGCGCTCCGCCTTTCGCATCATGGCTGTCCTGCTCTACGCCGACGGCGACCGTATCGCTCAGAATCAGACTGCTCGGCGTCAGCTTTTTAGACGTGTCGGGAACCTCGACCCACGCCGCTGCGGTTCCCACCCGTTCGCCGCCAGCTTCGCGCACTCCGATGCGGACTTGATACAGCCCCGGCTTCAACTGAATGCGTTTGAGGTAAATGATCCCGTTCTGCTTCGCCAACTCAGCCCGCTCCGGCCGCAGATTGCCCTGAATTGTCTCCGATTTCAGATCAACGCGTTTGCCGTCCGAATTGAAGATCATCGTTACGATCTCGGTCTCGAAACGGCGCCGCCCGTTCTCTTCGCGGTAACTGATCGTTTTGCCGTCAATGTGGATTTGCACCGTGACCTGAGCGGCGTCCGCAACGGATTCGATGAAATCAGCCGTCGCCGCCACGCCGATTGCGGTCGCTGGCAACGGCGCCAGAATCGCGTCAACGAACCGTTGCTGCGGCGTCTTCGCCTCGTTCTCTTTGGCCTTCTTCGCCAGATCGGCGGGCAGATAACCGCGCTGCGTTCGCACGACGTATTCGGGATGATCTTTGATCCTGATCGTGATCTTGCGAAACTTCTTTTCCGACTCTTCGCCCGCCGGATAATAAGCCAGCGCGTAATAAACCTGGTTGTCGTCGAGCGCTCGCCCCATCGCTCCCGCCGTGTCGTTCGTGTTGAAGAAAGCCTCGCCGCCCGTGTCTTTCGCCAGTGCGTTCAACCCGTTCTCCAGATCGCGCTCGCCAGCCGAGATGAAACTGGAAATTCGCGGGTCGTTCGGGATATTGCCGAGCGACGCGTCAAAGAAGCCGGATGGCGCCAATCCTTTCGCGTCAATCGAATAGATGATCACGCCCGACCGCACGGCGCGGCTTGTGACCGATTGAAGATCGCCCGTGTCGAAGCTGCCGCCCTGATCGAACATCGTGAAGCCGTCCGAAGCCAGCATGACCAGACGCTGCCCCGGCAAATCGCTCATCCGCTGGACGACCTCGCGCAAAGTGATCAGCGACGCGCGGCGCGTGTAAGCGGCTTCGGAAAGAATCTGCCTGGCTCTGGCCTCAACCAGTTGCGTGAGGGCTGGATCATCGGGCGGGACATGTTCTTCGGCGGCGTAGATCGCCCTGGCCACCTGCAACCCGTCGCGGTCGCCGCGATCAACCATCGCCGCGATGTACGGCGTGAAGAGCGAGGCGCGCGCGTTCGGACGAGCGCCCAGCCGGTCAACCGCGTAGCGCAGAATCTGGCGATTGCGCGTGAACTGCTCGACCACGCCGAGCGACCCCGCGCTTGTGACAATCGCCGTCAGGTCTTCGTCGCTCAACCGCTCGTCAATGAACTTGCGCAGCGACTTCTTCAGGAACAACAGGCTCTGCGTCGAAAGATGCAGCGTGTCAACGAACAGCACGACCGTCCGCGCAGGCTTTTCAGCCGCCCGCGTCGCGCCAGCCGGAGCGTTGGGAACTGCCGTTGCTGGATTCTCCGCGCGGCGAACTTCACCGCGTCCCGGAATCCTGACCGCTGAAAAGAAACCGACCTCCTGCCGCTTGCCGTTCTCGGTCAACTCGAAATCCTCTTTCTTCAAATCGCTGATCGGCTGCCCGCGTTTATCCGTGACCACCGCGCGCAACTCTATCAACTCGGTCTTGACGCGAATCGGCGGCTGATCCTGACCATCGCGCGCCTGCCCGGCTTGAGCCTGATTTGCACGCGGCTGATTATCCTGACTCCGCGTGACTTCCGCAGCCTTGTAAACACCAGAGTCTGATAACGAATCAGGGTTTGGATTTGGTTTTGGTTGGGGCCGGCCCAATGAAAGGTTTTGGCCGAATAGGGCGATGGTCATCACAAAGGCTGAGACCTTGCTGGTCATCTTTATATTCATCTATTCCTTTCCTGCTCGTTCCATAATCTTGTCCACGTAATCCACGCCGCCGTCGTAATTGATGAGCGTGAATCCTTCGCGGGCTTCGCTGAGCAACTTCAACGCCCGCGCGGTTTCGCCCTGATCCAGCAGACATTCGGCGTAATAAGCCTTGCCGCGGGCGATGCTGTAAATATGTCCGATTTCCTCGTAGAGCCTGATCGCTTCTTCAAATTCCGCCGGGTCATCATTCATTCTTCCCTTACTCAGACGCACGTTCGCCAGACCGAGTTTGTCGCCGACTTGTTTGAAGAGCGTCAGGGCTTCCGAATACGACGAGAGCGCCGCATCCATCTCTTTGCGGAACGACTGCACATCGCCGATGGCCTTCAGCACGTAAGCCTGACCGAGTTTGTCGCCGACTTGTTTGAAGAGCGTCAGGGCTTCCGAATACGACGAGAGCGCCGCATCCTTTTCGGCGCGGAACGACTGCACATCGCCGATGGCCTGAAGCACGTTCGCCTGACCGAGTTTGTCGCCGACTTGTTTGAAGAGCGTCAGGGCTTCCGAATACGACGAGAGCGCCGCATCCTTTTCGGCGCGGAACGACTGCACATCGCCGATGGCCTTCAGCACGTTCGCCTGACCGAG
>WBZO01002402.1_pt1 | contig 24441 bp, 18 predicted proteins | sample 5204261 | NCBI WGS metagenome assembly WBZO01 (sample SAMN12412400, study PRJNA552823) | activated sludge metagenome | isolation source: activated sludge from anammox sidestream of wastewater treatment plant... | place: USA: North Carolina | collected 2017-09
CTGGAGGCGTCGCCGTGGTGCCGTATGCGATGTAGATGTTCGACGCCGGTGTCAGGCGGAACAGCGTGCTCACCCGGCTGCTGAGGAGCGTACCGTTCGCCGCCAGGTCCGTCGTGACCGCCCCAGTAGCGTCGACAGCCAGGTAGTCCGTCCGGTAGCGCTCGGCGCGGAACCCGGCCGCCAGGAGCCAGCGGTTTCCAATCTCCACCGAATCGTTGGCGTACGCGGCGACACTGCCCGTCGCACCCGAGGTTTCCGCCAGCGAACGTCCCGGCGCATACCCGGAAAGAGGATCCCGCGGATTCGGCGCAAAGATGTCCACGGCCGCGCGCGTGCCCAGGCCCTGCTTGCCGGGAGCGAACTGCTCCTCGCGCAGGACCTCGACACCACCGCTGATGCCGTGACGCAGTGATCCGGTCGCGAATCGGCCGACGATGGAGGTCTGGTTGGAGACGATGGTGTTCTGCCGCTCATTGCCCTGCCGGCTGATGGTGACCGACTGGGTCGCCGGAGCGTACGCCGCGATGTTCTGGATGGACGAGAGCACGGCGTCGCGGTGCGTGCGGTTGATGCGCGTCTGGTTGTAGACCGACAGGTTGCGCCGCACGTCGTGCTCGACCCGGAGGAGGCCGGCATCCTGCTCCGCGCGGTCGTAGTCGTAGCCAAGACTGCCGTAGTAGTTCGCCTGGCGCACGGCCTGCGGCGTCTGCACGACGCCAGGCGCCAGCAGCGTGTCGCGCCACCCGGCGGTCGGGATGCCGTAGTCGGGCACGTTGTCCTGACGAGCGAACTGGCCGCTGGCAAAAACCCTGGTGCGCGTGCCCAGGCCAAACGCCGCGGCCGGCGCAATGCCGGTGCCCTGGTTCTTCACGTGATCGCGTCCGGGCACGCCCCGATCCTGCCAGAGGACATTCAAGCGGAACCCGGAGCGGGACCACCAGCTCTCCCGGCCTCCTCCTGCTGGACTCCAGTTCATGTCGGCGGTCACCCGCCCCTGGCTGGCGGTGCCGACCGCCCCGCTCACCGCCATGGACGTGCCGACGTGCGGACGCTTGGTGGCCATGTTCACGTATCCGGCCGCCGTGCCGCGGCCGACGTCAGCGCCGCTCGGGCCCATGAAGACCTCGACCTGCTCGACGTTGAACACGTCCCTCGCCATCAGTCCGCTGTCCCGCACGTTGTCGACGAACAGGCTGTTGTTCGCGCTGAAGCCGCGCATGTTGAACATGTCACCGGCGGTATTGGACGCGCCTCCGCCTTCCCCGGCCTGGAGCGTGATACCCGGAACATTCCGTAGTACGTCGGTCAGCGTCGTTGCGGCCCGCTCGTCGATGACGCTGCGCGGCACGATCGCCACGGTCTGTGCAACGTCGCGGAGCGGCACTGTGTACCGAGGCGAGGTGACGTTCGGCCTGGCGGCGACGCCGACCACGCTGACACTTTCGGACAACGGCGCGAGCGCCACCTCGATCCGGTCGGCCAGCACCGTGGCCCGCATCGGGGTGCCCGAGAGCAATAGGGCGAGGGCAGCCTCCACCGTCATCACACCGCGGACGCCCGTTGTGGGCAGGCTTCTGAGTTCCTCGCTGGCGATCACGACATTGACACCGGTGATCGCGCGCACGGCAACGATGACCTCGTCGAGCGTGCCTTCCGGAATGTCGAACTGAAAGGTCTGTATTCTGGCCAGGCCCTCAGCGCCCGGGCGAGGACTCTGGGTGTCCTGCACGGCGGCCGCTGCGGGCACTGCCTGGGTGACCGCCGCCGCGCCAAGCACCAGAAGGCGCGCGCGCCGCGTCGAGGGGGCAAGATGCACGGTGGTGAGTACCCGTTCGGAGCGAATTCTGGACACGCTGATGACTCGCCTTGCTAGGAACGGCCTGCGGACGCGGCCACGCCGGTCTGGGGCCCTGTGCTGAACTCCGTGCGTCGCACCTGCCAGGCGCGGAAGCGTCGCAGGGTCAGGGCCAGGCCGGTCCAGACCATGACGACAGCTCCGGCCGACGCAAGTCCGGCCACGGTCTGGCCAAGCAGGCCAAGCACCTCGCCCGTGTGGGCGAAGCGCAGGATGCTGCGCAGCCGGCGTCCCGTGCTCTGATCCGCGAACGTCTCGCGCGCGGTCACGTCGCCGGTCCTGGAAACAGTCAGGCTCGAGCGCAGCTGTGGCTGCCCCCCGTCACCGCGATCGACGGTGAAAGGAAGCGGTTCGTCGGCGCGACGCGGCAGGCGGACCGTGACCGTGCGCCAGTCAGGCTGGTCGGCGATCGCACGCGCGACACCGGTGTCCAGGCCAGCGAGAGACGCCTGAGGCATCGAGCGCGACTCGGACTGTCGGGCCGGAGGCCTGCCCGTCCCCGGACGCGGCCCGGCACCTTCCCCACGCCGGGGCGGAGGCTCATCGCCCACAATCCTGTAGACCAGGTCACTCGCCCACGGAAACGAGATAGGCACCGCACCGAGGACGACGATGAAGAGCGGGATCGCCGTCCAGATCCCGATGACGTTGTGCCAGTTGAAGTCGCGGGCCTTGGCGGTGCCATAAGCCGACCGGAAGAAGAGCACCTGTCGAATCTGGCTCCAGGTGAGCACCCGCGGCAACCAGAGGTAGATCCCGGAGACAACGATGAACAGGAAGAGAAGATTGGACCAGCCCGTGATGCTCCTGGCAGTGGATCTCTGGTCACCCTCGGCCGCCAGCCAGCGATGCCACGCGCGCAGCGAGGCCAGTGTTTCCCTGAGGGCGGCCCCTCGCCGCTCGCCCAGTTCCCGGCCTGTGTAGGCATCCACGTAGATGGGGCTGGAATCGGTCGTCACGGTGACCGGCGCGTCGGCACCTGCGCTGATGGTGGCGCCGGTGACCGTGGTCCCAGGATGGGATTGCGCCACGACGACGAGCAGCCGCTCGAGGGGCAGCCGCGCCGCGCCGGGCGACGGCGCCTCGGACCGGAGGTGCGCCGTGCTCCACTCGTTGACCTGACGCTCGTAGGTGAGCGCCACGCCGGTAGCGCTCATGACGAGGATGATGAGGCCGGCCACGACGCCGGCCGTGAGGTGCATCCAGAACAGGACTCTGCGAACCATCGAACGAGGCCTCAAGCGTTGCAATACAGTAATGAGACTCAATATCAAAATATGCCTCCGACGCTAACATCTGGAAATAAGACCAGTCAAGTCCTACATTGAAGTTCCGAAAATGTGGCCTGAATTCGACGAGTTGTGCTGAACATCCTGCTATACTGAGACTCAGTATCATATTCGACGATCACTTCTTTCTCGTTTGCGGGGCTCCAATGAACGACAATCCAACCAGCGACCGCCAGCCTGTAGCTGTGCATGGCGAGGCACCTGTCGCGTCCGGCTGTCCGTGCGAATCGGTGTGGCAGTGCCGGCGTGGCAGAACCCATCTGGTCTGCGAGCTGCGGACCGAGCAGAACTGCTACCGGGTCAACCTCGTTCGCAACAGCAGGGTCTACGGCGCGTACCAGTTCGCCGCGCGACAGGCCGCACTCACCTTCGCCGGTCGTCTCCGGTCAACCTTCGCGGGTAATGGCTGGGACGAGGTCGACCGCTCGGTGAGCGTCGCCTGAATGGCGCTCGGACCGAATCCTGCAACGCAGTCGAGCGAGGAGTCCCAATGCGTGGTGATGCTCAGGTGATTGCGCGCCTCAACCAGGCGCTCCAGGAAGAACTAACGGCCATCAACCAGTACTTCGTGCATGCGGAGATGCTCCATAACTGGGGCTATCACAGGCTCGGCTCGTACATCCGCAAGCAGTCGATCGACGAGATGAAGCATGCGGAGAAGCTGCTCGAAAGGGTGCTGTTCTTGGAGGGCACGCCCGTCATGCAGCCGATGGCCCTCACCATCGGTGCTGACGTCCGGGCGCAATTTCGCAACGACCTCGACCTCGAGCTGAAGGCCGTCGTCGCCTACAATGACAACATCAAGGTGGCCATGGAAGCGGCTGACCATGCCTCACGCGATCTCTTCGCCAGCCTGCTCCGCGATGAAGAAGGACACGTCGACTTCCTCGAGACGCAGCTTCAGCTGATCGAGCAGATCGGCCTCGACAACTACCTGGCGCAGCAGCTCGGCGACCTGGAGGAGCGGCACTAGGCCTCCGGGCGGTCCAGCATCCGCTCCCAGCCGTAGCAGGCGTCTCGCGCAACCTGCCAGCCGTCCGCTCACCCACCAGACAACGATGGCCGTAGTCAGCGACGCCCCCCGTGCGACTCCACCACACCCGCGCCTGGACCACGGCGCGATTGGCAACGGTCGCGTGTTGGCCCTCGTATCGCCTACGAGTGCCATCGAGTGGCTGTGCCTCCCGCGGTTCGATTCCCCGTCCGTGTTCGGAAGCCTGCTGGACCAGGAGCGCGGCGGAAGCTTCAGCATCGCTCCCGAGAGCGGCACGATCACAGGCACGCAACGCTACATCCGCAACAGCAACGTCCTCGTCACCACCTTCGACGCCGGAGACTGCGCGTGGGAGGTGGTGGACTTTGCTCCGCGTATCCCCATGGGGCTCGACGTCCGGGCGCCGATCCAGCTCGTCAGGCTGGTCAGGCCGCTCCGCGGGCGTCCCATGGTCCGGGTCCGCTTCGACCCCCGTCCCGACTACGCCCGGACACAGCCGGTCCTGACCGAGACCGGCACCGGCATCGAGGTACAGGGCGGCACCGCACCGCTGGTACTCCAGAGCAACGTCCCGATCCCCTACGTGCTCGACTCGCGGGCGTGCGCCGTGGACCGGCCGCTCTGGTTCTCGTTGACCTACGGGCAGCCGCCCTCGCTTACGAACCTCGGTGGCATCCTCCGCGATCTCGAGCACACCATTGCCGGATGGCAGCGGTGGTCCCAGACCTGCGCGCTGCCGCTCTTCGAGCCCGAACGTGTGCTCAGGTCGGCGCTCTGCCTGAAGCTGCACGCATACCAGGACACCGGCGCCATCATCGCCGCCGCCACCACGAGCATCCCCGAAGCGATGGGCACGCCGCGCACGTGGGACTACCGCTACTGCTGGCTCAGGGACGCCGCATTCGTCGTCGAAGCCCTGCGACGCCTCAGCCACCTGCAGGAGGGGGAACAGTTCCTGCGATTCCTTCGCGACGTGGCCGACTCCGGTCCTCTTCAGCCCCTGTACGGCATCGATGGCCGGCGGGATCTCGAGGAGATGCACCTTCCGCACCTCGCCGGGTTTGGTGGAAATGGCCACGTCCGCATCGGCAACCACGCGATGCATCAACGGCAGAACGACCTCATGGGTGAGGTCATCCTCTGCCTGCACACCTTGCTGGCCGACCCCCGAATCATCGACGGAGACGGGCAGCAGTACTTCCCGCTCATCGAGCGCCTGGTCGAGGAGGCGATCACCGCGGCTCCCACGCCGGACACGGGCATCTGGGAGTACCGCACGACCATGAACGTCCACACGTTCTCGAGGGCCATGTGCTGGGCGGCCATCTCGCGCGGAGCCCGCCTCGCGCACTCGCTGGGGCGGCACGCCACGGCAGAGCGGTGGGAGGCGGTGGCGACGGCCGAGCGATCGATCGTCCTGGCGGACGGCTTCAGCCACACCCACGGCTTCTTCACGCAGGCGTTGAAGGGCCGATTCCCGGATGCGGCCAACCTGCTCTTGGCCACCATCGGCATCATCGATGCGAGAGACCCCCGTTTCGCCCGCACTGTCGAGGCCTACCAGGCGCGGCTCATGGATCGGGGGCTGATGATGCGCTACCGGAACGAGGACGACTTCGGCCTCCCGACCAGCGCGTTCACCATCTGCTCGTTCTGGATGGCCGAGGCCCTTGCCCTCGTTGGACGCCTGGACGATGCCGTCGACCTCTTCCGTCGTGTGGCCGCCCACGAGAACCCGGTGGGGCTGTTCTCCGAAGACATCGACCCGGCCACCGGCGCCCTGCTCGGCAACTTCCCGCAGGCCTACACGCACGTCGGGCTGATCCACGCGGCCATCACGATCGGCGAACTGCTCGAGGCACGCGACGGTCAGGTCCGCGCCTGGGCCTGACGAGCCCAGCGGGGCGGTCCGAGCCCGGCGGCACAGCCATCGTACCGCCGGATATCACCGGGCTCACGTGGTCCAGCGAACGCGCCGCGCCGGTCCCACCGGTACGCGATAATCATCCAGACCCTCCCACGTTCCGACACCGAACCTGATGCTGATACTGCCAGGCCCCCCTGCCCTTTCTCCGTTCCGACTGCAGCGTCTCCACGACCGGTTGGGTGGCGACGCCGGGGGCATCCACGGCATCGGCGCCAGGTTCATCCATTTCGTGGACGTCGAACGGGAGCTGACCGCCGCAGAACACGCGCTCATCAGTCGCCTCCTGGAATATGGCCCCAGGCGTGCGCCCGCCGACGAGCGCGGAGCGCTCCTCCTCGTGGTCCCCCGCCCAGGCACGGTGTCACCCTGGTCCAGCAAGGCGACCGACATCGTCCGGAACGCCGGGCTGGCCGCGATTCGCCGAGTCGAACGGGGCGTCGCGTACTACGTGAACGGCACAGCGTCCCTCGGTGACAGTCGGCGGGCCGAGGTGGCCTCGCACCTCCACGACCGCATGGTCGAAACCGTACTGGACCACCTGGACGATGCCGCCACGCTGTTCGCACAGGGAGCGGCGCGGTCGCTCATGACGGTCGACGTCCTCGGTGGCGGCCGGGAGGCGCTCGCGCAGGCCAACCAGGAACGCGGCTTCGCGCTGGCTGCCGACGAGATCGAGTATCTGGTCACGGCGTTCTCCAGCCTGGGCCGGAATCCGACCGACGTCGAGCTGATGATGTTCGCGCAGGCCAACAGCGAGCACTGCCGGCACAAGATCTTCAACGCCACGTGGACCGTCGACGGCGAGGAGCAGGCGCACAGCCTCTTCGCGATGATCCGAAATACCTACAGGGTAGCGGCGGATCCCGACGTGCTGAGCGCGTACGCGGACAACGCGGCCGTCATCCGCGGGCACCAGGCCCGTCGCTTCTTCCCCGCCCCAGGGACGGGTCGCTTCACCTTCCGTGATGAGCCGGTGCACATCATGATGAAGGTGGAAACCCACAACCACCCGACCGCCATCGCGCCATACCCCGGTGCATCGACCGGGTCGGGCGGCGAGATTCGCGACGAAGGGGCCGTGGGATGCGGTGCCCGGCCGAAGGCCGGACTGGTCGGCTTCAGTGTCTCGAACCTTCACGTACCCGGGCTCGAACAGCCCTGGGAGCACGCCACCGGCAGGCCCGACCGCATTGTCTCGCCGCTGCAGATCATGATCGAGGGTCCGATCGGCGCCGCGGCGTTCAACAACGAGTTCGGACGACCCGCCATCTGCGGGTACTTCCGGACGCTCGAGCAGCCCGATGGCGATCGCGTCTGGGGCTACCACAAGCCGATCATGATCGCGGGCGGACTCGGGAACATCCGTGAGCCGCACGTCCACAAGGGCGACATGCCGGCGGGGGCCCTGCTCGTCGTCCTCGGCGGACCGGCGATGCTAATCGGCCTCGGTGGCGGCGCGGCATCCTCGATGACGTCGGGCGCCAGCGACGCCGACCTCGACTTCGCCTCGGTGCAGCGCGACAACGCCGAGATGGAGCATCGCTGCCAGGAGGTCATCGACCGCTGCTGGCAGCTCGGCGACGACAACCCGATCCGCTTCATCCACGATGTCGGTGCGGGCGGCCTGTCGAACGCGCTGCCCGAACTCGTGAAGGATGGCGGGCGGGGTGCCCGGATCGACCTCAGGCGCATTCCGAGCGCAGACTCGGGGCTGTCACCGCTCGAGATCTGGTGCAACGAGGCCCAGGAGCGCTACGTCCTGGCCATCCATCCCTCCGATCTGGAAACCTTCGCCGCCATCTGCGAGCGGGAACGCTGCCCCTTTGCCGTCGTCGGCGAGGCGCTCGAGGCACCGACCCTCAACGTGTCAGACCCGCTGCTTGGCGCCACGCCGGTGGACCTCCCGCTGTCTGTGCTCTTCGGGAGGCCACCGAAGATGAGGCGCGCGTTCACCCGCCAGGGGCGCACCCGCGATCCACTTGCACTGGGTGAGGTCACGATCGCTTCCGCCGTGGAGCGGGTCCTGCGCATGCCGGCCGTGTCGGGAAAGGGGTTCCTCGTCACAATCGGCGACCGGAGCGTCACGGGGCTGATCCATCGGGACCAGATGGTCGGCCCGTGGCAGGTGCCTGTCGCCGATGCCGGCGTCACGCTGACGGCCTACGACTCGTACGTCGGCGAGGCGATGGCGATGGGCGAGCGGACGCCGCTTGCCATGATCGATGCCCCCGCGTCGGGACGCATGGCGGTTGCCGAGGCCATCACCAACATCGCCAGCGCGCGGATCGGCGCGCTGCGCGACATCAAGCTGTCGGCGAACTGGATGGCTGCAGCCGGACAACCGGGCCAGGACGAGGCGCTGTTCGACACCGTCCGCGCCGTCGGCATGGACCTCTGCCCCGCCCTCGGCATCGTCATTCCCGTCGGGAAGGACTCGATGTCGATGCACACGCGGTGGTCGCACGAAGGGGCGCCAAGGGCCGTCACCGCACCGCTCTCGCTCATCGTGTCGGCATTTGCGCCCGTGACCGATGTACGGCTGTCGGTCACGCCGCAGCTGCGGGCAGACATCGATGGAGCGCTGCTCCTCGTCGACCTCGGCAATGGCAGGAACCGGCTGGGCGGCTCGGCGCTGGCCCAGGCCTGGGGACAGATTGGCGATTCGGTACCGGATCTGGACGAACCGTCCAGACTCACGGCCTTTTTCGACGTCGTCCAGGGCTGCCTGCGTGACGGGCTCCTGGTCGCCTATCACGATCGTTCGGACGGCGGCCTCTTCACCACGCTCGTCGAGATGGCCTTCGCGGGCCACTGCGGGCTCGATGTCGACCTCGCCACTCTGGGCAGCGAGGTACTGCCGGCGCTCTTCAGTGAGGAACTCGGCGCCGTGGTCCAGGTGCGACGGGCAGATGTCGAGGACGTGGTGAGTCGCTTCACGGCCGCGGGTCTGGGCGGCATGACGCACCGGATCGGCCGCGCCGTGCCTGGCACGACGATTCGCATCGCGCAGGGCGGCACCGAGTGCTACCGGGCCTCGAGGGTCGACCTGCACCGGGCGTGGGCGGAGCTGAGCTACACGATGCAGAGCCTGCGCGACAACCCGGACTGCGCGCGGGAGGAGTACGACACCCTGCTCGACACAGACGACCCGGGATTGAGCGCCACGCTGACCTTCGACCCCGCAATGGATGTAGCCGCGCCGTTCGTGAACGTCGGCGCACGGCCACGCATTGCCATCCTCCGGGAGGAGGGGGTCAACAGCCAGTACGAGATGGCTGCCGGCTTCGAGCGGGCCGGGTTCGATGCGTACGACGTCCACATGAGCGACATCCTGGGCGGGCGCGTCGACCTGTCCTCGTTCACGGGGATCGCCGCCTGTGGCGGATTCTCGTACGGCGACGTCCTCGGCGCCGGCGAGGGGTGGGCGAAGACCATCCTCTTCAACGCCAGGGCTCGCGATCAGTTCGAGGCGTTCTTCCAGCGTCCCGACACGTTCACCTTCGGCAGCTGCAATGGCTGCCAGATGGTCGCCAATCTCAGGGACATCATCCCGGGCGCGTCGCACTGGCCGAAGTTCGTCCGGAACGTCTCGGAACAGTACGAGGCTCGGGTGGCTCTGGTCCGCATCGAGCAGAGCCCGTCGATCCTGTTCTCCGGCATGCACGGCTCGATCCTGCCCATCGTCGTGGCGCACGGCGAGGGGCAGGCGGAGTTCCGTGAATCGGACGCGCTGGCCGCCCTGGAGGCCGGCGGCGGCGTCGCGCTGCGCTGGGTCGACTCCCGGGGACGCCAGACACAGGTCTACCCCGCCAACCCGAACGGCTCGACCGCAGCCATCGCGTCGGTCACGTCTGCGGATGGCCGCGTCACGATCACGATGCCGCACCCCGAACGCGTCTTCCGCACCGTCCAGAACTCGTGGATGCCTGCAGGGTGGGGTGAGGACGGCGGGTGGATGCGCCTCTTCCGCAATGCGCGCGCCTGGCTCGGCTGACGCGCCCCGGTCGGAACGCCGCGCGGTCGGCCTGGCTGCGGGGCTGGTCGCCCTGCTGGCAGCCGGCTGCCAGCAGGGACAGCCGCCCCCGGGGGCAGCCGACCCGATCCGTCCGAACGGGCACACGCGCAGCCGTGCGGAGATCGTGCGCTTCATGGAGCAGGAGGTCATGCCTTTCGCGTTGACCGCGCTCGAGCCGGTCGTGGGACGCGGAAACGTCACCTGTCGCACCTGCCATGGCCCGCGACCCGAGGAACGCAACTGGCAGATGCCGGCTGTCGCCGCATTGCCGGACGAGGCTGTCCGTGGGCTGGCCGGAAGCGTCGGGGCCGATTCGCAGGTGCGGAACGCCCTCCACGGCTACGCGTCAGACCCGGGCAAGCAGGCGGTCACGGCCCATATGCGGACGACGGTGCTGCCGGGCATGGCCCGTCTGCTGCAGCGGCCAGCCTACGACTACACCCAGACCTACGCGTATAACGCCGAGCGAAGAGCCTTCGGCTGCTATCACTGCCACACCGCAGGCTGACGGTCCCGCCCCACGGCGCACACGCCGCCATCCCTGTTGACATGCACACGAGCCGCGTCATACTCGGCACCCGGACATCACTCCCAGGAGATGCGTATGCGCTACTTGAGACTCGTCGTCGGGGTGCTGGTCGTCACCGGCGCCGTTGCCGCTGGCTTCGTGGCGGGCGGCGTTCATGCCCAGGTGGCCCGCCCGACGGTCAGCGACCCGCCCGGGCCGGTGCCGGATCCGTCCCACATCCCCATGGTGCTCCCGAAGGACCTGAAGTGGACCGGTCAGGAAGGCCGCCAGCAGATGGCGGTGCTCTTCGGCGACCCGAACAAGCCCGGACTCTACGGCGTGGTCTACAAGTGGTATCCGGGCAACTTCTCGCAGCCGCACTTCCACGACCAGGAGCGCTACGCGTACATCATCTCGGGCACGTGGTGGGTGTCGTCGAGCAACGTGTACGACGAGAAGACCACCTATCCCGTACACGCGGGCAGCGTCGCCATCGACCGGGCGAACACGGTGCACTGGGACGGCGCGCGCGTCGGCGAGAAGGAGCCGGCGGTGCTGGTCCTCGTCGGGATGGGTCCGGTGAAGACGGTGCAGGTCGACGAGAACGGCAAGCCGAAGGCCCCCGCCCCCGCTCGGTGAGCGCTCCCGGGTCCACACGGCGTCCCGCCAGTCGGGGGTCCGATCGTTGAACGGACTCCCGGACGCCTCGCTGCTCGCCCTGTTCGTGTCGAGCGTCGCGGCAGCAACCATCCTGCCGCTGTCCTCGGAAGCGGTGCTGGCGCTGGTCGTCGCCCGGGCAGGTCAGTGGACCACGCCGGTGGTGGTGGCAACGCTGGGCAACACGCTCGGCGCGTGCACCACGTACTGGCTGGGGCGTGGCTCGCGCGCGGTCGCCCCGTCGCCATCGGTGCGCATGGCGCGCGCGGCAGGCCTGCTGGCACGATTCGGGGCACCAGCCATGCTGCTGTCGTGGGTGCCCGTGATTGGCGACATCCTGGTGGCCCTGGCCGGGGCGGCGCGGATGCCGTTCTGGCACTTCACGGCCTGGACACTGATCGGCAAGTTCGTCCGTTACGCACTCATCGCCTACGCCGTGTACCGCGTCCGGTAAGACGGCCGTCCCCGCACCGGCGCGCCTACCTCAGGCGCCAGGCTTGCCCGCCGTCGTCCTGCCTCGCGGCTGGGTCGCGACACGTGCGGCCTCCACCACTGCCGCAATCCGCTTTCGCGCGTCATCGCTCATCGCCACGAACTGCACGCCGAAGCCGATCTCAGGCGAGACGTAGGCGGTCTGCACCTCGACTTCGGCTATACCGTGCCTGCCGAGGTTGATCCGCAGGTCCCACCGCGCTTCCTGCGGCGGCGGCAGGTACGACGTGACAAAGCACCCACCGATGCTGAGGTTCTGGATCTGGACCGGAGTGTCCATGATCCCGAGGCGCTCACCGTCGAATGTACCGGTGATCCGGTGGTGGCGCCGGCGCTCGCGCCCGTCCTTCACGGGCGGCACGCCTGCGGACGTGTCGTCGACGTTCGAGGCCAGTGGTACGTCTGGCGCGGGGGGAGCCGTTCCAGATGCAGCCGCAATGGGCGAGGGCTCCTCGGCAACCCGTTCGTGGTCCGACGGAGGCGCGGGGGCCGGAGTCTCGCCTGCCGGATCGTCGGACACCACGGCACGGAGCGCCCGGGACAGTCGATCCCGTTCCGCAGCGAGCCGCGCCCGTTCGCGGACCGCCTCGGCCAAGGCCGCACGGCGCTCCTCGTGTTCCGCACGCGCGTCGGCCAGCTCCGACAGTGACTGCTGACGCGCCTGCACGGCATCCTGAAGGGCCGCGACCGCACGGTCGCGCTCGACGATCGCCGTCGCCAGCTCGGTCAGGGTCGATTCCCGCTCCTTCAGGGCGTCGTCAGCGGCCTGACGCAGGCGGCTCACGTCGCGAGTACTGTGGCTCTGCTCCCGCCGCAGGGCATCGATCCCGGAGGCCAGCCGATCCCGTTCCGACGCCAGGTCGACATGCTCGCGAACGACACGGTCACGTTCCTCGCTCACGGTCGTCACGACCGCTTCGACCTGGGCGAGCTGCTGGCGAAGGTGCTGCGTCTCCTGCTCAGCGGCCAGCACGCGCTCCGTGAGGGCGGCGCGCTCCCGCGTGGCCGTCATCAGCGCGCCATCGCGCACACGGCAGTCCGTGCGGGCCGACGCAAGCAGGCGCTCGAGCTTCACAACGTCAGCAGCCAGCCCCTGCAGGTCGGAGGTGGCCTGATCGAGTGCGAGCGCAAGGTGGTCGCGCTCGGCCTGGAGCGGGCCGAGCTGGTCGAGCCCCCGGGCCGCTTCGACGTGCTGTCGGCGCAGCGTCTGGGCCTCGTCGCGCGCCGAGGCGAGCTGTCCGCGCTCGGCATCGAGCTGGTCCGCAAGTGCCTGCGCCCGGACACGCTCAGCCTCGAGCTGTTCCGCGACGCTCATGACCTGCACGGCACCAGCGTCCACAGCCGCCGCCAGCTCCAGGCGCTCGGCGTCGAGCCGCGCGACCCGTTCCCGCACATGCTCGAGCTCCGTCCGCTCGGACGACAGCGCGGCGCGGCTCGCAGCCAATTCAGCCGCAAGCGCCGCCAGCTGGCTCGCAAGCCCGTGGGCCTCGGCCAGCGAGCCACTGGCAGTCGCGGTTGCCTGCACATGTGCGTCGCGTGCTGCCTGTCCCTCGACGATGGCCGCATCACGCTCGCAGCGAAGCTGGTCGCGCTCGCCGGCGAGCCGCTCGGTCGCGGCACGGTCTCGCTGACGCTGTACCTCCGCTTCCTGGAGCGATTCAGACAGCCGTGCCGTGGACGCGACCAGTTCGGCCCGCTCACTGGCCAGCGAGTCCCGCTCCGCCCGGAGCGACTCCTGCGTGACCGCGAGTGCGTCGCGCTCGGCCGACAGGGCGTCCCGCTCGAGCGCGAGACGGTCCCGTTCGGCAGCCATCGCGTCGCGCTCCGCGGCGGCCTGCCGCAGGAGGGAGCGGGCCTCGGCGAGCTCTGGCGCTGGTTCCGGGGAAGCCGGTTCCGCGGGAAGCTCTTCCCACTCGTCGTCTTCCGGCTCGGCGGTGTCTCCCGACGGCGACCGCTCGACCAGTGCGGCGGCGACCTCCGGCTCGTCGAGCGCCGACCCGCGCACGTCCAGTGTGACCAGCGAGGCGAGCCCGTCGCGCTGCGGGAAGGGCGTCACGCGGGTCAACACCCGGACGCGTGAACCGTCGGCCCGGACGAGCGCGTGCTCGAGGCTCCCGGTGTCGCTGGTGCCCTTCAGCACCGTACGCACGCTGTCCCGTTCTGCCGCGAGCACGAAGTCGACGAACAGCTGCCCGATCACGCTGCCGCCGTCGGGATGCGCCATGAGCTGGAGCCCGGCCCGGTTCGCCGCTGCGATCCGTCCGGAAGGATCGACCATGAGCGCGACGGCCGGCTGAAGGTCGAGGATGGACCGCAGGCGCGCTTCGCGCTCGGTCGTGGCCCGGAACGCCGACAGCAGTTCGCGGCGGGCGCGCACCTGATCGAGCGTCGGAATCACCTGGTGCATGAATCCGGGTGCCTTGACGACGCGGTCGCTCGACTCGCCTTCTGCCGACGCAGGCAGCAAGGCGCGCTGCTCGGGTGCAACGATGAGCAACAGGGGAAGGTCCTGGCCAAGTTCGTCGAGCGTGGCGACGACACGGGGCAGGTCCACCTGCACCGTCGTGTCGACGACCACACCTGCGAACCGGGGTCCACCGGGAGCCTGCGCGCTCAGGTGCCCACGAAGTGCCGGAACTTCGCACGCCGTCACGCGCATGCGGGCGGGGTACTCCGCCGCGAACCGCAGCGCGGGCAGCGGATCGCCAATCCACAGGAGGTGCTGGCGGCCCGTGGCCTCGTCACTTGGGCGTGGCTGCCGGTCGGCGGCCCCGGAACTCGCGGTACCCACGCCTGACATATCGGCCGCTCAGGGCGAACTCCGCGATCAAAATTCCGTGATCGGTGTGCCGGCCCTGAACACGAGCAGGTGGGCCGGGTCACACCCGGCGGCAGCACGCGAAACCCTGCCATGTGCTGCGTGCACAGCAGGTTCGAGCCAGGTCCCTCGCGTCCTCGCGGACGGACCGCGTCTTGCCACGGGGCTTGCAGCGTAGAGCGCAGCTGTCATCGAGAGGAACTCGCATGTCGACCAACCACTCCCCCAGACGTACCAGGCCGCCGGTCACCGAAGAGCGCCGGCTGGCACCGCGGATCGTGCCGGCGGACGTCCCCTGGCTGACCGCCATCAAGCCGAACATCACCGGCACAGCCACCCTGGTGAACATCTCGAAGACCGGCGTGCTCATCGATACACGCGACCGGCTCTCCCCGGGGCGCCGCACCACGCTGGTGGCCGCCATGGACGACCAGAAGACCGAAAAGCTGCCGGCCGTCGTCGTCCGCACCTACGTCGTCTCGATCACGAGCAGCGGCCTGCTCTACCGCACCGCGCTCGAGTTCGATCAGGAACTCCCGTGGGAACTGGCCTCGCCAGAGACGTCGGAGGCGGCGCTGGGAGAGGTGCTGTTGCCCGAGAACCTGCGTGACGCCCCGGTCGCCAGCACAGAGGAGGTCATGCTCGCCGGTCCGGTGGACGCGCTGTTCACCACCGATTCGACCTCACAGCTGGTGTCGGTGACCAACCTCACCGAGACCGGCTGCATCGTGCGGACGAACGAAGCGGTGAAACCCGGGGGCTGGGTGTCGGTGGCGGTGCTGTTCTCGGACGCGAACCGTCCCATGCTGACCGGACGGGTGTCCGAAGTGGCAGGCGACGGGCGATGCATGGTGAAGTTCCACAACGTGGCACCCACCGAGCGCGCCGCGTTGAAGACAGAGCTTCGCCGTCAGTCGCAGCGGCAGGGACGAACGGTGGGTGGGGAACCGAAGGGGGGCGGGCAACTGGCCGCCGGGGACGCGACCATGGGCCTCAAGGTGTCGGGGCAGCTGTATACCGTGCACTCGGCACAGTGGTGATGGCGGCCAGGGGCCCGGCCGCCATCGATCCTCCGCTTACTTGACCGTCACCTTCACCATGGCGAACGTGAAGCAGCACATCCCGTCGTAGCCGTCGTCCGCCTCGACCGGCTCCGCGCGCAGCCAGTACTCGCCAGGCGCCGAGAACGTCGCCGTGGCCGTCGCTTCCGCGACCGTCTTCGGGTTGCCGTTGGTGACCAGCGGCACGCCACCGGATGGTGAGATGGTCACCTTCCCAGGCCCGCGGAACTTCTGCCACACCGCCGTGATATCGGCCGGCGGCGCCGTGTTGGCCGGCCGTGCCGGCCCACCACCCGCGTTCAGCACCTGCCCGCCCACAATCGCGATCTGGTCCCGACCCGGGGGAACCGGCTTCGGCCTGTTCTGCGCCGACACGATGTTCTCCCAGTTCTTCTCGGTGGGTGGCGCGTCGGACGCCCACATCTTCAGCGTGACCGGCTGTCCCACCGTCCCGGTGAGCTGCTGCGCGAAGCCGGCGTTTGGACCCACCAGCGGTGGCCCGTTCGGGGCAAACCTGGCCTCCGGCGGATCGTTCCCGTTGGCGTCCTCCCGATAGACGAGCATGTTGTATTCGGGATTGAGGAAGAACGTGATGGCGGCCGTCTGCCCGTTGGCCACGATCGTCCACGTGAGCTTCTTCTGGCCGAAGTCCTTCGGGACCTTGATCGCGAAGTGGGTCTCGTGCCGTCCAGGTTCGAACACGGTGGGCTGGCCGTAGTCCGGTCCGCCTGGCTCGATGCGGTTGTTGGGGCCGACCGGCACCTCGATCGTCTCGGTGCGGTTCCGGTTCTTGTACCCCATCACCAGGAAGTAGCCCGACCCATCCTTGGCCTCGGCCCACCCCTCGAACACCGGGAACACGGCCTCCCCGGCATCGCCGAACGGCTCGAGCGGCATCGGGAGCCTGTTGGGGCCCTGGGCCGATGGCACGCTGCCCAGGAGCACCGCGACCATGCCGAGGGCGGCCACGAAGTTTGCACGACGAACGTTCATCCGGCGTTCTCCAATCCGTCTGGCGGAGGCGCGGGCGCCGGGCGCCCGCGCGTACCTGCTCCTACTGCTGCTGTTGCTGCGTCAGCTTCGACCGACGCGCCTCGACCTCGGCCAGGTAGTCGGCCTCGTCGAGATAGGTGACGTTCATCCACACGTGGTTCATCTCGTCGACGGTCCGGTCGCCGTAGCCGACCCACACGTTGGGGTCGGGGTTGGCCTTGTTCGCCGCCGTGTTGTCGTGCCACGACGTGACCTTCAGCACGGTGCCCTTCGGCAGCAGCGGCGCCACGTCGTCGTCATAGACATACGCGTTGTGCCAGTTGAAGTTGAACTCGGCCACGTGGCTGATCAGGATCTTCTGCCCCGTGGGCAGGATGGCCTCGAGCGACTGCGCCTTGCCGCGCAGGTGCATGTGCGGCTGGAAGCTCTCGATCCGGGCCGCCTTCGGCAACACGAAGAAGCCCTCGGAGGCGACGATCGAGTTGGGCGGGATGTCGATGTTCACGCCGGTGCTGCCCACGTTGAGCAGCGTCTGGCGGTACTTCGGCTCCTGCCCCTTGGGGTAGAAGTAGACGCCCATCTCCACCGCGTCCGTCACGTCCTCGTTCGTGCTGGCGTAGTGGACGTCCCACGAGATCTTCGAGCCCGGGAGCATCAGCTTGCCGGTGTTCGGCCGCATCAGCTCTCCTTCCTTGCCGACCGCCCACTCCATGAAGCGGCCTACGGTGACGCTGCCGTCCGGCTCCACCTGGTCGATGTCGACGTTGGCGTGGTGCGTGATCTTGCGACCCTTCACCGTGCCCGGGCGCACTTCGATGGCGCGCACCCAGCGCGGCTCGGTGATGCCGGTCTCGACCACGCGCTTGAACCAGGTGTTCCCCTGGCCCGCCTTCATGGTCCACGGCTTGTTGCGGATGATCAGGTCCGGCTCCTTCTGGCCGAAGCGAGCGGCATAGTTCCAGCCCTGATCGTTCGGCCACTGACGGGCCGCGGGCATGTCCTTCGGATCCCCCTGGGGCGCGCCCTGGTCCACCCAGGCGACGATCGTGGCCACCTGCTCGTCGGTGAGCGAACGATCGTTCTTGAACTTCTGGATGCCAACCGTGCGGTCGATGTGCCAGGGCGGCATCTGCCGCGACTCGACACGCGATCGGATCGACCGTGCCCACGGCCGGGCCTCGTCATAGGTCCGGAGCGACATCGGCGCGATCGAGTCGGGCCTGTGGCAGGCCTCGCACTTCTCCTGGAAGATCGGCGCGACATCCTTCGCAAAGGTCACGGTCTTCGGGGCAGTCTGGGCCTGGGCGGATCCCGCAGCCAGGAGGACCAGGGCCCCGGCCGCCAGGCAACGTCCGCCGACGGACCGGTTCGATCTCACGTTCATGGGCATGTCTCCAAGTTCGTTCACGCACCGCCCGGCGCAGGCAACGCCGGGGCGGGATAACGCTTTGAAATTGTCGATTCCGCGACACGCCGGGTGAATACCCAAATGCAGTGAGGGGTCACGGCGCGACTCGACCGTTCGATGCTATGGTCGAAAGATGGCCACTCGCCCCCATCGTTCTCCCACGCGCCCCGCCCGCCGGCGCTCGCCATCCCGCGTGGGCACGGCTGTGCTCCTCGCCGGACTCTGGGCCACGCTCGGGCTGTCGGCAGCGGCGCAGCCGCCCGTCCGGGCCCGCGACCTCGGCATTGCGCCCGGCGTGTACCAGCCTGGGCCGCTCAACGCCATCACCGACGTGCCTGACGTGCGCGTAGGGCACACCACGCTCATCGAGGGCGACAGCGTGAGGACCGGCGTGACGGCCATCCTGCCCCACGGCGGCAACCTGTTCCAGGACAAGGTGGCAGGCGCCGCGTTCATCGGGAACGCGTTCGGCAAGCTCGCCGGGTCCACCCAGGTGTCCGAACTGGGCACCATCGAAACCCCGATCGTGCTCACCAATACCCTGAGCGTGGGCACGGCCATGGACGCCGTGGTGCGATACACGCTCGCGCAACCGGGCAACGAGCAGGTGCGGTCCGTGAACCCGCTGGTCGGCGAGACCAACGACGGCGGGTTGAACGACATCCGCGGCCTGCACGTCACCACGACGCACGTGCTGGACGCGATTCGGGCCGCGGCCGGTGGTGTCGTGGCGGAGGGTACGGTCGGCGCGGGGACCGGCACGATCGCATTCGGGTGGAAAGGCGGCATCGGCACGGCCTCGCGCCGGGTGCCGGCCGGCTACACGGTCGGCGTCCTCGTGCAGACCAACTACGGTGGCAATCTCACCATTGCCGGCGTCCCGCTGTTCCAGCAGCTGCAGCCGCCACGACGGGCTGCGGCTGCTGCCGACGCGGCCGATGCGGCACGCCGCGAGGCCGGCGACGGCTCCTGTATGATCGTCGTGGCCACCGATGCCCCGGTCGACGCCCGCGACCTGCGGCGACTCGCGGCCCGGGCGGTGTTCGGCCTCGGACGCACCGGCTCCTCGTACAGCAACGGCAGCGGCGACTTCGCCATCGCCTTCTCGACCTCGCCGCAGATGCGCAGCCGCTTCGGCGACGCCCAGGCCCGCACGCGCGAGGTGCTGCCGCCCGATGCCATGTCCCCGCTCTTCCAGGCTGCGCTCGAGGCCACCGAGGAGGCGGTCTACAACTCGCTCTTCCGCGCGACAGGCGTCCGCTCGCGGTTCGGCAGCGCCGATGCCCTGCCGCTGGACCGCATCCGTGCACTGCTGCGCCGGTGACAGGTCGGGCGACAATAGGCTGTGCCCGACCAGAAACGTCCACTGAAGACCCTTGAACGGGTGATCTCGAAGGCCGGGCTCGGCTCACGCACTGAGGCGCGGCGCTGGATTCACCAGGGACGGGTCCGCGTCAATGGACGCGTCGTGGAGAACCCGGATCACTGGGTGGACATGGCGCGCGATCGCGTGCACTTCGATGACAGGCCGCTCGCGGTCCGCGACCGGGTCTACGTCCTGCTCTACAAGCCCACCGGCTACATCACGACCTACAAGGACCCGGACGGACGCCCCACCGTCTACGACCTCATCGACGACGTCGGCACGTTCGTATCACCGGTGGGCCGCCTCGATCTCGACACCTCCGGGCTCCTCCTGATGACGAACGACACCCGGCTGGCCGAGCTGATCACCAACCCGGACTCGCACGTGCCGAAGACCTACCTGGTCAAGGCGTCGAAGCGGCTCGACGAGGAGCAGCTCCAGCAGCTGCGCGACGGTGTCACCCTGAGCGATGGCCCCACGCGGCCGGCCACCGTCGTGCGCCTGCGCGACTCCGGCAAGTACACCCACTTCGAGATCACGCTCACCGAAGGGCGTAACCGGCAGGTCCGACGCATGGTGGAGGCCCTCGACGCCAAGGTGCTGAAGCTCGTACGCGTGCAGCTCGGTCACCTGCGCATCGGCACGCTGCCGATTGGTAAGTGGCGTCACCTCAGCTCGGAAGAGGTCGAGTCGCTCCGGGCATCCGCACGATAGGCGGCGTGGCGGTCGACGGCTCGACGATGCGCCGACGCCACCATCAGGCACGGCGTCGCGCGCGTTCGCAACCAGGTTGATCAGCGCGGATTGGCGTCGCGGATGATCGCCGCGATCTGGGCCAGCCCGTCATCCATCCCGCGGATGATGTCGGTGCCGTGCGTCGCCGGCAGGCTGCCGGTCAGCCCACCCCGATGGGCGAGCAGCACCTGCGCCAGGATCGGCGAGCGCTGGTGCGACAGCGCCGCTTCGGTCATCGAGTAGATCGACCAGTCATACCGCGAGATGCACATCCCGTTCGGCATGGTCGACGTCATCACGGTCACGTGGACGTAGCTGTCTTCGTCGGAGTTGGTCGAGACGCGGAGGCCGATGGCCGTGAAGTGCTTCGCCACCGCCGACTCGAGCGCCTCACGGGTCACGCCGCAGTTCACCGCCTGGGTGGCCGGTTCCTCCACGACGATGCCGAGACGGGTGAGTCCGGTGAACTCCGATCCGGCTCGCGGCACCGCCGGGCGCGGCGCGGCCGGAGGTGCCGGCCCCGGCGACATGGCGCGGCCCGCCACGTCGGCCGGGAGCGCGGGCGGAAGGGTGTCTCCAGGCGTGTAGACACGCCTGACGGAGTCGCCGCTGCCCCGCTCCAGGAACTGCGTCTCCACGACGAGCAGCGATGACCCGGGCGGGCGCGAATACGTGTAGCGAATCTGCCGGAGGTCGGCCACGGCGTAGAGCACGATGAGCGCGCCCGCTTCGCGGCGCACGCTCGTCAGGACGGGGACCCCGCCAATCTCCAGCGTTTCCGCCCGGCCATCCGGATGGTAGATGCGCGAGTTGCCGGCCTGGTCGGTGATCGTCACCCGGTCCGGCGTGTCGACGATCGTCAGCCGGGTGGGTGGCAGGCGGACCTCGTCGGTCAGGGCCTGGCGGCGGCGCGCCGATTCATAGCTCTCGCCCTGGGGCCGCAACGGCGGCAGGGCGCGCCCTCCCACACCACGCCCGCCCCCCTCGGGGCGGCCCGACGGGGCGAAGTCGGCGTCGAAGCCGATCTCGCGCGGGAACTGGCTGGCGTCGCGATTGATGCTCCAGGTGCCGGAGAGACCGGCCTCCTGTGCCTGCGCGGTTCCCCTCGCGGAGCCCGTCGACACGGCGAGCAGCGCCAGCAGGGGTGCCAGCCGGGCTGGCGTCAGTCGCCAGGAGACACGCGAGGACATGCCCCTAGCTTAGCGCGGGCTACCCCTTGGGATTGAACCGGTACCCCACCCACGGCTCGGTGACCAGGTACCGCGGATTCGACGGGTCTGGTTCGAGCTTCTTGCGCAGCTGCCCCATGAACACCCGCAGGTACTCGGGCTGATCGTTGGAAGCCTGCCCCCAGACCGCCTCGAGCAGCGCCGCATGCGACAGCACCCGGTTCGGATGGCGCGCCATGTACACGAACAGGTCGAACTCCTTCGGCGTGAGGCGCACCTCGCGTCCCTGCGTGTGCACGCGGCGCGCATCCATGTCCACGCGGAAGTCGCCGGCGTCGAACGAGGACGGCTCGTGCGACTGCGGCTGCCCGCTTCGGCGCAGCGCCGCACGCACGAACGCCTTCAGCTCATCGGAGTCGAAGGGTTTCGTGATGTAGACATCGGCACCGGCATCGAGCGCGTCGATCTTCGACGGCTTCTCGGTGTTGACCGACAGCACGATGATCGGCGTCATGCAGGTTTCGCGGATCCGCCGGCAGAGCTCGACACCGTCCATGTGCGGCATCTTCAGGTCGGTCAGCACGAGGTCAGGGTTCCAGTCGCGGAAGCTCGACCAGCCCGACTCGCCGTCGGCCGCCGTGCGCACGTCATAGCCTTCGCTGCCGAGCACGGTCTTGAGCACCCGGGTGATCTGCGGCTCGTCGTCCACGACGAGCACCTTCGAGCTCTCTGCAACCTGCATCTACCTTCTCTCCTATGCGTGAATCTCGGCCGGCGCCTGCGCGCCGTCGCCCTGGCTCGGCTCCGGGCGGACACTCGGCAGCGTCAGCCTGATTCCGGTGCCCCTGCCCGAGGCGGGGGTCTCGATGGCAATCTCCCCTGCCTGCGACTCGACGAGCCGCTTGGCAATGGGCAGCCCGAGGCCGATCCCGCTGCGGCGCGGGTCCACGGACTCGCGTCCGGGGATCCGGAAGAACTTCTGGAACACCTGCTCGCGGAGCTCCGGCGGAATGCCGGGCCCCTCGTCCTCGACGATGAGGCAGACATGTTCGTCGGCGGCGCGGGTGGCCGCGACACGGATCGTGGTGTTCACCGGCGCGTACTTGCTCGCATTGTCGATGAGCGTGTACAGCGCTTCCCCGATCGCGGAGCGGTCCACGGCGAGCAGCGGCAGGCCGGCGTCGATCGACACCGTCACGCGATGCCGCCGGGCGACCGTTTCGGCACGCCCCACGGCGTCCTTGATGATCTGCTCCGCGCTCTCGGCCTTCATCGTGTTCGGCTGGGCCGGCTCCGCCCGATCCACGACGGTCAGCCCCTCGATGAACCGGTTCAGGCGGTCGGTCTCTTCGTCGATGACGTGGAGCAGCTCCTTCCGGCTGGCCTGGGACAGCGCGCTCGGGTCCTGCTCCTTCGAGCTCAGCATGGCCGTCACCGAGGCCTTGATGGCCGTGAGCGGCGTGCGCAGGTTGTGCGTGAGCGCCTCGAGGAGCGCCGACTTGAGCTGTTCGTTCCGGCGCGCGGCCTCGGCCTCGCTCGCCCGCTCGAACGCCGCCTCGAGCTGCTGGTACAGCTGCTCGATCTCACGCTTGCCCTCCTCGAGTTCCTGCTGCCGGCGCTCGGCACGGGCGGCCAGCTCGCCCACGATGATGGCCGTGGTGGTGAAGGTGCCGAAGGCCACCCAGTCGTTCGGGTCTTCGATGAAGAGCCCGGACGGGGGCAGGAAGTAGAAGGAGAACGCCAGCGCCGCGCAGACCGACGCGAAGAGTGCCGGGCCGGTGCCAAGTTCGCGCGCGATCAGCAGCACGGCCAGGAGCAGGATGGGTGCGGCCGCCCCGGCCGTGATGGCCGGAATGGCAAACAGCAGCTCGGCGCAGACACCGATGACCACGACCGAGATCGTGTAGGCCAGGATGCGGGCGGATGGCGTGTTCCGGCGAAGCACCACCCGCATTATAGGACCCGCTCAGCAGCAGAGCCCCTCACGATTTCTTGATGAAGCGGAACCACGGCGGGCGAGGAGCGGCGTCGGACACGGCCAGGCGGGCTCAGTAGCCGCCTGGCACCACTGCCGCGGGCTTGTCGCCCCGTGCCTGCTGCACGATCTTCACCCCGGCGCTGGCGCCGACCCGTGTGGCTCCCGCGGCCACCATGGCCTTCAGGCCGTCGAGGTCGCGCACGCCTCCCGCAGCCTTCACGCCCATGTCGGCCCCCACCACCCTGCGCATGAGCGCCACGTCAGCGGCAGTGGCACCACCCGGGCCGAACCCGGTCGATGTCTTCACGTAATCGGCACCGGCCGCCTTCGCGAGCGTGCAGGCCGCCACCTTCTCGTCGTCGGTCAGGAGCGCGGCCTCGATGATCACCTTGCTCAGGACGCCGCAGTCGCGGCAGGTCGAGGCCACCGCCTCGATGTCGCGCTCGACGAGCCGCAGGTCGCCCGACTTCAGCGCACCGACGTTGATCACCATGTCGATCTCGCGCGCACCGTCGTAGATGGCCCGGCGCGTCTCGTAGGCCTTCACGTCCGGCGTGGTGGCGCCGAGCGGGAACCCGACCACCGAGCAGACGCCCACACCGCTCCCGGCCAGCAGCCTCGATGCGGTCGCCACCCACGCCGGATTCACGCAGACCGTCGCGAACCTGAACTGCGCCGCCTCCCGACACAGGTGCTCGACCTCGGCCTGCGTGGCGTCCGGCTTGAGGAGCGTGTGGTCGATCATCGACGCCACCCCCTCTGGCGCCCCCCCGCCAGCATGGACGCCGACGCGCGTGGCCCCGGCGTCGATCACGCCCTGCAGCCGGCTCGGGCAGCACTCGGCGTTCACCGCATGGCAGGAGCAGCGCCCGGCGCGCAAGGCAGGCACGGCCGACAGTTCCTGGACGATCAGGTTGATGAGTCGCTGCAGTTCGTCCCGTGTCACGTTCAGCCCCGCCGTTCGAGTGCGTTGATCTTGGCCAGCCGCCGGATGTAGCGCGGTTCCCGCATGGCCGTGGACAGCCAAGTGGTCACGATCGCCGTCGCCTCGTCGATGCTCAGGAGCGACGCGCCGAGCGCGAGCACATTCGCGCCGTTGTGCTCCCGTGAGTACCGCGCGATCGTCTCGGTGGTGGCCATCACCGTCGGGCTGGTGGCGGCGGTGGTGCTCGTGGT
>WBZO01001589.1_pt1 | contig 24439 bp, 20 predicted proteins | sample 5204261 | NCBI WGS metagenome assembly WBZO01 (sample SAMN12412400, study PRJNA552823) | activated sludge metagenome | isolation source: activated sludge from anammox sidestream of wastewater treatment plant... | place: USA: North Carolina | collected 2017-09
CTGCAAGAGCGGCCACCGCGGCACCATGGCCATGGTCGCCCTGCAAATGCTCGGCTACAATGTCCGCAGCCTGGCCGGCGGCATCTCCGCCTGGATCGCTGAGGAATACCCGGTCGAAGGCGGCAGCGTCGTCGCGCCACCGCCAACGCCAGCCCCGGTCGTCGAAGCTCCGGTCGCTCAAGATACGTTCGATATCCTGCCCTACGTGCAGGCCTGGGCGCCGGCCATACCCGACGGCTTCGGCTCAATCGCCGCGGACAAGCTCCTGACCGAGCTCATCGAAGCGCCGCCGTTCCTGCTCGATGTGCGCGAGGTGAGCGAGTGGATAGAAGTCGGCTACATCGAGGGCGCCGTCAACGTCCCGTTGCGCGAGCTGGCCCGGAGCCTGGACCTGCTCCCCGCCGACCTGGACGCTCCCATCGTCACCTACTGCGCCAAAGGCGCCCGCGGCGCCATCGCCATGTCTGTCCTGCAGATCATGGGCTACCGCAACGTCCGCAACCTGGCCGGCGGCATCTCCGCCTGGACGGAAGCGGGCAACCCGGTCGTCACCGATGAAGTGACATTCGTCACCGTCGGCCCGGCGGAGTTCGACCCCGACCTGGTCACCTTCATGGACCACTACCTGGTCAATGTCCTGCCCGAAGGCTGGGGCCAGATCAAGCCGGAAGACCTCAACGTTGAGCTGACCGAGGACCCACCCTTCCTGCTTGACGTGCGCCAGCCCAACGAAGTCGAGGACGTGGGCTACATCGCCGGCGCCGTCATGGTCCCGCTGCGCGAGATCGTCACAACCGCCAGCCTGGAACTCTATCCTTCCGACCAGCCCATCGTCGTCTACTGCAAGAGCGGCCACCGCGGCACCATGGCCATGGTCGCCCTGCAAATGCTCGGCTACAATGTCCGCAGCCTGGCCGGCGGCATCTCCGCCTGGATCGCTGAGGAATACCCGGTCGAAGGCGGCAGCAGCAGCTAGTCCGTCTTTGGAACGTACCTGACAAAGGGCGGCTCCCCGGTGGGGGCCGCCTCTTTTATTGCTACGGGGCTGAAGAACGGGCAACAAAAACAACGCACCCGGACGGAGGGGGCGTCCGGGTGGTGGGCTGAAGGTCCCCTGGAAGCGTTGAGAAGCCTTCGCGGGGGGTGCTCACATTGTTGGAAGAGTAAAGGCTGCGATGAGCTGCGATGTACTGTCCGATTACTCTTCAATGGACACTGTATATGAGAATTGACGTAAAGTCAACAATCCTAACTAATTACTCATCTTTCTCACGACTTATCCATGGATTACCGGGCGTGCGCGATATTCTCCCCCGACGGGGACGCCGCCCGGACGCGGGACAAAGTCTCTTACCCGGCCCGCACTGACCTGTAAACGCGCCGGTTGAGGTGCTACCGGTTTTCGAAGGCCAGCAGGTAGACGCCCAGCTCTACCTCAAGCTGCTGGAGCTTATGGAGCTGCTCTTCGTCCAACCGGGCCAGACGCGGCTCGCGCGTGTACGCCACAACCACTTTGCCCAGCTCCGCCTCCAACGCCTGGAGCTTCTGGAGGGCGTCAGGCGGCAGCGACGCGATCTGGAGTTCTTTGGGGTCCATGTCGTTTCCTCCACGGGGATAGCCGGCTCATACTTCCAATCATAGCGCGGAACAGCCGCGCCAGGTATGCTTTCGGCTCAGCCGCGCCCTGTGCGCCATCGCCTTTCGGCTCCCAGCACCTGCGATCGTGTTTCACCCTGTGCCGCCCACGTCGCCCTGTACCACTGCGGCGACTCGTCCCAGCTCTGCAGTTCAACCGGGTGCTCTTCCAGGTAATCGTCAATCGCCTGATCGATAGTGTCGAAGAACAGGTGGTCGCCAAGCGTGGTGAACTGACCGTACCGCGTGAGGCGATCCCGGGCCGGGCCTTTCATTTCGGTGAAGCACAGCACAATACCCGCGGCCTGAAGCTCATCGTCCAGCTCGCTGAGCACTTCCGCCGCGGTGACATCGATATCGGTCACCGATTCGGCGGCAACGATCACCCACTTTGTGCGCGTGGGCGCTTCGGCAATGGCCTGCAGCACGTGCTCGTGGAAGATTTCAGCATTGGCGAAGAACAGCGGCGCATGCCAGCGGAACAGGACCAGCCCCGGGATACGCTTCGCTTCGGGCCGGCGCGTGATATCGTGATAGCCCCGCAGCCCGTCGATATATCCCAGCACCGCATCGTAAGGCCGCCACGCCCGCCAGATGAAATTGAGCAGCGCCAGCACGACGGCGACGAAGATGCCCTGAATGACGCCGATCAGGGCGACACCCAGAAAGCAGATAATGGAGAGGGCAAACTCCGAACGGCACATGCGGTACAGACGCGCAACGCCGGTGACATCCGCCAGGGACAGGCAGGCTCCGATCACGACTGCGCTCAGGGCGGCATTGGGCACGTTCTGCAACAGAGACGGCGCCGCGATCAGCAACAGGGCGATGCACAGCGCCCCCACCACACCCGTCAACTGCGACCGGGCGCCCGCCGCTTCCGCCACCGGCGTGCGTGATGCGCTGCTGCTGATTGCAAACCCCTGGAAGAACCCGGTGGCGATGTTCGCCGCGCCCAGCGCGATCAGCTCCTGATTCTCATCAACCTCGTAGCCGCCGCGCAGCGCGAAGGTGCGGGAGAGCATGCTCGTGTCGGCCAGGGAGACCAGCGTGATCGCCATCGCGCCGGCAGCCAGAACACCCAGGTCTTCCGGCGGGACAACCGGTATCTGAAAGGACGGCAGGCCCTGCGGCAGCAGTCCTACCACCGAGACGCCGGCCGTCGTCGCCAGGTCAAACGCGCCCACGGCTATGGTCGCCGCCACAACGGCGATGAGCACGCCGGGAATTCTGGGGATGCGGCGCTTGAAGAACAGGATGACAGCCAGGCAGGCGACGCCAATCGCCAGAGTCGTCCAGTTAGTCCGGCCCTGTGCCACGCCCTGAACCATGCTGGCCGCCTCTTCGATCAGGTTATCCCCGTGGGAGGGGAAGCCCAGCAGCCGGGGCAACTGGCCGACGAAGATCGCCAGCGCGATGCCGTTCACATACCCGATGCGGATGGGCTTGGAGAGCAGATCGGCGATGAAGCCGAAGCGGGCCAGGCCGGCCAGGATGCACAGACAACCCGTTATCAGCGCCAGCATGCTGGCCAGCGCCACCAGCCGCTCCGGGTCGCCGGCGGCCAGCGGCACGATCGTCGCGGCAATGATGGCGGCCAGCGAGGAGTCTGGCCCCACCACCAGAATGCGGCTCGGCCCGAAGAGGGCATAGGCCAGGAGCGACATAATCGTGGCGTACAGCCCGAACATAACGGGCAGGCCGGAGGCTTCGGCATAGCCCATGCCTACCGGGACGAGGATGGCGGTGAGCACCAGGCCGGCGGAAATATCTTTGAGCAGCCAGTCGCGCTGATACAGGTGCAGCGTCTGCAAGCCGGGAACCCAGCGACGCAGGCCGCGCGGGCGATTCTCGCGCTGGAAGGGGTTAAACGCAACGGAAGTCTCGGTCATAGGCAGATCAAATAAACGTGACACAGGCGATATGCAGCTCCAACATGGCACGGGAAATGCTGGCACGAGTCTGGCGCCCCCCCGTGACTTCCGGTAATCGTCCGCCAGCTACAATCATACCCCAGCAAAATCAATTGGCGAATCTCGAAGCCGATTGTGCGCCATTTCACTATAATAATAAGAAGACTGTAAATCCCGGTTTCCTCCCCTTGACGGCGATTCGCGCCCGGTACACAATCCCCCCAGTAACCTGCCCTGTAAGTGTCAAGAGAGTCCTGTCCATGATCTTCATTGATCCTGTTTATATCGTTGTGTTCATCCTTTCGATAATCGTCTCGTTTGGCGCGCAGATGTATATCCAGTCCGCCTACGGGAAGTGGAGCCAGGTGCGCAACGGAGCCGGCCTGAACGGCCAGCAGGTGGCGCGAGTCCTGATTGAGCGGACCAGGCTGGGTGATACAACTGAATTCGGGATGGGGGGCATCTCTGGCAGCGGCATCAAGCTGGCCGCCGTGCCCGGCCAGCTCACCGATCACTACGATCCGCGCACGCACACCGTTCGCTTCTCCGAGCCAGTGGGCAACCGCAACTCGGTCGTGTCCATGGCTGTCGCCGCGCACGAGCTGGGACATGCCCAGCAGCACGAGGAACACTCCCCGCTGATCGCCATGCGCAACTTCCTCGTCCCGGCGGTGCAGATCAGCCCGCAGGTGTCGTACTTCCTGATTCTCATCGGCCTGCTGTTCAACCTGGCCGGGGCGCTGTGGCTGGGCATCATTTTCTTCGGCCTGACCGTGCTCTTCGCCCTGTTGACCATCCCGGTGGAGGTGAACGCCAGCCGCCGCGGGCTGGCGATGCTGACCGAATCGGGCCTGATGGTGACGGAGAATGACCGCCGCGGCTCGCGGGCGGTGCTCACCGCGGCAGCCATGACCTACATTGCGGCGGCGGTGACGGCTGTCCTGCAGTTGCTGTACTATGTCAGTCTGGCCCGGCGGCGATCCTGACCGGCGATATGCGAGCGGCGGGGCGCCCGGCGCTCCAAACGCCTGGCCGGGGCACAAACAGGTGCGCTAAAGGCGTCCTCCTGCCAGCCCTTTCGGCGGACTCAATTTCCGCCAGCCCGCAAAACCGCCGGCGCCTCCCGTATGCTCAACTGCCCCTCCGTCTGGCTCCGCTGGTGGTCGCGTCATGCCCATCCTGCCGCCGCGCTGGCTCCCGTACGGGGGTACGGTATCGAATCTGGCACGATCAATCTATAATAGAAAACAATGCCTCGCCCCATCGGACGTCCGGCTTTATTGTAAACATGGAGAATCCTCATGCGCATTCGTCTCCTTTCAGGTCTGGTTGCAGTTTTCCTGCTGTTGACGGCCCTCCCAGTCAGCGCCCAGAAGAACTTCGGCCCGGTGCAGGAATTCACCGGCGTTGTGGACAGCACGTCGGAGGTCGTCCTGTATACCGTGAGCGCCCGGGCCGGCCAGGTGTTGTATGCCCATCTGCAGGCGACCTCAGGCTCGCTGGACAGTTATCTGGGCCTGGGCAATAGCGATCTGTCGCAGATTTTGCGGGAAGATGATGACAGCGGCGGGGGGTTCAACGCCGCGCTGCAATATACTGTGACCGAGGATGGCGATTATACGCTGGCGGTGACCCGCTATGATGCCTCCACCTCCGGGCAGTACCGTTTGCTGGTCGGCCTGGATATGCCTGCTGTGCTGCAAGGGCGCGCCCGTCCGTCCGGGGATGCCTTCGTCAACCCGGCCGGGTCAATAACCCGCGCCGCTATTTCCCTTAACGGCCTCGGCATGAATCTCACCAATTGTTCGGTGCTGCAAGAACGCCCGCGCCTGAGCGGGCCAGAAGAGACGCGCGATACCGAGCACTTCCGCCTGCACTACACCTTCTCCGGCGCGGACGCCGTCACGCCGGAATACGCCCAGGAAGCATACGCCATTCTGGATATGGTGTGGGAACGGGAGATCGTGGAGTTCGGCTGGCCCATCCCGCCGCGGGACTGCGGTGAGGGAGGCGACGACCGGTACGATGTCTACCTGGCCGATACGCTCAACAACGATGATGCCATGGGGATAACGATGCCGGAAGCTATGCGCGGCGATAACCCCCATACCGACGCTATCGAGACAAGCGCCACCTACAGCTCGCTCAGGGTGGACAATGATTTTGACGGCGATCCGAACGCCTTCGCCCTGTTGCGGGCGACGCTGGCCCACGAGTTCCACCACGCCATTCAGTTCGGCTACGATGTCAATGATTACGGCGGAGGCTGGTATTATGAGGCCTCGGCCAGTTGGATGGAAACCCAGGTCTTCCCCGAAGAGGAGGATGCCTCTCCCTATGTCGGAGATGTGTTCGCCACCCCGGACCGGTGCGTGGGCAGCGACTTCGTCAGCAGAGAAGTCGGGCTGCGTATCTACGGCGAATGGCTACTGCTTGACTCGATTGCCCAGGACTACGGACATCGGGCGATTCAGCGGTTGTGGGAGCTGATCGGCGTGCATAACGGCATGCAGAGCTTATACGTGCTGGCCGACGAGCTGCACACAACCCCCCAGTCGATCGTGCAGCGTTACGGCGTCCGCAACCTGCTGCGCGCCTACCCGCTGGCCTCCCGTTTCGTCGGCGGGGTGCGGGTAGAAGCTCTGGTTGAAAGGGCGGGCGCGGTGCAGCCCCGCCAGTCGGGTGTAGAGCAGTTGGGGGTGGACTATGTCCTGTTCCGGCGTCCGGGGGTCTATGCGGTGGAGGTGGACCAGCCGAATCTGGACATGACCCTCATCGGCGTCAATTCCAAGAACGGGTTTGCCGAGGTCTTCAGCCTGGGCAAGCAGGGCGTCATCGACACCACGCCTTACCAGTACACCTACCTGATGCTGCTCAACACCGATCAGCATCAGGACGGCAGCAACTGCGTCATGACCAACTGGGTCCTTCACGTGCAGGACGCCCAGAACCAGCCGGTGACTACTGGCGAGGCCAAAATCTGGGACGCCACTCACTTCACAGCTGTGCGGTAGGCAGCGGCGCGGCTCAACTACATCTGACTGGAGCAGCGCATGACCCCGGCCATCGACTATCTGCTTATCGGCCACGTCGCCCACGACCGGACGCCGGAAGGGCCGCGCCTGGGCGGCACCGTCTCCTATTCGGCGGTGGCGGCGCGGGCGCTGGGGCTGCGCGTGGGCATCCTGACCAGCGCCCGCCCGGACGATCCGGTGCTGGCCGGCCTGGCCGGGGTGCCCGTGCATCTCATCCCGGCGGACAGCTCCACCATTTTTGTCAACACCTACGACGATCGGGGCCACCGCCGGCAGGTGATCGAGGGGCAGGCCCGGATGCTGACCGCCGGGGATATCCCCCCCGCCTGGCGGGACGCCCCGATCGTGCACCTGGCGCCGATCGCCCGCGAGCTGGACTCCACCCTGCACCCCGGCAGCTTCGCCGGGGCGCTGGTCGGCCTGACGCCGCAGGGCTTCCTGCGCGCCTGGGATCGCGATGGACATGTCTACCCCGTACCCTGGGAGGGGGCGGAGGCCGCGCTGCCGCACGCCATCATCATCCTCAGCGATGAGGACCTGGGCTATTCCGCCGCGGCGGAGGCGCAGTACGCCGCGCCGGGGCATACGCTGGTGGTGACGCGCGGCTATCAGGGGGCGACGCTGTACCATCGGGGCCGGCGGCAGGACTTCCCCGCTGCGCGAATCGAGCACCTCCGCCATCCGACCGGCGCCGGGGACACATTCGCCGCCGTCTTTCTGGCCGTGCTGCATCGCTGCCCCGGCGATCTGGCCCGTGCCATGATTGTCGCCAACGCCGTCACCGCGACCTATGTGGAAAGCCCGCTGCCGGAGGGGGTGATCACGCTGGCCGAGATGGAGTCCGTGCTGGAGCACGCTCGCGTGCAGGAAAGCCTGCAAAGCTGACGCCGGCCGGTATGTCTTTACCTTCTCTTAAATTTTGTCTTGTCGATCTGCACACCTGCCGTGAGAAGGGCCACCGCCATGATCGATCGTATTCTCATCAACGGGCGCATCCGCACGCTTGACCCGGCCCATCCGCACGCCAGCGCGCTGGCCCTCAGCGGCGAGCGCATCCTGGCCGTTGGCGACGACTCCCTGCGCGATCTGGCCGGGCCACGCACCATCGTCGATAACCTGGGCGGCAGGTTCGTCCTGCCCGGCCTGACCGACGCCCATCTGCATTTTGGCTGGCTGGCGGCTTCCTTGCAGCACGTGGACCTGTACGAAGTGCCGACCAAAGAAGAGGCTCTGCGGCGGGTAGCGGCGCGGCTGGAGACGGCGGCGCCGGGCGCGTGGATCCGCGGGCGCGGCTGGGTGCAGGACCTGTGGCCGGACCGCGCCTTCCCCACCGCCGCCGATCTGGACGCGATCGCCCCGGCCAACCCGGTCTATCTGGAAGCCAAGAGCGGGCACGCCGCCTGGGCCAACAGCGCCGCCCTGCGCCTGGCCGGCGTCACGGCGGCCACGCCTGATCCCGCCGGCGGCAGCCTGCTGCGCGACGCGGATGGCGCGCCGACCGGCGTCCTGCTGGAGGACCCGGCCATGAATCTGGTCGCCGGGCTGATCCCGGAGCCAGCTCCAGAGACGCTGGCCGGCTGGATGGAAGAGGCGCAGGCGCTGGCCTGGGCCTGCGGCCTGACCGGCTTTCACGATTTCGACGGCCCGAATTGCCTGGCCGCGCTTCAGATTCTGCGCGAACGCGGGCGGCTGGGCCTGCGCGCCGTCAAGAATGTCAACGATGACTGGATCGAGGCGCTGTACCGGGCCGGCATCCGCTGGGGCTTCGGCGACGACTGGATTCGCATCGGCGGCCAGAAAATCTTCGCCGACGGCGCGCTCGGCCCGCGCACAGCGGCTATGATCGCGCCTTACGAGGGCGAGCCGGACAATCGAGGCATCGTAGTCACCGAAAAAGAGGATATGGCCGAGCGTGTGTTGAAGGCCAGCGCCCTCGGCCTGCCATCGACCATCCACGCCATCGGCGACCGCGCCGTGCACGACGTGCTGGATGTCTACGCCATGGCCCGCCAGCAGGAGGCGGCACAGGGCATCCCGCGCTCGGCCCGCCGCCACCGCATTGAGCACGTCCAGATCATCCATCCCGATGACCGCGCCCGCCTGGCTGAGCTGGACCTGATCGCCTCCATGCAGCCGATTCACGCCACTTCCGATTATCCGATGGTCGATCGCTACTGGGGCGCGCGCGGGGAGTGGGCCTATAACTTCCGCCTGCAGCAGGCGCAGGGTGTGGTGCTGGCTTTCGGCTCCGACGCGCCGGTGGAGCCGGTGGACCCGCGCAAGGGCATCCACGCCGCCGTGACTCGCCGTCGCGCGGACGGCTCGCCAGGGCCGGAGGGCTGGCGGCCTGAAGGCGGGCTGACGCTGACCGAGACGCTGATCGCCTTCACTCAGGGTCCGGCCTACGCAGCGGGTATGGAAGACCGGCTGGGCCGGCTGGCGCCGGGTTACCTGGCCGATCTGATTGTGCTGGAGCACGACTGGTACGCAGCCCCGCCGGATATTATTCTGGAAACGGCGGTGCCTGGCACGATGGTGGGCGGCGTCTGGCGGCAGCGGACCTTCTGACCGCGCCAGATTCTGCCTTCGACGTCGCTTGAAGAATCGATCCAGATAGGGTTACAATGCTTTATGCGCACTGTAGCGCGCTCAGGTTGCGACGCCCCGGCGAGTGGAACCCGCGTTGACAGCGATGAACGGCGTACCAGAGGACGAGCACGATACCGGCCAGACTGCCGACAGTCCGGAGGCCGCCGCGCCTGCTTCGGAAGCAGACGCCGCCGCGCAGGCCGGGGCGCGACCGGCCGCCACCCTGGCCCCCCGCCGCGCCTGGCCGTACCTGACTCTGGATGAGATCGACCGCGGCTGGCAGCAGGCGACCAATGACGGCCCGGCCATGATGGGCCGCCAGGTGGCTTACGCCCTGGCGATCAGCCTGCGCCGCGAGCCGGTCAAGACGGAGGAAGACGGCGCCCCGCCCCCCGATCCCGTTCAGTCCGGGTTATCCGGCGTGCTGGCTCTGGCCGCGTACAGCGACGCCCTCTCCATCAAACAGCGCATCCAGTTTCTGGAAGAAATTCTGGTCCTGCCGGAGCCGGCTCCGCGCGCCCGGGCGCTGCTGATGCTGGCGCCGCACCTGCCCTCGGAACAAAGCCGCCGCACCCTGCACAGCGCCTACCAGTCAACCCTGGAGGTAGCAGACATCCCGGCGCGGGCCAGACTCCTGCTGGACCTGCTGCCCATGCTGGGCACGATTAAAGAGAGCGATCTACCCACCGGCATTACGGCTGAGGCGCTCGACCTGGCCGGCAGTATCCCCAATACAGAGGCCCGCCTGCGCGGGCTGACCGCGCTGGCGTTCTATCTGCCGTCGGCGGCGCGCATCGCCCTGCTGCTGGCTGTCCTGGATACAATCGCGACCATGAGCCATTCTGACGGCCAGGCCGGCGCATTGATCGCCCTCGCCCCACACCTGGTCGAGGAGGTGCACCACCGCGCCCTGACCGTGGCCGCTCACATCCCGGAGCCGGCCCCGCGCGCCCGGGCGCTGACCACGCTGGCGCAGATCCTGCCCGCTCCGCTGCAGCAGCGCCTGCAGGCCGCCGCGCTGGAGGCTATCGCCGTCATCCCCAATGAAAGCGAGCGGGCAACAGCCCTGGTGGCCTTCGCCCCTCATCTCGACAGCATGGGCGAGCAGGATGAAGCCTTCCCCGTCCTGCTGGAACGCGCCCTGGCTATCGCCGTCACCATGAACCGTCGCGATTCGCGGGCGGAGGCCCTGGTCGCCCTGCAGGCCCGCCTGCCGCGCAACCTTCAGGGAGAGGCGCTGGCGGCGGTCAACACAATCACCAATGAACACACCCGGGCCCAACTGCTGGCGAATCTGGCCCCTTCGCTGGCTCCGGACATGGCGATGGGGGCGCTGGTTGTCGCCCATAACATCCGCCAGCGGGACGCGCGCTTCCTGGCTCTCAAGGCGCTCGGCCGCCGGCTGGAGGGGAAGGCCGCCGAACGCACCTGGCTGGATGCGCTGGCCGTGGCCGTGGCCCTGCCGCGGCAGCTTGAGCGCGTGCTGGCGCTGGCCGAGCTGGTCCCCTACCTGCCGGATGAGCTGCGCTACCGCACCTTGAGCAACGCCCTGACCACCGCCCGCTCAATCACGATGGATCGCGCCCAGGTGCGGGCGCTTTCCACACTGGCCCCGCTGCTGGCCGAACAGCAGCAGCTCCTGGCCGACGCGCTGGCCGACGCCCACACAATCACCAACCCGGTGGAAAAGGTCAGCGCCCTGATCGCCCTCGTGCCCTACCTGCCGCAAGGCGAAGCGACCGACCGCACGCTGGACGAGATTCTGAGCGATCTGCGCGACGTGCCGGTTGAATACCGCCAGGCGCGCTCGCTCACCACGCTGGCCCCCTACCTGTATGGCGCCCGGCTTGAGACAGCACTGGAACTCGGCCAGGGCACCGCCGATCCTTACGACCGCGCAAGCATCCTGGTCGCGCTGCTGCCGCACCTGGAAAACCCGACCCTGCGGGCGGCCATCCTGCAGCGGGCGCTGGAATCGACCCGCGAAATCACCGATTCTTACGACCGGGCGACGGCGCTGACGGCCCTCTGGGCGCAGGCCAGCCCGGAGATGCGCCCGGAGATCACCCGCGCCGCGCTGAATGCGGTACACGAGATCGGGGATGAGTACGACCGGGCTTCCGGCATCTCAGTCTTTGCGCCGCTGCTGGCTTCTGAAGAAGCGCCTTCTGCGCTGCCGTCGGAATCGAAGGTCCTGCGGGATACACTGCTGGCCGTCTGCCAGTTGGACGCGCCAGCGGAGCGCGCCGCCGCGCTGCAGCAGATCGTCGGGCCGTGGGGGAAGATGCACCCGCCGGCGGTGGCCTACGCCCTGTGGTGCGAGGCGCTGGCGCTGCTCAGCCGGCGGCCTCTGTCTCATCTGCTCAACGATCTGGTTGTGCTGGCGCCGGTGATACGCGACCTCGGCGGCGAGGGGGCGGTCCAGCAGGCCGCGCAGGCCATTGCCGCTGCCCGCCACTGGTAGCACACAAAAACGCCGCCGGCGTGTGACCACAATCCGGCGGCGCCCTCAAAACAGCGTTACCCGGCGATTACCCCTCGCCTCGATCCGGCTCTTCTTCGCCGCCGGGCATACCGGCCATGCCGGCCGGCATACTGCGCGGAATCTGGACAGTCTGGAGAATCTCATCTATCACGGCGGCGGTCCGCTTGCTGTACAGCCAGACCATGCCGGGCTTGACATCCACCGGGCAGATCACGGCCAGCGACACCAGATAAGGCCGCCCGAATTCGATGATGTAGACGCCGCTGTGCTCGCCCTCAAAATAGGTCGAATGGAAGCGGTTCTCGTCCAGGATGGTCGCCAGGGACTTGGTGGCATCGTGGTCGATAGCCAGGGCTTTAGTGAGCAGCATCAGGTCGTATTCTTCCAGCGTGCCCGCCGCGCCAACCATATTGCCATCCACATCCACCAGGCCGACGAAATTAGCGCGGACATGCGACCGCAGCCGGTTCAGCTCCACCGTGATACGCTTGAACTGCGGCCGGCCCAGGACCAGGGCGGCGGCGCGGGTGCCGGGGTTCAGGCGGCGCTCGCGGTCGCGACTGGTCAGGCGCTTGGGCGGCTCCGGCGGCGGGGGAGCCTGCTGGGCGCGCTTGGCCTCCAGCTCCCGCTCGATCTGCATCAGGATGAATTCCAGATTGACCGGCTTGTACAGGTAATCCACCGCCCCCAGCCGGAAGGCAGCCACCGCGGACTTGGCCGACAGATCGTCATCGATCATCATGACTGACACGCCGGGGCGCAGCCCGCCGATGACAGCCAGCAGGTCCATGCCGCTCAGATCGGGCAGCTCCGTTTCCGTCACTACCAGAGAAAACTCGCTCAGCAGCAGCTCGCTCAGGGCCTCTTCAAAGCTGCCGGCCTGGCTGGTCATGTAGCCGCCGGCGCTGTCCAGCGTATCGGCCAGAGCTTCCCGCAGGTCTTCATCCTTGGCCACAATCAGAACGCGGTCGTGGCGTCTTTGCTCTCGGTCGGTCATGCCTCACTCCTGGTTCCCGCCAGGAAGGACTGCCAGTGTGTCTGGTGGGGCGAATGCCCGCAGCAGCGCCATCGTATCCAGCACCAGCACGGGCTGATCTTTCAGCGCCGCCATCCCGCGAATATACGGCCCGCTCCGGGTCGCCAGTTGCAGCGCCCGGGCCGGGAGTGCCTGCACTTCTCGCACGTCATCGACGATAAGGCCGGCCTTGCGATTTTCTTCCTGTACAACGATAAACAGGGTGGAAAGGTCCAGTTCTCCTGCCGCTTCGCCCAGGCACAGCCGCAGGTCCAGAATGGGGATCAGTTCGCCGTGCCGGTTGACCACCCCGACGACCGGGGCGGGCGCGTCTGGCAGCGGCGTCAGGCGCACCAGTGCGGCCACTTCCAGGATGCTGGCGACCGGGATAGCGTAGGGCTGGTCCCCCACCACACATATCACGGCAAAGACAGGTTCCTCCGCGGTCATAGGTAACAGCGCTCCGGTCAGGCCGGGTTGAAGTCGGACGTATCAGAAGCCTGCATTTCGCGGGCCGGCGTCAGCCACATGGTCAGAGTGATCAGCGGAGGGTCCCCCTCCCGCAAGGCAATGTCATCGACCAGATCGCCCATTTTGGCGCGCAGGGCCATCTCCACATTGGCCGGCGACACCTCAGCCAGCCAGAGCGCCTCGCAGGTGACCTGAATGCCGACCCGGTTGCTTTGCCGGACACCGTTGTAATCCAGCTCGTGCGGGTTGCCCGTCTTGAGCACGAGTTCAGCTAGCGCCCCGGCAGCGCCGGCAAGCTGGGCGCGGAAGGCTGGAGAGAAGCCCATCAGACCTGCCGCCCGGCGCGCCGTGTCACGAGCAATCATGATATCCATGCTGTCTTCCACGGTGACGGTCAGCACCGGCGGGATAACTGTGAACTCGTCCTTCCCCTTAGTCATGTGCAGCTTTCCTTACGGATGCGATACGCCCGGATGCACATTACTCCAGCACACCCAGCTCATGCAGGGTATTGATCAGGTGTTCCGAGGCAAAGATGTCCTTGGGGATGTAGTCATCCGCGCCGGCATGAAGCCCGGACATCGTTGCCTGGGCGCTGGCCTTCTCGGTCAGGATGATCACGGGGATATCCTGGGTGGCCGGGTTGCGCTTGAGCCGACGGCAGACCTGAAACCCATCCATACTGGGCAACTTGACATCCAGCACGACCAGTGCGGGGGGGTTCTCCAGCGCCTCGCGGAGGCCCTCTGGCCCATCATAAGCGATACGCACCTTCAACCCCACGCTTTCCAACGTTTCTTTAATCTGGGCCGCCTGCGTGCGGCTGTCTTCTACCAATAATACTTCAAGCGCCATGTTTTGTACTCCTTACCCAGGTCGTTTTGCGGTTAGAGAGTGGTTCGAAAGCTCGAACCAATGCGCTTTCTGCCTGTTGCTGCGGCAAATTCTTCATACTGCCGGACAACATCTGCAACCACCCGGTTTGTGAACAGTGTATCACGTCTCAGGGTGGAGTGGTTCATAATTTCACCGGCCTCCCATCCTCACACCTCCATCCCCGGCCCTTCCCCCGCTAGCAGAGGAAGGAAGCAAAACTCTCCTCTCCACGTAGATGGGAGGGGCCGGGGGTGAGGCCTCAGCCCCCGGGGACAGCCTTAGCCAGATCCAGGATGGTGGCTGCGATATGCTTGAGCGGCACGATCTGTTCAGCCGCGCCCAACTCCACCGCTGAACCCGGCATCCCGTACACCAGGCATGAATTCTGGTCCTGCACCAGCGTGCGCGCGCCGCGATCGCGCATCTGTCGCAGGCCGCGCGCGCCGTCGTCGCCCATCCCGGTCAGGAGCACCCCCATCGCCTGCGGGCCGAACTGCTCCGCCGTTGACTGAAACAACCGATCCACCGAAGGCAGGTAAGGGCTGCCGCCGCGCTCTGGATCGAGCACCACCCGCACCCGCCGCCCCACCCGCTGCAGCAACAAATGGGCGTGACTGCCGGCCACGACCACCTGCCCCGGCTCGATGAACTGCCCCGGCTCGGCCTGCATCACGTGCAGGGGAGTCCCGCCCGCCAGCCAGCGGATCATCCCTTCGATAAAGCCGTCAGCCATGTGCTGCACGATAGCCACCGGCAGCGGAAAGCCCCTGGGGAGCGCGCCCAGAATACGGTGCAGGGCAATCGGCCCCCCGGCGCTGGCCCCGATCGTGATCACCAGCGGCTCGGAATCGTGAGCCGGGGGGATCGTCTCCAGCGTGGTGGGCGGGGTCGGCCTGGTGCTCCAGCGGCGCACGACCCCCACCCCGGCCATCGCCCGCAGAGTCGCCAGAAAATGGTCGCGACTCTCGGCAAAAAGCGGGTGGCTGCGGTGCGGCGGCGTCTCCAGCACGGCCAGCGCCCCGGCCTGCAAAGCCATGAAGGCCAGATCCACTTCTTCGTGCTGGTGGCGCTGCAAGCGGCCACTGACGATGACGATAGGCAGCGGGTTCTCCTGCATCAGGATCTGCGTCGCCGCCAGCCCGTTGAGGCGCGGCATCTGGATATCCATACTGATGATATCCGGCTGCAGCCGGGCCGCCAGGGTGATCGCCTCCTGCCCGTCGCGCGCCTCCCCCACCACCGTCATGTCCGGCGTCTCGTTAATCAGATCGGCCAGAAAGCGGCGAATGGTCAGGCTATCTTCAACCAGCAGAACATGAATCTTTTTCGCCATAGGGCCTACGTTATCATCTGCTCAACTACCTGCAAAAGTTCATCCTGGTCGAAGCGGGTCTTGACCAGGTAGGCATCCGCGCCGGCCCGCAGGCCGCGTTCGCGATCGCTGGGGGAATCCAGCGAAGTTACCAGGACGAACGGCGTGTCCTTCCAGCGAGCATCGCCCTTGACCCGCTGGGCCAGCTCGAAGCCGTTCATATGCGGCATTTCCACATCGGCCACGATGACATCGAAGGGCTGGTCCAGCAGCGTCCGCAGCGCTTCGTCGCCGTCGGTTGCCGTGCGGACGCGGTAGCCCGCCGCCTCCAGGATGTTCTTCTCCAGGGTGCGCGTGGTCAGCGAATCGTCCACGACCAGAATCCATCGCGAACGGTTGAGCGGGGTCTCATCCTCGACAGGCAACTGCGGCGCCTCCGCGATCACGCCGCGCGCCCGGCGGGCGCTCTTGATCAGATCGCTGGTATGCAGCACGATGATCACATCGCCCGTGCCCAGGATGGCCGACCCGGCAACATTGCGCACCCGGTCCAGCTCATCCCCTAGCTTCTTGAGCACCAGCTCCTGCTCGCTCAACAGCTCGTCAATGACGAAGGCCACATGCCGCTGCTCGGTCGAATGCAGGATCAGGATCGGCGTATTGGCCGTCAGCGCCGGAGCGGGGAAGGGCCGTTCCAGCACTTCTCCCAGGTAAACCAGCGGCATCGGGCGGTTATCCAGCCGGATCATCGGGCGGTCCTCCACATTGAAGACCTCGCCGCCCTGAATGTTGATGATGCGGGTGACCGTCGTCAGCGGGATGGCGTACCGCTCCTGCCCCACCCGCGCCAGCAGGCAGCGGATGCGGGTCAGGGAGACCGGGACAATCAGGTGGAAGGCGGCGCCCAAGCCGGGCCGATTATCCACCCACAGCCGCCCGCGCAGCGCCTCCACCCGCTGACGCACCACATCCAGCCCGACCCCCCGGCCAGAGACAGCGGTGATCTGGTCGGTGGTGGAAAAGCCCGGCTCAAAGATCAGGGACGTGATTTCGTCGTTGGAGAGCGTATCCACATCAAGCTCGCCGATCAGGCCGACCTTGACGGCGCGCCGGCGAACAAGCTCCGCGTTGATGCCGTCGCCGTCGTCAGCCACCGAGACGTGAATATCGTTGCCGCGAGAGGCCACGCTGAGCGTGATTGTGCCGGTGGCGATCTTGCCGGCGGCTACGCGCCGATCCGGCGGCTCGATGCCGTGGTCAACCGAGTTGCGCAGGATATGCATGAGCGGGTCTTTAAGCATTTCCAGCACATGCTTGTCCAGCTCGACATCGGCCCCTTCCACGACAAGCGCCACATCCTTGCCGGTCTCGCGGGCCAGATCGCGCACCATCCGCTGGAAGCCGCCCAGAATCGTCTCGAAGGGCAGCATACGCACGCTGGCGATATCCGCCTGCAGCTCATCCACCAGCGTCGTCAGGTGCAGGTTGTCCTGCGCCAGCAAACGGTTAAGCTCGACAAATTCGCGGTTGGCCTGGGACATATAGTGCTGGGTGGCGTCCAGAAAATCCAGCAGGCTGATCAGGTCAGCGCCGCCTTCGCCCAGGCCAGAAATCTCCCGCGTGTCCTTGAGACGGCGGGTCGTGCGGATGTAAGCGGAACGGACCTGCCGCCACAGGCGCTGCCAGCGGCGGTATTCCTGCATCAGGGCCTGCAGGTCCTGGCGGCGCTGATCGCTGTGCATACGGGCGATCAGCAGCTCGCTGGCCTGCCCCATTAACTGGTCGAGCTTGCTCAGGCTGACGCGGACGGTGTCCTCAGCCACGCGGGGCGCGGTCACCGCCGCCGGCGGGGCCGCCGGGGTTACGCCCGCCGGGCGGACCGGCTCGAGGGCTTCGCCCGGCTCGTATGCCGGGGCCGGCGGCGCGGCGGGCCGGATGGCGACCGCCTGGCCGGGGGAGGCGGACTCCGCCTCGCGCGGGCCGGCCAGGCCGTTCAACTGGCCGAGCACGGCTTCGACCGTGTCCGGGTCAGGCTCGACCCCGCCGGCGATCATCTGGATGACATCGAGCGAGTCGTACAGGGCATCGCAGACGGCCGGGCTGAGCTTGAGTGTCCCGCCCAGCGTCAGATCGAACACGTCTTCCATCCGGTGGGCCAGCCGCTCAATGATCGACTGGCCGACAGCCCGCGCCGCGCCCTTCAGGCTGTGGGCAATGCGCGAGACCTCCCGCAGCGTGTCGGTCATGTTGTCATCCGGCCCGGCCACCTCCAGCGCGAGCAGGATGCGGTTGAGCGCTTCCAGATATTCGGAAGCCTCAACCCAGAAGATATCGAGCAGTTCGTCGGGTGGTGTGGTCACGGCAATTCTACTACCCCGGCTGGCAGGTGCAATACGGGCGGCAGTGTCAGGTCCGGACGCTCTACAGGCGGTAGCGGTTGAGGGTGGCCCCCAGATGCTCCGCCACGCCCTGCAGCTTCTGGATGTTACGTTCCACCTGCATCGTGCTGCTGGCAGCCTCAGCGGTGGCCTCTTTAATCGTCCGCATGGCATTGGTGAGCTGGTCCATGCCGACGGCCTGCTGACGAGTGCTGGCGGCAATCTGCACCGCGGCGATAGCGTTTTCCTCAATCGTGCTGGCCAGCTCCTTAATCGTCCGGCCAGCCCGGTCAACCAGGCTCACCCCTCGATCAACGCCTTTCGTCCCCTCTTCGGTAACCATGACGGCGGCGTTTGTCGCCCGCTGAATCTCGTGCAGGATATCGCGCACCTGAGCGGTCGCCTCGCGACTTTGCTCGGCCAGGCTGCGAACTTCCATAGCGACCACGGCGAAGCCCTTACCCTCCTCACCGGCGCGGGCGGCCTCGACGCTGGCGTTCAGAGCCAGCATCTTAGACTGGTCGGCGATGCTGTTGACGGTGGCGATAATCTCGCCGATCTGCTGGGTGTGCTCAGAGAGGATCAGGATATTGTCGGCGATATCTTCCACCTTGCGCCGGATCAGATGCATGCCTTCAATGGCGTCGGAGACGGCCTGTTCGCCAGAGCGAGAGACCTCGATTGAGGTCTGGGCGTTCTCGGCGACATTCTGGGCGCGCTCGGCGGTCTCAGTCACAGTGGCGCGCACCTCGTTGACGGTGGCCGTGGTCTGGGCAACGACGGCGTCCTGCTGCGTCGCGGCGTCGATCTGGCGGCTGGTGGCGGAGCGAATTTCCTCAGCGGCGGCGGCCAGGCCCTGCGTGGCCAGCTTGACTTCCGTCGTCATGCGGTGGACGCCGTCGGTCATGACATTGAGCGCCTCCGCCATCTTGCGATAATTGGCATCATCGCCGCCCCCGGCCAGCAGGCGGGCGGTCAGGTCGCCCCCGTCCATCGCGTAAACGAAGGTCAGCATCTTCTGCAAGCGCTCCTCTTCGCGCGCCTGTTCGCGGCGGCGGTTACGGAGGATGATCGCAGTCGTTGCGAGATAGGTCAGCGCGCCGACGATCACGCCGGCGATTATGATCTGCCCGCCCAGCGTATCCAGCCCCTGAATCGCCGCTGAGGGCATCACGCCACCCTGAATCCAGGTGGTCCGCAAAGTGTTCAGGGCCAGCGCGCACCACAGGACGCAGAGGACAACCGGGATAACGCACAGCAGGCCGATCAGATATTCCTCCCGGCTCCGGAGGCGAGCGCGCAAGGACCGGCCGGGCGTCGTCGATCGGGGTTTGGCGGAAGACATGCTTGCTTGGGTCACGGCATCACCTGTTACAACTCGTCGTGGATGAACAACCGCTGATCGCGAGAAAGACTTTCCACATCCACCACCACCAGCCCATCGGAGCTGATCCCCTGGACATGCTCCAGACCGATGCCGGCGGTGACCGGCGGCACAATCTCGCTCAGCGGGATACGCGCCAGTTCCAGCACATCATCAGCCTGAATCGCCAGCTCGTGTGCCCCGGCCCGGACGACAATCAGGCGGGGCGTCTCCACTTCTCCGCGGACGGGGATACGCCAGAAGCGCCGCAGGTCCAGCACCGAGATGATGCGCCCGCGCACGTTGATCACGCCGCGATAGTAGTCCGGCACGCAGGGCAGGGGTGTGATCCGCGGCTCCGCCACACCCCGCAGGACATGCTGCGCCGGGATGGCGTACCGCTCCTGGCCGCGCTCAAACACCAGAGCCTTGAGCGTATCCTGATCGTTCTGGCTGTCCTGTTCGGGCGGCCTGGCGTATTTATCGGCCCGCTGATCCAGGGTCTCTTCCACATTGTGGTAGCTATCCCGGTCCCAGTCCAGGCTTCTCCAGACCTCTTCCCACTTCATCATTGACATGGCGGGTAACATTCCCGGCTCGGTATCAGGCTACGATCAGTATACTCTGCCTGATAATTTGAGGATAGTCTCCGGGCCAGTGGGGCGGCTATTTTTCCGTTTTAATTTATATTTCTCAGGATGAGGAACAGGCAGTGGAAAGTGAGAGGGAGGTGTATCGCGCCGGGGAGCCCGGGCAGCGCCGCGCATAAACGAAAGGGGAAACAGCCTGTACTGACAGGCAAGGCGCAGCATCCTCAATGAAATGCGCCTCCGTGGTACAGTTGTGGGGGCAATCGGCAACTCAATCACAGGAGCCGCGCTCGCTGGCCCAGCAGCGCGCTGACGCTTTTCCCGACTACGACGCCGCCGACGCCCGCATTCCTTGCCCAATGCGCCCACACCCGTCCATTTAGCTGAATCGCATTCGCCCCGGGAGAATGTGACGAAGGGCGGCGGGCGCGGTATCATGGCAGGTGCTGTGTCGTGATTCTGAAGCACCCACGGTCGAGTTTATGAGCACTGCTGACTTCTGGCTGGTTATCCTCGGTATGATGCTGGTGACCTACAGCGCCCGCCTGTCGGCCATCGTGCTGCTGGGCGACCGCTCCCTGCCAGCAGGCGCCCTGCGCGTCCTGCGCTATGTCCCCCCGGCGGCGCTGGCGGCCATCATCTTCCCGGCGCTGCTGATGCCGGAGGGGACGATCGCTATCTCCCTGAGCAACTACCGGCTGCTGGCCGGGCTGGCGGCGGCGCTGGTTGCCTGGCGGACGCGGCAGACGCTGCTGGCTATCATGGCGGGCATGGCGCTGCTGTGGGCCATGCAGGCTGCGCTGCCCTGATCTCCCCCTCCGCTCAACTGAAACGACCTCATTTTCAACTTGCCCTGGCGCCTTCGCTCTTTCATTTTGTACAAAGAATCCTAATTTTGTTATATAATATACGAGAGATGACGCTGGTGAAAATGTCCATACAACGGAATTTTCACTGGCGTTATCGCCCCTTACAGAGTCTCAGCTACTTATGAGGAGAAGAACGATGAGGAAACTTTTTACCCTTGCTCTGGCTCTGAGCATGGTGCTTGCCGTCGGCGGCATGGCGCTGGCCCAGGGTCCATCGGGAGAGCTGGAAATCTTTTCGTGGTGGGCTGGCGATGAAGGCCCCGCTCTGGAGGCCCTGATCACACGGTATGTTGAGCTGTATCCCGACGTGACGGTCAACAACGCCACAGTGACCGGCGGCTCCGGCGTTAACGCTAAGGCCGTCCTCAAGACGCGTATGCTGGGCGGCGACCCACCCGATTCGTTCCAGGTCCACGCCGGGCAGGAACTGATCGGCACCTGGGTGATCGCGGACCGCATGGAAGACCTGACCTTCCTGTTTGAGGAGCAGGGCTGGATGGATCAGTTCCCCCAGGGCCTGCTGGACCTGATCAGCACCGATGAGGGCATCTGGTCCGTGCCGGTGAATATCCACCGCTCCAACGTGCTGTGGTACAACCCGGCCAAGCTGGCGGAGTGGGGCGTCGAAGTCCCCGCCACCTGGACCGCGTTCGTCAACGAGACCTGCCCGGCCCTGCAGGCCAAGGGCGTGATCCCGCTGGCGCTCGGCGAAAACTGGACGGTCAACCATCTGTGGGAAAGCGTCGCCCTGGCGGAATTGGGCGTCGAGGGCTGGAACGGCCTGTGGGATGGCACAACCTCCTGGACCAGCCCCGAAGCTGTCGCTGTGTGGGATATCTTCGGCCAGATTCTGGCCTGTGCTGACCCGGATGCGGCTTCTCTCTCCTGGCAGCAGGCGACTGACAAGATCGTCAGCGGCGAGGCCGCCTTCAACGTGATGGGCGACTGGGCCGCCGGTTACATGGTCACCACCCTGGGCCTGACCCCGGGCGAGGACTTCGGCTACGTCCCCTCCCCCGGCACTGATGGCATCTTCATGATGCTGTCCGACTCCTTCGGCCTGCCGCGAGGCGCGGCCAACCGCGACGCCGCAATCGCCTGGCTGACGCTGCTCGGCTCCGCCGAGGGTCAGGATATCTTCAACCCGCTCAAGGGGTCGATCCCGGCCAACCTGAACGGCGATGTCACCAACCCGGATCTGTATAACGCCTACCTGCAGTCCGCCGCCGCCGATTGGAAGACCAACACCATCGTCGGCAGTCTGGTGCACGGCGCGGTGGCCCCGGAGACCTTCCTGAGCAATTTCGCGACAGTGATGGAGATCTTCCTGGCTACCGGCAACGCTCAGGCCACGGCTAATGCCGCCCAGGCCGTCGCCCTGCAGTCGGGCATCGGCGCCTAGAGCCTCGGCCCGGCGAGCGTGTGGGGGCAGTCTACCAGACAGGGAGCTTAAGCCCCTTGCCTGCCCCACACTCTGGCCAATTTTCGCGATCACCTCTGGGGGCGGGTCCGTACGGCCCGCCCCCCTGGTTTAGCGTGTAGACATTTTCTGGCTGATGCTCAGCCTGTTTGCGGCCGGAGGGCTGCCCATGACATCCTGCCAGCCCCGGCCCGCCAAAGCTGTTTTCTCCTCACCTGTGCCGACCAGCAGTCGAGCCGACCAGAGGTCGGGCCGGCCCTGAGTCGGGCTGTAGAGAGGCTGAGACACCCCTATGAGCGCGACAACCGTCGGGACGACCCCCACCCTGCGACAGCGTATCGCCATGCGCCAGGACCGGATCGTTGCCTTCCTGATGCTGCTGCCCTCGATCATCCTGCTGGCGATCTTCGTCTATGGCTTTATTGGCCGGACGGGCGCGGCCTCCCTGACCGACTGGCAGGGGCTTTCCACCGACCCGGAAATGAACTATGTCGGGCTGCAAAATTACACCCAGTTATTCACCGGCCCGGTGGAGCTGCGCTTCCGGCAGGGGCTGGTCAACACCTTCTTTTTCACTATCTTCTTCCTGGCCGGCTGCCTGGTGATGGGCATCTTTCTGGCTATCCTGCTGGACCAGAATATCAAAGGAGAGGGGATCTTCCGCACGATCTTCCTCTTTCCAATGGCGCTTTCGTTCATCGTCACCGGGACGGTATGGCGGTGGCTCTTCAACCCCAGCGGCGGCCTCAACCAGCTCCCAACGGTGTTCGGCCTGCCGCCCTGGAGCTTCCGCTGGCTGACCAGCCGCGAGCAGGTGCTTCAGTTCAACTGGCAGCATCTGCCGATGATGATCGCCATCGTCATCTTCCTGGTTGTGGCCTTTTTAGGTTATCGCTACTGGCGGCGCGGGCAGCGGCGCGGACTGACGATCAGCGGCATCGTCGGGGCGCTCCTCCTCATCTGGATCGTCGCCGGCGGGCCGCTTCAGATTCAGACGCTGCCTTACCCGGAAATGCACGGCTTCAACGTGGCCTTCATCGGCATCATCCTTGCCTCGACCTGGCAGCTTTCCGGCTACACCATGGCTATGTATCTGGCCGGGCTGCGCGGCATCCCGGAGGAGCTGCGGGAAGCGGCGCGGGTGGATGGTGCAAATGAGATGCAGGTCTACCGCTATATCATCCTGCCGCTGCTGCGCCCGATCACGCTCAGCGCCATGATCATCCTGGGCCATATCTCGCTGAAGATCTTTGACCTGATCTTCGCCATGGCCGGGGCGGACAACATGACCACCGACGTGCCCGGCATCCTGATGTACCTGACTGCCTTCCGGGCTAACCAGTTCGCCCTGGGCGCCGCCATCGCCATCGTTATGCTGATCATGGTCGCCTTTGTAATCGTGCCCTACCTCTACACCACGCTGCGCTCGGAGGTGGAACTATGACCATCGCCGGACAGACCATCAAACTACGCCGCGTTATCATCTACGCCGTCCTGATCTTCCTGGCCGTATTCTATCTGCTCCCGGTCTACATGGTGCTGATTACGGCCTTCAAGAATCCGGCGGATATCGCGTTACAAACGGTATGGCAGCCACCTGACCCGGTGGATGTTGAGGGCTTCGTCACCGCGATTCAGGAGTTCCTGCCCAACCTGCGCAACAGCTTCGCCCTGGTCATCCCGGCCACCATTCTCTCCGCGCTGCTAGGCTCGCTCAACGGCTATGTGCTCTCCAAGTGGAAGTTCCCCGGCGCGAATATCGTCTTTCCGCTGATGCTGTTCGGGATGTTCATCCCCTACCAGAGCATCCTGATCCCGCTGTTCCAGTTTATGAACAGCATCGGCCTGTACGGGGGCATCCCGGGCCTGATCGTGACCCATGTTGTGTACGGCCTGCCGATCACAACCCTGATCTTCCGCAACTACTACGCCGAAGTGCCGACCGAGATGGTGGAGGCGGGTAAGATCGACGGCGCCGGCTTCTTCGGCGTCTACCGCCACATCATGTTCCCGATCTCACTGCCGGGGTTCGTCGTCGTGATCATCTGGCAGTTCACGCAAATCTGGAACGAATTCCTGTTCGCCGTCACGCTGACCTCCACGGCCAGCCAGCCAATCACGGTCAAGCTGAGCCAGCTCGCCGGCGGCGAAGCGGTGAAGTGGAATATGCCGATGGCAGGGGCGCTGCTGGCGGCCGTGCCCACACTGATTGTGTATATCCTGCTCGGCAAGTACTTCATCCGCGGTCTGCTGGCCGGCAGCGTCAAGGGATAGAGAGAGGGGGGCCAGGCAACAGCCGGCTCCCCTCATCCCCGCCCCTTCCCCAATTGCGGTACTCTCAAGAGGAATGCGACTCCGTCTGACCTGGAAAGACCTTCATCCCGGCCTCCCCCTGGCCCTCGCGTTCTCAAGCGCCAGGGAGAGGCGTACGCCTACACGGCCATTGACACCATCATCTGCAAAGCGGCGATTGCCATGTGTAAGGGTG
>WBZO01002403.1_pt1 | contig 24437 bp, 25 predicted proteins | sample 5204261 | NCBI WGS metagenome assembly WBZO01 (sample SAMN12412400, study PRJNA552823) | activated sludge metagenome | isolation source: activated sludge from anammox sidestream of wastewater treatment plant... | place: USA: North Carolina | collected 2017-09
ATTTTTTTCCGGGTATTCCCCTTCTTGCTTCCTTATTGGAAATGTGCGGTGTCTCGGGTACCGGCTTCAGGAATGCTTTATCCACTTCAATAACTTCACCGTCTACGGAAAGCAGTTTCACTTTTTCTCCGGAAGCTTCGGTGGTTTGTTCTGCAACAGCGGTGAAAGGATCTTTTTTATCCGAACATCCTGCAGCTAATCCGGCCATCAGGCCTGTAAGTAAAAAATCTCTTCGGGAAGTATTTTGATCGTCCATAATTGATTGGTTGTAATAATTTATTTTTTGGATTTTACCCAGTTTTGCAATTCACCATTGGTGACTTTTTTTCTCCGGGACGGAAGCTGGTCCACATCCACTTTCACCAACTTCCCCTCCTGGGTAAGCATGGTCACTGTCTTTTTTTTGTTTGTGTACTTCAGCAGTTTGAATGCGGAGAAGAAAGCAACTGCACCAAGGCTCCAAATAAGAAATTTTTTCCGGGAGGAAGTTGGTTTGTTTATTGGCTCCATAGATGTTCTTTTAATCTTCGACAAAATAGTAATGATGACTTTGTCATGTTTCTAACTTTCGTCAAGTGCCGGGATGATTTTTATTCATTATAATTATTACTATAATGAGAAAAGAATATTAGCAGTAACAACAAAATAAAAACCGGCCTGTTATCTGACCGGTTTTTTATTGAGTATGAAATATCATTATTCCTTTTTTTATTTCATGGTCCTGATATAATTCACCAGGCTCCATATATCATCTTTATCCGGAATTTTCTTTTTGAAACTAGGCATATCATCCCGTCCTTCTGCGATCTTGTAGTAAAGAGATCCATCCGATTGGGATTGCTCTTCAGCTTTTGAAAAATCGCCTGGATCTGTTTTCAGGTTTGCAGCTTTGGGTCCGTCGCCCAGCCCTTTGGTACCGTGACAGGATTTACAATGCTTACCCCATAATGCTTTTGCACCGGCAATTGATTCAGCATCGGATGCAACAGGATTCTTCATGTTTTTGTAGTTGTCGGGAACCGGCCAGGGCTTTTTCTGATCCGGTACTAAATACAGTAAAGCTCCGGCCAGGAATATACCGCTGACGGAAAGAAACATGGAACTGAAAGGATTTCTTTTCATATCAATTGTATTTGTTTTGAAATAATAATTACAGCATTCAAGGTACAGTACTGAGCGGTGGCGATTATTGATGATTGTATTCCTGCAATATGATTTTAATCATATAAGCGGGAATTAAAAAAGGTTTCCGGTATTCAGGTTGACTGGACAGTAAAAGCGATTCACCTGTTGAAGTAAAACTCAAGTGCAGTATCAATGTTCATGATATTGGCGAGTTCGGGATCTTTTTTCTGATTGAAAAGAAAGACACCGCACATGTTATTAATTTTATCCAGATCAATGACTGTTTTACTTTTGTCCTGTTTGATGAACTGCAGATACCGGACACCGGAAGCTTCAATGATCTTTATTTTAGCCCAATATTGTTTTAGTACCCTGATGGCATTTTGTTTCAGATAAAAACAATTATGCACCTCGGTTTCAAACTCATTCTTTTCTTTCTGCAGTTTTATTTTTTCCAGTTGAATACTGTCTGAGTTAAAAAAAACAGCCACTGTACTTCGAACAAACAATGTATCGGTAAGGCCCGAAGACGGCTTGACATATTTTACAGGAGCGGACACAGTATCTTTTGCTGCTTTATCTTTTTCAGAGGCAGTTTGTTCATTGCAGGAGTATAAAGAAAATAACACAGAGAAGAGAACCGGAAAAAGCCTCATCACTTTATATAAAAATGTTTTCTTCATAAAGAAATAATGAAAAGTACAACCGGGATGTTAATTTTTTACCTGAGTGAATCAAAAAAAATTAAAAGCCGGAAACTATTGCTGATCAACAGAAGTTTCCGGTCTGAAAATATCATCTTTTTTAATAGTTCCACAAGCGGGTGATGTTAAACCCGATCAGGAATTTATTACCCGAGACCTTTGTGCTTTCATCAACAGGGGTGGTGGGATCATCTGTGGAGTGGTCCGTATATCCGAACGGACTATTGGTGTTGTACATATTGTTTATAGCCGGATTCAAATAGTAAAAGTTGGTAAAGAACAACTGGAATGAGTGTCCGCTTGTATTGAACTCCAGCCCGAGAGAAAGACTGGGATTAGGATTGTTCATGGGATGTTTGGTAATGGGCTGATCATAATTGAACATCACCGAAGTAACCTCAGTCAACTTATATCTTGCGGACAACGCCACTGCGAAGTGATCAAACTTCATGGAGGGATTTATTTTCAATGTGGAATCGTTGAGCTTGGTGAAATACCCGTTCACTACATTGTGATGGGAAAGGCTCGGCGCCACCTGTACTGAAAATTTTTCCGTCACTTTTCTTGCAATGATCAACTGGTGAAAATAAGAGATCCGGTCGCTGTAATACCTGTAAATATCATGGTTGGGATCTTTCTTAGTATTGTAAGCGGCGTTTACATAATAGGTCAGGCTTACCGGATATTTTCCTTTTGTCTGGGTAAAGATGGAGTATTTTAAACTTCCATCCCACAGAGGGCCGGCTACAGAAGAGATCGATGATTTCGGGATAACAGCCGCCGTGGTCTTGGTAAACCCGATACCGATCATCAGCTTATCTATCGGGGTATATCCAAGCCCGATTCTGATATTGGACGGAGCGAACAAGCCCCAAAAGTCTTGGTACCCCTTATCCCATGTGCCGAATCTGTGCTGAATGTCCATTTCCATGGTTCCTTTCACAGGAACCATTACTGTCTGATTATCGCTGATCAGGATACTTTCAAAAGTATTTTTAACGGGCTTGGGCTTAGGTTTCACCTGTAGCTGCGGCTCTTCTTCTGTGGCTGTAGTATCCTGAGCGTGTAAGAAGCTTGTTAGTAATAATAAACTTCCTGTTATCAACAGCGTTTTCATCATCCCTTTCTTCATTTTATCAATAATGAATTTCATTTGGTTTGATTTTAAGGTCAGTTAATTATTAGGGGCTCCGTTTCTGATCCAATCATAAACTAATTGACGGTCGGACAAAGAAGGAATATGCACCCCCATGTTCCCATAGATTTTTTTATAAAGGATACTTTCTTTGGGCAATGAAGTATTTACGTATCCTCCGTTTACAATTTCCTGATAGGATACGTCAGGTGTCAGGTACGGATGATGCCCGCCGGTAACATGGCATCCTACATCAGTACAATTCGCACTGAACAAAGGAGACAACTGGTTTTTAAAACTTACCTGTTGGGCTGGTGCATTCGGATCTTTGGGAAGGTCAGGTTTGATGATGTCTTTGTAGCAACCGGACAAGATTGTTATTCCTGCCAGTGCCATACCTATATATATAAGGAGAGGTCTCATTTTAATTGTTTTAAAAGACTATGATCATTGATTGCCAAAATTCATGTTGCACTCAACATTGATATTGTCACCGATGCTGGTGCTGGTGATGCCGAAGGCTTGTTTGTTGAATTGGAAGGTCAGTTGTAATCCGAATACTTCATAATTGGCTCCGGCCGGTGTTGCTACAGGAACGTATTTCAATTTGCCGATCACCGCTTCTGTATGTGGCGATGATAGTTTGCCTTGCCAGGTCAGGTTCAGATGAACAATGTATCCGTTACTTTCCGGATCAAATTCAACCTTGGTTGATTTGATCTGTGCGATATTGGTAATATTAAGATTTTGAGTGCCGGGCACTATGGCACTGGTTCCCATCGCACCGATATTGCATCCGGCGTCCCTGCCCGGTTCTCCGGTATTGGAAGTGTTGATCTGAACATATCCGCTGAAATAAGTTTTTGAAGGATCATTTTCATAAAATGCCCATGAAGAATCCAGTAAGGGCTGGCCGGTTGTAGCGTAGCTTTTCATTTCAGCGCTACTTATATCGTGCATACCAAATTGATTGAACCTTCCGGTCAGTAACCCGGCAGCTCCTTCATAAGAACCGGACCATAATACACTGGAATGAACTTTGTCCATTTTCCATTGGGTAGGATCTCCGGCGGTCATAGTACCGGGAAGATGAACATGATCACCTCTTGTGGGAGTGAAGGGTTGTGTTATCTGTATGGGCTGAATGAGGCTGTTATCACGGGTGCAACTGATGATATAACCAAAAGTGCTCAGTGTAGCCACAACAGCCAGTAAAACTTTATTGTTAAGCAGATTCATAGAAAATCATTTAAGTGAAAAATTATTAATGAACTGAGGACATAAAAGTATTTCCATCAACTTCTGTTGAATATGACTTTTTACCATACCCTTCCTGATAATTGTCATTGAGGTAAAAAATTTTTGTCAGGCTGTTGCGGAGAAAATGTGATGGGTTTAAAAAAGGATGAAGATTTTCTTTTATAGAAATGGAGTTGCTAATTTGTATTTTTTCTTCGAATGGATCTAATAATAAAGAATAGAAGAGAGATGAGAGTCAGTGTTATGACATTTAAGATAAGACTGTCAGAATAAATTTTTATTTCATTCCGTATCATGTCATGCCCGGACGCAGTTGAATTTAAGAGGAAGACGTCTTTTATTATATAAAGAAAAAAAGGCGAGCTATGAATTAAACTAATGAAGGGTTTTTTAGAAAACAAAGGAATCCAGAATAAAAGAGAAAACAGAGCCCAGATCTTCAGGAAGGAATGATCAAAGAAATTCACGAAGGTTTCGATTGAGTAAGAGGGATAAAGATCTTTCAGTACCAGGCCGAGATAAAGTGTGCCACATAATGCATAAGAATAAGGAAGGAAGGAGCGTACCACAGCAGGAAACCTCAGCTGTTTTATTTTTTTATCATTGAATAAGACCGATACGATTGCATAGGCCAGCGGATATCCGGAAAAAAAAGCCAGTAGTACCAGCCGGTCAATATATTGCAGGAAGTCATTGTTCATGATCGTGTATCAGATGTAAAATAAAAGATTATCGTTTAGTTATTTAAAAACGGAATGTTGTTTTTTGTCATCCAGTAAAACAGGGAGTATTTCCCTGATATTATTTTCCTGGAGAATCTGATGGCCTGAGTTGATCACTTTAAGAGAGCATTGATCTTCGATGCCTTTCCGGAATTCTTCTCCCCGCGAGGGTAAAATAATGCGGTCGTATTTTCCGTAAATAAGCTGAACGGGAGTATGGTATTGCCTGATCTCTGTTTTTATTTCTTTTAGTGAAGGTTTTAATTTTCTGAAAGCGGTCCAGCGTTCATATAACCGGCTTCGCACTTCTTTATCGCCGATATAATGGTTGACAAATTTGAAGACACTTGCATTGACGAGGCCAAGTTTATTCACGGTTTTTAAAAATGTAAAGAACCATCCGGGATGCTCCATGGTAAACTGAAAAAGCCTATTGCCCGCACTTGTCTGTGTAGTCAGCCAATACCAGAAATTTACTTTTAACCCATCAGGTGCCAGCAGGATCATTTTCTCCACTTGCTGAGGAATGGCTTCGTATAAGCTGAGTGCTATGCGGCCTCCAAGGCTGTAACCGATCAATGTGATCTGCCGGCCGGAAAAACCGGGAAGCTCGTTCAGTATGTTCAGCAGGTCAGATGAGTTGAAATTCAATCCTTCTTTCCAGGTACTTTGGCCATGAAAGGGCAGGTCAATGGCATAAAAACTGTATTTATCGCCGGCATATTTTTCCAGGATCGAGAACGAACCGGCATCCTGCCCGTAACCATGAATACAGAAAGCCATTTTACTTCCTGTGCCAAAGCGGCGGTAGCGGATCGGAGAATTTTTATAAAGAAGAAGGTCGTCCATAACACCCCGGAAATTTTCAGGATTAAAAAAATTGGCTATATCAAAAATAACACTAATTTTGATTGGTTGTATAAACAACTATATGCATAACAACCAATTTAGAAAAGGCGAGCTGTACAGCTTTATCACCGGCATGGCTTCTACCGCCATTGCCCGGAGGCTGCAGAAGAAGCTGAACCAGGCCGGTTTGAATATCACCATTGAGCAATGGAGCGTACTTTATCATTTATGGAAAAAGCATGGATTAAGCCAGCAGGAGTTGTGCAATGCCACTTTTCGTGACAAGCCGAGCATAACAAGACTGGTGGACAATCTGGAAAAGCAAAACCTGGTAAAGAGAGTACCATCGCAAAGCGACAGGCGTATCAATCTTATTTACCTGACCAAACATGGGCAGAAACTGGAAGAACAGACCATGCGGCTTGCAGACCAGACATTGACTGAAGCATTAAAAACAGTGCCGGCATCAAAAATCGAGATGTGCAAGGAGGTGCTGCAAGTCGTGTATGATAACCTGACATAATTTTATTGACTCAATAAAACCATTTTATGCAAACATCAACAGAGAAAAAAAATGTTTTAAAAGGCGGCGAATGGCTGATCAAGGAATCCTCGCCGGCAGATACTTTTATTGCGGAAGAGTTTACCGAGGAGCAAAAGATGATCCGCGACATGTGCGATCAGTTTCTGGACAAGGAAGTGTATCCCATCCTCGACAGGATTGACAACCTGGAGCCGGGGCTGATGCAGTCGCTGGTGCAAAAGACGGGAGAGCAGGGCCTTCTTGCAGTTTCTTTTCCCGAAGAATATGGTGGAATGGGAAAAGATTTTGTTACCTCCACCATAGTTAATGAATATCTGGGAGCAGGACATTCTTTTTCTGTAGCAATTGCCGCTCATACAGGCATCGGTACTTTGCCTATTCTGTATTTCGGGACGCCGGAACAGAAACAAAAATATCTTCCTAAACTTATTACCGGGGAATGGGCCGGATCATACGGGCTTACTGAACCCAACAGCGGAAGTGATGCATTGGGAGCAAGAACAACGGCTAAACTTAGTGATGATGGTAAATACTATATACTGAATGGACAAAAGTGCTGGATCACCAACGGAGGTTTTTCCCATGTCTATACTGTTTTTGCAAAAGTGGTGGGAGGCAACCTGCCTGATGACAAAAAGGGATTCACCGCTTTTATCATAGAGAGGGGAATGGAAGGATTTACACAAGGGCCCGAAGAGCATAAAATGGGTATTAAAGGTTCTTCTACCGTTCAATTGTATTTCCAGGATTGCAAGGTGCCTGTTGAAAATGTATTGGGTGAAATCGGTAAAGGACATAAGATAGCGTTTAACATCCTGAACATAGGCCGGTTAAAACTGTGTGCTGCTGCCGTTGGGGGTTCCAGAAGGGCCATCACCGATTCAGTGCAGTATGCAAAAACAAGAGAGCAATTCAAACAACCAATTTCGAACTTTGGCGCCATCAAGCATAAACTGGCACAAATGGCCATTGAAATATTTGTTGGCGAATCTGCTTTGTACCGCACGGCAAAATGGATAGATGAAAAAGAACAGGAACTGTCGGCAGAAGGAAAGCCCTACAACGAATCATTGCTGGGTGCAGCAGAAGAATATGCCATTGAATGTGCCATGCTGAAAGTGTTCGGAAGCGAGGCACTGGATTTTGTCGTGGATGAAGGAGTGCAGATACATGGTGGTAACGGATTCAGTGCAGAGTATAATATTTCCAGGGCCTACCGTGATTCCCGCGTCAATAGAATTTACGAAGGAACTAACGAGATCAACCGCCTGCTTACTCTGGACATGACCTTAAAAAGAGCGATGAAAGGAAGGCTGGATCTGATGGGCCCTGCTATGGCTGTTCAGAAAGAATTGATGAGCATTCCGGATTTCAGCAGTGACAATGAGACGCCATTTGCAAAAGAAAGAAAACTGGTGACCAATCTTAAAAAAGCCATCTTAATGACAGCCGGCGCTGCCGTTCAGAAACTGATGATGAAAATAGACAGTGAACAGGAAGTGCTGATGAACATTGCAGATATGGCCATTCAGACATTTCATGCAGAAAGCATATTGCTTCGTGTTATGAAAATGGTGGAAGAGAAAGGAGAAGCTGCATGTGGCGAATACCTCGATATCATGAGGACATTCCTGTATGATGCTGCCGACCATGTAAATAAATCTGGAAAAGATGCTGTCAATGCTTTTGCAGAAGGGGATGAACAAAGAATGATCCTGATGGGATTAAAGCGTTTCACCAAGGCAGAGCCTTTCAATTCAAAGGAAGCAAGAAGGAGAATTGCCGATAAAATGATCGCTGAAGGAAAATATTGTTTTTAAACCACAGGTCTTTTTCAACTTACTGTTTGAATGAAACAGTGGTCACCGGTTGTGAATCGTCGTAGATCAGTTTTAATTCTTTACGGGTCCTTCTGAGCTCCAGAAGTTTTTTGATTCTTTTGTTTTCGATCAGAATTCCCGACGAAAGCATCAATGTAGATATTACTGTAGAGAAATAATACATGGTGAATATATCATTGAGTTCTTTTGAATCCAGGACATAAAAGAACACATAAATAATCGCATAACTTCCGTATGCAAATAACAGTGAGGTAATCATCAATGCTTTTCCTATTGCCTTTCCCTGAATGATTGCGATCTTGATGTAGCGCAGCGAGAACCACACACTGAAAAAGAGCAGCAGGCTAATTTCCGGAGCCATGATAATTGTCATGGAAATCCGGTTGAAACCAAAGGCTAAAACAATGATCAGCTCAAATAGTAAAATAGCAACAACAGAGATTCGTATTTTTTTTGCAAATTTTAAGGAAGGGCTGAAATAAGAAATGAAGATAAACATTAACGGAAACTCAAGAAGGTTGGTGGTAATTCCGAAAGCTCTTCTGAAATTTTCATTTACAGGAATATAACCTTCGCTCATCATATTAAAACAAAAGTCAAGAAGATAATAAATGGCCAAAGAGAGAAAGCATTTGGAACGATACAATTGCAAAACCAAAACAAGGGCAACAGGAAATATTAAGGTTATAATGGAAATGATTGCCATGATTTCTATCCGACCTATCGGATTGTTTTTTTCTAATGGATATGGATCTTGTTTACCGGCAACACGGATCAAGCTGCACTACGATATGAATGTAAACGCCATAAGCTTGCTAAAAGTGCTTTATAATAAGAGTTTGCACTAAAATTCAGTAAAACTGATATGTTAATTAGTAATATTACTGCCGGATCACTTAAGTGTTTTTTTATTAACTTTCTGAAATGATACGACTGATTTTACTTCTTTCGCTTTTTCAACCTTTTATAGCTACATCACAGTCCAATCCAGGCTATATCACAGGCAAAACGACCGGACCATTATCTTTTCTGAACTATGGTTTGGGTGAAGACCGTCTTGGTGGGGCAAAAATGGGTTATCTCGATAGTAACATCATTATAAAAGTGGTGGACAGCGTGAATGATGTCTATAAAATAGAGTTGTCAAAAAATCACTTTGCTTATTTACCTAAAGTGAATTTCAAAAAAGACAGTTCAGTTGTCATACGCCCCTATTATCTTACGAACAGCTGGAAAGTATATGGGGATGATAAATACGATTATGTAGCTGTTTCGGTAGATGAACATTTGCCTTACAGAAGTATTCAGGAAATAGATCCCGCTGCAATTGTTGTGGATATTTTCGGTGCCACCAGTAATACGAACTGGATTACCCAGCTTTCTACCGTAAAAGAAATAAGGAATACATGGTCAGAACAAATAGAGGATGATGTATTCCGTATTCATATTGAATTGAAACATGACCAGCATTGGGGTTATTTCATTTCTTACGACAGCAGCAAACTGGTGATCCGGGTAAAAAGACAACCGCCTGTTCCTATATTAAGTAAAATGAGAATAGCAATAGATGCAGGACATGGAGGCGAGAATACCGGCGCTTCGGGAATAAAGAGCAAAGTACTGGAGAAAAATTATACGCTGCTGATCGCTAAGGAACTGGAAAAAGCATTGAAGAAAGAGAAGGCTCAGGTGTTTATGACCAGGGAGAAGGATACCACGCTCAGCATGATTGAAAGGACTCAGATGCTGAGAGAATGGGATCCCGATTTCCTGATCAGCATTCATTTGAATTCGTCGGGAAGAGACACAATCAGTGGGGTCAGCACTTATTACCGTTATATCGGATTCCGGCCGCTCACTGAATTTATTTTAAAAAGAATGAAAGAACTTGGATTGAAAGAATACGGGAATGTCGGCAATTTCAATTTTTCACTAAGCGGACCGACGGAATATCCCAACTGCCTGGTGGAAGTGGCTTTTCTGAGCAATGTTCAGGATGAGAAAAAAATCCTGAGTCCTGCTTTTCACAGGGCCGTTGCAGCAAAGATCGTTTTGGGAATAAAGGACTGGCTCCGCTCTCTGAAAAGATAGACCTTACAGCAATTCAGAAGCCGCAGCCTTGTCTGTCCACCAGTACAATACATCATTGAAGGGCTGAATAATCTGTGCCGGATATAATTCCGGATCGTGTTCTTTGGTAAAGACGTTGTACAGCGCTGCAGATTTTGCAGAACCGCTTACAAGAAAGGAAACACACCGTGCTGCATTGACCACCGGTGCTGTCAAAGTGATCCTGTGAATATTTTCTTCTTTCAGGAAAAAGGAACTCACCCATTTTGTTTTTTCAAAAACCACAGGATAACCGGGGAAGAGAGAAAGAGTGTGTGCATTATCTCCCAGACCTAATAACACCAGATCAAAAGTGTTATCGCTGCCTGAAAAATATTCCCTGAGAATATTTTCATATTCTGCTGCAGAAGTTTCGGGATCAGTATCTGTCAGCATCAAATATATCTGACCTTTTTTTGCAGGGATGACATCAAGCAGAGTCTCATGGATCATTCTGCCATTGTTCCTTTCGTTTGAATAAGGAACATATCTTTCATCGCCTATAAAAAAATGAATACGGCTCCAGTCTATCTTATCGCGGTATTTTTCTGAGGCTAATAACTGATATAATTTTTTGGGTGTGGAACCTCCGGATAGTGCGATGCTGAAACGGTCATTGCCCGTTAAAGTGTTTCCGATATAAGCCACCATCCAGTCAGCAAATTGTCTGCTCAGGTCATCAATATCATTGGTTACTTTAAAGATCACTGTTCAGTTATTTTCTTACGACAGGCGGCAGGTTGACCCAATGATGTCCTTCTCTGGCAATTAATCCTTCTGCGTCTTCGGGACCCCAGCTGCCGGGAGCATAGTTAGGAAAATCAACAGGCGGACGTTTTTGCCATACATCCAGAATAGGTTCAATGACCTTCCAGGCAGCTTCCACCTGGTCGGCACGCATGAACAAGGTCTGATTTCCGGAAATGACATCCTCCAGTAAAGTCTCGTAAGCTTCCGGTTCTCTTTCCTGATAAGCTTCCGCATAACTGAATACCATGTCCACCGGGTTCAGTATCATCTCCTGGCCGGGTCGTTTTGCCTGAAAGCGTATTCTTATGTCCATTTCCGGCTGTATGCTGATCGCTAAACGGTTTGGCCTCCATGTATCTGCTGCTTCGGCTGGAAATGAATAACTCGGTGCATCTTTGAATTGAATGGTGATCAAAGTTGTTTTTTCCTGCAACATCTTTCCGGTCCGCACATAAAAAGGCACATTGCGCCAGCGCCAGTTGTCAATAAAGAATTTAGCAGCAACAAAGGTCTCTACATTCGATTGCGGACTTACATCTTTTTCCTGGCGGTATCCCTGGACTTTTTTTCCATTCATCACTCCGGTTGTATATTGTCCCCGCACCGTATTGGCAGCCACCTGATCAGGCTCCAGTTTACGGATCGCCCTTAACACATCCACTTTTTTATTACGTATCTCATTGGCATCAAAAGATACGGGAGGCTCCATGGCGATCATGCAGAGTAATTGAAGAATATGGTTCTGAACCATATCCCTCAATGCTCCAGCCTGCTCATAGTAACCGCCCCTGTTTTCCACCCCCACTGTTTCTGCCGCAGTGATCTGCACATGATCAATATAATTGTTGTTCCATATCGGTTCGAACAATGCATTGGCAAAACGGAAAGCCAGGATGTTTTGCACGGTTTCTTTTCCCAGATAGTGGTCTATCCTGAATATTTGTTCTTCATCAAACATGGTGCTTAGTATCTTGTCCAGGTCTCTTGCACTTTGAAGGTCATGCCCGAACGGTTTTTCAAATACTAAGCGGGTATGTTCGGGATTCTCACAAAGTTTTTGTTCGAAAAGTTTACGGGCAAGTTCCTGTGCCAGTTGAGGCGCTACTGCAAGATAAAAGATCACCACCGGAGTCTCATTCCAGTCTTTGGTCCTTTCGTTGATGTCATCTTTAATCTTTTGATAACTGCTGTCATCGGTAAGATCGGTAAGATGATAAAATATACTGGAAGAGAATGATTGCCATTTCCCGTCCAGCTCATCTTTTCTGCTGGAAAATTTCTGAACGCCTTCAAATAATTTTTTCCTGTATTCATCATCCGATGCAAAAGGAGTGCGGCCGGCTCCGATCACCACGAATTTTTCAGGTAGATAATCATCGAGGTATAAATTATATAATGCAGGGATCAGCTTGCGGTTAGTGAGGTCGCCGCTTCCCCCGAATATGAACATGATCGTTGGCGATTGATTCTTTTTTCCTTTCATGAAATTTTGTTTTTAAAAATAAATTTTCAAAAGAGGCTTGTGCATGTTACCATTCGGTATGAAAGATTCCTTCTTTATCGGTACGCTGGTAAGTATGTGCTCCGAAATAATCCCGTTGTGCCTGTATCAGGTTAGTGGGAAGTGTTTCGCTGCAGAAAGCATCAAAATAAGATAAGGCACTGGCAAGTCCGGCTGCAGGAATTCTGGCCGAAGCACAAAGCTGGATGGTCCTTCTTAATGCAGCGGCCCTTTTTTTGACAAGCGATGCCGTTTTTCTATGAAGTAAAATATTGGAGAGACTGGAATCTCTTCTGAAAGCAGTTGTGAACAATTCCAGCAGGGAAGACCGGATGATGCACCCTCCACGCCAGATGCGCACCACATCTTTCAACGGGATGTCCATGTTCAGTTCTGAAGAAGCTTTGTGCAACATTGCCAGCCCCTGTGCATAACAGATAATGGTTGCAGCAAAGAGGCTGTCGTGCAACTGTTCAATGATTCTTTCTTTGTTTTTTGTAATCGCTTTGATCTTCGGTTTGTATAATGAAGCTGCTTTTACCCTGTCATCTTTATAAACGGAAAGATCTCTCATGGAGACGGCTGTATCAATAGTAGGTACCGGCACAGGAAGATCCATTGCATCCTGTGAGGTCCATTTTCCTGTTCCCTTAGAACCTGCTTTGTCCAGGATCATATCCACCAGGCGGTTACCGGTGAGTTCATCTTTTTTCCGGAAGATCTCAGATGTGATCTCAACAAGGAAGGAACTCATTTCACCTTCATTCCATTTTTTAAAGATTTCGTGCATCTCATCATTGGTCAACCCCAGGCTTCTTTTCATGACGTCATAAACTTCGCTGATGAGCTGCATGATGGCGTATTCAATTCCGTTATGCACCATTTTTACATAGTGGCCCGCAGCTCCTTTTCCCATGTACGCAACACAAGGCTCATTTTGCGGAGGATTCACCTTGGCAGATACGGCTTCCAGTATCGGTTTCAGTTCACGCCATGCTGCCACATCACCTCCCGGCATAATACTGGGGCCCGTTCTTGCACCGTGCTCGCCACCGCTGACGCCCATCCCTACAAAATGCACTTTCTTATCTTCCAGGAATTTTATTCTTTTCAGCGTATCAACATAATGCGAATTGCCACCGTCAATGATAATATCCCCTTCTTCCAGCAATGGCAAAGCCTCATTGATCACCTGATCTACAATGGGGCCTGCCGGCACAAGCATCATCAGCTTGCGGGGTCGTTTTAACTGCCTGACCATTTCCGCTAAAGTGATAACCCCTTTCACCGTAGTGCCGGAAGTGGCAAAGGATTCAAGGGTTGTGGCTTTTGCCTGATCTTTATCAAAACCGACTACATGATATCCGTGGTCGGCCATATTCAATAATAAATTGCGGCCCATCACTCCAAGGCCTATCATTCCGAAATCAAAAGATGCTGTTTCCAATTCTCTGTTTAGATTTTATTGATATATGAACAAAGTAATCCAATAAAAAGTTTACCCGTCAGTGACAATATACTCTCTTTTTCACCGGTTATCTGATCCATCTTTCAAAAAACTCATATGTCCTCAGCATCTGGTCAATGCGCTGGCGGTTGTTGCCGCTCCTGGTGATCTCATGAGTGGCACCGGGATGACGGACAAACTCAACCGGCCTTCCCAAAACCTTCAGACTGCGGAACATCATTTCATCCTGAATGAATCCGGTACGCCGGTCATTGGCTCCGTGAAACATGATATAGGGAGTGGTAATATTCTGTACATAGCTGAACGGAGATTCCCTGTCCAGTATTTTCTTTACCTCCGGTTCCCAGGGATAGCCTCCGAAATAATTTGGCACCAGCCTCCAGGCATTGCCTTCTCCAAAAAATGTAGTGAGATCATATACCCCTCTTTGTGAGCAGGCAGCTTTGAAGCGATGATCATGGCCAACGATCCATGCCACCAGGTAGCCGGCATAGGATCCTCCGGTAACCAATAATTTGGAGGTGTCTGCCCAACTTTCTGCTTTTGTTGTAAGGTCTAAAGCAGTAAGGACATCGCTTGTCGGTCCGGCACCCCAGTCTTTTATATTGGAGCGTAAAAATTCTTCACCATAACCGCCGCTGCCTCTCGGATTACTGTAAACCACGCCATATCCTTTGCTGCAGAAAAACTGGTATTCATGCCACATGCTTGCTTCTCCCGGCCCCCACATTGCGGACGGACCGCCATGGATCTCCAGCAACAAAGGATATTTTTTCCCGGGCTCAATGAAAGTGGGCTTCATCACCCAATATTCAACGGTTTCGCCTTTGCTGTTAGTGAATGTTCTTTTTTCAGGAAAAGAGATTTTTTTCTGTGCCAGCCATTCTGTGTTGAAATTGGTGATCCGTACAGGATCTTTCATGGCAGCATTGGTGAGATATATTTCCGAAGGATCGGCCACTTCTATTTTTGAAAATACAAGTTTGTCTCCTGCAAGATCAAAGCTTGCAACACCGCTGTTGTAATCGCTCAGTTGCTCCACCTGTTTTGTCGCGATATTGACACGATACACAGGTGCTCCTCCATTGCTTTGTGAAGAGAAATACAGATATTTTTCATCCTTGCTCCAGATAAAATTTCCTTTGTTGCGGTCAAAAGGAATAAACGTCATATCCTTTAATGAACCATTCATGGGCATTATGGCCAGTTGCGGCACATTCACAAAAGAGGTCTTGCCGTATTGGAATGCGAGCCATTTTCCCGAAGGAGAAACCGAAGGGGAATTGAAGTTTTTATCTTTTTCCCCGAGTATCTGATGAAAATCATTGCCGTCATTGCGAACCAGGAAAACTTCACCTTCCAATACCCGGTCAGGATGACGGGTTGGATCCATGCTGCCCGTGATAATGACCTGTTTTCCATCCGTTGTAAAATCTGCCTGATTGAAGCGATAAAAGATCCTGGTCAATAATACAGGCTTTGAAGGTTCGGCAGTATTGATAATAAAAAATTGATTGAAACTCATTTCAGAATTTACATCCATTTCATCCTGAAAATTCAGTTTATTCACCACGGTTGCTTTTTTATCGGAAGCATTGTTCTCCAGGTAGGCACGTATTTGCTCTATGTTCCCGTCGGGATCCGGTTTTGCCGTGTTGGCTTTTAGATTTTCATTGTGATCGAATCCGGGTTTTTCAAATGGCCATGCCGGCACTTCTTTGTTTGGGTTCAATAAAGAATCCCTCAACAAGTCTTTCAGGTTTATGCTTGAAGAAAAAAGAATTTGTTTTCCGTCAGGACTCCATTTGGGGCCCGAAGCGCCATACCTGAAATGAGTGAGCTGGCTGGCTTCTCCGCCATCCATGGATAATAAAAATATTTGAGGCTTTCCTTCGGCAGTACGCACAAAGGCAAGTTGCTTGCCATCAGGGCTCCATGCCGGCTGAGAAGAATTTTCTTTGGTGGTCAGCTGGCGCGGAGAAGAACGTCCGTCTGTTTCCACCATCCAGATTTGTGTTACATATTTATATTCCCATTTTTTATCAGTCTCCGGTTCAATGGAGGTGACAGTGAAAGCAGCTTTTTTGCCATCAGCGCTCAATTTTACATTTCCGGTGGTTTTTATTTTCAGCATATCGGTTATAGTCACCGGATCTTTACCATTTTGTGCCGGCGAAACATATACTGCCGAAAGAAAAATGAAAGCAAATACAATTTTTCTCATATGAAAGAGTGTTTTTGAAAAAATGAATATACGATTTTACTATGGATCAGATCCGGAGAAAAAGCAGGAGGGGTTGTGTTGTTCCATGAATGATATTATCTAAATTTGTGAAGAACTTTTTTTTATGGCAGAAACAGCAACAGCTCCATTGACCGCAAAAGATTTTCAAACAGACCAGGAAGTGCGCTGGTGCCCGGGATGTGGAGATTATTCCATATTGGCACAGGTACAAAAAGTAATGCCCACTATCGGTGTGCCGAGGGAAAATATTGTATTCATTTCAGGTATCGGATGCAGCAGCCGTTTCCCATACTACATGAATACTTACGGCATGCACTCGATCCATGGAAGAGCTACGGCCATTGCCAGTGGATTGAAGGCTGCAAGGCCTGAACTGAGTATATGGATCGTTACCGGCGATGGTGACGGATTGAGCATCGGGGGAAATCACACTATCCATATTTTGCGCAGGAATTTTGATGTGAATATTTTGTTGTTCAACAATCAGATCTACGGATTGACCAAAGGGCAATATTCTCCAACATCGGAAGAAAGCAAGATCACAAAGTCTTCACCATATGGCAGCATTGACCATCCGTTTAACCCGTTGGCTCTTGCACGGGGCGCCGATGCCACTTTCATAGCCAGGACTATGGACAGAGATCCCAAACACATGCAGAATATGCTGTCGAGGGCAAATAAGCACAAAGGAGCTTCTTTCCTGGAGATCTATCAGAACTGCAACATCTTTAACGATGGCACATTTGAAATATTCACTGAAAAATCTTCAAAGGCAGAAGAGACCTTGTTCCTGGAACATGGCCAGCCTCTGATCTTTGGCGCTAATAAAGATAAAGGAATCAGGCTCGATGGTTTTACCCCTGTTATTGCAAACCTGAATGATGGATATAGTGCCAATGATATGTGGGTGCATGATGAACATGATATGTACAAGGCACAGATACTTACCCGCATGTTTGATGACCCGTTTACCGCAGGGCATTTGCCGAGGCCGTTCGGAGTGTTTTATGAAACAAGCCGCCCCTGTTATGAAGAGGTGATGGCGCAGCAGATCGACGATGCGAAAGCTAAGAAACCAGCTGACCTGGACAAGCTGCTTCGCGGCAATGAAGTGTGGACAATCAATTAAAGAACCGGAAGTATATATAAAAAGAAAAAAGCGTTTCATCACCGAAACGCTTTTTTTAATGAGTTGAGTTTCCCGGAAAATATTACGAAGGATCACTCTTTGGTCTCAACAACTTTGCCGCAACTTAACATGGAAGAACCATAGTACGGGTTCTCGATCTTCTTTTCTTTGCTAAGCCAGTATCCTTTTGCCATCGGGCAATATTGATAGTATAAAGGCTGGCCTACCTTGTCTGCGTTTTTTACAACCGACCACATAACCGTGGAAACATTATTGAAAGCATCTCTCTGTCCTTTCAGGTCGGAAGCTTTATTCAATGCATCAGCAGCTTTTAAAAGATCAGCTTTCTGGGAAAAATCTTTTTCATTGTTTACCGATTCATAAAAAGTTTTGATGGCTTCTGTGGAGGCTTTAACATCGCTGTTCACCAATGCATTTTTTACACTGAGATAATCCGTTACCAGATCTTCTGTTTTCTGGGAAAATACCGGATAAGCAAACAGCATGAGGGCAAAGGCAAATAGAGTCTTTTTCATTCGAGTGTTGATTTAATTGTTTAATGATTCGATTTTATAACCTGCTTTTTGAACGGTGTCCATGATCTGTTTTTCAGAGATCCCTTCAGATTTGATGGTAAGGATCTTGTCTTTGTTGCTTGTGTCCACATTCCATTCATCAATGCCCTGTGCCTTGTCCAGGTAAGGCTTGACGGCTGCCACGCAGCCGCTGCAATTGATGTTTGTTTTGAATTTTAAAGTCTTATTGTTCATTTTAATTTATGTTATTGATCTGTAGTGCGAAAATACAAATTGAATCATGCAGAACTATTGATTTATTCTTTATTTATTTTGTAAAATTTACTGTTTCATCTTTTCCACTTCAGCCTCAAACTGTTACTCACCACACTTACGCTGCTCATGGCCATAGCTGCGCCGGCGATCATGGGGTTTAATAAAAATCCATTGACCGGGTAAAGGATGCCTGCCGCAATGGGAATTCCGATTACGTTGTAAATAAATGCCCAGAACAGATTTTGTTTTACGGTAGCCACTGTTTGTTTGGAAAGCCGGATTGCCTGCGGGATCTTGGTAAGGTCGGATGAAATGATGGTCATCTTTGCCACATCCATGGCGATATCGCTTCCTTTACCCATGGCGATGCTCACATCTGCCGTTGCCAAAGCGGTACTGTCGTTGATTCCATCACCCACCATTGCCACGATCTTTCCCTGCTGATGTAATTCTTTTATAAAATCAGCTTTATGTTGTGGCAGCATTTCTGCTTTGTAATATTCTATACCGGTTTGCTGTGAAATGGCTTTTGCAGTTGCCTCATTATCTCCGGTCAGCATATACACTTCGATCCCCGCTTCCTTCAACTGCCTGATGGCTTCAACAGAACTGTCTTTCACTTTATCCGAGATAGCCAATACGGAGAGTGATTTCTTTTTATCGGCAAACCAGATCACTGTTTTGGATTGGTTGCCCCATTCTTCTGCTTTTTGTTCCAGTTCGGCACAGAGCATGATATTATTTTCCATAAGCAGGCTTTTATTTCCTGCAAAATAAGTTTCATTGTTATGGACGGCTTTCACTCCTTTGCCGGTAATACTTTCAAATGATGATAAAGGAACCTGATCTGTGGTTTGAAAATATTTTACCACTGCTTCTGCCAGAGGATGCTCCGACTGTTTTTCAATACTTATTAAAATCTGTTGAGCGCTGTCATCATCATTCAGCCAATGTATATCGGTGACTTGTGGCCTTCCTTCTGTAATAGTTCCTGTTTTGTCCAGTACCACTGCATTTACTTTTTTTGCCAGTTCCAGGCTTTCCGCATCTTTGATCAGGATCCCTTTTTCAGCTCCTTTGCCTACGCCGACCATTATTGCAGTTGGCGTGGCCAATCCCAAAGCGCAGGGACAGGCGATCACCAGTACGGAAACTGCGGCCAGTAATCCATGAACCAGGTTGTTGTCGCCACCTAAGATCATCCATAAAATAAAAGTGAGAACAGCAATGCTGATGACCAAGGGTACAAAGATCGCAGCCACTTTATCTACCAGTTTTTGAACAGGGGCCTTGCTTCCCTGCGCATCCTGCACCATTTTGATGATATGAGCCAGCATAGTATCCTTTCCGACTTTCAATGCTTTGTATTGAAAACTTCCTTTCTGATTGATGGTGCCGGCAAAAACTTTTTCATTTTCTTTTTTCAGAACAGGAACAGGCTCGCCGGTAAGCATGCTTTCATCCACATAAGAGTTACCTGAAATAACCAGGCCATCCACGGCAATTTTTTCTCCTGGCTTTACCAGCAATATATCGTCTTCCATAACCTCTTCGATGGCAACTTGCTTTTCTGCTCCACCCGGCAGGATTACTGTGACGGTCTTGGGTTGCAGCCCCATCAGCTTTTTAATGGCAGCAGAAGTATTTCCCCTGGCTTTTTCTTCCAGCATTTTACCCAGGAGAATAAATGCGATCACCACGGAGGCTGCTTCAAAATATACATGAACTTCCAGCCCTCTTTTTAACCAGAACTGCGGAAACAGCATGTTGAATACACTAAACAGGTAAGCAATGCCGGTGCTCAGCGCCACCAGTGTATCCATATTGGCAGAGCGATGTTTTGCCTGTTTCCATGCATTGATAAAAAAATCTTTACCGAACCATAACACTACCGGAGTGGCAAAAGCCCACATGATTATGTTGGCATAGGGAATGCCCGGCTGCCCTTCAGAAGAGCTCATGAAGAACATGCCGATCACAAACACCGGAATGGAAAGAATAATGGACCAGATGGTCTTTGTTTTCAAATCATTGAATTTCTCTTTGTGCAGTGCTTCCAGTGAATCCTGTTGTTTGCTTTCATCCTCAATAAGCAGATCGTATCCGATAGACTGCACTGCTTTTTGCAAAGCCTGAGGGCCGGTCATGTTAGGAAGATATTCCACGGAGAGCAGGGCATTCGCATAGTTCACCGATGCATTCACTACGCCTTCTGCTGATTTAACGATACTTTCTGCACTGACTGCACAGGATGCGCAGGTCATATTCAGAACAGGAAAAGTTCTTTTGACGGTAGTTACACCATAGCCAAGATCTTTTATTATTTTAACTGCGTCTGCCAGCACTTCATTATCATCCACCGTAATGACAGCCCTGTTGTTGTTCAGTTCCACTTTATGGCTTTCAATACCTTTCACCTGGGAGAGGCCTTTGTCCACTATCATGGCGCAATGTTCACTGTCCACATCTTCAAGAGGGAGATAGATGGTATCATTATTATTTTCTGTCATGGTCCCGGAATTTGATACCACGAAGTTCGCAATTTGTCCAACCGGGGCTGTTACGCTTTTTTAGAAATGATTTGTAAGATTTACACCTTGTCCAGTGGCTTTCTTTTCTCTTCGCCGATCTGTTTGAAATGACTGGGAGTAAGCCCGGTAACTTTTTTGAACTGGTTGCTCAGATAGGCAACGCTGGAATAATTAAGCTGATCGGCAATCTCACTTAAAGAAAGTTCATCATAGACCAGCAGTTCCTTCACTCTCTCGATTTTCTGGGCAATGAAATATTTCTCGATGGTAGTGCCTTCCACATCGGAGAACAGGTTGGAGAGATAGTTATAATCATGATGGAGTTCTTTGCTGAGTACATCAGAGAGTTTGTTTTTGGGAGCATCATTTCCTCCTCTCACATATTCAATAATGGTCTTTTTTATCTTTTCAATGATCCTGCTTTTCTTGTCGTCAATGATCTCAAAACCCAGGGAGTTCAACGATCCTTCTAATTGTTTTTTCTCTTCTGCTGTTAACTCTTTTTCCAAAATGGCTTCGCCCAGGGTTACGCTTTTTGCCTTTATTCCCAGTTTATCAAGTTCGTTCTGCACCACCATGATGCACCGGTTGCAGACCATATTTTTTATGAAGAGTTTCATTGTGTCCGTATTGTCTTACATCTTCTTCAGCACTTTCACAAAAGTATTCATATTGCGGGAAGTAAAAGAACCCCTGAATTTCTTATTCCCCAATATTTTCCCGAATTCCGAATTAAGGGTGTTCCCTTTTGAAATTCTCCAGTAAAAATTTCTGGATACGATCCTTGCTTCTTCACTTTCCGATCTTTCTGACTTTTTAAATTCATGCATCAGTGTTTTTTCAATGCCGTCTGTTCCTGCAAAGCTGTAAATATGAAATTCAGGATGAGCTTCAAATGGATTGTTGCTGACAATACTTTCGATCTCTCTTTTGTTTTTCACAAAAAGAAAAGCCTCATAACTGAAATATTCTGACATTACTTTTTTCAGGAGCTTTTTTAAAATGCTTTTTGTTTTATCTGATGAGAAAAGGATATTTCCTGAGGCTAAAAAGGCAGAAACATTTTGCATTCCGTTTTTTTCAAATAAAGAACATACATGTTCCATTTTCATTACAGTTCCGCTTATGTTTACTCCTCTCAGAAATGCACAGTAACGGATTAAAGGTTGTGTTGATTTTTTTAATGGCATGTGTGATGGATCGGCGCAGAATAAAAATTATTTTTCTTTAATGTACTTTTCATACTCGCTTATCTTCTCACTCAATCTTTTTTCGAGATATGAATTAGATCCTTTCAGGGCTTGCAGTATCTGTATGGCTTCTATCCTGTATTTTTCTTTTTTGGGCGTATCCCAGGTGTCGGGAGGTTTTTGAAGATTGGTGATACGGTCGGCAAGCTTTACCGCACCCACTTCTTTGGGTAAGATCATGATCCGGTTCAGGCTGTCTGCCATTCTTATTTGTTTGGGAAGGTCTTTATTCTTGGTCAAAGCAGAAACGCCCCGGGCTACATCAATACCAAACTCTCTTGACAGATCCGAAAAGGTAGTAGATGTATCTTCCAGCGTATCGTGAAGCAGGGCAAGAGTTATGGCAAAATCTAGTTTGAAATCCGGAAGGTTCTGATAAGCAATAAAAATTTCCATGGCCACATTACTCAGGTGCACCACATAGGGTAAATTGGAACCGGGTATCAGTTGATTATTTTCAGCATGTTTGGCTGCTGCAAATTTTATGGCCTGCTGATAGGTTGTTTGTATGCTCATTGATATATTGAAGTTATTGAATTATTATGTTTCATCCGGCCCAATACTGGTAATCCCGTCATTTCATCCGGTTGAATTTTTTTAAAATTTTAATTACTAAGTCGTGGGGCAATGCAAAAACTTTATTACCGTTAATTCCTTCCATTGTATCAGCGGCAACCATTGCGTTGATGATCGCTTCTTCCACAGCCTGCACGGTTGCTTCGAAGAGAGGGTTGATCTGGTCATTCGAAATTTGTTCCACCTTTGAATTGGCTTCCCTGCTGAATGCGTTTGGATTGGCAGTGGAAAAGGCGATAAAGATATCTCCCGAACCATTTTCTCCCCGGCCACCTGTCTTACCCACACCTATAGGAACTCTTGCTGCAATTCTTTTTAACTGGTGCGGTAACAAGGGTGCGTCCGTTGCCACAACAACAATAATGGATCCATCACCCGGACTGTAAGAAGGGGGCGCTTTGAATTCGATCTTCATTGTGTCCATTAATTCTTTCCCGACAGGCACACCTGCAATGGTCAGATTTTTCCTTGCTCCGAAATTTGATTGCACCAACACACCCAAAGTGTACGTTGAGTCTTTGATCTTTACTATTCTTGAAGAAGTTCCAGTTCCGCCCTTGAACCCGAAACAAACCATACCCGTTCCTCCGCCTACGTTTCCTTCTTTTATCGGACCGCTTTTTGCATTATCCAAAGCTTCGAAAGCATTATTCTCTTTTACATGAAAACCATAGATGTCATTCAGAATTCCATCATAGGTCTCAGCAACCACCGGATAAGTGTACCAAAAATCTTCTTTGTACCAGTTTGTTTTTACAAACCATTTCAAAACCGCATCTCTTACCACTCCCACACTGTTGGTATTGGTGATCATGATCGGTGTTTCCAGGAAACCGGATTCCGTTATCCATGTTGTGCCGGTCATTTCTCCATTGCCGTTCAAGGAATACCAGTTGGCAAAAACGGGATTATTGTTTCTGCCTCTTGGTAATATCGCGGTAACTCCAGTTCTTACCGGGCCTTTTCCCCTGATATTATTTCCTTCTCCCGAAATGATAGTGCTGTATCCGACCTCTACCCCTTTCACATCTGTAATCGCATTAAATTTTCCCGGAGCGCCTTCGAATGGAATACCGATATCTCTTGCTCTTGGTTTTTGTGCTGCGGGTTGCATGTAAACCGCCAACACCATTATAACAATTAAAAGTTTCTTCATTTAGATAGTTAAATTTTCATTAGACGAGTATTTCTTTGCCGTTGGTTTGATGAAGTCCAGTTTGTACATCAATCCTTTGCAAATGATTTCAGATTTTATGCCTTGCATTTGCTGCGGAATTAAATTGACCGGTATGGATGCTTTGGCTTCATCGGTAAATCCACCTTTCAGGAATGGATTTTTCCGGTAATTCTCTCTTACCAGTTTATCCGTTTCATCAACGATCAATAGCTTCGTTCCGGATTTTGCCACCCTGATCATTTCAAGAATCGCTTTTTGCTTATCATTAAAATAATTTATTCCTCCGCAATGAAAGACCACATCAAAATAATTATCTTCAAATGGCAGATTTTCTCCTTCGCAATGAACCAGGGTGGCATTTATTTTCCATCTTTTCAAATGTTTTTTTGCCTGCAATAGCATTTTCATGGAAATATCCACTCCGGTATAAACAGCTTTTTTATTCAAAAACCGGAAATTATCTCCGGTGCCGGTTGAGACTTCTAAAACTTTATCATTGTCGCGGATGGTCAGTTCACTTAAAAAAGGTTCTCTGAACTTTTTTTCTCCGCCAAATTTTATCCTGAAGAAAAAACGTTGTGAAAGGTTATAAGCCCAGGCTATCCTGTCGTAAATCTTTTTGTATTTGAGATTGTCACCTGTCAGTTCCTTTTCATCAATGAAGGAATAGACCCCTTTTATAAGATTATATTTTCTGTCTTTTAAAAACATAGTTTTCACAAAAAAAAAG
>WBZO01002331.1_pt1 | contig 24431 bp, 26 predicted proteins | sample 5204261 | NCBI WGS metagenome assembly WBZO01 (sample SAMN12412400, study PRJNA552823) | activated sludge metagenome | isolation source: activated sludge from anammox sidestream of wastewater treatment plant... | place: USA: North Carolina | collected 2017-09
GAAGCGGGCATGTGCCGCACCGTCGCCATCTTCCGGGCGATGAACGGATTCACCGGTGTGCGCATCGGCGGCACGGGCGTGCGCGCGGCGGCTTCGGTGGGTGGCGGCGCGCTGTTCACCCGGCTGTACGGCCAGTCGAGCGCCGCGCAGACCTTCGCCCCGTCCTTCATGCGCCACATGTACGAGTACGGCACCACCTCGGAGCAGGTAGCGCACGTCAAGGTCGCCCACTCCAAGCACGCCGCCGCCAACCCCAAGGCGCTGATGAAGACCCCCGTCACCATTGACGACGTGCTCAACTCTCGCTGGATCACCAAACCACTGCATCTGCTGGATTGCTGCCTGGAGACCGACAACGCCACGGCGATCATCGTGACCAGCATGGAGCGCGCGCGCGACCTGCGCCACACGCCGGCGCGCATCCTGGGTGTGGCCGGGCGCGTCTCCAAGCCGCGGGTCGATTACCACTGGGTGCACGGGCCGATCACGCGGGTGGCAGGCTACTACGCCAAGGACATCGTCTTCGGCATGGCCGGTATCGGCCCGGAGGAGGTCGATATCACCGGCAGCTACGACGCCTTCACCTTCACGACAATGCTGCAACTGGAGGAGTATGGCTTTTGCCCCAAGGGAGAAGGCGGCGCCTACGTCTCCAGCGGCATCATTGAGCTGGGCGGCAAGCGCCCCAACAACACCAGCGGCGGTCACCTGTGCGAGGGCTACACCCACGGCATGAGCATGGTGATCGAAAACGTCCGCCAGTTGCGCGGCCAGGCCGATGACTACTGCCCCGGCTGGGCAGAGGGCCGGCATAGCTACGACTACCGCCCCGGCGGCTGCCGCCAGGTACGCAACCCCACGATCACCATGAACCTGGGCTGGGCCAACCCCGCCACCGGCTCCGCACTGATCCTGACGAATACGTAGCGGAGCCCTCCCCCCCGTACCCTACGTCTGGGCCGGCGGCCGGACAGTGACGGTGTAGGTCACCGCGCCGCCCGGCTGGGGCAGGGCGCTGAGGAAGGCCTGCAGGCGGCGCTCGGCCTCGGTGGCGGCCTCCTCCAGGATGCCCAGGCTGACGGCCTGCTCGCGGGCGGCACGCAGCACGTCGTCGGCGGCGCGGTCGCGCAGGTCCGTCTCGCTCAGACCCAGCCGGCCGCCAGCGCGGGTGATGATTCCCTGGCTGGTGGCCATATCGAGCGAGCCGGGCTCCAGCTCGGTGCTGAGGACGCGCGGCGCGGGCAGGTGCAGGATGACGCGCGCTGCCTCACCCTCGCGCACGACCTCGATGTCCTCCGGCCGCACCCCGTCGAGGTCCACCCCCGCGGTCACGGTGGCGCGGGCGCGGACCCGCAGCTCCTGCCCCGCCAGCCAGCCGGGCAGCCCGGCGCGCACCGGCCCGGCGCGTAGCTCCTTATCCTGGTCAATGCGCGCCTGCCCGGCATAGTGATGTTTGACTGTGCCCAGCTCAAAGGCCCGTACCCGCCGCAGCAGTTCGGTCTCGTCTAGCACCGTCGTGCCGGCATCGTGGATACCTGCCTGCAACAGGTTCGCCTGCGTCCAGCGCCAGGCCGCTACGCTGCCGAGCACCAGCACAACGGCCGCCACGGCCACCGCCAGCAACGCGCGCCAAGCCCCCCGGTGCGCCGGGACTGCGGGCGGGAGCGGGATATGATCCTGCATACGAGTGATGTACCCCCTACTCATACGATAGCAGAGCAATCCCCCGTCCGGGGAAGACGCGCCGCCCCCACTCCGGCGATGGAATGGGGGCGGCTGATGCAGGCTCGCGCTCGGCGCCGGTTCTAGCTGCGGTTGCCGCGCTGGCCGTTACCGGCCGGCACGGGCTCGCCGGCGGCGGTGGCGGTGCGGCTGGCGTTACCGCTGTAGGTGGTGGCGGTGCCCGTCGCCTCGCCGGTGCGGCCGGCCATGCGGGAGACGCGCAACTCGTTGCGGATATCCTTGACCCCTGCACAGCGCTCGGCGATGTCCTCGGCCATGCGCTTTTGGCGGCGGTCCTCCACCATGCCGGTGAGGATCACCTCGCCCTGCTCGACCTTCACCTCAATCTCGCTGGCGTCAATCTCGCCGTGCTGGGTGAGCGCCTCGCAGACGTCCTCGCAGATGCGGTCATCGTTGCGGCGGTAGCCCTTGGGGCCGCGACCGCTGTGGGGGCCGGCTTCGCCTTGGGCACGGTAGCCGGCGCCCCGCTCGCCGTACCACTCTCGCTCGCTGGTGCCGCCGTCGCCGTACCAGGGACGGCCCGCCTCCTGCGGCCGGCCAGACATCCGCCCCTCACCATCGCGGTAGCCGCGGGCTTCGCGCGGCTGATAGCCGGTGGTGCGGCTGGGATGGCCCTGGTAGCGCTCGTCGCGCAGTTCCGGCGGGCTCTCCGGCATCTCCCAGCCGCGGCTGTCATCGCCGCGCCACACATCCGGCGTCTCCCACCGGCCCTCACGCGGATAGCGGTCCTGATTGGTCATTGGTCATACTCCAAGGTTGATGATCCCAGCGTCGCGCGGGGGAACGACGCCGGGATCATCCCTGCGTGGTAGGCCGCCGCGGTCTACCACCAGCGGGGGAGGGGCTACCTACCACGAACGCAGGGCGTGCGCTGGGCGCGGCTGGCAGACAGTGGGCTCATCAGCCGATCAGGCCCGCAGCGGCCACGGGGGACGGCGCCCCCGGGGATCGGCCGCACCGGCAACGGTCGTGCGGGCGGTGACGGGGACGGCTCTGGGGCGGCCGTCCCCGTCATGACCGGCCGGATAACAGGATTCTTACAACGTGTCAGGTAAATTACGCCGATGATTGGGGGTATCGTCCGGACAGATATCCCCCGGCGGCAATGGCATCCTTCCATCAACGAGCCGCGGCGCTTCCCCTCTCCTCCCCTGGTGCCGCAACGCTGGCGGCTCGCTGATTGACGGCGGACCCCCACCCCAGGGGTCCGCCGTTCCCCTTTAAGGTTGCATCCGTTACCCCTCTGGCTCCGGGCTGGCATTTCCCCACGCCCGCCGCCGGACGATTGTGGGCCTGTGCCCGACAGACGTCTGACCGGCGCTACAGGACACTGATAAACGCCAGGGAGCCGGGACCAGGCCAGCCACACCGAGCGGCCGCATACCCCGCGCCACCCCCGGACTGGAAACGGAACCGAACGATGCCGCGTCACCGTCGGGTTGTGGTGCTGGCTGTGGCGGCTGCGCTGTTCTTGGCCGCCTGTGGCGGGAGCAACGCCGCCGGACGGGCCACCACGGCGCCGGCCTCACCGGCGGCGATGGCCGCCACCGCTGGTGACCCGGTGGATATCGCCACCCTGCCCGCGCACATCGCCGCCCGATACCGCTTCATCGAGCAGCATCAGCCGCTAGCCCGGCGGATGCCGTGTTACTGCGGCTGTGGCAGCCTTGGGCACCGTGACCTGGCCGATTGCTTCATCGGCCGGCAGGGCGGCTACGAGGGCCACGCGGTGGATTGCGGTGTCTGCATCGCCCAGGCCCAGGATGTAGAAACCATGCTGGCGCAGGGCATGACCGCCCGCGCCATCCGCGAACGCATTGACACGGTGTACGCCCCCATGGGGCCGGGCACCAATACGCCGAAACCGTAACCGTACGTGAGGATACGCCATGAAACCAACGTGCATCCTGCCCGTGCTGGCCGCCGTGATGCTGCTGGCCGCGTGCGGCGGGGGCAAGGAGGCGGCCACGAGCGCTACCCAGCCCGCGACGGCGGCGCGCGCGCAGGCCACCACGGCGGTTGCCGCCGGGCCGGTGGAAGCGGCCGGGGTGCGGGTGGCTGCGCCGTCCGTGGACCTGGGCCGGGTGCCGCTCAACACGCCGGTTCCGCACGCCTGGGTGCTGAACAACGCCAGCGCCGAGCCGGTGGCGCTCGGACAGCCGCGGGTCCAGACCCTGGAGGGCTGCTGACCGCCGTTGCCGGTCGTGGGTACCACGACCATGCAGCCCGGGGCGGAGACGACGGTGAGCGTGACGATGAGCATGAGCAAGGGCATGGATGGCCCGCACCTGTTCCGGGTGACGGTGCCGGTGCTGAGTCAGAGCGGCGTGCGGGGCGAGCTGGTGCTGCACGTGCGGGCGAACTTTCAGTAGGAGCGCAGCGGGCGTTGTGACCGCCGGCGGAATCATGCCACGATGGGAAACCAACCGTCGCATCGCGGCAAGAAGCCGCAACGAAGGCAGCCATGAACACGCACACGCTTGAACGGGAACTGCTCCGCCGCAGCCGCCAGGTGGCGGCCCTCTCGCAGCTTGCCCAGGAGCTCGCCGGCTCGCTGGATACCGACCGGGTGGCGGGCTCCGGGCTCACCCACGCCCTGGCCGTCGCCGAGATGGACGCCGGTGAGGTGCTGCTGTGGGACGACGATAAGCACGCGCTGGTGCACTGCCTCCACGCCGGCGCTTCCTCGGAGGCATTCGCCGAGCAACAGGTGTTCGCTCCCGGCGATGGTGTCCCCGGCATGGTGCTGCGTACCGGCGGCGTGCTGGTGCTGGATGCCGTGGCCGCGCCGGAGCGGGTGCGCCGCCCCGGGCTGACCGCCGCCGGCTTCCGCACGCTGATCAGCCTGCCACTGCGAACCGAGGTGCGCACCATCGGCGTGATGAACCTCGCCGCCTTCGAGCCGCGCGCGGCCGACCTGGAGCTGGAGGAACTGCTGCTCGGGCTGGGCGGCCAGGTGGGCACGGCGCTGGACCGCGCCCAAACCTACGAGCGCGAGCGCAGGCTGCGCCGGCGGCTGGAGGCGCTCAACCAGGCGACACTGGCCATCGCCGGTGAACTGTCGCTGGCGACGCTGCTGCAGCGCATCTGCGATATCGCCCGGGAGCTGACCGGGGCGCGCTACGCTGCCCTGGGCGTGGCCGACCTGCGCCAGCGCCTGACCGAGTTCTTCACCTCCGGCATCTCCCAGGAGCAGCGTCAGAGCCTCGACCATCTACCGGAGGGGCACGGGCTGTTAGGGCTGATCCTGCGCGGCGATGCCCCCGTGCGCGTGCCCAGCATCGCCCAGCACAGCATGTCGTACGGCTTCCCGCCCGGCCATCCGCCGATGAAGAGCTTTCTCGGTGTGCCGATTGTGCTGCGGGGCCGCAATCTCGGCAACCTGTACCTGACGGACAAGGAGGGCGACACCGCCTTTACCGGTGATGACGAGCAGGTGCTGATGCAACTGGCCGCCCACGCCGCCATCGCCATCGAAAACGCGCGGTTGTACGGCCGCACCTCAGAATCGCTGGAGCGGCGGGTCGCGGAGCTGCACGAGGCCAACGCCCAGCTGGCGTACCTGTCGTCGCTGGCGATCAGCGCGCAGGAGGAAGAGCGGCGGCGGCTGGCGCGCGAACTCCACGACGACACGGCGCAGGAGCTCGCCTCGCTGTTGGTGCGGCTGCGCGTGCTGGAGCGCACCACCGACCCGCACGAGCTGCGCGCCCGCCTGCACGAGTTCCGCGAGCTGATCGCCCGCGCACTGGACGGCGTCCGCCGGATGGCGATGGATCTGCGGCCCAGCGCGCTCGACGACCTGGGGCTGGTGCCCGCGCTGGAGGCGCACGCCCGCGCCATGACCGACCGCTGGGGCGTGCGCGTGCGCCTGTCCGCCACCGGCATCGAGACCCGCCTGCCGGCCGATGTCGAGCTGGTCACGTACCGCATCGTCCAAGAGGCGCTCTCCAACATCTTCAAGCATGCCCAGGCCACGGAAGTCAGCGTGGCGCTGGCGGCCGGCGCCGGCGAGCTGCACGTCCAGGTGCGGGACAACGGCCACGGATTCGATGTCGAACAGACGCTGGCCTCGCGTGAGCGGGGGCTCGGGCTGTTTGGTATGCAGGAACGCGCCTCGCTGGTCGGCGGGCGCGTGGATGTCACCTCCACACCCGGCAGCGGGACAGAGGTGCATGCGACGATCCCGATTCGCGGAGCACGGAACGGAGGGTCACGGGAGGCAGGGCGCCGAGGATAGCGGACCGGGATTGCCCCCGTGCCCCACCTGCCGCCCGCCGCCCCTGCTGCCCGGTTGCTGGAGGCCAACAATGAAGCGGATTTCGATTTTACTGGCGGATGACCATGCGGTGCTGCGCGCCGGATTGCGGGCGCTGCTCGCCGCCGAGCATGACCTCGAAGTGGTGGGGGAGGCTGCCAACGGCCGCGAGGCGGTCGAGCTGGCGCTCCAGCTGCGGCCGGATGTGGTGGTGATGGACCTGGCCATGCCGGAGATGTCCGGGTTGGAGGCCACCCGCCGCATCACCGCCGAACTACCGAACACCCGTGTCCTGGCGCTGACCATGCACGCCGAGGAGCAGTATCTGCTGGAGCTGCTGCAGGCGGGCGGCTCCGGCTACGTGCTTAAGCGCTCCGCCGATACCGAGCTGATGGAGGCGATCCGCGCCGTCAGCCGCGGTGAGGCGTTCTTGTATCCCGGCGCCGTTAAGATGTTGCTGTCTGAGTACAGCCGCGACGGCGCCGGCGGTACCCGCCGCCACACCCGCCACGAGCTGAGCGAGCGCGAGGAAGAGGTGCTCAAGCTCACCGCCGAGGGCTACAGCAACCACGAAATCGCCGACCGGCTGGCCATCAGCCCCAAGACCGTGGACACCTACCGCCAGCGCATCATGGAGAAGCTCGATCTCCATCACCGCGCCGAGCTGGTGCATTACGCCCTGGATCGCGGCCTGCTGCGCGCAGGGGTGTGACCCGCGCGGGGGCCGGCGGGTGAGGGGGAAGCCTGTCCCCATGCCGCCCGCCCCGCTTGTCCATGTGTCATCCGGGCGAGGATGCGGCGGTGCGCCGGCGGCTGCCCGGGAGGCGGGCGGCCGCCAGGCGGCGCAGCAGGCGCGGGGGCGGCCCGCCCATCGCCAGCAGCCGCAGCGCCGCCCGCGGGTCGCGCCCGCGCACCGCCTGCCGCAGCAGGCCAGCGGCGATGGCGTCGATCTCCGTCTCGGCGAAGTCCTGGTAGAACGGCATTGGGCAGCGATCGCAGATCGTCTCGCCCGCGCGCAGGGCGTTCGAGGCGGGGACGCCCATCGCCTGGATTGTCTCCTCCACCAGCGGCAACGGCGCCGGACGGGCGGGGGCATCCGGCCGGAACTGGCGGCGGGCGTGCCGGAAGGTGCTGCTGTTCCAGGCGGCCAGAAATCCTTGCTCCGGCTGGTAGGTTGCGAAGTCATCGCGCTGCGCCGCCGTCCCGCAGCAGGGCGAGACCGTGCCGGAGGGGTTGAGCACCGCCACGCCGTACAGCCAGGAGCACGGAGCGGTGCGCCGCCGGCTCGCGCGCATCTGCTGCTGCACCGGATTGTCTGGGTGGTAGATGTTGTATTGGGCGCGCGAGGCAGCGGCGAACCCCTCGTCGTGCGGCGGCTCCGGCATCTGCGCGCCGGTGATCACGTAGCTGTCCGCTCCCCAATCACGGTACAGCCGCGGCACCTGCTCGATCTCGTGTTCGTTGTGCGCGAACACCAGGAACTGCCACTCGATGTGCGGGGTCGCCAGCCCCAACCGCTGCTTGGTTTCGGCGATGCGGCGCAGGTTGGCGCGCACCAGATCAAAGCTCCCCGCCCGCCGGTAGCGCGCGTACGTCTGCTCGCTCGTGCCGTCCAGGGGGACGACGAGATGGTCCAGCCCGCTGCGGACGATGCGTTCGATGTAGGCGTCGCTCAGCGGCAGGCTGAGATTGGAGCTGAGCCGGACGCTGATGCCCCGGGCTGTGGCGCCCGCGATCATCTCTGGCGTCTGCTTGTGCAAGAACGGCTCACCCCAGTTGTACAGGTACAGCTTGAAGACGTAATCGCCCAGCTCGTCAAGGGCGCGGTCGAAGCGCTGCGGGTCAATCGCATCGCGCGGGCGCAGATCGAGGCGCAGGCCGGTGGGGCAGGCCGGGCAGCGCAGATTACAGAAGCTGGTAGGCTCGATGTAGGCGATGATCGGCCGGTGCCGCAGGCGCACCCGCCCGGCGCGCATCGCCAGCCGCATCTGCAGAATGTTCGTGTACGCCCGTAGTGGCTTCACCGCGTGCCCCCCGACCTCCTCTCCCCCTGGCGAGCGAAGGGGAGTGCTGTATCCGGTTCCCTCGCCGCCGCTCCCCTAGCGATGCGGCGCCGGCTGGTCATACCGCAACGAGCGCGGGCCGGTGCGGCCACGCAGGCCGTCGGCCACGCCCAGGAGCACCGCCTGCCCGCGTGCCCACCGGCCCCGCAGCAGCGCCCGGGTAGCGGTGCTCAACACCCAGCCGGCAAACCGCGGCTCTCGCAAGAACGTCTCCCCCGGCCGGTCGCGCCAGTGCTTGCGTCGTAGCAGCTGGTGATTGCGGGTGGAGTAATACAGCGCCTGCGGGCTCTGGGGAGCGAGCGAGCTGCCGATCCGGTGCCAGATGCGCGATTGGCAAACCAGGGCAATACGCCAGCCCGCCGCCCGCGCCCGCAGGCACAGGTCAATCTCCTCGAAGTAATGAAAGAACCGCTCGTCTATCAGGCCGATCTGCCGCAGCATCGGCGTGCTCAGCAGCATGGTGGACTTGATGTAATCCACCGCATGGGCGGCGTGCGGGCCACCGTCGCACAGGAAGGGGACTTCCTCGCGCCCGCGCAGCGCTCCGGCGGTGGGATACGGCCGGCTGTCCTGCCAGGGCTGGGCAGAGGTGACGGTGAGCGAGCCGGTCATGCCGATACCCGGGTCCGCGCGGGCCACGGCCACCACCTCGGCCAGCGCCGCGGGCGTCACCTCGGTGTCGTTGTTCAGCACCCATACGTAGTCCGCGCCCGCGGCCAGCGCGTGGCGGATGCCGGCGTTGTTGCCGCCGGCAAAGCCAAGGTTGCGCGGGGTCTCGATCAGGTGCGTCGCCGGCCGCGCCCGGCGGATAGCCGCCGCCGAGCCATCGCCCGAGGCGTTGTCCACCACCGTGATGCGCGCCGCTGGGTAGGTGAGCCGGTCCAGCGATGCCAGGCAGCGGATCGTATCGGCGGCACGCTGCCAGTTCAGCACGATGATATGCACGTTCGGTTCGGCCAACGAGACAGGCACAAGCATCGCTCGCCTGGAGGCTGAGCGCGGGGCAGGCGGTACCGCGCGTACGGGTCATGTGCATCGTAGCGGCCCGGCGGTGTGCGCGCCATCACGACCCGGCCACAGGGCGGTAGGATAGAGCAGAACGCGGCGCGCCTGGCGCCGGGCAGAGGAGCGCGCATGTCCGTTGTGGAGCAGATGTTTACGGCGCTGGCCGGGGCGCCGGCGCAGGTGCTGCCCTCACGCTTTTGGGAGCACTACAACCGCCTCAACTTGGCACAACTGGAGACGGGCGGCTACGACAACTTCAAGCGCACGATCGTGCATAACTACTTCACCTCGGTGCCCAACCGCCGCGGTGACTATCAGCTGCGCTACCTCCACCGCCATCTGCCGCCCCACGTCATCGCCCAGAGCCTGGCGCGCACGGCGCTCACCCAGCGGCACACCAACCTCTCCTGGAAGCAGTCACGCACCTTCACCTACCTGACCTACCTGGTGTGGGAGTTCGCCCAGCGTGCCGACCAGACAGGGATGCTGGCGCAGCTGGAAGAGCCGGAGGAGGGCAACCCGCCACGCATCTACCGGGCAGGGCGGCGCATCTCCCAGGATGTCGCCAACGCCACGCTGGAATGGAACGGGATGCGGGATGGCGGCGTCCGGCCGGAGGCGTTGCGCACGGTGATGGAGCTGGGCGCGGGCTACGGCCGCACCGCCTGGCTGCTGCTCCAGGCTATGCCCGGCGTGCGCTATATCATTGTCGATATCCCGCCGGCGCTGTATCTGGCCCAGCGCTATCTGTCCGGCCGGTTCCGTGACCGCCGCATCTTCACCTTCCGGCCGTTTACCACCTATGACGAGGTGCGGGACGAGCTGGAGCGGGCGGAGATCGCCTTTTTGCTACCGCACCAGATGGCGCTGCTGCCGGACAAGAGCGCGCAACTGTTCGTCAATATCTCCTCGCTGCACGAGATGCGCCCGGAGCAGATCGCCTATTACCTGGGCGAGATTGACCGGCTGACCGACGGCCACTTCTACATGAAACAGTGGAAGGTCTCTCGCAACGATCACGACGGTGTCGTCATCCGCCACACCGATTACCCCATCCCGCCCCACTGGCAGCGCCGGTACATCCGCACTTGCCGCATCCACACCCCCTTCTTCGAGGCGGTGTGGGCGACGCGCATGCCCCGGGGGTAGGCGTCTTGCGCGGAGCAGGCGGGCAACGGCGGCGCCGCCCCCATGCGCTATGCTCGTGACGGCTGGGGAGGAGGCTCCCCGCTCGCTACGCGCACGCCCCCCAGCTTGGGGGGTTCAGCCGGGGGGCGGCATCTCCCTGGTAATCCCACCGAGCGGGGGTCCGGCTCCCTACTACGCAAGAACATGAACATTCTCACCATCGCCACCAAGGATCTGTTCGGGGCGCGGTTCAACGGGTTCGCGCTGACGGCGGCGTTGCGGGCGCGCGGGCACCGGGCGCAGATGGCCGTGTGGAACAAGGAATCGGCCGAGCCGTGGGTGCTGGACCTGCGCCGGGGCGGGCGGCGGCTGGCGCAGGCGGCCTGGACGCGCGGCAGCCGCGCCACCGGGATGCAGGGGCTGGTCTCACCGCTGGCGCTGAGCCTGCCACGGCTGGCCGCCTTCCGCGCCGCCGATGTCGTGCATGTGCACCTGGTGGAGGAGGACTGGCTCGGGGAACTGACGCTGCCTGGGCTGGCGCGGCGCAAGCCGCTGGTGTGGACGGTGCACAGCGCCCTCGCGGCCACCGGCGGCTGCTATCACCCATTCGCCTGTGAGCGGTGGCGCAGCGGCTGCCGTGGCCTCTGCCCCCAGCCGCGCGGCGGCTCGCCTCTGGCCCGCGTGAGCCCGGCGCTGCATTGGCAGGTCAAGCGCCGCGCCTATCGTGACGCGCCCATCACGCTGGTGGCTGGCTCGCGCTGGGTGGGGGAGCGGCTGGCGCAAAGCCCGCTGACGGCAGCGCTGCCGCGGCGGCTGATCCCCTACGGACTGGATCTCGGCGCGTTCCGCCCATCGCTGCCGGACGAGCGGGCCGCCACCCGTGCCGCGCTGGGCATCCCGGCGGATGCGGCGGTGGTGGCCTTCCGCGGCGGGCGGCTGGCCGAGGACCGCTATAAGGGGATGCGCTGGCTGCGTGCCGCGCTGGAGCGGATGGCGCCGGCCGCGCCGGTGCACGCGCTCGTCATCCAGGAGGCGGCGGACTTCGTGGACCTGCCGCCGCCGTGGGTGGTGCACCCGCTGGGCTGGGTGGGCGATGAGCGGCGGCTGTCCGGCCTGCTGGGCGCGGCTGACCTGTTCCTGATGCCGTCGCTGGCGGAATCGTTTGGCATGATGGCGGCGGAGGCGATGGCCAGCGGCACCCCCGCCGTGGTGGGTGAGGGGACGGCGCTGGTGGACGTGGTGCAGCCGCCGCGCGGCGGCGTCGCCGTCCCCTCCGGCGATGTCCCGGCACTGGCCGCCACCATCGCCGCCCTGCTGGCCGATCCCCCCCACCGGCAGGCCATGGCCGCCGCCGCCCGCCGCATCGCTGAGGCCGCGTTTGACTTCGACCGCTACGTCACGCAGCATCTGGAGCTGTACGAGGAATTGAGCGGTCAGGGGTAGGTAGCCGGAGTACGGGGGCCAGGGGGCGAGGGGAAGAGGTGTGCTTGTGGCTGCCATCCAAGTAGGGCTGACGTACTCCGCCGAGCATCTGGACGCGCTGCCGTGGGTGGAGGATCTAGGGTACGACTCGGTGTGGTGCAGCGAGCACCTGCTGTTCTACGGGCCGACCTCCGATGCGACGGTGACGCTGGGGGCGTTTGCCGCCAAGACGGTGCGGGTGCAGATCGGCACGGCGATCACGCTGCTGCCACTGCGCCCGCCGGCGATCACCGCCAAGGCCATCGCCACCGCCGATGTCATCTCCGGCGGGCGGGTGTTGCTGGGCGTGGGGGTGGGCGGCGAGTTCCCCAAGGAGTTCGAGGTAGCGGGCGTGCCTGTGCGGGAGCGCGGCGCCCGCACCGACGACGCCATCCGCGTGCTCAAGCAGCTGTGGCAGGAGGACAACGTCTCCCATCACAGCCGCTTCACCAACTTTGACGGCGCGACGATGCTGCCCAAGCCACCATCTCCCGGCGGCCCGCCGATCATCATTGCCGGCCGCTCCGAAGCAGCCATGCGCCGGGCGGCGCGGCTGGGCGATGGCTACATGCCCTATCTGTTCACGCCCGAGCGCTACGCCCAGGCCAAGGCGCAGATTGAGGCGCAGGCCGCCGCCGCCGGTCGTGATCTGTCCGGCTTTCACTGGACGTTGTACCAGTTCACTAGCGTCGGGCCGGAGCCGGAGGAGGCGCTGCAACGCGCCGTCGCCCGGCTCAGCCGCCAGTACAACCAGGACTTCTCCCAGCTCGCCGGCCGCTACGCCGCCACCGGCACGCCGGAGCAGGTGGCGGCCCGGCTACGCGCCTTCGCCGGCGCCGGCGTCCGGCACTTCATCCTCATCCCCATCACCCCGGCGGGCGCCTTCCTGGAGCATGTGGACCTGTACGCCCGCGAGCTGCTGCCGGCGCTGCGGAACGGCTGACCACCGTCACAGGTCCGCCGCCAGGAACCGTGCCCATAGCTCCCCCGCCAGCGCGTCCGGATCGGGCACGGGGCCATAGCGCGACCAGTAGTGGCAGACGTTGCCGAGATCGCGCCGCAGCAGGTCATAGGCGTTACTGTTGCGGGTGGCCTGCACCGCCTGGGGGAAGTCGATCACCACCAGCCGGCCATCGTGGTACAGGATGTTGAAGGGCGATAGGTCGGCGTGGATCACGTCGTGCGCCAGCAACAGTTCAATCGTGGCGAGGATGGCATCGAGCAGTGGCGTCACCTCTTGCGGGGCGAGCCGCACCCGGCGCAAGAGCGGGGCGGGGGTGGGGCCATCACCCACCAGCTCCATCAGGATCGTGTCGCCCTCGTGGGTGACGGGGCGGGGGACAGCGGCGCCGGCGGCGTGCAGGCGGCTCATCGTCTGCCACTCGTGCCACACCCACGAGCCGAACTGGGCGGCGCGCCCGGCGCGGGACTTCTGAGCGAAGGCGCGGGCGAGCCGCTTATCCAGCTCGAAGCGGTGTTCCTGATAGACGGCGTCGTTTTTGAAGCCGCGCCGCTCGATGGGACGGTAGACCTTGGCGGCGTAGTACTCGGCGCCGGTGTGCGGGTGGGCGCGGCAGCAGTAGACGGTGGCCTCCTTACCGCTCTTGATCGGGTGCAGCACCTCCGTGATCAACTGCTCATCAACAAATCGCGCCAGGGAAGGGGAGAGCATATCGAGGTCGAGCATGTGCCCCCTGCCGCCCCGCGGGCGGCGTGCTGCTCCGCGGCCATCCTGCCCGGCGGGCAGCCACGAAGGGCGATGCGCCCCGCGGCCGTACTCCGGGCAGAGATCACAAAGGCCGCGGGCGCTTGCACCAGCACCCGCGGCCACGGATGGCAACATCAGCAGGGAAGGGGCCTGCGCCCTCTGTCCGCGCCTACCAGGAACCTCCGCACCCACCGGTGGTGAAGCCACAAACCGTGTCTGCCATGGCCGCACCTCCTGCCAAAGTTGACTCGAGCGTAGACGGGACGGGTGAGCGCGTCAAGGGGCCCCGCTGCCTACCGCCCGACCGGCGTGTCCTTGTTGTTGCCCCATTCCTGCCAGGAGCCGTCGTAGACCTTGGCGCCGCCGTAGCCCATGAGCTGGAGCGTAAACAGCGAGTGGGCGGCGCGAACGCCGGTCTGGCAGTAGGTGATCACCTCGCTGCCGGGCTTGATGCCGGCGCCCTCGAACTGCTTGCGCAGCTCGGCCGCCGTTTTCCACACTTTCGGCTCGGTCTCGGTCATCGAGCGGGTCCAGTCGAGGTTGACGGCGTTGGGCACGTGACCGCCCTTGGCGGCGCGCACATCGGCGCCGGAATACTCGGCGGGAGAGCGCACATCCAGTACCACCGTGTTGGAGCCGGCGGCGCTGCCCTTTTCCTTGACGTAGTCCAGCGCGCAGATCACCTGGTCGTTGATCTTGGGAGTGAAGGTCGCCTTGTCGATCTTGGCCGGCTCTTTCGAGGTGGCCCGGCCGTCCTTCTCCCACTTCTGCCAGCCGCCGTTGATCACCGAGGCATTGCTGTGGCCGTAGTACCACAGCACCCACCAGAAGCGGGTAGCGGACAGCCCTGCCTGGTCGTCGTACGCGATGACGTGCTTGGCGCCGTCAATGCCGATATCCCCGGCCAGTTGGGAGAACAGCTTCTCGCGGATGACATACAGCTTCTCGTCTGGGTCCTTGAGCTTGGCGCTGTCGTACCAGACGGCGCCGGGGATGTGGCCGGCGTCGTAGGACTCCTTCTTGCGCAAGTCCACGATCACCGTCTTGGCGTCGGTCAGCTTCGCGACGACGGCCTCGGTGTCGAGCAGCAGCTCGGGCTTGGCGTAGCCGGTGGGGGCGGTGGTCGCGGCAGCGGCCGGGGCGCCGGCGCTGGTGGCGGGCGCCGCGCCGGAGACGGCGGCCGGAGCGCTGCTGCCGCTGTCTTTGGCCGTATCACCGGCGCCGCAGGCGGCGACGAATGCCAGACCCGCGGCAGAGCCCATCAGCGAGAGGAAGGAACGTCGGGAGCGCATCGGTGTACCTCGGTGTTACTCGCCGGCGAGCGCGGCGGCGCGCTCAGCGATCGCGGAGAGGGCGCGGCGGGTGTCGATCGGCGCAGCCGCTTTCTGCAGCAGGATGCGCCACTCGCCCGGCCCGGTGACGGTGATGTCGGAGATGAAGCCCAGGCGCGCCCCCTCCCACGGTACGGTGGACAGCGCCGGGGCGTGGTCGGTGAGCAGGATCAGCTCCTCGCCCGCCTTCAGCTTGGGCAGCCATTCCTTGGTCTTCATCGCCGGGTAGGGACACATCTCGCCCCGGACATCCAGCTCCATGTCACGCTCCTTGCTTACGGCAGCCGCCGCACGATCTTGACGCCGATAAACGCGCCGCCGAACAGGGCCAGGCCGAACAGCCAGCCGCTGAGCGCCAGCGAGGGGATGGAGGAGAAGAAGGCGCCGACGGTGCAGCCCACGGCCAGCACGGAGGCGTAGCCCATCAGCAACCCACCAGCCACCACCTGCGGGTAGCGGCTCCACTGACGCGACCAGCGCAGCCGGAACTCGCCGGACAGCACCGAGGCGAGGAAGGCGCCGATCACCAGACCGGTCATGGTGGAGGTGCGGATGGTGAGCCAGGTAGCGCCGTTGCCGGGGGTGCAGCCGGCCAGTAGGTCGGCGCCTTTGAGCGGCAGCGCGCCCAACCCGGCCAGCCCGGCCAGCTTGTCGCCCCACAGTCCCAGGCCGCCGGTGACACCCAGCGGCGCTTGCAGGCCATAGGCGAAGGTGCCGAGAATCGCCAGCGCCACCGCGCCGGTGAGATAGCTCCAGCCACGGCCGGTAAAGACGCGCTGCCAGCCGTGCTTGAGGTAGTCACCCAGGCTGAGCGCGGGCGCGGGCCGCTTCGCCGCGGGCTCGGGCATCCGCGGTGAGCGCATCTCCCACCACAGGATGGCGGCATACAGCACCCCCAGCAGCGCCAGCACCAGCAGGATGGCCGGGCCCATGCCGATCTCGGCGGGCAGCCAGGTGGGGGTGCGCTTGCTGATGTCGTTGTCGTACCACCAGGTCCAGGTCTTGGCGCCGGCCCACAGCCCAACGAGCACACCGGCCATCGCCGCCCAGGAGTTGAGGTAGCCCTCGCCCATCCGCCACAGCGTGCCGGAGACGCAGCCCCCGGCCAGCACCATACCCACGCCGAAGATCAGCCCGCCCGCCAGCGTCGCCAGCCCGGCCGTCTGAATGTGTGCCCCCGGCGGCAACTGGCCGAAGGAGGGATCGGGCACGAACCGCGCCATCAGCAGCGCGAAGCCAAGCGTCGCCACCGCCATCCCGGCCAAGATAGCGCGCAGGATGCGGCCATCGCCGCTCATGATCAGATCGCGGAAGCCGCCAGCAAAGCACAACCGGCTGCGCTGCAAAATCAGGCCAAAGCCAACGCCGATGAACCAGTAAGCGCCGAGATTGAACCCTCGCCGGGTGAGCAGCACGCCGATCACGGCGATCACCGCCACCGTCGCCAGGGCGGTGACGGGAACAGAGCGAACAGCGGCCGGCCGGACAGAGGCGGCACGGGCGGTCATACAACAGTGCCTCGCGCGGAGTATTGTAGACCAACATTATCGACTATCCAGCCAGCGCGCAAGGCTCCTTGTGAAGGGAAGCACACGGAGCACCGAGCCGGACCCGGCTGCTCGGGGGCTGCTGAGGGAGGGGCGGACGGCGGCTCCCCTCGCACAGGCATACGCGCGCAAGCACCCTTTCGTTACCCCCGCACAGGCGTACGCGAGCAACGCCCTCTCGTTAAACCCCCCTAGCAGGGGGGTCGCGAGCGCAGCGAGCGGGGGGGGTCCTCGCCCCTCCCGAGCACGCCGAACACCCCAACCTGAGCCCGGGGACTGGCAGCGAGCGGGTGGCGCGGGCAGCACCCGGCCGTTGTGCGGGAGCGGGCAACAAGCGAGCTGTTCAGAGGAACAGCAGCGCCGGTGCTCAGGCCATTCCCTGTTCCGCCGCGTATGGCAGCCAGGCGGAGAGCGCGGGTCCGGGGCGGTCCAGGCGGGTGCCCAGGCCGCGAAGCAGGCCGAGCACGCGCATCACCAGCAGCGCCGGCGGCTCCACGCCCTCAATGTTGAATCCGCGCAGCATCTGTGCCAGCCGCACATTGGCGCGCTCGATATCGGCGTCGGCGCCGCCGCCGGTGGGGTCGCTCTCCATCAGCCGCCCGGCCAGGCCCATATAGGCCAGCGGCCCCTGCCCGCGGGCGTGGTAACCCAGCTGCTCGAAGGCGCCGGCCATCGCCATCGGGTCGCGGGTGGCAGCGGCGCGGCACAACGCGGCTACCCCTTCGCGCCCGGTAGAGGACAGCCGCGCCGTGAGGCCAAAGTCCAAGATCGCGAGCCGGCCATCCGCCAGTACCAGGATGTTGCCGGGGTGGGGGTCGCCGTGGAAGTGGCCAAGGCGTAGCACCTGCTCGCCCCACACATCGATAACGCGCTCGGCCAGGGCACGGGTGTCGTGGCCCGCCGCCCGCAGCGCTGCCGTCTCCGAAATCTTGATGCCGTCGATATACTCCGTCACCAGCACGCGGCGGGAGGTCAGCTCCCAAACGATGGCAGGCGTGCACATGTCACCACGATGTGCCAGCGCCGCGCCGATCGCCTCCGCGCTGCGCGCCTCGTTGATGAAATCCAGCTCCTGCGGCACCAGCGCGCCGACGGCATCGGCGATGGGGGCGAGGTCAATCGAGGATTCCAGCCGGTGCACCAGCCGCAGGACGGTGCGCAGATTGGCCAGGTCTAGCCGCACCAGCGCGCCGATATCGGGATACTGCACCTTCACCGCCACGCGGCGGCCGTCGCGCAGCTCGGCGCGATGCACCTGCGCCAGCGATGCGGCGGCCACCGGCGCCCGCTCGAACCGGCGGAACACGCGCTCCGGCTCGTCGCCCAGTTCCTCGCGCAGCACCCGGCGCATGGCGCGGTAGGGCTGGGGCGGCACGCGGTCATGCAGGGTGGAGAGGGCGGCGATGTAGGCCTCGGGCAGCAGGTCGGCGCGGGCGCCGAGAAACTGCGCCGCCTTGATGAACAGCCCGCGCAACCGCCGGGCGGTGATGGTGATATCCATCGCGGCACGGGCGTGGGTGCGCTCCCACTCGGCCTCGTGCCGCTCTGCCGGCAGACCGGCGATGCGTCGCTGGGTGCGCTTGTAGCCGGCGTAGGTGCGGATCGCCACCCGGCCGACGGCAGCGGTGCGGCGGGCGCGCTGAACGGCAATCCTGGGCGGCGGCGGGCGCATCGTCGTTCTCCCCCTCCGCTCCAGCATGACCGCGGGCAGCGCCAGGGGGAAGGGTGCGGTGGGAGCGCTCTCCCGCGGTGAGGGCCAGCCTGCCGCGATTCCCTATTGCATCGGGCCCGCACATCGCTTAGGATTGACTAAGTGGACAGAGGTGGCGAAGCGATGAGTGCATTCCAACCGGCACCATTTCAGATCGTTGATCAGCCAGAGCAGCTGCGGGCGTTTACAGACCCGCTGCGCTCGCGGCTGTTGTGGCGGCTGTGCGAGGAAGAGGCCACCAACCAGCAGCTGGCGGAGGCGCTGGGGGAGCCGCAGGCCAAGGTGCTGCACCACGTCCGCACCCTGCTCGATATGGGCCTCATCCGGCTGGTGGACACGCGCATCAAGGGCGGCAATGTCGAGAAGTACTACCGGGCGGTGGCGCGCATGTTTGGCTTGCGTTCACCGGGGGAGCAACTGCCCGCCATCGCCGCCGCCGAGATTGAGGCACTGCGCGAGGAGGTGCGCGCCAGCGCGCTGCTGTTCCCCGATCAGCAGCTGCTGTGGGAGGGCCGCCATACCCGGCTCTCCCCGGAGCGCGCCCAAGAGTTCTACCGCCGGCTGGTCGATCTGGTGGGCGAGTACTGGGGCGGCCCGCACATCCCCACCCACCAGGACCCAGACGCCCCCACCCTCGCCTTTTTCGCCGTGATGTACCGCGAGCCGTCGCCGCCGGCGCCGGACCCGCCCGCCTGAGAGAGGCCGTAGCATGATCGCGCTCTCCGTAACCGCCCCCACAACGCGGCGGCGGCTGCCGCTGCTCGCCCTGTTTGCCGCCAACACCGTCTCGCTGACGGGCAATGCGCTGATGTTCGTCTCCGTGCCGTGGTTCGTGCTGGCCACCACTGGCAGCGCCGCGCGCATGGGCCTCGCCTCCTTCTGCGCCGCGCTGCCCGCGGTGATCGCCGCCTTCTTCGGCGGCGCGCTGGTGGACAGGCTGGGCTACCGGCGGATGAGCGTCGCCGGCGATCTGGCCAGCTGCCTGGCGGTGGCGGCTATTCCGTTGCTGTCGTTTACCGTGGGGCTCGCGTTCTGGCAGTTGCTGGTGCTGGTGTTTGTGGCGGCGCTGTGTGACGCGCCGGGTATCACCGCCCGGCGAGCGCTGGTGCCTGACCTGGCGCGGGCAGCCGGGATGCCGCTGGAGCGGGCGGGCGCCATCACCCAGGGGGTACGGCGGGCGGCGGTGCTGGCCGGGGCGCCGCTGGCGGGACTGCTGATCACCACCACCGGCGCGGAGACTGTGCTCCTGATTGATGCCGCCACCTTCGCCGTCTCGGCGGCGCTGGTGGCCGCCGCCGTGCCCGCCACACCCGCCGCGGAGCCGGACGGCACGCCCTACCTCACCCGGGTAATGGATGGGCTGCGCTTCATCCGCCGCTCACCGTTGCTGCTGACGCTGGTGGTGGCGGTATCGTTCACCAACTTCCTGGATGCGCACTTCATGATAGCGCTGCCCGTGTACGCGCGGGAGACGTACGGATCGGCCACGGCCCTGGGGCTGCTGCTGGCGGCCAACGGCGGTGGCGCGCTGGCGGGGGCGGTGGTGGTGGGGATGCTGGGCGCACGGTTACCGCGGCGGCCGGCGTTTGTCGGCGGGTTTATCGTCGCCGGGCTGCCCATCTGGCTGCTGCTGATCACGCCGGCGCTGCCGCTGGCCATAGCCTCCCGCGTGGCCGGAGGGGTGGCGGCCGCGCCGCTGGATCCGGTGCTGGACACGGTGTTCGGCGAGCGGGTGCCGGATGGTCTGCGTGGCCGCGTGTTCGGCGCTATCAGCGGTATCGCCATGGTCACCATGCCGCTCGGCGTGCTCTCCGGCGGCCTGCTGGTAGAGGTGATCGGCGTCCTGCCCCTGATCGCCCTGGTGGCGGCGCTGTTCCTGGCCGCCACGCTGGCCATGGTCTGGCTACCACGGCTACGGGAGATGGGCTAAGGCTTCCCAGCCGTGCGGGCATCCGGCATCCTGTGCCATATGGTGAGGTATCATCCGCGCCCGCCCCGGCAGTCGCTCCCCGGTTGGGTCGTGGTGATGGCGCTGCTGTTCTTCTTTCCGCTGGGCATCGTGCTGATGTGGGTCTCCACCTCCTGGCCGGCCACGGTCAAGCGCGCCGTTACCGGGGCGATTGTCTACCCGTTCGGGCTGTATGTGCTGTGGCGGCACACGCGCCTGCCCCGCGTCGCCAAGTTGGGCGCCGCGGCTGCGGCGGCAGCGGCCACCGTGGGGCTGGCGGTGCTGCCCGATACCTACAGCGCGCCGCTGGTCCTCGGGCTGGCGGCCGGCTTTTTGGCGCTGTACCTGGGGGCGGACTACGTGGGGCCGGGCGGTCTGGCCGGGCTGCGGGCACGGCTGCGCGGGCGGGCGGCGCACGAGGGGGCGGCCGGCGTGGAGGAGGCACGCACCGCCCCGGAGCGGCGGCTGCTGCTGGCGCGCGAGATCACGCGGCTGGCCGAACCGGTGCTGGCCATCCCCCCGCGGGAGCGCGACAGCTGGCCCGCTCCTGCCCGCCTGGCGGCGCTGCGCGCCGAAGCAGCCGCCGTGCAGGCCGCCGCCGGCGACCGCGCCACCAGCCACCTGCCCGAGACCCAGCCCGATGATCCGCTGACCAGCACGGTGCTGCTGGAAGCGGCGGGCGACCTGGGCCGCTACGTGGCGCTGTTGCACGACCAGCAGCGCTCCGGCGTGCGCGGCCCGGAGGCGCTGCGCGTCCTGCTACGCGAGCGCACCCGCGCCCAGCTCAGCACCGACCGCGTCGTCGACCTGGTGCGCACGGGGTAAGCGGCCCGCGGCCGGCGCAGGACCGTGCCACCGCACCTCCCGGCTGCAGGCCGGCCGCTCAGAATTGACCGGCGGGCGGAGCGCTGGTAGCATCGATGGCAACAATCGAATACGCGCAGCCTTTCATCGAGAGGGTGGAGGGAGACGGCCCTGTGAAGCCCGGCAACCGGCCCCAAGCGGGTGCGGTGCCAAATCCGCCCCGATCCGTCAGTCGGGGAAGATGAGAGGATCGGCGATCCCGCGCCGGTGCGCGGGAGTGACTCGACCGATGGAAGGCCGCATGCAGTTGCATCGCGGTCTTTTCGTTTGTCCGAGCCGCCGGCCCGTTGCCCGGTGTGGAGGTTCCGATGTCGTTCGCCACTGCCCTGCGTTGCCGCGAGTGTCACCGCGAGTACCCGATTGCCCCCCGCCATGTCTGCGAGTTCTGCTTCGGCCCGGTGGAAGTCACCTACGACTATGACGCCATCAAGGGGGTCATCTCCCGCGAGCGCATCGCCGGCGGTCCGGGCAGCCTGTGGCGCTACGCCGATCTCTTGCCCGTGGGCGAGGAGCACCGGGTCGATCTCGGCGCCGGCTTCACGCCACTGCTCAAGGCGCACAACCTGGGTAAGCGCCTGGGGCTGAACAACCTCTACATCAAGAACGACACGCTCAATCCTACCTGGTCGTTCAAAGACCGGGTCGTGGCCGTGGCCGCCACCAAGGCGCGGGAGTTCGGCTTCTCCACCCTGGCCTGTGCCAGCACTGGCAACCTGGCCAACTCCGTCGCCGCCCACGCCGCCCGGGCCGGCATGGAGGCGTACGTCTTCATCCCCGCCGATCTGGAGGCGAACAAGATCCTGGGCTCGGCCATCTACGCCCCCACCCTGGTGGCGGTGGACGGCAACTACGACCAGGTCAACCGGCTGTGCGCCGAGCTGGGCGACCGTAACGGCTGGGCCTTCGTCAACATCAACGTCCGCCCCTACTACTCGGAGGGCAGCCGCACGCTGGCGTTCGAGGTGGCGGAGCAGCTCGGCTGGCGGGCGCCGGATCACTGCGTCGTCCCCATCGCCTCCGGCTCGCTGTACACCAAGATCTACAAGGGGCTGACCGAGTTGATGAAGGTGGGGCTCATCGAGGAGCACGACGTGCGCATGTCCGGCGCGCAGGCAGACGGCTGCTCACCGGTGGCCACGGCCTGGGCGCAGGGCTCCAACAACTTCCGGCCGGTGAAGCCCAACACCATCGCCAAGTCGCTCGCCATCGGCAACCCGGCCGACGGCTATTACTCGCTCGTCCAGCTCAAACAGACGCACGGCGCCTGCGCCTCCGTCAGCGATGAAGAGGTGGTCGCGGGGATGAAGCTGCTGGCGGAGACGGAAGGCATCTTCGCCGAGACGGCGGGCGGCGTGACCATCGCCTCCGTCAAGCAGATGGCGGAACGCGGGCTGATCGGCCCGGACGAGCTGACGGTAGCGTTCGTCACCGGCGCCGGACTGAAGACGACCGAGGCGGTGGACGGGCGGGTCACCGAGCCGCTGCACATCGACCCCACCGTCGAGTCGTTCGAGGAGCGGCTGATCGCCCGGCGCAAGCGTGAGGAATTGCGCCGGGCCTAGCGCGTATGCTGTGAACCATCACGTGTCCGGCCGCGGGACGCCCTGCGCCACACGGACCACCAGAGCGAGGTAGCCATGGCCCTGCATCGTGTGCGCCTGACCTTTCCCGAGGGGCTGATCCGCGACCCGATCATCTGGCAGCTCGGCCACGAGTTCAATGTCATCACCAACATCCGCATGGCCGATATCGCCGAGAGCTTCGGTTGGGTGATCCTGGAGCTGGATGGCGAGGAAGAGGAGATCAAGCGCAGCCTGGAGTGGGCCGAATCCAAAGGGCTGCGCGTCGACCCCGTGGCCGGCGATGTGGTGGAAGGCTGAGCTGAGCCGGGCCGCACCCGCGCCGCCCCATACGGTTGTTTCCCGAGGTGACCCATGCCGGTAAGCGCGGCGACGTATGAGCAACTGGCGCTAGAAGACCCGGAAGGCAAGTGGGAGCTGGTCTGCGGGAGGCTGCGGCACAAGCCGGCGATGACGACGGAACACGAGGACACGGTGGAGCGGCTGTATCGAACGCTGGCCCGCCAGTTACCGGCCGCTGCGTTCGCGCTCCGTAGCGGCTCACGCCTGCGCCGCCCCAACGGACAGTACTTCGTGCCGGACCTGTTCGTTGTACCGCGTGCGCTCAGCGACCACCGCCGCACCGCCACACCGCGCACCTTGGACGCCTACGACGATCCTGTCCCGCTGGTGGTGGAAGTGTGGTCACCGTCCACCGGCGACTACGACATCGCCGACAAACTGCCGGGCTATCAGGCCCGCGGCGACGCCGAGATCTGGCGGCTGCATCCGTACGAGCACACGCTTACCCGCTGGTTGCGGCAGCCGGACGGCGCCTACCGCGAGGAACGGGTGACGGCCGCCCAGGTCGAACCGGCGGCGCTGCCCGGCGTCACCATCACCATCAGCGAACTGTTTGCCTGACCGAGGTGACCCATGCCGGTAAGCGCGGCGACGTATGAGCAACTGGCGCTGGAAGACCCGGAAGGCAAGTGGGAGCTGGTCTGCGGGAGGCTGCGGCACAAGCCGGCGATGACGACGGAACACAACGAGGTGGCACGCAACCTGGCAGCGCTGCTGATCGTGGCGCTCGACCGGCATCACTACGCCGTGGACGTGAACGCCACCAAGCTGCGTCTCCCCTCCGGCAGCTACTACATTCCCGACCTGACGGTGCTGCCCCGCGCCGCCATCCGCCGGCTGCGCGACCGGCCCCGGCAACTGGAGGTATACGACGAGCCGGTGCCCCTCGTCGTCGAGGTCTGGTCACCGTCCACCGGCGACTATGACACCGCGGACAAACTGCCGGGCTATCAGGCCCGCGGCGACGCCGAGATCTGGTTGCTGCATCCCTACGACAAGACGCTCACCCGTTGGCTACGCCAGCCGGACGGGACCTACCACGAAGAACGGGTGACCGCCGCCACGATCCAGCCGGTGGCGCTGCCCGGTGTCACCATCACCATCAGCGAGCTATTCGAGTAAGTGGAGCCGGCCATGTCGGTGCGTGTGGCAACGTATGAGCAACTGGCGCTGGAGGACCCGGAAGGCAAGTGGGAGCTGCATGGGGGGCGGCCCCGCCGCAAGCCCGGTATGACCGCAGAGCACAACGCCGTGATCTATGCCCTCCAGCGGTTGCTGATCACCCAGCTTGACCACCGCCGCTGGGTGGTGAGTGCCGATACCGGCCGGCTGCGCCTGCCCTCAGGCCCGTTCTACATCCCGGACCTGTGTATCTTCCCGCGTGCCTATCTGGAGGAGCGCCGCCGCACGCATCCCCGCGCGCTGGAAGTGTACGACGCACCCGTGCCGCTGGTGGTGGAGGTCTGGTCACCGTCGACCGGCGACTACGATGTGGACGAGAAGCTCGCCGGCTATCAGGCGCGCGGCGACGCCGAGATCTGGCGGCTGCACCCGTACGACAAGACGCTCACCCGCCGGCTGCGGCAGCCGGACGGCAGCTACGTGCAGATGCTGATCACGGGCGGGAGCGTGGAACCGGCGGCGCTGCCCGGCGTCACCATCACCATCAGCGAACTGTTTGCCTGACCGAGGTGACCCATGCCGGTAAGCGCGGCGACGTATGAGCAACTGGCGCTGGAAGACCC
>WBZO01002404.1_pt1 | contig 24431 bp, 19 predicted proteins | sample 5204261 | NCBI WGS metagenome assembly WBZO01 (sample SAMN12412400, study PRJNA552823) | activated sludge metagenome | isolation source: activated sludge from anammox sidestream of wastewater treatment plant... | place: USA: North Carolina | collected 2017-09
ATTTTATTAGGGCTTATGCCTTTTTTCATTTCTAATTACCAATTTGTTAAAGATCTATTAATTGCTGCAATCAAGCTATTAAGCATAAAAAAGTGAGGACTCAGGTATAACTACGCTTACGGTACAAATATTTTTGCCCAATCCGGGCATGTTAATGGCTTCGCGGTTGGGGGTATGCTGGAAGTTGTCAATCCATTTTTACAACCGGGTTATCGTTATCTTTCGGGAAATATCCCGTATAGCCTACTGCCAATTGGGCAGGTTACTACTATGTCAGAGCTTTATCTTGAATATCAGTTACCAAATCATGTGCAGGTTGATGCAGGCTGGATTTTGCTTGAGACACCATGGATGAATTCATATGATGATGCGATGTTGGTGTCTGCTCCATTTCAAGGTGTAATTACTAATTATCAGATGACGCCGAACTGGCGATTGATTGGAATAGCGACTAATGGTTATCAGGAAATGGGTAATGAGTACTTCAACCAGCTAACCATGTATAACAAGGGGTTTAATGGTAATGGTTGGGTTTTATCAGATAGCTATATTAGTAATGGTTCTTATGCCCTAGGTAGCGTATTTAAACCATCGAAAGATTATGAGCTGAATCTGTGGGGCTATAGTTTTAGTGGCTATGCTAATACTTTATACGCCGATGCTAACTATGTCTATCATCTGGATACGGTTAATCGCTTTGATTTTGGTGCTCAGATTGGTAACCAGAATACTTGGGGAATGCAAACCAATAATATGCAGCAAGCTGGCTATGGAGCTCCGGATAGTTACTTAGCTGGTGTCAAATTTGCTTATGGTTTTAGCGACTGGTTCAATGTTGAATTATCATATGATGGTATGTTTGGTCCGGATAATTCATTTTATCAAGGTGGATTTGTTTCGCCATATACTTATACGATAGTCAATGATCCATTATATACTTCAGGGCTGGGGGCTGGGATGATAGAGCAGGGGGCTGGAAATTCATGGCGAATTGGTAATACCTATAAATTAATGGGTGACGATTTAAAGCTAGAAATTGCTTATGAGCAGTTTATGACTGCTAATCCACTAAATGAGTGGGATTTAGACATAAAATATAAGCCGCATTTGAATGGACTAAAAGGTCTGATTATCCACTGGGAAGCGGATTACGCTACTGCTCCGACTTGGGATGTAACCAATGGCGGTAATTTCTTCTTTATGGAGACGATGGTTTCCTATAATTATTAATTCGCTGGAGCTGGATCTAGAAAAGTAGTTGCTGCTTGATCGGGGCAAAGCTAGTTCGATGAATCCCCTGAATAATCCCATGTTGCTCTATCGCGCGTAGATGCTCTTTCGTGCCATATCCCTTATGTCTGGCGAATCCGTATTCGGGATAATGTCTATCTAATTCGATTAATTGCCGATCGCGCGTTACCTTAGCCAAAATAGATGCAGCTGAAATCTCAGCAATCAGGGCATCACCACCAATTATTGCTTCACATAGTATTTCTGATTTTGGAATCTTATTGCCATCAATTAAAGCCTTATCCGGTCTAATAGCTAATTTACTGATTGCTCGTTGCATTGCTAATAGGCTGGCTTGGAGAATATTGATAGTGTCAATCTCGGCAACACTGGCTTCAGCAATGGCATAACATTTGGCATAGGTAATTATTTCTTGGTATAGTTTTTCGCGTTGTTTTTCGGATAGTTTTTTTGAGTCATTTAGTCCCACAATTGGCTGAGTTGAATCAAGAATAACCGCTGCTGCAACTACATTGCCAGCTAATGGACCACGCCCGGCTTCATCAACACCACAAATGATCATTTTGCTTCCTTATCTGTTCGTATGTCTGTATTATTCAGGGAAAAGATTCTGGACAAAACTTGAAAATACTGCAACTTTTGCATTTTCTTCATCTTTATGCCTAGTCAAATAAAATTTGGTGGGCTCCATTCGATAATCCGTTAATATTCTGATTAAACGTCCTTCCTGAACATCCTTTTTAAATGCAAAAGTACAACCAATAGCAATTATTTCATGAGAATATAGCATATATTTCGATTGTTCTGCCTGATTTGTAGTATATCTTATTGGAACTTCAAAGATCGTTGATTTACCACTTTTAATATTTATCACTTCGACATTATGTATAGCTCTGCCACTATAATCTATGCCGATAAAATAAGAGTGCCCACTAAGATCCTCAAGTGTTTCTACTTTGCCGTTACGTTTAATGTATTCTGGGGTACAATATACGCCTATTTCTGCGGTATATAAGAGTTTAATTTTCTGATCTGGAAAGCGGGGAATATGATTAACAATCGCAATGTCAAATCCATCGCGTAATAAATCAAGTTCACGATTTTGATAGATCAAAGTAAGGTTAATTTCGGGATAGGCTTTGATGAAATTTGGTATCTGTGGGGAAATAAACTCTTCGCCAAAAGATAGCGGTAGTGAAACCTTGAGTGATCCCCGCAAAATTGACTTCGCTTTAAGAATAGCCTGAATTTCCTGTTCAAACTCCTGATGTCTTGCTAGTGAACGTTCATATATTAATGTCCCGACTTCTGTCAGTTCAATTCTTTGTGTATTTCTTTTTAGTAAAAGTACGCCGAGTTTTTGTTCCAGTGTTGTAATTCTGCGACTAATTGTTGATTGTGATAAATGAAGTATTTTTGCAGCAGCACTAAAGCTGCCTAGATTGACTACTTTGCTAAACAGGATAATATCATCATAGGCTAAATCCTGCATTATCAGTCCTTTATGTTAATTATTTTTATTGATTATAAGTGTGTTGATATGTCTATCTGATTAATGATAGTCCAAAGTTGCATAGGGCTTATGCGCTTTTGTCTATTCCATTATAGCTGTAAGTATACTACAATTTGCTGTTGTGGTAAAGAAATCAATGAAGGCAAGCTTTGATATTTACAACTCTGATTATGTTTGTCAGGTAAGTCACAGAGGTTGTTGTCTATTAATGCATAATGGTTTGTGCAAAGTTATTGATTGTGTATTTGAATTAAATCGTCTAATATATCACTTTGATATGCTTAAATTATTTATAAGTAAGGGAAACTATGAAAAAAAATATAAATAAAAGTTATAGAAAATTATTCTTATTATTGATTTTGACTGAAGTATTGGTAGGTTGCAACCAAGATCAAAATAATCAGCAGCAGAGTAATTTGGACGCTCCTGATGTGGTTACTAAAAAAGTAACTAAAGCCGCAGCTAAAGCCAATCAATTCCTAAGTCCATTACGCGATGACAATTCTAATCAAATGATTATTGGTTATAATCAGTCAATAAACAGCTTTGCCACAAATCAGTGTTTTACCTATACAACAACTGCTGGTCAAATGCAATCAGATGCTAGTTTGGGAGTTGCTTATACATCAACAGATATTCAGAAAAAACTGGGAATAGACACTTCGGTTAAGATGAAAATGGCAACTTTTAAGGTCGAAGACAAGAATGATATTAATACAGCATATTCCAATTTTAGTAACTCAATTCGCGTTTATTATACTGCGTATGTTGGTGGTACTCTTACCAATCAGCTAACAGGGTTAACCGATCAAGGGAAAATTTTCTTTAAGGAAGGACTGCCAACTTTTGCCTCGCTGTGTGGTAGTTCATATGTTAATAAGTTTTCTGGTTACGTCTATACGGTATTTTACTTTGATATTTCATCATCTGATACAAAAACGATGGAGCAGATAAAAAATACTGCTAAGGCAAAAGTATCATTCTTATCGTTAATGAATACGGTTAGTAGCTCAACTAGTTCCAATAACTCTACTGTATCAATTCAAGCTGGGATTAGCAACTACGGTGGTGCTTTTGACGATGCTGGCAAAATAGTCTCAATAACTGGCAGCTTGCTTAATAGTCCCAACCTTACTAATTGCACCACTGATAATGCCAAAAATGCCAGTGCTTGCAGTGCTTTTATCCAGAATGATGTGGGTGGTGCAATTAAACAAATTGATGCAATAGTAAGTAGCGAAACTACTCAGAAAAATTACAGTGGACTGTATCCTGATTTTACTTCGGTAAGCAATAATATCACTCAGATAACTGGGGCAATGATAGCTGAGAAGAAAACTAAAACTATCCCTGATCCATACATTAACTATAAGTTATTAAATGCAGCAAATGTGGCACAGGATCTAAGTATTGCAGCGGTTAATGCTAGTACACTAAGTGGTATAGTAAGTCAGGCAGGAAATCTGATTCCATCTTTGCAGTTTGCTTCCGCACAACTGACAAATAATGCAACAGCCTATACCAATGCAGCTGATCAAATTTGGACAAGTATTAATAATTGTCTAAGTGGTATTGCTTCATGCCCACAAGTTGGTAGTCCAAGTGTTGTTACCTCGCTTAGCAATCAGCCAATAGCATTGCAGGCACTTTATAATCAGGCTTATCAAATTAGCTTCATTAATACCAATAATGTTGCAAATGGTGTTGGGAGCGTAATTCCGCTGATTTTATTGAATAATAACAATAATGCCTATTTATTTTCTCCGACTCAGCCAAATTATCAAGCTGGACCAACCGGGGCACCGGGAGTGATTGAGTTTTATCAAACCTCGAATATTAGCTCAATTAACTCTAACTTGCGTGCAGGGAGTGCAATAAATGGGCAAATTTTAACGCCAACAGGCAATCCATTTAACTTTTCAAGCGCAAACCCTGATAATGTTTATACCTTGCAGCCTTTAGATTGTTCATTATTAAGCTTGGTTAATAACTCTTGTACTGCTTACATATTACCAGCTATTACTACTGGTAAGTATTACTACGATTACTTAACCATGTCTGTAGCAAGTCCATTTACTACAGTTACACAAGCGCAATAAACTAATTTTTGAATACTGTTATCTTGTGATAGCAGTATTCAAATAGGTATCAACTAATGTCAAAATACTCCATCTACCCGACTATTCTGTCTGGTTTGCTTCTGGTTGCGTGTAGCCAAAGTGATGATCAGAATCTTGCAGCTACTACGTTAGAACCACCTGAAGTAGTAACTAAGGCGAGTCTTAGCACAAATCCATGGATATTAAATAACCATGAGATAGATCCACAAGATCCACAACATCCAGTAGCAGGCATTTGGCAATCAACTGGGAGCTTTGCTAATCATCAATGCTTTGACTATACGTCAATGGCACAGCAAACCAATGTTGGCAGTCAATTAGGGGCTTCTTTTAATAATCTAGAATTTGCCAAAAGTTTTGGCATAACAACTTCAGTCAAGGTTGGACTACTTGGCTTTGGGCATAATTTTAAATTGCTAAATACTTATATGTCATCACAAACTGGCAAGTATAATTTAGATATTATCTATAAGGCAACCGTTAGTAGTAAAATTATTAATCAATTTAACGGCTTAAATGCCGCTGGCAAACTTTATGCTAAACATGGCGTAGAATCATTTGTTATTAACTGTGGCTCACATTTTGTTAATAGTTACCAAGGAACTCTTGGTGGATTAATGATATTAACTATTAGTGGTACCAGTTTGACTAGCTTAGAGGTACTCGGTGCAGCTCTTAAAACTGGCGAAGTATCCTTTATTAGTGCGATTAATTTGATTAAAGTGCTACAACAGCAACCAAGTAGTGGTATCAGTTATGCAGTTAATTTCACCCCTTATGGTGGCACGGCACAGGATCAAACGGCGTTAAGCGGGTTAGTTACAACATTAGCCAAATCGCCTAATTTACAATCCTGCCTAAGTAGTCTAAATACTACCCCTGCGGGTAGTTGTAACCAGTTTATTCAAAATGATATTGAGAGTGGCTTTTTACCTAGTGTGGCAGCTATCTTTGAAAGTGAAGTCCATGCCGGTAATTATAGTGGGGCGGTGGTTGATGACTATAGCCAACAAACGATTAGTAGTCTTTATGGTAGTCAAGTTGGCTTTAATAAAGTCCAAGCCTTACCAGACCCGTTTGCTGGATTTCCCATTGAATCGCAATTTCTACTTGCGGCAGATTTGACTTTAGCCACGCAAATGGAGAGTAATCAGGCGCAAATAATTAATAGTTTATATTCTAGTTCAACTGATAGCGATATTAAAAATGCGGCAAGCGGAATGACTGCCAATGCAACTATTTATTCTAACCTAGCGAATTTGGGTTGGCAACAGCTACAACAGTGTTTAAGTAATTATCAATGTAATAATGTGCTGAGTAATCCGGCATTACTCTTGCAGTACCTACCAAATGCACTAAATAATTTCTATTATTTGGCATATATTGCCCAGCAGAGTTTGAAGGTTACCACTACCAATGCAGTCGTGCAAATCCCGGCTTTTTTATATTCTGATGGTAGAGATACTTTAGTTATTGCGAGCCAGATGGCAACCGCGCAGAATATATCATTTAAAAGCCCATTGTATAGAATTATAAATGAATCAGCAATTGGGGTGCTAAATAATAATTTACATATGAATTCCTATATGCGTGCAGAGGTTAACTTTGGGGCTTCGAATCCTTTTAATGGATTTATCATGCCAATTTATAACTATAATTTTGATAACAATCAGCAAACTAGCCTGAATTGTAACCTAACTAAGCTTAACTCTTCGTGTACTGCGTCAATCATGACCTCCAAGCAGGGATCTTCGACAGATAGTAATAGTTTTATTAACCAAGGTTTATTTATTAGTACGCAAAACCCATTTTATACTTTGCCAAATCCAAATTAAATTTTAACTAGTAACGTTACAGTATAATTATCAAAATTGTTTGTGGAGAGTTGTATGCGCTTATTATTTTTGAATGCACTGTTGTTAGCTTTACTCGCTAGTTGTACGAAATCAACGGAGGTTGAACCAGCTGCTAATAATGGCGGAGCTAGTTTTAAGATGACGGAAATTAATATTCAGATTGAACCACGAATCTCAAAAGGCTTGCGGGGTGATTTGACTGATGTTGGTTTTACGATTCAGGATAAGCCTTATCATCCATTGATTCGCGGTGGTTTAAATTGCTCGGTTGACGCGAATTATGTGGTGAGTTGTATCGGGCAGGCGAATCTAGCTACTCTAGCTAGCCGATCTTACCGGATTATTGTCTATACTAATGAAAAGCCGGGTAAGGAAGCCCTTGCCTGTGATTACTTTGAATATGATAAAAGCTCTAGCCAACTTAATCTGGATATAAATCCAAGTTCATCAGGTGAATGTATTTTGTCGCAATTGGAGGCAGATACTGGTTTAAGTGAGTCAGAGATTACCAAGCGGGTAAAGCATATCCTTAATGCTGATGAGGCAGATGAGATTGATTTAGAGACTACTTTACATGATTTATTTAAGTATTTTAATGGAAAGACTAAAGAGGATTGGGATAAATCTTGGAATTATCTTGTTTCCGCCATTAGATCCAATACACCACTTCTCAAAAAACATAAATCAACTATTGATGGCGCAGGACGTGGATTTTGACAATTAATTCAGGAGATTAGTTAGTGCTTCATCGAGTTACCTCTATTGCGGTTTGGCTATTTGCTACCTTGTTTGCAGTTTATGAACTATTTATTAGCAATGGGTTTTATGGTGTTTCACTACAGCTGCAAAAACATGATTTGAATTTATCAGTCAATGCGATTGGGAGTTTGGCAGCAATTTCTAGCCTAGTTTATGCTTTTTGCCAGATTCCTGCCGGAATATTGGTTGGTAAATTTTCGATTCGGATAATTCTTACGCTGTCAACGATTTTGGTAAGTATTGGAATGCTAATCTATAGCCATGCCAATGGTGTTGAACAGCTTCTTTTGGCACGAGTAATTATTGCCATTGGTTCTGCATTTGCCTTTGTCAGTATTGCAGTATTGATCGGACGGTGGCTAGATAGAGATAAGTTCTCGCTATTTTTTGGGCTAACTCAGTGTCTGGGGAATCTCAGTGTAGTTAGTGCCAATATGTTTTTGCCGCAGATTATTAGTCTGCTACATGGTTGGAAACATACTAGCCTTATTTTGGCGCTAGTTGGGTTTATATTGGCAATTGCCATTGCTTTAATTGTAAAATCAAGCCCAGCTGGGAAATCTGATAGTATTAAACCCGCAGCAAGTAGCATCAGTTTACTGGAGTTATTCAGACAATTGGCAGCGAATAAACAATTCTGGCTAGTTACTGCCTATGCTGGTTTGTTATTGGGGACGTTATTTAATTTTGGCGCAAACTGGCTAATTGGATTTCAGGGTAATTATGATAGCAATAGCTTGGCACATTCTGCGCTAGTTAATTCGGTAATGTTTCTTGGGGTTGCAGTTGGTAATCCGGTGATTGGTGCCTTATCCTTAAAGTTACAAACGAGAAGAAAAATACTCATCATTGGCGCGTTATCCAGCCTTCTTTTATTAAGCATACTTATTCTTGGTCCGACATTTAACCGCAGTATTGCGCTAATTTTATATTTTCTATTTGGCTTTTCTTGTAGTAGTGCCATTTTGGCTTACTCGGTTATAATGGAAATTTTACCTACTCCATTGCAGGGTATTGGGGTCGGTGTGTGTAATACAGTGGTTTATCTTAGTGGTGCATTATTAAGTACCGCGATTGCCTCCATAATTCGTGGTGAAGGTGCAAGCCTCCATAATGTATTGACCGTGGATAAAATAGCTTTTTCATTATTCTGTGTAGCAGTTGCGATTAGTTTTGCGCTAAGTAGTATTATTAAAGAAAGTTTTCACAAGTAGTCTGAGGAATAAGAGTACTCTAATGGGAGTTAATATGAAAATATGGATTAAAAACCCAAGAGCAATTTTGGCTGAGAATGCTGAGAATGGTTTAGTCATCGAAAATGATAAAATCATTGAGTTAGTGGCTAAAGGTGCCGAACCTTCCGTTGTTATTGATAAAACCATTGATGCTAGTCAACACGTAGTAATCCCAGGGTTAGTAAGTACGCATCATCATTATTATCAGACATTAACTCGGGCGTTTCGCGATTCATTGGATAAAGAGCTTTTCGCTTGGTTGACTACTCTTTATGGTGTCTGGGGTGGGTTAACTCCTGAAACCTTATATACCGCAAGCAAAACTGCGATGGCTGAGTTACTTTTATCGGGTTGCACTACTTCAGCTGATCATCATTATGTATTTTCTAAAGGTTTGGAAAATGCTACTGATGTACAGGTGGTAGCGGCAAAAGAAATGGGCATGCGGTCGATGATTACACGCGGCTCGATGAATTTATCCCAAAAAGATGGTGGCTTACCGCCAGATTGTGTAGTTCAAAGTGAAGATGATATTTTGGCTGACTGCGAGCGGGTAATCAACAAATATCATGAAACTCATGATGGTGCAATGATTCAGATTGGATTAGCGCCATGTTCACCTTTTTCGGTAACTAAATCAATTATGGAAAAAACCGCGCTATTATCCGAAAAATATAATGTGCGGATGCATACGCATTTATCTGAAACCGAAGATGAAAATAAATTTTGTGAAAAAATGTTTGGCTGCCGCCCGATTGATTATTTAGAACAAGTTGGTTGGTTAAATGACCGAACTTGGCTTGCGCATGCAATTCATTATACCGATGAAGAGTTAGCTAGGCTTGGTAAAGCTGGGGTAGGGATGAGCCATTGTCCATCTTCAAACATGATTCTATCTTCGGGGGTATTTAGGAGTGTAGTAGCTGAAAAAGCTGGTTGTAAGGTTAGTATTGCGGTAGATGGTTCAGCATCAAACGATCACTCGAATATGATGTTGGAATTAAGGCAGGCATTTTTATTGCAAAGGCTACACAATAGCTCGCAAATTAGCCATAAGGATATTTTTCGCTGGGGAACTCTCGGTGGGGCACAGGTGCTTGGGCGCAATGATATTGGTGAATTAAAAGTTGGTAAGCAGGCAGATATTGCGATGTTTAAACTGGATGATATTCAATTCTGGGGTGCGGATGATCCATTGGCAGCCTTGATTATTTGTGGGGCAACCAGAGCTGATATGGTTTATGTTGCGGGTAAAATCAAAGTGGAAAATGGGCTACTAGTTGGGATTGATATGGCAAAGCTACGTCAGGAACAGCGCAAAGCACAGCTGGCACTTATCGGGCGTTAATAAAATTCACAGTTGCCGGAATTATATTTTTTATTCCGGCTATTTCATGTTATTCTGAGACTCTATCTTGAATTAAATCTAGGACAGCTTTGGCACCTTCGGTACTTCCATCCTGAAGTAGGGTATAGTGGAGTTTATAAAATTCGTCAATCATTGCTTTTCGTTTTTGTTGATTGGTAAATAATTCAATCATGTATTCACTCATGGAGTCAGGATTGGCATCTTCCTGAAGAAACTCTTTAACTATTTCCTTGCCTGCAATAATATTTGGCTGACCGACATAATCAATAGTAACCATGCGTCTTAGCATCCATTCGGTAAATTTATTGATTTTATAACAGATTAGCATTGGTTTTTTACATAATGCAGTTTCGAGGCTAACCGTACCACTTTTTGCGATAACTAGATCACTGGCTTTAATCGTGTCACGGGTTTGATTGAGTACTAAGCTATATTCAAAGTCAGGTTTATTTTCTTTCAGATATTTGTCCATAATTGCCATAGTATGCTGACTGGCGAAAGGATAGATAAAAAGGCAGTTAGGTATTTTTTGCGCTATTTTATGGCAGGTTTGGCTTAAAATTTCAGCAAGGCTATTAACTTCACGAATCCGGCTACCGCTAAGAATGGTAATTATAGTTTTATCTTCGGGCAAATTTAGTAGTTTACGATATTTTAAGGTATCGATATTTAGTTCAATATCATTCGCCATCGGATGTCCGATAAATTTGGCTGCCATTCCAACTTTATGATAAATTTCTTCTTCAAAGGGGAAAATACATAGCATTAAATCGGTAGATTTTTTTATTTTGAAAATACGTTTATAACGCCATGCCCAGATGGTTGGGCTAATATAATGTACAGTTTTTATACCAGCCTGTTTAAGCTTATTTTCTATGAAGAAATTAAAATCAGGTGCATCAACCCCAATGAAAACATCAGGTTTATATTCCAAAAGTTGTTTCAAAACTGAGTAGCGAACTTTTAATATTTCTGGCAGTGATTTGATAACTTCAATATAACCCATTACCGATAGGGTTTCCATCCGATGCCAAGATTTAAAACCATTATCCTGCATCATTTTGCCACCAATCCCGACAAATTCTACTTCACCCGGATATTGGTTTTGGATGGCTCTAATTAAAGAAGAGGCTAGCATATCGCCTGAAGCCTCTCCTGCAATCATGGCTATTTTTAGCATTAACGGACTATGCCACGAGTTGATTGATTAAAGAAGCTAACAAAAGTCTGTAGTTCAGGATGGTCAATCGCCATTTCCTCAATTATTGCTTTGGCCTCGCTATATGAAAGCCCATTACGATACAGGATTTTATAAACTTGTTTTACGTTTTCAATCTGTTCCAGATTAAAGCCGCGTCGTTTCATGCCTTCAATGTTTACACCTTTAGGTTCAGAACGATAACCTGAAGCTAATACATATGGAGGGATGTCCTGATTTACGGCTGATTGCCCACCAAGCATGGCGTGTTCACCAATTAGGCAGAATTGATGAATTGGTGATAATCCTCCAAGAATTGCCCAGTCCTGAACTGTTACATGTCCAGCAAGGGTAACTCCATTAGCAAGAATGGTATTATTTTGTACAATACAGTCATGAGCTATATGCACGTATGCCATAATCCAGTTATTATTACCAATTACAGTCTGTCCATTACCTTGAACTGTACCGGTATTAAAGGTACAATATTCACGAATGGTATTATTTTCACCAATGATTAATTTGGTATCTTCACCTTTGTATTTTTTATCTTGTGGTGCTTCACCAATAGATGCAAAATGGTAGATTTTAGTATTTTTGCCTATGTTAGTATTACCCGTCAAATTAACATGATTACCAACAAAACAACCATCGCCCAAGACAACTTTTGGACCTACAATTGAATATGCACCGATTTCAACATCTTCACCCAATACGGCATTACTATCAATAATTGCGGTAGGATGTATTTTTTTAGCCATTTTAAACCTCTCTTCTGGCGATCATGATTTCAGCTTCAGCTGCTACCTGTCCTTCTACTGTGGCTACCGCCTGAAATTTAGCAATACCACGGGTTACTTTTAGTAGTTCAATATCAAAAATTAACTGATCACCGGGAATAACCTGACGTTTAAAGCGTGCTTTATCAATTGAGGCAAAAAAAGATTGTTCATTTTCTTTTTGCATGCCATAAATTAGTCCAAAAAGTATTCCAGATACCTGCGCCATTGCTTCTATCATCAATACTCCTGGCATTACAGGAAATCCAGGGAAGTGTCCGGTAAAGAACTCTTCATTCATGGTGACATTTTTTAATGCTTTAATATGTTTTGCACCATCATGACTGATTACCTTGTCAACTAGTAGTAATGGATATCTATGTGGTAACCACTTCATAATTTCCAGTATATTTAACTCGGTCGAAGTATTTTCACTCATCCAGTTTGCTCCCTATTTTGTCAAAATTTGCTTGTAAATCACGAACTTTGGTATTTAATTTATCCAGATTACGAATGTGAACAAATATTTTTGCCCAATCGCGGTATTCCATTGCTGTCATACCATTTGAATATAATGCTGGCTTAGTTATGTCTTTGCCAACATTACTGCTGGCACCAATTACAGTGAAATCACAGATTGAAACATGATCAGCAATTCCTGCATTACCAGCAAGCATGCAATGCCTGCCAATTTTGCTGTTTCCAGCGATTCCAACCTGAGACGCAATACCTGTATGTGCACCAATTTTTACATTGTGCGCGATTTGTACCAGATTATCAATTCGGACACCATCTTCGATAACTGTTGGCTCAAATGTGCCACAGTCAATGGTAGTATTTGAACCAATTTCGACCCGATTACCAATTTTCACTCCACCAATTTGTGGAATACGGTGATAATGGTGTTTTTCATCTTTAGCATTACCAAAGCCATCTGAGCCAATTGCACAGCCACTATGAAAAACACAATCATTTCCAATCGTTACTTTATCATAGATGGTTACATTTGGGTAAATTGTTACATTATCACCAATAACCACATCATTACCAATGACTGTATTGGCAAATATCTGACAATTATCACCAATTATCACATTGTCACCAATAACTACGTTATGTGCAATTGCCGAATTAGAACCAAGTTTGGCAGAGTCGCTAACAAAGGCTGTTTTTGCAATGCCAGTTGGTATTTTTCTTCGTGGGTGAAACAGATTACTCACCTGACTAAAATAATAGTACGGGTTAGCTGTGATAATTTTTGGTATATTTATATCGCTAGCATCTGCCTCACTTATTATTATTGCTGCTGCTTTACAGTCCGACAGATGTTTTTTATATTTACTATCAGAAAGAAAGGTTATTTGAGTTTCACTTGCCAGATTGGTTGGAGCGATATCATGAATTTCAATATCGGAACCTTCCAGCCTACCTCCAAATAACTCAATTAATTGAGAAAGTTTATATGCCATCTATTTCACCAATCAGATTTATTTAGAAGGGGTGGTAGCTGTGGTCGCAGCAGGAGCTGCACCTGGTTTACCTACTGGAGCCGGAATGGTTTGTGGGCTATTTAATTGCTTGATAATGTCAGTTGCATCAATTGTATTTAGCTGATCCATTACCTGATCGGTAAGATCATATTTGGCTTTTGCAAATACTAGTTGATTTGATGTCAACACTAGATCATAACCTTTTTTATCACTGATATCTTTAAGAATTGCATTGGTTTTGGTCATCAAAGAACCAAGTGCGTATTCCTGTGATTTTTGCAGATTTTGCTGGAAAGCCATATATTGCTGTTGGAATTGTCCTTGATCTTTACGGTATTTATCTTCCAGATTTTTTAACTGAGACTGATCAGATTTACTTAATTTGTCAAAGCTAGGTGCCTTATTTGCAATTTGTTGCATTTGTTGTTGTTCAGCAATAATACTATTATTCATGGTTTCAAGCTGTTTTTGTTGTGGTCCGTACTTATCTTTTAATGCCTGTTGAATTGCTTTTGCTGGTTTTGCTTCAGTAAATACGCGATCTACGTTGATGTATCCCAGTTTGAAATCATCTGCAAAAGCCATTGAACTGGCACACGCTAACCCTAAAAGTGCAAATTTTAGTTTTTTCATAGAGTTGGTCCTTAAAAAAATTAAAGTGATTAAAATATAAATCAGTGAATTACTTTACCTTAATTGACGATATTTATGTTAAATAATTATATCTAGAACATTGAACCAAGGGTAAACTGGAAGTTCTGGATATTGTCGTTTGGCTGGTTAAACATTGGTATTGCATAACTGATCTGGATTGGTCCCATCGGGGATATCCATACCAATCCTAAACCATAACTGGCACGGACTGCTTGTAATGGATTGATTCCAAATGGATCTCCACCATATAATGAACCTATGTCATAGAACGCGCTTAGACGGACGGTTTTATCCTCTTTTACTCCTGGCATTGGGAAGAGTAGATTATTACTCAAGAATACCCAGCGAGTTCCACCTAGCGATGAACCATCGGTATCTTTTGGTCCTATACTACCAATGTAGTAACCACGAATTGAATTTGGACCACCCTCAATAAAGTTCTGATAAAATGGTACAATTTGTCCATCACCATATGAGTTGATGAATCCTAATTCGCCATTAGTTTTCCATGTTAAATCCTGTGAAATAGGGAAATACCAAGCATCTTTGGAGTCAAATTTGTAGTATTGCGCCCCAACACCTGGTGCTGTAATGGTAAAGCTGGTATTATAGGTGGCGCCACTGGTTGGCCACAATGTGCTATCTGAGGTATTTCGTGCCCAACTAACGGTTACCGGAATTGCATTTACCGAGCTGCCATATTGATTGGTAAACTGAATAAACCTGAGCGGCGCAGTATTATTATTGATACTAATTTGATTGTTTTCAAAGCCAAGACTCAGATTAATTCGGTCGAATTCAGAGACTGGAACTGATGTGCGAATACGTCCACCAAGGGTCTGTGTTGAGTATGGGCTAATTCCAACTAAGTTTGGTGTAAATGTAGTATCATAAATATCATAACCAAGGCTTGTTCCATTAGCAAGATAATACGGGTCAGTAAATGAAAGTGAAATACTACTATTTAACTGACTGTATGAGGCATTGATTGATGCTGATTTACCTGAACCAAATAGATTACTTTGTGAAATACCACCATTTAAGATAATACCTTGACCTTGGGCAAAACCAACCCCAAAGTTAATACTACCTGTATTAGTTTCAGTAACTTTTACATTTAAATCAACCTGATCATTGACGCCTGGTACTGGGGTAGTTGCTATATCAGTTGTTTTAAAGTAGCCAAGTACATCCAGACGGTCTTTAGAACGTTTAATCGCGGCGGCGTTATAAATCCCTGCTTCTTCCTGTCTAAATTCACGGCGGATAACTACATCTCTGGTTTTTTCATTACCACTAATATTAATATTCCGAACATAAATTTTCTTGCCTGGATCAATAAATAAAGTATAGGCAACTGTATTTTTTTTACTATCAATATCTGGTACCGGGTTGATGCCAGCAAAAGCATAACCATATTTACCCATAGTCGTTTTTATTGATTGAATATCTTTATCTAGTTTTTCCTGATTAATTATTTGTCCCGGTTTAACCGTAATTAATTTTTGCAGTTCTTCTGGCGGAATATCTTTATAATCGCCTGCAATTTTAATATCTTTAAAGCGATACTGGTGTCCTTCATCGATATTTGCAGTTATATAAACTAGTTTCTTGTCTGGAGTTAACTGAACCTGAACAGAGTTGAGACGGTAAGTAATATATCCTTGATTTTGGTAAAAGGCTTTAACGGTTTCCAAATCACCATTTAGTTTATCACTTGAATACTGGTTATCTTTGTACCAAAAACTAAGCCAGTTACCAGTTGTCAGGAACATCTGTTTTTGGAGTTTATTGGAACTAAACGCTTTATTTCCAGTGAAGGTAATGCCGCCAATTTTTGCGGTTACACCCTCGGAAATGGTGATTTGAATGTTGACACGATTTCGTTCTAACTGAACTACGGTCGGTGTAATAATTACGGAATACAATCCACGGTTGTAGTATTCCGTTTTTAGGCTCATTACTGCATTATCAAGAATACTTTGATCAAAGATTAGCCCATCAGCAAGACCATTTTCCTTTAGCGATTTTACCAATTTGTCATGATCAAACTCATGGTCGCCAGAAACTGAAATCCGGGCAATAACTGGACGTTCTTCGATATCAACGATTAGAGTATTTCCCTGTTGTTCAACCCGAACATCTTGAAAAAATCCAGTGCTATACAGTTTATGTATTATGTCGTTGGCTTTACTGGCGGTTAAAGTATCCCCAACTTTGACTGGTAGGTAACTATACACTGTTCCCATTTCAATTCGCTGTAAGCCTTCAATGCGAATTTGCTGAATAACAAAGCCATTATTGTCAGCATAGCTACTATTTAAGATAAATAGTGAAAATATTGTACTAAGTAGTTTAAGTCGTAAGTTCATTACAGATTAAATAATTTTAGAAAGTCATTATATAAAGCCAAGAATGTTACCCCAAGCACTACAATCACTCCGAATTTAAATAGAAGTTGCTGAATTTGTATAGCCATAGGTTTTCCTGTTAACCACTCAATACTATAAATTAATATATGCCCACCGTCTAATACTGGTATTGGCAGTAAATTCATGATAGCTAGACTTAGACTAATTAATGCAAGAAAGTCAACAAATGATTTCACACCCTGATGCATTGCCATTTTTGATGCTTTGGCTATTGAAACGGGTCCACCAAGATTATGCCAAGAAAGATCTCCATTTAGCATTAACCAGAGTGCTGTAATATTGTTGTATGCCAGATTTAAACAGGCATTGTATGCGTATCCCAAACTATTTAATGGGTTATAGTGCTTGATAAAGCTGTTTTTTTCAATTAAGCTATTGTCTAAGGTAGGCATTATACCAATTTTGCCGATTATTTGTCCATCTTCATCATTGATTGAATCAGGTATAACGGGCAGAGATATTTCAGTATTATTTCTTTTTATGATAAATGTCAATTTTTCACTTGGTGAAGCTTTTATTAATTTGCTAATTTGAAACCAGTTGTTCACTGATTCTCCGTTTATTTTTAAAACTTCATCGCCTTCTTTTATTCCGGCTCTGGTTGCTGCTGATTGAGGCTCGGTGTAGCCAATAACTGGGGCATATTTGAATGGATATAAACCTAAATCTGTAAGTGAATAATCATCGCGGTTATTTTTATATTTATTAAAATTAAGCTGTAGCTGTTGGTTTGCAGACTCTACTCTCAATGTGAAATTTACTTGATCTGTATGTGCAAGGTCATTGCGAAAAACTGTTTCTGCCTGAGTCCAGCTATCTATTGCTTGCCCATTAATTTTTGTAATTGTGCTTCCCGGTGATATTTTTTCCAAATTCTGGACTAGAGGTGTAGGATTAATGCTTGCTACAACTGGTTTTAGATTATAAACCCCATATAGCCCGATAAAATAGTAGGCTATAAATGCAAATAAGATATTAAATAGTGGTCCAGCTAGGGCGATTAAGAGCTTTTGATAAGGAGGTTTATTATTAAAGGCTAGATGTTTTAATTCTGGTGTTACTGGTGCTTCTCTTTCATCAAGCATTTGTACATAACCACCAAGTGGAATTGCACCGATTTTCCATTGGTTATTTTTACCTTGCCATGAAAAGAGTTTTGGACCAAAGCCAATAGAGAAGGTGATTACCTTAACTTTAAATAGTCTGGCAAATAAATAGTGACCAAACTCATGAATAACTACTAAAATCCCTATCGTTAATAAAAAACCAAGCAAAGCCAAAACTATTTTTCCATAAATCTCGAATTTATAAAATTAAAAAGGTAGTACTTTTAGGTACTACCTTTTTTACAGGTCAGATATTATACACTATCTAGGCATTAGCTCGCAGACCAGTTTTTTTGGACTTGGCGGGCTTTTTCTTTAGTGGTTCCGTTGCTGGTGATGGGGTAAGTCTAGTTTGCTGATCCCAGGGAATCGGCTTGTATTCCAGCGCAATTTCCAGCACCTCTTCAACTGTTTTAACTGGTATGACTTCAAGTTGTTGCTTGATATCATCAGGAATTTCATCCAGATCTTTAATGTTTTTATCTGGGATCAATACCGTTTTTATTCCAGCACGCAGTGCGGCGAGCATTTTTTCTTTGAGTCCTCCAATTGGCAAAACTTCACCGTATAAAGTAACTTCACCAGTCATTGCAACGCTTGACTTAATCGGCACATGATTCAGGCTTGAAGCAATTGCAGTTACCATTGCAATTCCGGCAGATGGACCATCTTTAGGTGTTGCGCCTTCAGGCACATGGACATGGATGTCTCTATTTTCATAGAACTTTTCATCAATTCCTAACAAATTGCTTCGGCTACGCACCAAGCTGATTGCTGCCTGAATTGATTCTTTCATCACGTCACCAAGCTGTCCAGTACGGATAATATTTCCTTTTCCTGGAATTGCGACTACTTCAATAGTCAATATATCACCACCAATTTCAGTCCATGCCAGACCAGTAACTCTTCCAACACGATTTTCTTTGGCACTGATACCAAAATCATTAATTGGGATACCCAAGAAATCTTTTAATGTATCTTTTGTAATTTTAATTTTCTTGCCCGTAACTTTCTTAGTATCGAGCATGGTTACTACTTTACGGCAAAGTTTACCTATTTGTCGATCTAGACTTCGTACACCAGCCTCTGCCGTGTAATAACGAATTACATCCAGAATGGTTTCACTATCAACTGCAATTTCTGCGGGCTTTAAGCCATTATTTTTAATCTGGCGCGGCAATAAGTATTGCTCCGCAATTTTTAATTTTTCTTGCTCGGTATAGCCAGATAGACGAATAATTTCCATTCTATCTCGTAGTGGACCAGGAATATTCATTGAGTTTGAAGTACATACAAACATTACTTGGGACAAATCAAAAGGTACTTCAGTGTAGTTATCTACAAAAGCCCGATTTTGTTCAGGATCTAAAACTTCAAGTAATGCGGCTGCCGGATCTCCACGATGATCAGCACCAATCTTATCAACTTCATCAAATAACAATAGTGGGTTTTTCACTCCAATTTTACTGATGTTTTGCAAAACTTTACCTGACATCGCTCCAATATAAGTTTTGCGATGTCCACGAATTTCTGCCTCATCGTGTAAGCCGCCAAGTGCAATCCTTACATATTTGCGATTGGTTGCTTTGGCAATTGATTCACCAAGTGAAGTTTTACCTACTCCCGGAGGTCCAACAAAGCAAAGGATTGGCGATTTATTGTTCTCGGTACGGCGTTGCACTGCAAGGTATTCAATAATGCGTTCCTTAATTTTATCTAGACCATAATGATCTTTATCAAGGATTTTTTGCGCCTTCTCTAGGTCTGAGCTAACTTTGGTAGATTTATTCCATGGTAGTTCAACTAAATGTTCAATATAGTTTCTAACTAGGGCACTTTCAGAAGACATTTGCGGCATCATTTTTAATTTTTTCAATTCTGCCAAAGCTTTTTTCTCTGCCTCTTCAGTCATTTTTGCTTTATGAATCTTATTTTCTAGCTCTTGAATCTCATTTAGCTCTTCAATCTCACCAAGCTCTTGCTGAATTGCACGCTGCTGTTCGTGAAGATAATATTCTTTCTGATTTTTCTCGATTTGCTGCTTTACGCGTCCCTGAATTTTTTTCTCTACAGTCAGAATTTCGATTTCTCGGTTTAATTCCTTAAGTAGCATGGTTAGGCGTTTTTTTAACGATGAGGTTTCCAGCAACTCTTGGCGAATTGTGAGATCCACTATTACGTGAGTTATTATCACATCTGCAAGCTGCTCTATATTAGCGATTTTAGCAATAATTGATACAACTTCATCTGGAACTTTCTGGTTTAGCTTAGCAAACTCATCAAATAGCTGAATAATTTCGCGACGTTCCGCTTCTTGTTCAATTTTACTGATATCTTGTTTGGTTTGAATTTCCTGGACTTCAGTAGACAGGAATCCATCTTTTTCTACAATTTTAGTTGCTTTAGCTCGGATTTTACCTTCAATTAGAACCTTTTTAGTTCCATCTGGCAATTGCAAAATCTGTAATATTTTAGCTAAAGTTCCAGTAGTGTGGAGATTCTCTTCCGTTACTTCATTATCTGTAGGATTTTTTTGACTAAGCAAAATAACTTGCTTATCTTTCTTGTCTGCAATCTCAAGGGCATTAATAGACTTCTGTCTGCCGACAAATAGTGGAACTACCATATTAGGAAAAATTACCACGTCTTTTAACGGTATAATCGGTACCAGGTTATCAGATAATTCAATCTCTTTAGTCTTGTCGTTTTGGTTATTATTGGTAATCATTGCTCTTTCCTTAATCTATGGTACTTTTGCTAAAAGATAAAACGTATTTGAACCAATTTGGCTATACAATATTGTAACCTAACTGCGGGTTGCTTTTATGACAAAATCATTTTCAGCAATGCTTGAAAGCAAATCATCAACTTCTTTTGAGGATGAAACGCTAATTGTAAGCTTGACAACTACTATACTATGGTTGTCACTACGTTCCTGAAAAATCTCTTCCATATTGATTTGCCGTTCGGCGATTATTGCAGATAACTTATTGAATACTCCCGGTAAATTGTCAATTGTAATTGTCAGTTTTGACAGGAACTGAGCATCTGTGTCATTAATGAGAATTGCTGGAATTAACTTATCTAACCCAATTGTTTTATTTTTGCGACAGTCATGGCTATGTAGCTCAAGTTCACCTTTACGAGTGAGTTTGGCGTAGATTTTTTCATCTGGTAGCGGGCAACAAACATCATCTTGGATGATTGTTGAATTACAGTTACTTAATTTCAATTTAAGTGCATTACCTGGTGCTAGTTCAAGTAGTTCGCTTACAACTTGCAATGCTGGGATTTCGTTTACCCCAATTTTTTGCTCAAAATCAGTAAGGTTAAAACGGCTGCTATATTTTGTATCAATAAGTTTTTGCAGGATTTCATCGTTTACAATAATCTCACTACCCGCAATGTGCAATCCAGCATTTAGCAGGTGAACCCCGTTACTTACATCTTCATCATATTTTTGTTCTTTTAGATATTGCTTGATTTTACTAATTGCACGCCCAGTAATTACTGAATTTAACCAATTTTCATCTGGTTCACTGAATTGTGATGTTGCAACTTCGACAACATCTCCATTTTGGAGTCTATGATCATGTTCAACTGAACGCTGATTAACTCTTGCGCGATTGAAGTGATCGCCAATATCGGTATGAATTGCATAGGCAAAATCGACAGGAGTAGCTCCCCTTGGTAAGTGAATAATTTTGCCTTTTGGCGTGAAAACATAAATATTTTTAGGTGAGAGGTCTTTTTTGATGTTTTCCAAGAAGTCGCTAGCCGAGAATGTGCTACTTTGTATTTCTAGAATATTATTTATCCAGCTGGCAGTATGCTGCTTGGCACTTCCACCGTAGTCAATTCCGCGTTGTTGTTTAAGTAGGTGGCTAATAATTCCGTGTTCGGCAATATCCTCCATTTCGGTAGTACGAATATGGATCTGTAATGGAGCACCAGTTGGGCTCATCATTGTTGAGTGTAAAGACTGATAGCCATTACTTTTGGGGATGGCAATATAGTCTTTAAATTTGCCGGGTATTGGTTGATAGAGATTGTGAATTACACCAAGTGTTAAATAGCAATCGCCAATAGTTTCAACAATTATTTTGACTTCAAAGATATCATAAATCCGGTCAAATGATTGCTGTCGCTTGAGCATGCGGTTGTATAGGTTAAAAATGGTTCTTTGGCGGAATTTGAATTCAGCTTTTATACCGTTTGATTTTAGGGCATTGCTGATATTGGTTAGAATTTCCTGAGTAAGTGGCAAGCGGTTTTTTTGTGCTACTTCAACTGCTGAATTTAGTACTTTATAGCGCATCGGATAAAGGTGTTTAAAGCTTTCTTCGGCTAGCTCCAAGTGTACTTTATGTAAGCCTATACGGTTTGCAATTGGAACATAAATTTCCATTGTTTCCAGAGAGATTTTTCGCCGTTTCTCCGGCTTCATTGACCCCAAAGTCAACATGTTATGCATTCGGTCTGCTAACTTGATTAGAATTACCCGGATGTCTTTTGCCATCGCCAAGACGACTTTTCGGAAATATTCGGCATGGGCAATTTCTTCTGATTCAAAGTGTAATTTATCGAGCTTGGTTACGCTATCTACGAGCTCTGCTATGCTAGTGCCAAAAATTCTGGTAAGCTCTTCTTTGCTAACAGGGGTGTCTTCGATAACATCATGCATTAATGCACCAGCAATGGTCTGCTCATCAAGCTCCCAGTCTGCAATTAATGTTGCTACTTCTATCGGATGTGTAATGTATGGTTCGCCGCTTTTACGAAATTGTCCGTAATGTGCGTGATTAGCTACCTGAAAGGCGAGATCAATTGTTTCAATTTTTTTGCCATGCAGGTGCTTTCGGGCTGTTGAAAGCAAGGTTCTTCTTAGGTCATCTACAAGTTTTTGATATTCGCCGTGATTGATTTCCATTAGTACCTCGCTACTTAATTAATAACTATTCAACGCGACCAAGAATTTGCTGATCTACTTTATGGTCTGCAATTTCCCGAAGTGCAATTACTGTCGGTTTATCACCTTCTTCGTGTTCAACCATGATGTCGCTACCTTTTTCGATTTGGCGTGCGCGCAGTGCCGCAGCAATAGTCATGTCAAAACGGTTGTTAATTGTTTCCATACAGTCGGCAACTGTGAATCGAGCCATTTTAGATTTCCTTTCCATTATTAAGGTCAAATTTTTGTTTAATTATTTCAAGCTTGCGCGCTGTCTTATTGCGACCAGCTCTTATTATACTACATAGATCTTGCAGTGCAGTATCGAAATCATCATTTATTATGATATAGTCAAACTCTGCTGCATGTGCCATATCTTCTCTTGCTAACGATAGCCTTTTTTCTATGACTTCCTGACTATCTGTTTTACGGTCTCGCAGTCTCTTTTCTAAAATCTCAAGTGATGGTGGTGCAATGAATATCAAAACCGCGTCATTAAATAGTTTGCGGATTTGTCTTGCGCCCTGCCAGTCAATCTCTAATAGAATGTCTTTTCCTGTTGCAAGAAAGTCTTTTATGGTAGTGATGTTGGTCCCATACAGATTACCATAAACTTCAGCATACTCAAGAAACTCATTTTTTTCTATCATGTTCTTGAAGTCGGATACGCTTGTGAAAAAATAGTTTACTCCATGCTCTTCGCCGGGGCGAATACCTCTGGTTGTGTGGGATATCGAGAGCTGGACATTATTGTCAAGTTTGCATAAGGCATTTACTAGCGTGGATTTACCGGCTCCAGAAGGTGCGGCTATAACATAAATTTTACCCCGATTCATGTCGTGAGGACTTCCTTTCGTCTTGTCTATATTTGAAATCTATGCTTTAGTTGCAATTTTCATCAGACATGTATCTATGGTACAATCTGCTGCTTCTTACTAAAAGGTGTTATTTTAACAAAATAAGGCGATTTTATGTTAATTGATTCTCATTGTCATATAAACTTTAAAGAGATTGCTACGGATCTTGATGTTTATATGCAACATATGGTAGATAATGATGTTCGTTATGCATTATGTGTCGCAACGCGACCAGATAATATAGCCGAAGTGATAGATTTGGCAGATCAAAAAAAGAATGTTTTTGCAACAGTCGGGATTCATCCTGATGAAAAACTGCCTGAATTTGAACTTGATGAAGATTTTCTTTTTGAGTATTCCCAGCATCCTAAGGTGATAGCTATTGGTGAAACGGGGCTTGATTATTACTGGAATAAGGATATAGACATGAGTTGGCAGCATAAGCGGTTCCAGACTCATATTGATGTCGCTAAACGTTCGGGGTTACCGCTTGTGATTCACACTCGTGAGTCAGCAGAAGATGCATGGAAGATGCTTCTGGAGAATGGAATTGAGGAGTGTGGTGCAGTTATTCATTGTTTTACCGAGAATCTGGATTGGGCGCGCAAGTTTTTGGATCTTGGCTGTTATATTTCATTTTCGGGTATTGTAACTTTTAAAAGTGCCAAAGATATTCAGGATGCCGCTAGGTACGTTCCCATTGATCGTCTTCTAGTGGAAACCGATGCGCCATACCTTGCACCCGTACCGCATCGTGGAAAATTAAATCATCCGGCACTTGTAATGCATACTGCCCAATTTATTGCGGACTTGCGTCAGACAGGTTTCGAAGAGATCGCTGAAGCTACCACAAATAACTTC
>WBZO01002098.1_pt2 | contig 24430 bp, 12 predicted proteins | sample 5204261 | NCBI WGS metagenome assembly WBZO01 (sample SAMN12412400, study PRJNA552823) | activated sludge metagenome | isolation source: activated sludge from anammox sidestream of wastewater treatment plant... | place: USA: North Carolina | collected 2017-09
ATCATGATCCCGCGCATCGAGGTCGTGGCGCTCGAACAACGCGCCAGTTTTGAAGACGTCGTGCGCCAGTTTCAGGCGTCGGGTTATTCGCGGTTGCCTGTTTACAGCGGAAATTTCGATGAAATAGTCGGCGTATTGCACAGCAAGGATGTGATGCCGTTCCTGCTCAAGAAGCATGAATTCGATCTGGAAAAAGTCATGCGCCAGCCGGTCTTCATCCCCGACACGGCCAGATTGGGCGATGTGTTGCAACACCTGCAAAAGAGCAGCGTGCATCTGGCGATAGTCGTTGACGAACACAGCGGCGTCGAAGGCATTTTGACGCTCGAAGATTTGCTGGAAGAGATTGTCGGCGAGATTCAGGACGAACACGACGAAGCGTTGATCGCCAAGCTCAGCCAGAGCAGCGAGGGCGTCTTCAGCATTGACGCCGGAATGACCATCCGCGAAGCCAATCGCAAATTCGATCTCAAGCTGCCCGAATCTGACGATTACACAACCGTTGCCGGGTTTCTGATCGCGCGCGCCGGACGGTTGCTCAATCAGGGCGACACGGTCGAACACAACGCGACGCGATTCACAGTCGAACGCGTCGCGCGACGCCGCATCACGCGAGTCAGGATGGAACATCAATCCAAAGAAGTCGCGGTTGACGCCGATGCGTCAGTGGATGCGCGCAAGTAAGGCGCGGTTGAGATTGGCGGACGGTTTGAAATACAGCCGCAATCAAAAACAAAAGCGGAGGCCACAGCGGTCTCCGCTTTTCAGTTTTCAGGCTTTCAGCTTCCCGGTTTTTAGAACTGGAGGCGCAAGCCGATCTGCACTTGCCGCTCGCGGTAGAGCGTGCCTCCCGCTTCGGTGATCGAGCCGAAAGCGTTGTTGAACACGAGCGCGCCGCTGCTCAGGTTGTACATCGTGCTATTGATTCCGGTGATATGCGTGGCGTTGGGCAGATTGAATACTTCGCCCAGGAATTCCACATTCACCTTCTCTTTGATGTAGAAGCGGCGAGACAGGCGCAGGTCAAGGTTCTTCACCGTCGGGCCGGTAAAGGCGTTGCGTTCAAGCAAGCCCACCAGACGATTCTGTCCGCCCGACCGGTTCAGACTGCCCGCGCCGCCGTTGCTGCCCGACACCGAACCATCGTACGGAAGCCCGGTGTAGATTTGGTAGATCGGCGCGATTGACCAGCCATCCGCCAATGCGTTGAGAACGCTGTTGCCCGTCTTCACGCGCGGCGCATAAACCATGCTGGCCACAAATTTGTGACGGCGGTCGAAATTCGAACGTCCGCGGTCCGCTCCCGTGTCGAAGACGTTGTATGGAGCGTTGTTCGTTGTGAAGGTGATTGATTGCTGCAATGTGTCGGTCGCCTTCGACAACGTGTAACTGGCCTGGAACTGCAAGCCTCCTGATAATCGGCGATTAGCCTGCAGAACGAACGCGTTGTATTCGGACTTCACCTTGCTGGCGATTTCGGTGAGCTGCGCGTAGGTGGTCAACGGACGCGTTGTCGCGAAGACCGGAATCGTCAATGACTTCCCATTGAACGGCCCGCCATTGATAGCAAAGGTCTGCGTGGCTGTTGGCGCCGTCAGGTTGCGGTCATAGAAGGTGGGCAACCTGCGCCCGATGCTGCCCAGATACGAGGCAGATACGGTCGTATCTCGCCCTACCTGGCGCTCGATGATCAAGTCGAACTGGTGAATCTCCGGATTGCCGAAATCTTTGGCGAAGAATTGGATCGCGCCCGTTCCGGCGGGCGCGGAAGCCAGCACGTTCGGGAAGATCGGAGCGGTTGACGTTGCCCCCGAAAGGCTGATCTGGCTTTGTCCCGCCGGGTTGCCGGTGTTGACCAGAGCGTTGTAGATGGTGGAATTGATCAGGCGCCCGTAATACAGACCATATCCGCCGCGAATCGAAGTTTTGCCATCGCCGAAAACATCTGCGGCAAAGCCGACGCGCGGCCCGAAGTTATTCTTGTCATTCGGCATGAACGAAGTCGCCTCCTTCACTGTCCGGCCGATGTTCGGAATAACATCTGTGGAGGCGTTCGGGATTTGAGGATCCGGCAACGCCTGATATTCGTAACGCAGGCCCAGGTTGATGGTCACGCGCGGCAGGAATTTCCAATCGTATTGCGCGTAGAAGTTATAGTCGGTCGTCGTCAACTCCGCCCCTTGAGGCCCGAAGCCCTGATTGAAGTTGCTGGTGTAGCATTTGCCGCGCGTGCGCGTGCTGTTGACGCAGGTGACAGTTGCGGCCAGCGGCGTCTTCCAGTTGACGTAGTCAATAATGAAGTCATTGATGTTGTTGTAAGAGTAAGCGCCGCTCTCGTTGCGCAGGTTGAGCAGAACGTCGTTGACGCGATTGATATCCACACCGAATTTCAGCGTGCTTGCTCCCAGCGAAACAGTCACGTTGTCGGTGAATTGCTGGCGCTTCTCTTCCGGATACTTCGGACGTTCCAGGAATGTCGGCTTGCCGAATTCGAGGCCGTTGGTCAGGAAGACGTCAGGCGCGCTGCCGTTGAGAGCGGTGCGCGGTTCGCCGGGCAGCGGCGTCTGGCTGACCTGATATTCCAGATCGCGCGCGATCTGGACGCGGAATTCATTGACGATGTTCGAGGACAACGTTGACATCAAACGCGCCGTGCCCCAGTCAACCTTGACGAAATCGTCGCCGAAGCTGGCGCGGCCGCGCGTGTTGGTCGCTTGTGTCTGAATGCCCGCCGGAGAATCCCAGCGCAGACGATTGTAGTTGATCGAGAATGTATTCTTGCTGTTCACCTGCCAGTCAATTTTGGGCAGGAGGAGCAGTTGATCGCCTTTGCGCGGAACCGTGCCGGTCAGAGAATTGAGAAAGGCCAGCGTGTCGTCAATCTGCTGGTTGGTCAAATTGCGCGGAGCGGCTGTCAGGGCCGTGCGGTTGACAGTGTTCAGGTATGTCGGGCTGGAAAAGATGCCCAACCCGGGGAAATTGCGTTTCTGTTGATCGTAGCTGAAGAAGAAGAACAGCTTGTCCTTCTTGATTGGCCCGCCAAGCGTGCCGCCGAACTGGTGGCGCACATCTTCGGGCTTGATGCCGACGACCGTCGAGACGCCGTTATTCAACACTGATCGGAAGGCCAGAGGGTTGCGCGCGCCCCACTCATTGTTGCGCTGGAAATAGAATGCGTCGCCGTGGAGTTCGTTGGTTCCGCTCTTGGTCACGGCGTTGGTCACGCCGCCCGCCGCGCGGCCATACTCGGCGGAGTAGTTCGACGTGTTGACCTGGAACTCGCGGATCGCCGATTGGCTGATCGAATAACTGATGCGGGTGCGGCCACGCTCTTCGCCGAAGAACGCCTGGTTGTTATCGCCGCCGTCCACCGTGTTGTTGTTCAGCAGGCCCGATATGCCGCGGAAACTGAGCAGGCCGAAGCTGCCGTCGGGCACTACGCTGGGCGTCAGGATGACGAAGTTCGACCAGCGGCGCCCATTGATCGGCAATTCATTGATGGCGGTTTGGTTGATGTTGGAGGTGAATTCTTTGGATTCGGTATTGACCGCTCCGGCGCTGGCGACGATGTCTACGGTGGCCTCAGCCGCGCCGACGCGCAATCCGGCGTCAACGCTGGTCAGGCGTCCGACCTCGACCACCAGCCGATCCCGCTTGTATTCGGAAAATCCGGGGGCGGAGATGGTCACGCTGTAGACGCCCGGTTGCAGGTTGCTGAAGCGGAAGCGTCCGGAGCCGTCTGTGGTCGCGGTCTCCACTTTATTCGTGTCCAGGCTGCGCAGTGTGACGGTCGCGTTCGGCACTGCCGCGCTGTTCGGATCGCTGACGCTGCCTCCGACCCCACCTGTTACTGCCGATTGAGCCAGCGCCAGGCTTCCGACGCACGTAAGCATGAGCGCGAAAATGGTGGCCAGGCAGGCCAAACGAACAGGGTTGATTTTGAACATATGTCTGCCTCACTTGTTAAGGAAAAGGGGACGAGTGTCCCGGCAAAAGATTTCGGACGAACGCCAGCCAAACGCCACGCATACGTCTCGAGTAGTCGCGAAAGCCGTTCAGATTTTCATCCCTGCTGGAGCCGACGGTCGGAAGTCGTTCGCGTATTCTTTTGTACGCTTTTCGTTTGGGCGGGCTGGAAAGCGCGATAGGAAAACCGCCTTGCCGCCAAAACTCAGTGAAGTCGTATTACGAATAATCAGCCTTGTTGAATCAGGCCGTCAGGGTAAATCAGCATAAAAACAAGGTCAAGTTAATTGAGTGTCAAGAGACCTGGGCTTCTGATCCGCCGCCGCGCCTCATTTCGCCGTGTTATTTTTGAACGGCTTCGTGACTTTGACTTTGCCGCCATCGAGCATCTCGACTGTATAGGTCAGCTTTTGCTCCTGTCCATTTTTATCAACCGCGATCAGTTGAAAATGGCCGCGAGTGCCATTCATCTTCATCGTGACGGGAAAGCGCCCCGCGATATCTTCACGGAACGGTGTGGAGTAATCGCGCGATTGCGGATCGTAAGCCAGAACTTTCACCCGGTCGAAATCAACGCCTTCGTCGCCGCCGGAGTTTTTGCGCTCCATCGCCAGAAAATGATCGCCCGATTTGCTGTCTTCACCCGTCACGGTTCCGATTTTCTGCCAGCCTGTGATCCTGCGCCCGGTCGAAACGAAATAGACGATTTCGGGCGGGACTTCCAGTTCTACCGATCCGCCATAAATCCATCCAGCGGGCAGCACCGCGTAATCCTTCAGCCGCACTTCGTACCAGTTGTCATATTTGACGTTGTTATCCGAATCTTCTTTCGTTTCGCCTTTATTGTCACCCTTGTTGTCAGTCGTTGCGGGGCGAGGTTTGCGTTCGCGCGCGACGATTTCGAGCGCGGTTCCCAGAGGCAGCAGCGTCGCCACGTTGTCGTCATCGCTGCGGTCAGGCGCGAGGCGCAGCTTCAATGTCGCCTTCGATCTGCCAATGGCCTGCGTGGGGATGTCTTTGATCTCATCGGCGATCTTGCGCGACTTTTCCACGATCTCCTGCTTGACCAGATAGCGCGACTCGACCCAGCCTGATTCGCCGTTCGGCCCTTTCACTTTCGACCAGTTGTCGCCGTCTTCGTCGTTCTCGCGGTCAGTGACCATGACCTGATCGCCGCTCTTCAACTCGCCGACTACGCGGGCGGCCTGAGCCGTCGAACTCCTCAGCCTTATCTTTTCAGGCACGATAAACGCTTTTTCGCTGAGCGACGAGCCTTCAGAGCAGGAGATCAGGAAGGCGGCGGGTAAAAAAATTACGGCAAAGCGAAAGTAGAGCCGAACGCAACCGAGAAACCACTTCATTGCTTTCCCTCGAAATAGGAACTTGAGATTCTTCAGTAAGGATTCTTGTAAGCAGCGTGAAGTTTACAGGAAGAGAATCAAAAGGCACAGCGATTCCCGGCTTGGAAAACCATCAGGGATGAATGAGGTTGGATTAGCTGAAAGACTTGGGAGTGGAGGCGTCATCGCGTGGCTTTATCCCAGCGAAAGCCCAGAAGCCGGGGGTATTCCTGCAATGACGCGACCGCTCCCAAGATCGTGATGAATCGGAAAATGGCGGGGTTCAAGGGGAGACGAAGCTCGCTTCATCTCCCCTTGAATCGCTTCTTAATCAACCTCGCCGTTTAGCAGCGCGCGTTGAGCAGAGCCAGTATTTGCGCAATCGGAATCATGTCCGCCGTGCGATTTTGTCTGATCGCCAATTGCGCCTGCATATACAGCGTGTCGAGCAGTGAGTCCGGAGACAGCGTCACGCCGTTGCTCAGTGTGACGGGTTGGAATTGGACGCCGGAACATCTGAGCGGACTCCAGAACGTGTTGAAGACCACCGGCGACGCTGTTCCGCCCGCAAAAGCCAGACTCAATTGTGTCGCGACGAATTGCTGGTTGATCTGACCCAGCGGTCCTCCGCCTCCCTGCAGCGCGATGCGAATCTGATCCTTGCTGCGCTGGATGCTGACGGGGTTGTTGAAATTGACGCCCCCGATCAGAATCGAGCCGTTCGGCAGATAATCGAGCCTGAGCAGGAAGAACGACGAATCGCGGTAGCAGATCGTATCGCATTTGATCGGCATTGGTGGCGGCGTCGGCGTAGGCGTCGGATCCGGCGTCGGCGTCGGCGACGGAGTTGGAGTCGGCGAGGGAGTTGGAGTCGGAGTTGGAGTCGGCGATGGAGTCGGAGTCGGAGTCGGAGTCGGCTGCAGGAAGCAGCCGTTGCAAACTACGCCACAGACCGCTCCGGTCGGAAACATGCCGTTACCGCCGGTTTGCATTCCTGATCCCTCGGTCAAACCGCCCATACGTTTAACCACGACATATTGCGGCACGAACGTGGTCATTCCCACGCCGCCCATTCGCTTGATGTCAACGCCCATCTGGAAACATCCGTTGAGCGGCGAGTTCGGGTTCATCGAGAAAATAAGCGTCAGTTGCGGAGACCTGACTCCGCTCGTCCCCGCCGGACTCAGCAATGGGATGAAATAACCGGCGCCGAACGGGCCATTTCCGTTCATCAGCAAAGTGATGTCAGGATGTAACTGATTGAGCATCAGCCCGCCGTTTTGCACCGTGAACATCGCCAGAACGTGATGGTTGGTTCCGTTGGGATTCTCAGTAAAGAGCGTGACCATATCGCCTTCGGTTTCGCCTTTGGTCGCAATCTCGAAGACTACATCCCAGAAGCTGTCAGTGCAGGAGACCGCATGCAGCGTGGTGTTTTGCCCCATCGCTGTGACGCCCTGAGGCTTGGTCCCAAGGAAAGCTGGATTGCCGAATGTCACCGGGTTGACGTTGAAGACTGCGCCATTGGCCGCGCTCGATGACACGGTGAATACTATCGGTTTCGGCAGCAGGAATGTGTCGTCCTGGTCGTCAACGGCGCCGTGCACTATCAGAGGCGCTGTGAATTGCAGACAGCCGGCGTCGCCTCCGGTAGCGGAACTGCCCGCGGAAATGTGGCCGCCACTGAGCGCCAGCGGCGAAATACAGACATTAGATCCAATCGCGATGTTGTTCTGGCCGGGGATGGCCACGCCGGGGGCGATTGGAAGGGTCACGCCACCAATCGTGATCGAGCCTGCCACGCCACCCAACGCCTGCTGGAAGGCCGTTACAATGCCGCAAACCTTCGAGGCTCCGCCCGGATTAGCGGCGATGGAGCTGGGCGTGATCAACTGGCCGTTCACATCGAGGATGCCTTGCAGACACACATTCGATCCGGGAGCCGTGTTCCCGATACCGACGCCGGCGCCGATGGTGAAATTCAAACCGCCTACGGAGAGTGATCCGGCGGAATTACTGGTGGCGGCTTGAAAACCGGAAACGCCCCCGCAAGCCAGAATCGGCGAAACCGTGTTCACCTGAATGGCGCTGGGGCTGGTGATCTGGCCCGCGCCGTTGAGCGTGGCGGTCAAGCACATGTTCGACCCGACCGAGATCAGCATTTGATTGGCGATTGTCTTGCCCGCAGCGATGGCGTAACTGGACGAGCCGATTGAAATGGCGCCCTGAGTTTGAAAAGTGGAGGGCGTGAAACTGTTGATTCCCCCGCAGACGCTTACTGTCGCGCCGGCGACCTTGCTGGGAGGAATGATTTGATTGCTGCCATTAAAAGTCAGATCAAGGCAGACACTGGCTCCGAATTGCAAAATGGCCTGACCGCCGATGGTGGCGCCGGGCGCAATCGCATAGGTCGTTGCGTCTATTCTGAGTGAACCTGCGGTGGTCGCTGTAGCAGGGGTGAAGTTTAGTACCTGACCGCAAACTGCGACCGTCGTGTTTGCTGATACCAGGGAAGGCGCCCATTTGGCGATGACCGCAAGGCCGACCGCCAAACATAATGTGAGTAGAGTGGTTTTCATTTTCATTGAACTATCTCCTGAGCTTTTGCCCAATAGTTGACCTGATAGTTATGCACGGAATCGAACCTGTTGTTTAAATTGTTAATTGCCGTTTTGCGTTTGTTGTCCAATGACCGTTTCACCGAAGGGAGCCAGAGTGGTGAAATGCCCATCAATGATCGAGAGCGCAGACACTCATCCCGACCTACTTTAAATGTAGATAAAACCGGAATGCCGGAAGAGACCTGGATGATCGTTGTTCCAGTGACCGCGCTGGCGCTTGCGCCAGTGTTGTGCCAGTGATTGTGCCGGTGACTATTTGGATATTGCGAGCCACTCTGACGCAATTTCGCCGATTGAAGTTGGCTACCTGATTACAAAGTCTTACCCGATGCTGTCCCGACGTTGTGTTAAGTAACCGAAACTTCTTTGACCAGTTCCCAAGCTTCTGGCCAGCTCAAAGCCGTATCTGAAGGCGCCAGTGATCCGCACTTGTTGTTGGGGCGTGTATTTTGAAGGACCTATCAGGACTGATCAGCAGTCTTGAGTCGGACCGTATGCGGCAACCTTTTTCAAAAGACCGGCGCCTGAGCCAAACCCAAGACCAACACTTATAAGGCAGATGAGCTTCACTGAGAATTTTGCCTGTGTGAGGGACTCATCTGGCGCGGTAGTCTACGCGGTTTCCTCTTAATCGTCCACAACTTTTGCGGCTTCGGATTTAAATTTAATCTGCGTCTATCGTTCGCATATTTCAGTCAGTAAAGACAAAACCTGCGAGCCAAAAAGTAGTTTCTGATTGACGCTCGAAAGCGGACATCGTAGACTCTGCCGCGTCGGAAACGACTTCCTCACATCGGGCAGGCTGCCAACCTCACGATTCGACTTGATCGCGAATTTGTTTGAAGCCCTGATCCACTTCGATCTGCTGGGTAGCCGCCACGAATGCTAACGAACTGAAATTCCTGGGACCAGTATTTCCATTTTCCCGTGCAATTCGCACGCAACCGCAGGTCGTCTTTGATCTGGTGGTTTTGCGCGGGCGCTCCGGGCGCTTGTCCGAAAACATTCAACTCTGTTTTATTTCGAGCTTAGAGACTCGATTGACGGCTGCGTATGAACCAGCCGCGCATGGTCTTTACATAGAGGAGATATTTGTATGTCGCCATCAGGCAAATCAAATCACGATGAAAGTATGAGCACCTCACCGAATTTATCGCGCGACAGTTTTTCCTGTTTCAATATGGCCATCAGCCCGGAGCATAGACAACGATTTACCTGGGCGTTTTTTTTGATCGCTTTTCTGGCAGCTTTCAGCCTTTCGAGCTTGCGCAGTCTGTCGCCAGCGGGACGCGCGGCGTCCGGCGCGATCACAGGCGTCGTTTTCCAGGATTTCAACTCGAATGGCGTGCGCGACATCAACCCGGTCATCGCCAATGACGGCGCGGGCAATATCGGACTCGCGTCCGACCGAGGCGTGCAGGGAGTCAGCGTCACGGCTTATGATCCGAGCGGCGCGGTCGCCGGTTCAAGCGTTAGCGGCGCCGACGGAAGCTATTCGTTGACAGCCACAGGCTCAGGCCCATATCGCATCGAGTTCTCAAACATTCCCGCCGGATTTCAACCCGGCCCACACACCGCCGGAGCGACCGGAGTAGATGGATCAGGCACGACCGTTCAATTCGTCGCTGACGGCAATTCATCGAATATCAACCTGGCGCTCGTCGTTCCTCAAGAGTATTGCCAGAACAATCCGGCTCTGGTCACAAGTTGTTACGTTGGTGGCCCGCAGAACGTGGACGGCCCGGTCATTATTTCGTTCCCTTACTCGGCGGGAACCACGCGCGACGGTGGCGCCGGCCCGTTCACCGATTATGACGCTCCGATGAAAGGCATGCTCGCCAACGCGAATCAAACCGGGCCGACCTGGGGCCTGGCCTACTCACGTTCGGGAAAGAGTCTTTACGCCGCCGCGTTCATGAAAAAGCACTCTGGCTTCGGGCCGGACGGCACAGGCGCGATTTATAAAATTGACCGAACGAATCCAGCCAGTCCCGTCGTCTCGACCTTCGCCAACCTCAACACAATCTTCGGGGCCGGCGCCGCAGGTAACGATCCACACAACCAGAACGATTTTGATCGGGACAACGGCGACGCGGCATGGGACGCCGTCGGCAAAGTCTCGCTCGGCGGACTGGCAATTTCGGATGACGAGACCAAACTCTACACGATGAATCTCGCTTCGCGGCAATTGCTCGAAATTCCGACGAACGTCGCTCCGACACCCGCCAACATCCGCGCTCGCAATGTTCCAGCGAATCCTCCCGGATGCTCGAACGCAAACGATGTCAGGCCGTTCGCCGTCACCTATTATCAAAACAAAATCTACGTCGGGATGGTCTGCTCGGCTGAAAGCACGATTTCGCAGAGCGCGCCGGATGGCGACGCGAGTAAGCTGCGAGCTTATGTCTACTCGGTTGATCCCGCTTCGCTGGATTTCAGCGCGGCGCCTGTTTTTCAGATCGGTCTCGATTACCCGCGCCGCTGCACCGACAGCGCGCAGCAGGGGCCGGGCAATTGTTTCTCGTCCGCCTGGCGCGCCTGGTCGCCGGTTTACAAAAACATCGGAACGGAAGGCCGAGCGATCTACCCGCAACCCTGGCTGACCGGCATCGCGTTCGACCGTGGAAATATGATCCTGGGCATTCGTGACCGCGCCGGCGATCAGTTCGGCGTCGAATCGCTGGATAACCCGGCGGACAACAATCGCTATTACGGCGTGACTGCGGGCGACATCCTTCGCGCTTGCGGCAGCCCTGGGTCTGGCTGGACGATGGAGAGCAACGGGCGTTGCGGCGGCTTCGGCTCAGCGCCGCAAAACAGCGGACAGGGGCCGGGCGGCGCCGAATATTATTTCCGCGAAGACGGTCCGCCTTTTCACGATGAAGTTTCCGTCGGCGGCGTTCTGGTTCTTCCCGGCTATCCCGATGTGGCCTTGACGATATTCGACCCGGTTCCGGTCTTCGAGTTGAGCACGCTCTTTGATGGCGGCGTTCGCTGGATGAGCAACGCGACAGGCGGCTACACCAAAAGCTATCGCGTTTACGACGGCGCGCGCGCTTTCAATGGGCCGTTTGGTAAGGCGAACGGCCTGGGCGATCTTGAACCTATGTGCGACGCCGCGCCGATTGAAATCGGCAACCGCATCTGGCGCGATCTGGACGGCGACGGAATTCAGGACGCCAATGAACCAGGCGTCGCTGGCGTGACTGTGCAGCTTACGGCTCCCGATGGAACCGTTTTGGCGACCGCCGTGACCGACGCCAATGGCAATTACTATTTCTCGTCAGCAATGGGCGCGAACACGGCAAGCTCGATCTTCGGAATTTCAGGGCTGAAGCCGAACACCACCGGTTACAAGGTCAGGCTCGGCAACCCGGCGGATTTCACAGGCAGCGGGCCGCTGGCGAACCACAATCTTTCGCCAGTGGACGCTGGCGGCGCTTCGCAGGATCAGCGCGATTCCGACGCGATGTTGATGAACGGTTCGCCCGTCGTGCCTTTCAACACTGGCGGTCCCGGCGCGAACAATCACACATACGATTTCGGTTTCGTCCCGCCGGTTCAGCCGCCTGCGATCAACTGTCCGATCAACATGACGGCGGTGGCGACGAGCGTGAACGGCGCGATTGTGACTTATCCGACGCCGACCGCGACGAACGGCGCGACGGTGACTTGCGCTCCCCCATCCGGCTCAACGTTCCCGGTTGGCGTGACGACGGTGACTTGCACAGCGACCAATTCGGTAGGCAGCGCTTCCTGCAGCTTCACCGTGACGATCAATCCGCAAGCGTCGCAGAACGCCGATCTCGCCATCGTGAAGACTGACAACCAAACGATCTACACGCCTGGCGGATTGCTGGTTTACTCGATCACAGTTACCAACAACGGGCCTGCCGCCGTGACGAACGCAAAGGTCACGGACAAAATGCCGATCGCGCTGACGAACGAGACGTGGGCTTGCCAGATCACCGCGCAGGGGAACGGCCCCGGAACCAGCGCTTGCGGCGCGGCCATCGGCGTTGGCGACATCAACACTACTGTATCGTTGCGTGCGGGAGGAGTCGCTACCTACACGTTGCGCGCCCGCGTTTCGGCCAGCGCCACAGGCAATCTGGTCAACACCGCCACCGTGACGCCGCCTGCGGGCGTGACCGATCCGAATCCCGCCAACAACAGTTCGACCGACACCGACGTGAAGCTCAATCCCAACCCGCCGCCGCCAGGCCCCGTCGGCCCCGGAACGCCGCTGCCCGGCTGGTCGGTGTTGATTTACCCGGTTTACACGTCAAGTCCGACAAACCCGGTGGCTGAAAACACGCGGATCAACCTGACCAACACCTCCACCACGCAGAACGCCTGCGTCCATCTCTTCTTCGTTGACGGCGCTTCCTGCTCGGTCGCGGACGCCTTCGTCTGCCTGACGCCAAGTCAGACCGCCAGCTTCCTGACCTCAGACCTCGATCCGGGCACGATGGGTTACGTCGTCGCGGTCGCGGTTGATTGCGTCACCGGATGCCCGACCAACCTCAACACGCTGATCGGCGATGAGTACGTTAAGTTCAACAGCGGTTTCCAGGGCAATCTCAAAGCCGAATGCATCGCCGCGATCAGCCTGCCATCGTGCGATACGAACTCAGCAACGGCTGCGCTGAATTTCGACGGCGTGACTTACAGCCAACTCCCGCGCGTCCTAGCGCTCGACAACATTCAGAGCGCGCGCGACGACAATTCAACGCTGCTCGTGCTCGACCGCATCGGCGGCAATCTGGCGACAGGCGTCGGCACGCTGGGTTCGATCTTCGGCATCCTATACGACGACGCCGAGAACGCCTTCAGCTTCACCTTCACCGGCAATGCGTGTCAGATCAAACAGACGCTGTCGAATAACTTCCCGCGCACCGCGCCGCGTCTCGATACATTGATTCCATCGGGACGCAGCGGGTGGATGAAACTCTGGCCCGCGTCCGAAATGGCCGTCATCGGCGCAATGTTCAATCACAATCCGAACGCGGCGTCGAGTAGTTCGGCGTATGGAGGCGCGCACGGCTTGCACGCGCTGAGACTGCAACCGAGCGCCGGCTTCACAATTCCGGTATTCCCGCCGAGTTGTTAGACAGGTTTGAAATCAGAACGGGCAATTTCCTGCGGTCAGAAGTTTTGCGCAGGAAATTGCCCGTCGGGAAAATGGCGGTTTATCCCTTTCCCCTCACTTCCCTTTCTCCTCACTTCCCTTTCCTGATCATCTGCAACAACCGCTCCGCGTGATTGCGCGCGATCAGCGGCACACCCTCGTCCAGCTTGATGGTTTTCAGGATCGGCTCGAAGCGTCGCGGATCGGCGATGTGATTGGACTTCAATTCGCTTTCCAGAAACCGCAACTGCGCGGGCGTCGAGATCGGATCATTCTGGAGCACAGCTTCGAGTTCAAAGACTCTGGTTTCCTGCGTGACGATGTTGCGGAAGATTTCGCTCAACCGGTTCATGCTCTGGTTGTCGGTGTAGTTGAATTTGACCGTCCGCTCTTTCCCCGCCCGCGAATAAGTGATCGTCATGTTTCCCAGATGCGAGAAGTCTTTTTTGTGCTGGTAATTCTCGCTGCTTGCCAGAAAGTTCAGATCGTCGAAGAGCAGTTGAAGTTGCGAAAGCACCTCCGAAGAGAGCGCGAGTTTATTGACGATTTCATCGCTGTCCTTGCGCTGAAATCGGAACTTGCCCTGCCCGGAGCCGTCGAAGTCCAATTCCTGAACCGGCGTCGTGAAGCGCGGATTTTCAAAGAGGTAGTGGAAGTGAGCGCCCGCGCCCGCATCGCGCGAATTGCTGGTCAAAGCCTGGCTGATCTCGATGCTCGTTTGCGAAAACACCGGGGTTTTGAATGTGAAGAGCAGGATTGCGGTGAAGAGTGCGAGTGTAAGATTGCGCATGATGAAACTGCATAACGCCAGGTTGAATCAGGTGGGACAATTCGGCAAATTGTCCCACCGCAACCCAATCTAGTTTGTTTGGCTCTCGCCCGTCTGCTGGCCGGTCTTCTTCTTCCCGAAAGGTTCGGACAGGAAGTTTTGCGCCGTCGCCTGGGCGTTGTCGTAATTGCTGCCGTTGCTGATCGCCTTGTTGTATTCGCCAATAGCGCGTTCGCGCTGGCCGATGGCGTCCCACGAATTTCCGCGATAGATGTATGACCAGACTTCGATCCAATCGGGCCGCAAATTTCCATTCAACGCCTGGTCGAACGCGTCGAGCGCCTTGTTCCAGTTGCGCTGGCCCATGTAGAGCAATCCCAGGTTGTACCAGGCCCACGAATTGCCGCGATTGAGTTTGATCGCAGCCTGGAACTGCTGCTCGGCTTCGATGTATTCCTGCTCGCGGAAATGCTCGATACCGCGCCGCACGATCACGCCCTGGCGCAACTCCTCGGAGCTGTGAAGCACTTTCGAATCGGGGTCAACGATCACCTCGATCGGTTTGCTCTTGGTCGAGAGGTCGAAATCAGCCGATGTGCCCTTCATCAGCAATGTCTGCCGCTCGGCGCCGGCTTCAGTGCGCAGGATGATGTCAACCGGCATCTCGAACGTATCCAAATCCTGTTTGACGGTTCCGGGGACGCGGAAGCCGTCTTTGGTGCTGAGCATTCGATATTCCGAACGGAATTCAGGCACGCCAGTCGAATCAACCCACTGGCCGAAGAAGAAGCGCAAATCACGCCCGGCGGTTTTGGTGGCGAACGCCTCGAAATCGTCGAGCGTGACGTTCCTGCCGTCGTTCTTGACGTAGTAATCGCGCAGCATCTTGTCGAACTTATCTTCACCCAGCAACTGGCGCAGCATATTGAAGACCAGCGCGCCTTTGTAAAAGACCACCGAGCGGAAAGCCGGAGTTTGATCATCGAGTTGTTTCGGCGCGTTGCGGATCGAAGCCGATTGCTCGAACGCCAGAGCCTTCTCCAACTCGGCTTGAATGGCCTGCTGGAAAAGCGTCTCGTTCGCGTTGTCTTTGACGTAAAGCAGCGTGCTGAATTCGGCCAGCCCCTGTGACAGCCACGTGTCGTCGAACGATTTCAAACCGACCGCCTGCCCCCACCATTGGTAAGCCACTTCGCGCGCCAGTTTCTCGTCAATCCCCGAAGTCAGCGCGCGTGGCGAAACGAACATCACGCCCGGCCCGGAGTAAGTCTCCAACGTCTCTTCGTCGGTTTCGGCGACGACCAGACGATTGCCGAACGCGTAGCGACCGAATTTTGACGAGTAATATTCGAGGTGTTTGCCGATGACTTCCGAAGCGTGATCGGCCCACTTCTCGTCGCCAGCTTTGACGTAGAAATCAACCGCGAACCCGCCGTGATTCGACGTGCGGACGATGTATTTCGCGGCGGCGAAATTGCCCGGCAACACGGGCTTCGAACAGGTGAAAAACCAGGTTGTGAATTCTTCCTTCGTCTTTTGATCGGCTATCGGAATGGGAGCTACCGGCTGTTCGCTGTAACCGGCGACCAGCACGCCTTTCGGGACTTTGATGTTGATGGCGTAAGTTGCGCGGTCGGCGGCGTATTCGTGAAATGGGAACCAGCGCGCGGCATAGAAGAGATAGGAGCCTTGATCGCCGACATAGGCCAGCCGGGCGTTCGAGATCGGCCCGCCCTGCGATGATTCCAGCGCGCCTTCGTATTCGAAAACCAGCGTGACCGGCTGCCCGGCGGGAACCACGCTGCCCAGATCAACGCGGACGTTCATGTTCTCGCGATTGTCCTGAATGAACTGAAGCTCGCCCGGAGCGGATTGCGCGGGTTGCGCGGTCGCGGCTGCCCCTTTCGGTTTTTGCGCCACCGGCTTGAGATTCTGCCCGCGAGTGGCGGGAGCGACAGCAGCGGTCGTTGTAGCCGTCACAGGCGCATCAGCGCGCGTGATACGGCTGATCGTGAGCGAACCGTTCATTTCAAAGACGGCTGACCTGGTGTCGGCCTGCGGAACAAACCGCACTTCGGCGCGAGCCTTCAGCAACTGCGCCGACGGAATCAACTCGGCGTCAATCTTGTAATGCTGAACATCGAAATCGGTTGCGCCCTTCTGCGCCGAAACCACGCCAGCGGCCAGCGCGAAGGCCATAAACGTAAACATCCCAAGCAAAATTATTTTTTTCATCTTGTTTGCCCCCACTTCTATTTCTCTTCTCAACCGCGCGTGTTGTTTGTTGATTTGCGTGGATTATAGCATCACAACGCTCTTTTGAAAGGCGGGCCTGATCGCATAATCACCCTGCCTTCGAAGCTAATGACGGCTGAACGATGAACATCGGCTCACTTGCAGTTTTCATAGCGGTTGATGTGGCATAATGCGCGCGCCGGCCCGATGCGCCCCGATCCAATGATCCTGATCCAATGAAAAGACACCGCTAAGGTAAATGGCATTGAAGAAGCTGCTGAAGTTCCACAAATACGCGTTCGACTGGGAAAACTACCTGCTGCTGGCGCGGGCTATCCGCGCCGCCTCGCTGGCGCGTCAAAGCCTGTCGGGAAACGCAGCCTCGCCCAGTCTCGCCTCATCTCTGAACGCCGTAAATCAGATGTATCTCTCGCCGCAACCCGGTTGGAAGATTTCCGATCCCGAAAAGATCGCGCTCTTCGCAAGCTTCGTGGTCAGCGTCCCATTCGCCTGGGGCAAGTGTGTTCAGCAATCCCTGATCGCTTATCGGCTGCTCAACGGCTACGGCATCCCGGCGAAGATATGCTTCGGCGTCAATCGCGATGAATCGAGCGACGATGGCCACGCCTGGGTAATCAGGCTGAGCGATCCACAACAAGCTCTCGGCGAAAAATCCGATCCGCGCAAAAGATTCAAACTTGTCTACACATCACCGCTGCCTGACCATAGCGTTTTTCGACGGGACGCTAATTCTCCCCTATCTTGATCGCGGCGAATCTGATGGCGCGCTGGTACGGGCTGGTAAAACGAATCACCAGAGTGTCGCCTTTGCGTAGCTGCGCGGTGATTTTCTGGAAATCCGCGAGGCTGTGAATCGGCTGGCGATTGGCTTCGAGGATGACCTGTCCTGGCGAAAGACGTGAATCGGCGGCGGGGCCTAGCGGATCAACTTCTGAGACGATCACACCGCCCGCGATTTCATCGCTCAGCCTGCCGACGCGCAAATCGCGCAGGACTTCGGGAGTATTTTCCCGCACGGAGAAACCTAGTGAGGGGCCGGTGTTCTGGCCGCTGAGGTGTCCGCTCTTTTCTGACGCCAAACGAACCTGGGGTGAACTGGCGACGGCGTCTTCAGGGCGGCGATCCAGAGTCGGATAAAATTTCATCTGCTGCCCGCCGCGAACAATCGCAATCTCAACCTGCTGCTGAGGCGCGGCGCTCGACACCTGGATGAAGAAGTCATCGGTTTGCCGGATCGAGCGCCCGTTGAAATGCGTGATCACGTCGTAAGGCTGAATGCCAGCGCGCGCCGCCGGGAGATTGTTCGAGACATCTGCGACAACGATCCCTTGAACATCGCCAAGATTAAGCCCGTCCCGAAGCTCCGGCGTCAAAGCGGCCGGGGTCAATCCCAGATAGCCGCGTTCGACAAAGCCATGAACGCGCAATTGCTCGACAACGCGTTTGACCACGTTGATCGGCACGGCGAAGCTGATGCCGCGCCCGTCGCTGCGGATCACCGTGTTGACGCCGACCACTTCGCCGCGCCGGTTGAGCAGCGGCCCGCCAGAGTTGCCGCGATTGATGGCGGCGTCGGTTTGAATGAAATCCTCGAATGGTTCGGCTTCGTAAACTTTCCGGCCCTTCGCGCTGACGATGCCCGCAGTGACCGAACGTTCGTATTCGAGCGGGTTGCCGATGGCGATCACCGGATCGCCCACGCGGACAGCGTCGGAATCTCCCATGCTGAGCGGTTCCAGTCCGGTCGCTTCGATTTTGAGCAGGGCCAGATCGGTAGCCCGGTCAAATCCGACCACCGTAGCGGCGTGAGTTCGCCCGTCGAGCAGTTTGACGCGGACACGGTCGGCGTTTGCGATCACGTGCTGATTGGTGACGATCAAACCTTCGGGATCAACGATGAATCCGGCGCCTGTGCCTCGTTGCACGCGGGTTTCAGCAGACCCATTTCCGCCAGGACTGCCTGAAGGGACTTCGTCCGCTCGAAGCGCTCGCGTCGCCAGTATCGTCACCACGCTCTGGTTTGCCTCAGCCACGACATCGGCGTTCGAGCCGCTGAGACCGCTGCGGGCAAAGCTTCCCTTTCCTCCCGGCTGGCCTCCGAATAAAAACGACTGAAAAACGCGCGGGCGGATAAACGACGCGATGACCAAAACCAGCGCGGTAGCCCCGACCACCAGCGCGCACAAAAAAGCAAAGAAAAGTCCACGTTTCATAAAAGCTCGCATGAAGTCTTTCCGACAAACTGCGCCTGTTTTTTTAGTAGGCATTCACCCGCCTGAACGCGCGGGCGTCACTTTCGGAAATATGCAGGCCAAGATGCCTGCGGTGGGGGTAAGGGTTGGTTACCCGGTTATTCTGGTTATTTTCTGATCTGCTTTTCGCTGATGATGCGCCAGCCGCGCGCTTCATGGCGCAATGTGATCAAACCGCGCGCCCGGCCTACGATCTTTTTGCGATTACGTTTGAGAACCCATTGCCGGTCGAAGGTCACATCAGCTTCCTGCGCGCCGTTCACCTGTCTCAAATGAATTTGCGAAGGTTGCGTGAATTTCAATGAATAGGAATCGAACCCGCCGAGGATTCGCCGCTTGCGCGATCCGACTTCCGCGCGGGTCAGCTTTCCATCACGAAAATATTCAACCCGGTCTGCGTAAAAACTCAGGTGCTTCCCCCAATCGCCGCGAACAGCCGCATTCACCCAATCGGAGTAGACCGACTTCACTTCGCGCGCCGCCGCGGTTTGCCATTCTGGTTTTGCTTCGTCTTTGACGAACGACGCCGGCGTAGTTTTAGCGCCGCCCGATTCAGGCCGCTTCACGCCATCTTGAACGCTCCCGTTTGCGGAGTTTGCAGGCCCCGCGCCCCCGGAACTTTCGACCCGATTGGGGTTTGCCGCATTCGCCCCCAGGGCATCAGCCGGACCCTGATTTTGAGATGATGCGGCGGACTGATCAGCCTCGGCTCGCCATTCGCTCAGCCAAAGGTAGCTGAAGAAACCTAACAACGCCAAGACCGCAATCACCACCGCTACATTAAATCTCGTCCTCGGTTGCCGTTCGATCAGCAATGTCGGCGGCCTGCCTTCCATTTCCCCAACCGGCTCCCCAATGGTCTCTCCGGCGGGAGTCGGCAAATTGAACAAGAACGAGTCGAGGCGCGGTCTCGGCTGAACGCCGGTAATCTCGTCAGAGATGAATACTGGCCTGCGAGGACGCGTTTCGACCGTTTCGTCGAACTCTTCCACGACTTCTTCAATCTGGCGCTGTGAAGATCTCACTGCGGCGGAGAGGCATTCGGCGAATTGGGTAGCCGATGAAAACCGGTGATTCGGATTTTTAGCCAGCGCGCGCAAGACGACCTGCTCCAGTTCTCCGCTCAATCCCGCGCGGAACCGGCTGAGCGGCGCGGGCGGTTCCTGCAAATGGCGCAGCAGAACCGCTGATGTGTTCTGGCTTGCAAACGGAGTTCGCCCGGTGAGCATTTCGTAAAGGATCACACCCAGGCTGTAAATGTCCGAGCGCGCGTCAACCATCTGCCCGGTGCATTGTTCAGGCGAAATGTAATTGGGCGTGCCGATGATAGTATTTTCGTCGGTGATGCCCAGCACTCCCGGCTCGCGGTCTTTCAGCTTCGCAATGCCGAAATCGAGCACGAGAACGCGTTCCACAGCGTCAACCGTCGTTTCGATCATGACGTTGTCGGGCTTGAGATCGCGGTGAATGATGCCGTGACGGTGAGCGGCTTCGATGCCAGCGCAGACTTGCGACAGGATGGCGACCGCCCGGTCAGGCCGCATCTGGCCGTTCCTCGCCGCGCAGGTTCGCAGTTCCTCGCGCAGGCTGCGGCCTTCGATCATCTCCATCACCAGATATGCGCCGCCATTGGGCAGGAATCCGAAATCGTAAATGGCGACGATGTTCGGGTGTTTCAACTTCGCGGCTGCGCGGGCTTCGCGATTGAACCGTTCGGCGATAACGCGGTCGGCCAGGAATTCGGCGCGCAAAATCTTGATGGCGACAGGCCGTTCGAGCTGCTGATGAATCGCGCGATAAACCGATCCCATACCGCCGTGCGCAATCAACTGTTCCAGACGGTATTTGCCGTCAATGACGACAGGAAGCTGTTCAACAAGAAATGTAGCGGTCTGATCGAAGAGGCAATATTCCGCGCCGTCTCCGAAACAACGATGGCAAACCTGACAATACCGCATCGTCCCTCCTCCTGCGTTTTCAGGGAAGAACTTTATGAATGCAGGGCCGCTCGCATCGGCCTCAACCTGTTTTGAGGGTTATCAAACGATCTTACGAACCAGTAAGGGAGTGCAATGGTTTTAACTTGTCGGGATGCGCCGGGGGAACGCGCTCGCAGAATACTAAAGCGGGTTAAGCGTTACAAGTGGAGTTTTTAAACTGCCGATGAGCATTACATTTTCATCACTGCCTACGCATGAACTTGCGTTTCATTGACAGGGTTAAGGGCATTACTTATAGTCCAACGCGGCTCCAGGCTTTTTGACCGTGAGTAATAAAACAACAACAGTTATGCAGTCAGAGCGACTTCAGGCGCAGCCGAGCGCGGCTACCAGCCTTAAGCAGTCATTGCCGCGCTACAGCGGGCCGCCTTGCTGCGGCACAGGATGCGCCGTCTGCGTGCTCGATTATTGGGAGCAGGATGAATTTGAGAGCCTTGCGCCGGAAACAGGCGGCGCCGGTTACGATCACGGTCAAGAGAATCACCCCTGCAATATTACAAACGAAAACACGCAACCAGACTTGCTTCCGAGCGCGCCAGATAATCTTCCAATTTGTTGCGGCACAGGATGCGCGGTTTGCGTGCTCGACTACCCTGAGTATTTTTCAGAACAGAAGTCCGAATCGGAAACGCTGGCGATGCTCGAAGCCTTTGAGCAGGCCGAGCGGCAGGTCGAACGGATGATCGCCAGTCAGGGCGGTGATTCGCAGTAATCAAGCTTTACCACTCCTTGCGTCGTTACCTTTCGCGCAATACCGAAATTTCTCTCCTGGAGCGCGGCTCACCCCGGCCTGCGCTCCCGGATATTCGCGCAACTAAACCTGAACCAGTTGGAGGTTTTGCATGGCAGAAGAAACAGTGGTTGAGAAAAAATTCAAACCATACATTTCAGACGAACAAGTCTTGCCGGAGTTTACGCTCAAAGCCATCGTTCTCGGAGCGATCTTCGGAATCATCTTCGGCGCGTCTACGGTCTATCTGGCGCTCAAAGCCGGACTGACGGTCTCCGCCTCGATTCCGATTGCGGTGCTGGCCATCGCGGTTTTCAAACGCATCGGCAGATCAACCATTCTCGAAAACAACATCGTGCAGACCATCGGCTCGGCGGGCGAATCGGTGGCTTCGGGCGTGGCCTTCACCATTCCCGCCTTGATCTTTCTGGCGAGCGGCGAAGAGTTCTTCACCTATTTCAACATCTTCACGCTGGCGCTGGTCGGCGGAACGCTCGGCGTGCTGTTCATGGTTCCGTTGCGCCGTTCGTTGATCGTCAAGGAGCACGACACGTTGCCTTATCCCGAAGGCACGGCCTGCGCGGAAGTGCTCGTGGCCGGAGAAAGAGGCGGGTCGTTCGCGGGCAAGGTTTTCGCCGGACTCGGGATCGCGTTCGCATACAAATCGCTGATGAGCATCTTCGGCCTTTGGAAAGAAACGCCGACCGCTCAGGCAGCGCACGGTTCGAGCTTTCCGAACGCGAGCGTGAGCGCCGAAATCACGCCGGAATATCTGGGCGTCGGTTACATCATCGGGCCGCGCATCGCAGGCGTGCTGGTGGCCGGAGGCGTGCTCTCTTATCTCGTCCTGATTCCGCTGATCACTTTCATCGGCGACGCGCTGCCGGGCGTTCTCAAACCGGGCGTCGGCGGCAAGCTGATTTCGCAAATGTCGCCGTCGGAAATTCGTCTTGGCTACGTTCGCTACATCGGCGCGGGCGCGGTGGCCGCCGCCGGATTGATCACGCTGATCCGAACCCTGCCAACAATCGTCTCCGCGTTCAGAGAGAGTTTTAAAAGCCTGAGCGATATGAAGTCCGGCGGAGCGGTGTCGCGCACAGATCGAGAAATCCCGATCACCTATGTGATCATCGGCTCGCTGGCCCTGGTTGTCGTTGTTGCGCTCCTTCCCCAGCTTCCGCATACCACAGTCGCCGGAAAATTGTTGATGGGCGTGATGGTGGTCGTCTTCGGCTTCTTTTTCGTCACGGTCAGTTCACGCATCACCGGCATCATCGGCAATTCGTCAAATCCGATCTCCGGTATGACAATCGCGACGTTGATGGCGACGTGCCTGATCTTCGTAAGCCTCGGATGGAACGGAGATAGTTATCAGGCGCTGGCGCTGGCCGTCGGCGGTCTGGTCTGCATCGCGGCGGCGATTGCAGGCGCAACCAGCCAGGATTTGAAAACAGGATACATCGTCGGCGCGACGCCGATTTATCAGCAGATCGGATTGATTATCGGCGTCGTGGTCTCCACTTTCGTCATCGGTTTGACCATACAGGCGCTGGATACCTCAATGCAATTTCAAAACATCACGCACGCCATCGGTTCGGAAAAATTGCCCGCGCCGCAGGCGACGTTGATGGCCACGATCATCAAAGGTCTGTTGGCGCGCGACCTGCCCTGGGGCCTGGTCTTCGTCGGCATGTTCATCTCGGTTGTGGTTGAGTTGTGCGGTGTGCGCTCGCTGTCATTCGCGGTCGGCGCGTATCTGCCGCTTTCGACGACGGCCCCAATCTTCGTCGGCGGGCTGATGAGAGCGCTGGCGGATAAGATGACAGGCGCCAATAGCGACGGCCACGGAGAATCCGAAGTCAGTTCCGGCATGCTTTACAGCACAGGACTCGTCGCCGGAGGATCGCTGACCGGAGTTTTGATCGCTCTGCTCAACGGCGTTGAAAAAGACGTGATAGTGGATGGCGCGGTGAAAAAGATCTCGCTCATTCAATACGTTTTGGACAAGGTCGGCGTCCACGGCTGGGAGAGGCTTGGCGCAGGCGCCGATCTGATCGGCATCGCCTTCTTCGCCGGACTCTGCTTTTTGCTTTTGAGAGCGGCGCGGCAGAGAATCGAGGCCTGAGGCTTCAATAAATGAACCTACCTCTTGCAGGAATCAGAGTTCTGGATTTTGGCCGCTACATCGCCGGGCCGTATTGCGCGATGCTGCTCGCCGATTTCGGAGCCGAGGTCATCCGCATCGAACGGCGCGACGGTGGCGAAGACCGCTACGTCGCGCCGATCACTGCGGCAGGCGAAGGCCCTTTATTCATCGGCCTCAACCGCAACAAGAAAAGCGTCACGCTCGATCCCTCGCATCCCGACAGCCGCGAAATCAAACGACGATTGATCGCCGGCGCCGATGTAGTCATCGCCAACCTGCCGCCGGATGTCCTGCGCAAACTTGAACTCGATTACGATTCGCTCAAGGCGATCAAGCCCGACATCATCCTGACGCAAATTTCGGCTTTCGGATTCGGCGGACCGTACGCAAACCGCGTGGGCTTCGATCCGGTGGTTCAGGCGATGTCGGGCGCGATGAGCGTCACAGGCTTTCCCGGCGCGCCCATCCGCAGCGTGGTTCCATTTGAAGATTTCGGCACGGCGCTCCACGCGGCGTTCGGCACGATGGCCGCGCTCTACGAAAAACAGAAGACCGGACGCGGCCAGATTGTCGAAGCTTCGCTGCTGGCGACCGGCGTGACGTTTATGCAGACGCTGCTCGCCGAACATTACGTCGCGGGCGTCGAACGCCGGCAGCAAGGCAACACGGCCTTCCACGTCGCCCCGTCCGACGTTTATCAAACGAAAGACGGCTGGATCATCGTTCACATAATCGGCAATCCGATGTTCCGGCGCTGGGCGAAACTGGTCGGACGCGCCGATCTGATTGACGATCCGCGCTGCGCCGACGACATCACGCGCGCCAACAATCACGAAATCATCACCGAAGCGATGAATTCGTGGGCTTCAAACCGAACGACCGAAGAGGCGATGCGAGAGTTGGAAGAAGCTCGCGTGCCCTGCGGCAAAGTTTATGAGCTGAGCGAAGTCTTCGACGACCCGCAGGTTCAAGCGCGAGAGTTGATCAAGTTTGTCGAATATCCAGGCGCCCCGAAGCCAACGCCCGTGCCCAATACGCCCGTGCGCTTGTCTGAAACTCCGGGCGAAGTCAGACGGCGCGCGCCGATGTTGGGCGAGCATACGGATGAGGTTTTGCGGGAGTTGGGATTCGGAGCCAGTGAGATTGCGGCCTTTCGGGAGGCAGGCATAGTTTAACGCCTGCCCCGCGTGATCCGGCTCATTTGAAATTGACTGTTACG
>WBZO01002406.1_pt1 | contig 24414 bp, 18 predicted proteins | sample 5204261 | NCBI WGS metagenome assembly WBZO01 (sample SAMN12412400, study PRJNA552823) | activated sludge metagenome | isolation source: activated sludge from anammox sidestream of wastewater treatment plant... | place: USA: North Carolina | collected 2017-09
TCGCGGGGATAGAGCCGGCGCTGGAGGTCGGGGTCGTCATCGTCCCCGGGGGCAACCTGAGCGAGATCGGCACGCGCTCGACGCTCAGCGGCATCCGGGACGCGATGGTGCTGCGCACCCTCGGCCCGCTCTTCTTCGCAGAGGGCGGCGCGCTGAAGGTGCGGGTCAACAGCGGCCAGACCAGCGACGTCGCGCTGCGCGTGCATGAGCTGCCGACGCTAGCGTCCGGTGACACCGTCGTCCTGACGAACGCGATGACGGGAGAGTGGCGCTGCGCCGTGGTGCAGCCCTCCGGCAGCTTCCGGGTCACCGTCCCGTCCGACGAGGGGGACAAGCTCGCGCTGCGCGTCTACCCTGGCGGCGCGCTGCCCCGCGAGCGCGAGGGCTGTGAGGTGCCCAAGGCGCCGCCCTACGTGGAGATCTCCAGCTTCGGTGAGGAGGTGACGCTCGACGGGCGCCTCTATGAGGCGGGGACGCCGCTCGTGGCGGTGACGGATGGCTTTGGGCAGCGGCGCGCCACCCCGGATCTCCGGCGCTTCCTCGGGCTCTCACAGATCGCCCTCGACGCGGCTGATCCTGCGAATTTCGCCCCGTACTGGGACGGCACGCGCTCCTTCACCTACGCCACCGGCGAGACGCCGCGCACCAGCGTGCTGGTGATGCCGTCCAACGGCGACCCGGGGGTGGCCGTCGCTGCGGGGATCGGGCTCGCGCGCGCCGCGGGCTTCGTGGGCTGGAGCCGGGACGACCCGCGCTACGGCAAGTCCCAGAACCAAGTGCTGCTCGACACCCACACCATCGAGGGCACCTCGCGGCTCGGCCACTACCACAACGGCCAGGGTGAGCCCGTCCTCATGGACGTGGAGGACTTTGCCTCGGTCGTCGGCGCGGACGACGGCTTCGACGTCCCCCACCTGAACCCGCCCCTGCGGCTCGTGCAGCGGCGAGCCGACGGGACGCACGCCGGGCTGCTCATCCCGATGATCTCCGCGAAGGGTAAGCACGGCTTCGTGTCTCCGGAGCCTTCGCGCCCCTTCGATCAAGGGACGTACCTCTTGAACATCCTGGGCCGCTACGTCGCGAGCGGGGCGCGAGAGCTCTCGTTCGATGGGTGCCAGGTCACCTCGAGCTGCCCCTGGCCCACGTTCCCGCTGCAGTGAGGAAGATCCCGATGAAAGTCGTCCCGATGACCGCGCTCACCGCGCTGACGCTCCTCGCCGTCACCACCGCGGCGCGCGCCGCGTCCCCCGAGGCGTGCGCAGACCAGGTCCTCCCGCCGGCGCGGGGGCCCGCCCCTGGCGCGCTGCTCACGGGGGAGGTGGCGAGCTATCGACCCTGGCTGCGGCTCGCGGGCGAGCAGTGCCTGCTCCTCGAGCTGCCGCTGTCGCTCGCCGCGCGAGGCGAGGGCGTGTCGCGGTTTCCCATCGATCGCTACGGCTCGCGCTTCGGCGGTGCCAGCATGAGCCCCGAGCTGCGCGTCGGCGCTCGCTTGTTCACGGGGACCTCGCTCGCGCCGAGCGCCCTCTTGGCCGAGGTGGAGGCCGACCTCCCGACGGGGACCGTCGCCCCGGCGCCGGGTGAGCCCGGGGAGGGCTACCCGGGTGAGGAGGGGCTGAGCGCAGGGCTGAGGAAGTTCCACGCGCGCATCTCCCTGGGGCCGGTGCTGCACGTGGACCTCGGGCTCAACACGAGCCACTTCGGGCTGGGCTTGGTGTCGAACGATGGAGCGCATGGCTGGGAGCCGGGTAGCGCCGCCTTCGTCGACCCTCGGGGCGGGGACCGCGTGCTGCGCGCGCAGCTGCTGACGGGCCCGGAGCCGACGCTGGGCCTCGCGGCGAGCTTCGGGGTCGACAGCGTCTACCAGGACGATCGCCTGCTCGCGGGGGATCGCGCGTGGCAATTCTTCAGCGCGGGCTTCTTGGGCATGGGCAAGCCGCACTCCATGGGGCTGATGTTCGTGCGGCGCGAGCAGGAGAGCGCCGGAGGGCGCCGGACCCGCGTGACCATGCTCGACGTCACCGCCAAGAGCGAGGTGGCGCTCGGGGCCGTGGGGCTGACGCTGGAGACGGAGTGGGCCTACCTGCAAGGGAACACCGAGCTCGGCGCGACGGTCGAGCATCCGCGCCATCGCGTCCGCCAGCTCGGCGGCGCCGCCCGCGGCTCGGTGGACGCGGGGATGCTCGGCGGCGTGGTGGATTTCTTGTTCGCCTCGGGCGATCAGAACCCCTACGACGCCGAAGAGAACGGCTTCCGCGTGGACCCGAACTACGGCGCTGGGCTGCTGCTGTTCCGGCAGGTGATGAGCGCACAGACGGCGCGCACCGTCGGGACCGCGGGCGACCCGCTGCTCACTGGGAGGCCCGCCGAAGACCTCGAGCGAGTGCCGACGCGCGGGAGCGCCACCAACACCATCGCCGTGGGTCCCAAGCTGAGGGTTCGCCCCGTGGCGGGCTTGGAGGCCTACGGCGGACCGCTGTTCGCCTTCGCCAGCGTCCCGATGCTCGATCCATTTTCTACGGGGCTCGCCGGGGGCAGCCCGCGCTCGGCGCTCGGGGGGGAGGCGGGGCGCACCTTGGGCACGGAGCTGGATCTGGGCGTGCGCTACCGCGCCTACGTCCAGCGCGCGGAGCTGACGGTCGGGGTGGAGGGTGGCGCGCTCGCGCCCGGTTCGGCCTTCCGAACGCTGGAGGGGAGCACGATGGACTGGGTCTACGGCGGCCGGGCCATGGCCCGATGGCGCTTCTGAGGACGGCATGCAGCACGAGTTTTGGCTCACGCGTTGGCGCGAAGGGCGCATCGGCTTTCACCAGTCGCAGGTCACGCCGCTGCTCGAGCGGCACTGGGAGCGGGTGGGGCTGCCGCGCGGCAGCCGCGTGCTCGTCCCGCTCTGCGGGAAATCCCTCGATCTTTTCTGGTTGTTGGCGCAGGGGCACGCGGTGCTCGGGGTGGAGCTGGCGTCCCAGGCCGTGGAGCAGCTCGTCGCCGAGCACGCGCTCCAGCCCGAGGTGACCCCGCTGCCGAGCGGGGAGCGCTACCGGATGGGGCAGCTCGAGATCGTTCGCGGGGACGTGCTGGAGCTCGCGCCCTCCGTCATCGCCGAGTGTCAGGGGGTGTACGACCGAGCCGCGCTCATCGCGCTGCCGCCGGAGCTGCGGGCGCGCTACGTGGAGCACGTCTACGGCGGCCTCCCCCCGGGCTGCCGCGGGCTGCTCATCACGCTGGAGTACCCGCAAGCGCAGCTCCAGGGCCCGCCCTTCAGCGTGGAGCGGGAGGAGCTCGCGCGGCGCTTCGAGCCGCGCTGGGCGGTGGAGCGGCTCGCCGTGGAGGACATCTTGGCAGAGCAGCCCAGCTTTCGAGCGGATGGCGTCAGCGCGCTGAGCACCGCTGCCTACCGCTTGGAGCGGCGCTAGCGGCGCGCCGTGCCGGCGGCGCCGCTCAGCGCCAGAAGGCCTGCGCCTGCGCGTCGACGTCCCCGTCGCGTCCGCCCTCCACGTAGCGGATACGCAGATCTTTGGCGCCGCACAGCTCGAGCGAGGCCTCACAGCTCCCGAGCAAGTCCTGCCAGATGTTCTGATCGAAGCCGTGGCAGCCCTCCCACTTGACGTGGGTCATCCCGGAGCGCGCCTCCACCACGGACATGCTCCCGTGAGAGTAGAAGGAGCTGAAGAGCCGCGCGGATTTGCCGATGATGGCCTGTGGCGACACCACGATGAGAAACACGCGGTAGATGCCCGAGAGATCCAGCCGCATGGCCTCCTTGCCGATCGCCCGGGCGAGCGCCGGCCCTTTGCCCGTGGCGCGCTGAGCAGCGGCGTGCAGTGCGCGCGACCAGCCGAGGGGGTACCAACCGCTCGCGGTGATGCGCTGAAACACGAAGGCCTCGCGGAGCTCCGGCTCGACGAGGGCGAGGGTGGTGCGCACCGCCTCCTGCCCATGAAGCTGCGTGAAGGCGGCGAGCCAGGATCGCAGCCCCGCGCCCTTGTAGGTGGGACCACCCCCGACGCTTGCCCCTTCAGCCATGACAAGCGCCATTCTACCACGGAACGGCGCGCGTCGTCGGGGCATGCAGGGGCGCCTTCACGGGGGGCTCCCGCCCGCAGCGGCGTGGCGCCGCCGCGGGGGTTCGACCGAGCCCCCTCAGGGGCGGCGGGCGCGCTCAGTCGAAGATCTTGTCCAGCTCTTCTTCCTCGTCCTTCTTCTCGCCGTCCTTCTTCTCGTCATCCTTCTTCTCGCCATCGCCGGGGGCTCCGGCCGCGCCGTCGGGCTTCTTGGGGCCATCGCCGAAGATGTCCTCGACCGCCTGATCTTCGGAGGGCTGGTCTCCGGTGGGTTTGTCCCCGGCGGGGTCATCGCCAAAAATGGCGTCGCTGTCGTCTCCAGGCTCGTCGCCCTTGGGCTCGTCGCCCTTGGAGTCGTCGTGCTGCGGCTCCTCCTTGGGCTCGGTGATGGGCACGCCGTTCGCGTCGCAGCCGAGCCCGTCGCCCTTCTCGCCCCAGCACTTACGGTCGGCGTCGGAGCACGGCAGCGGGTTGTTCCGGTCTTGCTGCGCGCACTCCATCATCCAAGCGTCACGCGGTGGCTCGTGGTTCTCCGCCGCCTTGGCGCGCGCGGCGTCGATGTCCCCCTGGACCAGCACCGTGGAGAGCTTGGGGACGTACATGATGATGAACAGCGCCAGGAACAGGATGCCGATGAACGGCAGGCTGAGCCGATAGAGCGACACCATGGGGCGGTTGAACCGGAAGCTCGCGACGAACAAGTTCTGCCCGAACGGCGGGCTCATGAAGGCGATCTCCAGGTTGAGGAGGAACATCATGGCCAGGTGGAAGGGCGAGATGTGGAATTCGGACGCGAAGGGGATGAGCAGCGGCACCGCGACCAAGATGCTGCTGATGCCTTCCATCAACATGCCTTGGACGTACATGAAGACGTTGAGCGCGATGAGGAAGCGCCACTTCTCCGTGATGCCCAGCTCCTCCGTCACGTAGCGGAACACCTTGCCCGGGATGTCCTCCAGGATCATGAAGTTGGCGAGGGAGTTGGCCATCGCCATGATGAGCACCAGCGCCCCGGCCAAGGCCATGGAGTTCTTGGTGATCCGGGGGAGATCCTTCTTCGTGATGTCTTTGTGGACGAACAGCTCCACGCACAGCACGTAGCAGGCGGCGAGCGCCGCGGCCTCGTCCACCTCGGCGAGCCCGATGCCGAGCGAGCCGAGGATGAGCACGGGCAGGCCGAATTCCCACTTGATGATCCAGAGCGCCCGCGCCATCTCCTTCAGGCTGGGCTTGGTCCGCGGGATCTTGCGTGTTACCCCGATGTACATGGCTTGGATGCTGAGCATCACCATGATGAGGAGCCCTGGGATGAGCCCGGCCTTGAAGGCCTTGGTGAAGTCGATGCCCGCCACCATCGAGTAGATGAGGATGGGGAGGCTGGGCGGGAGCAACAGGCCCAGGCTGCCGCCGGTCATCACCAGACCCAGGGAGTAGTCCTTGGGGTAGCCGTACTTGACCAGCGCGGGGTAGAGCAGCGCGCCGACCGCCACGATCGTGACGGCGCTGCCGCCCGTGAGCGTGGTGAAGAAGGCGCTCGCGAAGATGCACACGATGGCGAGGCCGCCGGGGAGCCACCCGAGGAAGGCGTCCGACGCACGTACGATCCGCTCGGGCGCCTTGGACTCCGCCATCAGATAGCCGATGAAGGTGAAGAGCGGCACCGTGACGAGGATGGGGGAGCCCGCGAAGCGCTCGTCCAGCACGTCTGGCGCGAGGTTGCGGACGAAGCGTAGGCCCTCGGTCTCGTTGGTGAGCCAGGCGAGCTGCGCGGTGCCCGCCATCACGGCGAAGATGGGCGCGCCGATGAGGGCGAAGACCAGGACGAAGAGTACGACGATCATGCGGCCTCCAGCGGGTTGCCGTCGGCGTCCACGCGCTTCTTGATGCCCAGCTCCATATGACCTTCGGGGTCCACGCTGCGGTGCCCGCTCAGCGTGAGCAGCGCGAGCAGCAAGAACCGGATGGCGATGATGAACAGCCCAATCGGGAAGATCAGGTTGGCCGCGTGGATGAGCTCACCCCGCGGCTCGCCCTTGCCGGGCACCACGACGATGGGCGCGCGCTTCTGCCCCGCCGGCATCTTCAGCTCTTCCACCTTGTCTGCGCCGTAGCGCTCGGCCATGCCAGAGCCGTCCAGCCAGGCGTTCCACTCGGACGCCTCGAGCCAGTCCGAGTAGGGCTCCCCTTGGAGGACGTGCGGGAGGGTCTTGAAGTCGAGGCCGAGCTGCTTGCGAGCGATGAAGAGATCCTGCCCGAGATCTTCTGTGATCTTGCTCATCTTCGTCGCGGCCGCCGCGTCCTTGGTGGCGCCGAAGTCCTCGATGGCGATGTGATCGAGGAAGCCCCAGCTCGCCGAGAAGCAGATGATGCTGGTGGCGAGCCAGCCGAAGACCACGACCCCGACGCGCGCCTTCGGCTTCAGGAAGCGCGTCACGAGATCGATGGTGATGTGCTTGCCGGCCGCGGTGGCGAGCGAGCCGCCGAGCAGGGTGAGCAGCATGGTGAGCCGCGTGCCGACGCCGCGCAGCCCTCCAAAGAGCGTGAGTGAGGAGCCCTGCTGGTACCAGTTGAGCAAGTTGGAGGACCAGGTCGCGCCGGTGTTGGCCCAGAGGCGCGCGCCGAGGAAGCCCAGGAGCACGGCGACGGCGGTGACGCCGCTGCGGGTGCGCTCCGGCTGCTTGCGCAGCGCGGCCCAGGCGATGGAGCCGAGGACCGTGGCGCCCAGGATCGCCCGGAACGCCAGGCCGGCGCGGTTGGTCCCGTCCCAGCCGGTAGAGAGGCCCTTGAGGGCCACCCAGACGCTGAGCGCCGCGATCTCGAGCAGCAAGACCAGCGTGGCGAGCCCCATCTCGAAGCGAGTCCACAGCGCGTCGATGCGCACCAGCGGCGCGCCCCAGGCTTGCTTGGGCAGGAGCGGTGGCGGCTCCGGCGCGGCGTCGCTGACCGGAGCCGCCGAGGAGGCCGCGACGTCCTCATCCGCCGGGATGGCCTGAGCGGCAGCGCTAGGCTCCAGCTCGTCCTCTGGTGCTGCTCCGCCCTCACCACGGGTCACGGCGCTGGCTGACGCGGAGCGCGGCGCCTCCACTTCCGGGGCGGCCGCGGCTGGCAGCTCGGGTGCGGCGGCTTGGGGTGAGGGGGGAACTGCGACGGAGTCTCCTTCCGTGGTGGGAGAGTCGGCGCTGGCGGGCGGCTGGGAGGGGCGCTCAGGCTCGTCAGACATGGCGGCGCAGGTTACCAACCTACGGCAGCGGACGTCACCCCTTCTGAGGCGTTCTTGGTGCGGGCTCGACGGGAGCGCTCCGCCCGGCTCACGCTAGGGCACAAAACGCGACGAGCCAGCCCAGGAGAGCTGGCTCGTCGCGGTGATGGGCCCTGGGTCTCAGCAGGCGCCGATCTTCGCCAGGACGTCCGCGGGCAGCGCGCCCTTCAGTCGCTCACAGGCCTGGCGGAACACGCCCTTCCACTCGGCCTTCTCTGCGTCCGTGGGGTCGTGCGCGGTCATCTTCTTCTTGAGGCGGCCAAAGGCGGCGCTGTCCTCGGCGCGGATGCTCTTGGTGAGCGCCGCGGCGGCCTTGCGCCCCGACTCCACCATCAGCTCACGCTGATCCGCGGGGAGGCCATCCATCACGCTCTTGCTCAGCACGACCGCGCCGATCCCGAAGCCGGTGGTCGCCGTGTTGATGTGATCCAAGCGCGAGGCCCACTGGAGCTGCTCGGCCGCGAGTGAGGGCGTGGTGAGCGCGTCCACCGCGCCGCTGTTCAGCTTCGGGAGGAAGGTGGTGACCGCCGAGGGGACCGGCGTGACCCCGCCGATGACCTCGTAGACCTTCGGCCCGATGATGTCCTCCTGGATGACGCCCGGGTGACGTCCCCTGAAATCCGCGGGGACCCTGACCGCGTAGCCCTTGGACATGAGCCGCGCTTGACCCACGTCACCGAAGCCACCGAGGTGGAAGCCGGCCGCGTTGATGGCCGCCTCGAACTCCGGCCGGAGCTTCTCACGGGCCGCGTCGAGGTCCGCCCAGGTGCTGAAGACGCCGGGGATCTGCAAGGAGATGATCGGCTTGTGGATCTCCGCGAGGCCCACGGCGGTGATGGCGGCGCCGGTGAGCTGTCCCGACTTGATCTTACCGACCACGGCCTTCTCGGGACCGGCGGTGCCGTTCCACAGCCACTCGATCTCGAGCTCCCCGTTGGTCTTCTGTGAGACGTGCTTGGACCAGGCCGTGAAGACCTTGCCCCAGGGGCTGCGCTTCGGCGCGAGCGTCCCCATCTTGAGGGTGGTCTTGGCGTGGGCCACCTCTGGCGCTCCCACGAGGAAGAAAGCGCCGGCGAGCAGCGGGACGATCAGCTTACGGACCATGACGGGGAACCTCCTAGAAGACGAAACGGGTGGGCTCTCGATGAGAGACGAGTCAGGCGTGAGACGGAGCGAGCGAGGATTTCATCCAAAGCTTGCTCACGCAGGGCGAAGAATACCCTCGGGGGCGAGTCAGAGCCACGGCCCGTGATGCTGCAATGCGCCACGATGGCGCTTTGCGTCATCCGCTGAAACCGCAATCTTCCTGCCAGATCTTGTTGCCGAGGTAGCGCTGGGCTCGACGCATCGCGATGACGTTCTGGAGCCGCGCCTGCGGGAGGGGGTCTCCCGCGGCGAGGACCTCGCGGAGGGTCTTCTCCCAGTTGGCCTTGTCGCTCTTGACGCAGTAGAGGCGCGCCAGGTTGAGCCGCGTGGAGAGGTAGCCCCCCCCGTTGATGGCGAGCGCCTTGTCGAAGTGCTGCTTGGACTCCTCCAGCTCGGCGCCAGCGGTGCGGGCGTGGTAGGCGCCAAGGATGGTGTGCCCCGTGGCGTAGACGGCGGTCTCGTCCAGCTCTACCGAGCGCTCCACCAGCGCGACCCCGATGTAGAGCTGCGCGACGGCCGCGGGATCCTCTTTGGAGGAGTTGACGAAGCCGACCCAGGCGAACCCGGCCCACAGCAGGTCTTCCGCTTGCTCGGGCTCCGTGAAGTTCTCCTTGAGCCAGGCCTTCAGCGTCTCGGTGTTCTTGGTGGCTTCCTTGAAGCCCTCCGCCGTGTGCCCGAGCAGCTCATTGCCATAGAACTTGGCGCGTTCGAAGGCGGAGCGGAGGCGCTGCTGGTGGTAGGCGATCATGACCTCGTCCCCGGCCTCCACCGCGCGCTCGTAGTCGTCCTCGATGAAGCCGAAGGCGATGCCACCCCAGCTCCGGGTCAGCATGAACAGCGCGTCCGTGTTGTTCGGCCCGAGCTGGTGCATCCCCTCGATCTGGGCGATGCCAGCGAAGGCGACCGAGCGCGCGATCTCGTAGTCGTGGAGGGTGTTGACGGCGCTCGAGCCCTCGCGGGTGCTCTTGATTTGGCCGTTGAGCAAGACCGTCTTCAGACACCCGGACAGGCTCAAGCTCGCCACGCCCATCAGCAACACCGAACCCAGGCTGCGCATCCACTTCATGACCGGTCGGTTTATCAGCTTCGAGGCGCGGACGGGAGCCCCGGCGCGGCTGGCGCGGCGGATTAGCGCGTCAGGAGCACGGCGCAGGCGACGTCCGTCCTGACGCCGGGATCGCGGTCGGCCAGGGCGGGCGCGGTCTGCGCCACGAGCCCCAGCGCCAGCAGTCCTCGTGCCGCGTCGCGTCGAAGCGCCGCGCTGGGGTCCGAGAGCTGGCGCGTGAGCTGGGCGGTGACGCTGCGTACTCCGAGCCGCGCGAGCGCGAGGCGCGCGGCGCTCGGGGCCTCACGGCCCGCGGCGCGCTGCTCGAGGCCGCGGAGCGCGCCGGCGCGCTTGGCGGGCACGGCCGCCAGGCGCTCCAGCGCGAGGATGGCGAGCGAGGGCTCCGCGTCACGGCTGGCGAGCTCCAGGGCCTCGACGGCGGGGGCGGTGAGGGGGAGCGCCGCGAGCGCCAGGCCGCGCTCTTCCCGGCTGCCGCTGCGCGCCGCGCCGAGCAAGAGCCCCTGGATGCTCGCCTCACCGTGGCGCTGAAGCGCGACCAGGGCGGCGACCTGCGGGAGCCCCGTCGTAGCCTCCGCGACGTTGAAGAGCTGCTGCTTGCCGCCCGTCTCGAAGGCGCTGGGGAGGGCCCAGGCGTCCACGATGGCGAGCCTCACCTCGGGGGAGGCCGACGGCCAGTAGTCCTTGAAGGCGAGGACGGGACGCTCGCCCCCGATGGCGGCGGCGGCGCGGAGCGCGGCCGTGCGCGTGAGCGCGTCCGGCTCTAGCCGCGCGGCCTCGAGCACGTCGTCGAGGTCCGCGCTCTGTCGCGCCTCGAAGGCCGCGCGCAGCGCGTTGAGGCGGACTCGACCGTCCGGGTCCGTGAAGTACTCGCGCCGGAGCGCGTCCTCTTCGCGCGCCACGGCGGCGCGGGCGGCGACCGCCCGGAACCCGCCATGAGCCGCCTGCTCCCAGTCGTCGAGCGCGCGCGCGTGGGAGAGGTCACCGAGCTCGAGCCGGATGAGCGCGGCCTCCGCGGCGGCGTCATCCGTGCCCCGCGAGAGCTCTCGCAGGACGGGCATCAGCGGCTTGGCGCAGGCGCGTGTGGCCTTCAGGCGCCGCAGCGCAGCCTCACCCTGCGCGGACAGCAGCTCGCGCCCGGCGACGGCCTCCGCGACGTCCTGGGTGAGGCTGGCGTCGAGCGTCCCTCGTCGAGCCTCCTCCGCGAGCCCGCGCTCGAGCGCGGGAAGATCTCCGAAGCGAGCGGTGTCGACGAGCGGCGCCGTGCCGCACCCCACCAAGATCACGGCCGCCGACACGGTGCTGAGCCAAGCTCTCATCGAGCCGAGGCTAGCACAGCGACGGCGGCCCCTGGAGGCCTCGCGGGCGACGCCGGGCGGGGACGACCCCACCCGGCTGGGCGCGCCGGCGACGGCGCCTAGACCGGCCAAGCCTGGCTCGTCCAGGCTTGATCCCAGAACATCCACTCGTAGCGTGCGCTGGTGACGAAGGCCACCGTGGCGCGCTCGCGAGCGGCTGCGTCGGCGCCGTCCGCGAAGCGCTGCAGGCGCTCGAGCAGCTGCTCCATGAAGGAGTTGAACTGTGGGTCGCTGTACATCCGGAGCCAGGCCGCGTACGGGTGGCCGTCGGGGATGGTCCGGAGCGTCTCCAGCAGGTGCTGCCCGAGGTCGATGTAGAGCCAGGGGCAAGGGGTCAAGGCCGCGACGGCCTCCACCAAGCTGCCGCGCAGCGCCGTGGAGATCATGTGATCTTGGTAGGCGCGGTTGGTGGGCGTCAGCTCCAGCGTGGCGATGTCGGTCGGCCCATAGCCGAGCGTCTTGCCGTAGCCCGCGTGCAGCTCCCCCTCCGTGACCAGCGCGATGCGCGCGGCGTCGATGAACCAGAGCTTGTCCGCCGGGCTGGTACAGCGCGTGGAGATGAGGACGCTGGCGTCGGAGAAGGCCTCCAGGTAGCGGGCGTCTTGCATCTGGTAGAAGCGGAACCGCTCAGGGGCGAGGCTGCCCTCTCGGAGGGCCACGATGAAGGGGTGACCGAAGGAGGCACCCCATGCCCCCGCGGCGGCGTCGATGCACGCGCGCGCGAACGGGGGGACGGGGAAGGGCGCTGACTTGGACGAGGTGGACATGCTGCGGACTCCTGGGCTCGAAGGGTGCGAAGCCGGAGGGATCCTGCGCGCAGCGCGCCGATGTCCAAGAAGCTTCCCTACGCCGGTACGAACCGGATCAGGTTCCAAGGGTCTGTCTCAGCCCGCCGTCCGAAGGCGCCGGGCACCCCTAGCTTCGCGAGGCTGGACGCTACGGGAGGGACCGCGCGCCCGTCAACCCCATGCGACGGAGGCCGCCTCAGTTCACGCGCGGCTGGGTCCCCGTGGTGGGCTCCTCGGTCGCGCGCGCGGCCAGCGTCCGCCGCCGCTCGAGCGCGGCGCCCACGAAGCTGGAGAACAGCGGGTGGGGGTTCATGGGGCGGCTCTTGAACTCCGGGTGAAACTGGCAGGCGATGAAGAAGGGGTGCTGCGGGAGCTCCACGACCTCCACCAGCCGCTCGTCCGGGCTCAGGCCGGAGAGCACCAGCCCTGCGCGCGAGAGCACGTCGCGGTAGTCGTTGTTGAACTCATAGCGGTGCCGGTGGCGCTCGCTGATGTCCGTCGTCCCGTAGATCCGCGCGGCGAGGCTCCCGGGGCTCAGCTTGCAGGGGTAGGCGCCGAGGCGCATCGTCCCGCCCTTGTCGACCACGCCGTGCTGATCCGGCATCAGGTGGATGACGGGGTGGCTCGAGCCCTTGCCGAATTCGAGCGAGCTGGCGTCTGCCAGGCGCGCCACGTCCCGGGCGTACTCGATGACGGCCAGCTGCATCCCGAGGCAGATGCCGAAGAACGGCACGCCGTTCTCCCGCGCCCAGCGGATCGCGGCGATCTTGCCCTCGACCCCGCGGTCCCCGAAGCCACCCGGGACCAGCACGCCGTCGAGGCCGCTGAGCTGCGCCGCGGGGCTGCCCTGCTCGAGCTCGACGGAGTCGATGTACTCGAGATCCACCCCGACGTCCTGCGCGATGCCGCCGTGCACCAGCGCCTCGTGCAGCGACTTGTAGCTGTCCTTGCTGGCGACGTACTTGCCCACGATGCCGATCTTCAAGCGCCCATGGGCGGGCCGCTTGAACTTGTCCACGAGGCGCTTCCACGCCGACAGATCCGGCTGGCGTGACCAGATGTTGAGGCGCTCGGTGATCACGGCGTCCAGCCCCTCCGCGTGGAGGACGAGCGGCAGCTCGTAGATGCACGCCACGTCGGTGTTGTTCATCACGCTCTCGACCGGCACGTTGGAAAACAGCGCTATTTTCTCCTTGAGGCCGCGCGCGATGGGCATGGCGCAGCGACACACCAGCACGTCCGGCTGGATGCCGATCTCACGCATGGCGCGCACCGAGTGCTGCGTGGGCTTGGTCTTGTACTCTTCACTGCCGGAGATGTACGGCACGAGCGTGACGTGGACGCTGATGGTGTTGTCGAAGCCGGCCTCGAGCTTGAGCTGCCGGATGGCCTCCAAGAAGGGGAGGGACTCGATGTCGCCCACGGTGCCGCCGATCTCGATGATGGCGAGATCCACCCCCGCGGTGGCCTCTCGGATGCGCGCCTTGATCTCGTCGGTGATGTGCGGAATGACCTGCACCGTGGCGCCCAGGTACTTGCCTTGGCGCTCCTTGGTGATGACGGCCTCGTAGATGCGCCCGGTGGTGACGTTGGCAGCGCGGCTGAGGTTGCGTGAGACGAAGCGCTCGTAGTGACCGAGGTCCAGGTCCGTCTCGGCGCCGTCCTCGGTGACGAAGACCTCGCCGTGCTGGCTGGGTGCCATGGTGCCGGGGTCCACGTTGATGTACGGGTCGAGCTTCATGTGCGTGACGCTGAGCCCGCGCGCCTCCATGAGCGCGCCGATGGACGCGGACGTGAGCCCCTTGCCGATGCCGGAGACGACGCCGCCGGTGATGAGGACGTATTTCGTGCGGCGGCTCATCGCGCGGGCTCCATCACGGAGCGGCTACCACGGGCGGGGAGGGGGTGCATCGGCATCATGTGAAAGGGGTCTCCGTACGGTCCAACAAGCCAAGCGCTGCCGTCCCTCGTCAGGGAACCTCTGCCGCTCGCGCGGCCAAGCTTCAGAAGACGCCGATGAGCCCGAGCCCGACGCCGTCGCGTCCGGCGACGTAGGGGACGGGGGTGACGCGCGCCGCGCCGCGGGCCGCGGGGCGGGGCGTCGAGGTGGCTGAGTCCGCGGTCGGCAGCAAGAGGCCCTCGGCGATGACGGCGAGGCCACCGACCTGTCCGACTCCGTCGATGGTGGTGAGGATGGCGCGCAGCACGACGAAGAAGGTGCTGCAATTCGGCTCGCGCGCGGGGCAGCCCGTGTCTGCCAGCGCCATCCACGGGCCAGCGACGGGGATGCGGAGCTCGGAGGCGCCGGGGGCATCGGGCCAGAGGTAGGAGGCTCCGAGGGCGCCGCCGTACCAGACCCCAGCGACGAGGGCGCCGGTGGCGATGGTCTGAGCGCGCGCCGACGCTGGTGGATAGGCTCCCGGATCCGTCTCGTCAGGCGCGACCGGCTCGTCGGCGGCGGCGGCTGCGGAGAGGAGCAGCGCCGCGCTACCAACGCCGACGGCGAGCGTCCGACGACACCATGCGGAGAGCATGGAGCCGCGTTCTTGCGCCGATCGGGGCTCGATGCAAGCGCGGCGTCATTTCCGCTACGGGAGCGCCGCGAGCGCGAGCCAGCGCCCCTCGGCGCTGGGCGAGAAGCCGCGCGCCCGCGCGGAGACCAGCGCGAGCTGGTCCTCGTGCCAGAGCGGCACCACGGGCATCCAGGCGTCGAGCTGGAGCAAGGCGCGCTCATAGAGGCGGCGTCGCGCCTCACGGTCCATGGTGCGCCCGGCGAGCTCCAGGAGCTGGCTGGTGGCGGCGTCGCGGAAGCGCGCGCGGTTTCTCCCCTCGCCGCCCTCGCCGGGGACGCCCTGCGCGTGGAAAAACCAGGACAACAAATGCGGCTCGGTCAGCTCCGGGAACTGGAGCAGCGCCAGATCGAAGTCGCCCCGGTCGAGTCGCGCGAGCAGCGCGCCGAGATCGAGCGGGACGACCTCGACGGGCAGGCCGGCGTCCCCGAGCATCTGCGCGATCACCCGCGCGGTCACCAAGCGCAGCCGGTCGGTGGACACGAGCAGGGTGACGCCACGCGCATCGGCGAGCACCTCGCGCGCTCGAGCGGGGTCGAAGGGGAGCTTTGGCGGGTGGCGTAGGGCGGCCCAGTGCTGGGGAGGGAGCAGAGAGTCGGCGACCTGCGCGTAGCCGCCATAGAGCCGAGCGACGATGGCGGAGCGGTCGATGGCTTGGACGACGGCGCGCCGAGCGCGTGGCGTCTCGAACGGGGGTCGCTCGTCGTGCAGCAGGAGGTAGGTGAGGTTGGCCCCGGGGCGGGTGACGAGCGAGAGCTCTCCGCGCTCCGTCAGCGGCGGGATCAGCGCCGGCGTCAAGGCGTTCGGGAGCACGTCCGCGCGGCCCGAGAGGGCGAGCAGGGCACGCGCGTTCTCGTCACGGACGCTGCGTAGGCGCAGGCCTCGGCGCGGCCGTGGATCGAGGCCGGTCTCGGCGGGGTCGAGCCAGAGGGTCCCGCCCTGGCGCCGCGTCACGACGTAGGGCCCCAAGCCGTCGAGCCGTCCGTCCACCCTCGGCGCTGCGCGCGCCTCGTCCGCGCGCAGCAGCGGCAGCTCGAGATCGGCGAGGCGCGAGGCGCGGGGCGCGCTCCAGTGCAGGCGCACGGCGTGGGCGCCGAGGGGCTCACAGCCGTCGACGTCTTTGGCGACGGCGCGGTGTGGGCTCTGCAGGCGCGGGTCGGCGAGCGCCGCGAGCGTGGCGCACACGTCCTCCGGGCGCAGCGGTGGACCGCTCTGGAAGCGCACGCCAGGGCGCAGGCGCAGCTCGAGCGTCCGATCGTCCAGCGCGCGCCAGGACTCGGCGGCGGCGGGGATGGGCTCGAGGGTGTCGGGGTGGATGCGCGTCAGGCCTGCGTGCGACAGTCGCGTCACCTTGACGTCGAGGCCGCGCGTCGCGTAGCGCGGGTCGAGCGTCGCGAGATCCTGGGGCAGGATGAGCTCGAGCCGCGCGTCACCGCGCGCCGGGCGCGGCGCGCCCTCCTCGTGGCAACCCGACGAGAGCCCCGTGAGCAGCCCTACGGCGAGCCTGCCGAGGAGGATGCCGAGGGCGCGTCGCATGGAAGCATCCTACACGACACCACACGCGCCGACGTGAGCGAGCGTCCAGCCTGGCCCGGGAGTGGAGGGTCTGAAATAATCCGATGAGTGAAGAACGGGTCTGACAAGCGTGGTCGTCCACCGGCGCCCGTTCCGCGCCCCGCCCCGGTCCCGCGGCCGGCGCCGCACGTCCCGCGGCCCGCGAGCGTTCGTCCGCGCCCGCTCGGGATGAGGCCGCCGCAGCGGACGCGGACCTACGAAGACCGTCTCCCCGCGCCGTCGCCCACCGTCGTCCCCAAGCCCGCGCCGAGGCGCTCGCTCGTCGCCGCAGAGCCGACCGTCTTGGTGCTCGGCGCGGGAGAGCAGATGCTCGAGGCCCTGAAGGGCGCGCTCGCGCGCCACGGCGTCTACGTCGAGACGGCGACGGGGCGCGACGTGCTCGAGGCGGTCGTCACGACCGCGCCGGATCTGGTGCTGCTGGTCGGGGACGCCACCGAGGCGAGCGGGCGCGCCATGCTCGAGCAATTCGCGAGCTCGCCCAAGGGCAGCGGGGTGCCCGTCGCGCTGCTCGGCGAGGACGCCGATCTCTCCGCGCGCCTGGCCGCCTTCCGACACGGCGCCGTCGCCATCATCCCTCGCACCGCCAGCATCGACGCCGTCGCTGAGCGGGTCGCTGGGCTCGCGCGCGCGCTGCCCGAGCCGGGACAGGCCCAGGGGGCTGACGTCGGTGAGTCCACGCTCGATGAGCTCGTCTCCACGCTGAGGCGGGAGCTGCGCAGCGGCATCCTGAGCGTCCACTCGGGTGACGCCGACGGCGCGCCGGTGCGCCTCGTGCTCGACCGAGGCAAGCCGCTGGCGACCTTGATCGATGATTTCGTGCAGCGGGTGCGCGCCACCATCAGCCGCGCGGAGCCGCTCCAGTGGGAATTCGACGAGCGCTCCGGGGGCACGCTGGACGTCCTCGACGCGGTCGGTGAGTCGCGCTTCGACGGGCCCTCCATCGCCGGTGTGCGCGTCATCCTGGCGGACGACGACGCCGCGCGCGCGGACGCCGTGGCCCAAGAGCTGCGCGCGCGCGGCGCCAGCGTCGTCGTCACCGATCTCCACCCCTCGGATGTCCACCTGGCACGCCTGCGCCCTCACGACCCCGCGGTGCTCGTGCTGGGCACCACCGCGCTCTATGGCGCCGGTTACGCCCTCGTGCAGCGCATGCGCGCCGACACGCGGCTGCGGTGGGCGGCGCTGCTGGCCGTGAGCTGGGAGGAGCTGTGGGCGGATGGAGAGCTGGCGCCGCTGACCGCCAAGCTCATCCAGAAGCTCGCGGACCTGTCCGCCCCGGAACGCCGGCTCGCGGAGCTGCTCGCCGCGGGGACTGCCTTCGAATTCGCGCTGGACGCGCTCGGCCCGGCGCGGCTCCTGCGCCAGCTCGCCGGCACCTCGCGCCCGCTGCGCGCCACCGTCGTCAATCCCCGCTACCGCCTTCGCTTGCACCTGGCGGAGGGGCTGCTCGCCGGCGCGGAGGGCGAGGCCACGGGGGCGGCGCTGCAGGGTGTGGGCGCGGTGGCCTCGCTCCTCGGGCTCGCCAACGGGCAGATCACGGTGGAGCCCGTGGAGCACGTGGGCTCGGCGAACATCATGTCGCCCGTGGACGTGACCCTCGCGCAGGCCGAGCGGGAGCCCGTGCTCGTGGCGCCCAGCGTACTAGCGCCGCAGGAGCCGGTGGTGGAGGCCCCAGCGGTGAGCGTCCCGCGGGCGGCCTCCGTCCCGGAGTTCTCGCTGGTGCCGGCGAACGTGTCGCCGCCGAGCTTCGAGCTCAGCAGCGCCTCCTTCGTGCAGCCGCCGCGCGAGGCCGCGGATCGCCCCACCTACCGGCCACCGCCGCTGCCCGCCGTCGCGAGCCGCCTCGCGGTGAGCTCAGCGGCGCCGGCGCCCACGCAGGCGCGCGAGCCGAGCGTCGCTCCAGCGCCGCAGGGGGGCCCCTCGCCAGGGCCCGCCGCCAGCGCGCGGCCGCGGTCGCTGCGGCTGTGGCTCGGGGTCACGGCGGCCGCGGGGCTGCTCGTCGCGAGCGGGCTGGCGGGCGCCTTCGCGGCGTTTCTCAGTGACCGGGCGAGTGAGGCGAGCGTCGAAGCGGCAGCGCGCGAGGGAGCGCGGCTGCCTTTACCGGAGGCGACCGTGGGCGCCGTGGCGTCCGTCGCCCCGGCGCCGCCCGCCGCCACGCCGCCGCTCGAGGGCCCCGCAGCCGCCGTCGAGCCACCGGCGGTGAGCGCAGCGGCCGCCTCCGCCAGCGCGGTGCTGGCGCGAGGGGAGCCCTTGAGCCCGGGGCCGAGCTGTGAGCCGGGCGCCGATGTCGTCGCGGAACGCGGCGAGCGCCTCCGCGCGGTGGCGGAGGCGCAGCGCGCCGTGAAGGTCGGTGACCTCGAGGCCGCGCGGCGCGCGTACTGCCGAGCCGTCGAGCTGGCGCCCAAGGACGTCGCGATGCTGTCCGGGCTCATCGGCACGTTGCTGCTGGCGGGCGATGGAGCCGAGGCTCTCAAGTGGGCCGAGCGCGCGCACCACCAGCACCCTACTGATCCTACGCTGACGGGCCAGCTCGCCGATGCGCGCGCGCTGACGGGCGATCTCGACGGAGCGCGTGAGCTGCTGCTCGAGCTGAACGGCCTGGCGCCCTCCGACTACCGCGGGATCGAGCAGGCGTTCCTGACGTACCGCACGCAGGGGCAAGAGGCGCTGTCGCATCGGGGCAACGCGCGCGCGGAGCGCTTCTTTCGTCGCGCGGTGGTGCTACGTCCGGAAGATCGCCTCGCCACGCTGGGGCTCGCGCGGTCGCTCGACGCCGTCGGCGCCGCCGCGCGCGCCCGGTACTGGAACGACCGCGCGCGCGCGCTGCGCCGCCCCTGACGGCGCCCCGACGGTTTGCGCGCCTGGCCGACGCCTGATAGCCCTAGGCGCGGCATGAGGGCGCTCCAGGGTCACTCGAGCAGACGCGCCGCGCTGGTGGGCGTCCTCACCCTCTGCGGCGGCGGGCTGCTCGCCCAGCGGCTCGGCGAACCGCCGCTCATCGTCGCCGAGCCCGCGCGGGCCGCGCCCCCGCCCGCCGCGTCGGCCGCGCTCGACGACGCCGCGAAGGGGAGGCTCGGCGTGGCCGTGCAGCAGCTCGGGGCGTGGTGTCGCGAGCGAGGGGGGCGCGCGGTCGTGGCGCTGGTGGACGTGGACTCGGGCGCGAGCTTGGCGTCGCTCGACGCGGACACCCCGGTCAACCCGGCCTCCACCTCCAAGCTGGTGACCGCGGCGGCGGCGCTCTCACGCTTGGGCCCAGCGTACCGGTGGCGCACCAGCGTCCTCGGCCGCATCGAGGGTGGGGTGGCCTCCCGGCTCGTGCTGCGAGGCCACGGAGATCCCACCCTGGCGGTCGAGCACCTGGTGCTCTTCGCCGCTCAGCTGCGGGCCCGAGGGCTGGTCCGCGTCAGCGGAGACCTGCTCGTGGACCAGAGCCGGTTCGACGACCAGTTCATCCCTCCGGCCTTCGAGCAGCAGCCGGACGAGTGGTCGGCGTTCCGCGCGCCGGTGGCGGCCGTGTCGCTCGAGCGCAACGCGGTCACGCTGCTGGTCCAGCCGGGGCGCGCCGGAGAGCCCGCGCGTCACTGGTTCGAGCCGCCCGGCGCGCTGCGCTCGTCGGGCACCATCGACACCACCGAGCCGGGGACGGGACAGCGCCTGCAGTTCTCGGTGCGCGCGGAGGGCACGGAGCTGTCCGGGCTCGTCGGCGGCAGCATCGCGGAGGGCAGCCCGGTGGCGCGCTTCGCGCGGCGGGTAGAAGATCCACGCCTGCTGGCGGGCCGAGCCTTGGCGCAGGCGCTGGCCTCCGAGGGGATCAAGCTCGGCGGGCGCGTCGCGCTCGGCGGCGCGGACGAGCGCGCGGTCCTCGCGGTGCACGAGTCCCCGCCCTTGCCGGTCGTCTTGGCCGCGCTCGGCAAAGAGAGCGACAACTTCACGGCGGAGATGGTGCTCAAGACGCTCGGCGCGGAGGCCCAGGGGCGGGCGGGGACCAGCGCCGAGGGCGCGCAGGTGGCGCTCGAGTACCTGAAGGGCATCGGCGCGCTCTCGCCCGGCACCAAGTTCATCAACGGGTCGGGCTTGTTCGACGCCAACCGCCTCAGCGCCAGCACCCTCACGCGCCTGCTCTCGGCGGCGCTGCGAGATCCTGCGCTGGCTCCAGAATTCGAGGGGCAGCTCGCCGTGGCGGGCGTGGATGGGACGCTCCGGGCGCGCTTTCGCCAGCACCGCGCCGAGCGCGACCTGCGCGCCAAGACGGGCACGCTGGCCCGCACCGTGGCGCTCGCCGGCTACCTCCACGGCGGGCCGCCGGCGCGCCGGCGCGCCGCCTTCGCCGTCGTGGTCAGCGGGATCACCGAGCATGGGCCGGTGCGGCAGAAGGTCGACGCGCTGATCGAGGCGCTCGCCCTGGAGCTGCGCGGCGCGAGCCCCTGAGCGCCCAGGCGTGGCTGCTCGCTTGAGCAGGGAGAGGCGCCGAGGCTTGACGAGCCTCGGGGGCTTGGTCATAAGGCGCCCCTCGTCGTGCAGGCCCCGAAGCGGTTTTGGCCCGCCTGCCGATCGAAGGAGTGACGTCGTGTCCAAGATGAAGACCAATCGAGCCGCTGCCAAGCGGTTCAAGGTGACCGGCAGCGGTCGTATCCGTCGCCCCAAGGGCGGCAACCAGCACTGCATGATTGGCAAGTCACGCAAGCGCCGTCGTCGTCTCCGCGACAACGACATGGTGGCCCCCGCGATGCAGGAGCGCATCAAGCTCCTCCTCCCCTACGGCTGAGCGATCAAGGAGCAACCGCACAATGGCACGAGTCAAGAGGGGCGTCACCGCCCGCCGTCGTCACAAGCGCGTCCTCGAGCAGGTGGAGGGGTTCTGGGGAGGCCGGAAGAACCGCATCCGCCAAGCGATGCACGTCCTCTGGAAGTCATGGACCTACGCCTACGTGGGGCGCAAGCTCCGCAAGCGTGATTTTCGTGCGCTCTGGATCGCTCGCATCAACGCCGCCTGCCGTGAGAACGGCACCACCTACTCTCGGCTGATGGGCGCCCTGCGACGCAGCGGGATCGAGCTCGACCGGAAGGTGCTGGCGGACATGGCCGTCAACGACGCGCCCGCCTTCAAGAAGCTCACCGAGCTGGCGAGCGCCGCGCCCTGACGGTCGTGGCGGACGCCGTCGAAGCACTGAGCGCGGGGCTCGCGGCGCTCGGCCGTCAGTTTCATGAGCAGTTCGAGGCAGCGCCAGACGAAGCGGCGCTGCGCGCACTGCGCGCCTCCGTCCTGGGCAAGAAGGGTGAGCTGACGAGCCTCCTGAAGCTGCTCGCCCAGGTCCCCCCAGAGCGCCGCAAGGAGCTGGGGGAGCTCGTCAATGGTATCAAGCAGGAGGTCGAGGCGCGCTTCGAGGCGCGCCTCGAAGCGCTCGCGCGGGCCGCGCGCGCCGCGGAGCTCGCGGCCCCACCGCTGGATCTGACGCTGCCCGGCCGCGCCCCGGCGCCCCGAGGGCATCTGCATCCCATCACGCAGGTGCGCTGGGAGGTGCTCGACATCTTCGCGCAGCTCGGCTTCGAGCAGGCCTGGGGCCCCGAGGTGGAGCTGGAGCTGAACAATTTCGAGAAGCTCGCGTTCCCAGCGGAGCACCCGGCCATGGACATGCAGGACACCTTCTGGGTGCGGGTGGGCGGGGACGATCAGCTCCGCACGCTCCTGCGGACGCACACGAGCAACGTCCAGAGCCGGGAGCTGTCCGCGCGCCGTCCACCCATGGCCATCGTGAGCGGCGGCGCGGTCTACCGGCGCGACGACGACGTCACCCACTCGCCCATGTTTCACCAGGTGGAGGGCTTCCTCGTCGATGAGGGGGTCAGCTTCGCCCACCTCAAGGGCGTGCTCACCACCTTCGCTCGCCGGCTGTACGGGGAGGCGGCGCCCGTCCGCTTTCGCCCTAGCTATTTCCCCTTCGTCGAGCCGGGCGCAGAGGTGGACGTCGGCTGCGTCTTCTGTGACGTCGCCGCGGGGACGCGGGCCGGCTGCCGTGTGTGCAAGGGGACGGGCTGGCTCGAGGTGCTCGGCTGCGGGATGGTGCACCCGGAGGTCCTCGAGCGCTGCGGCATCGACTCGGAGCGCTTCACGGGCTTTGCCTTCGGCATGGGGATCGAGCGCCTGGCCATGCTCCGCTACGGCATCCCGGACATTCGGCTCCTCTTCGAGAACCACCCGCGCTTTCTCGCTCAGTTCTGAGCGGCGCTGGCCGTGGGCGGCGTCCGCCAGCGTTCCACGGGCTGCGTCGTCAGAGGCGGGCAGCCCGCGACATTTCGATCATAGCTCGGTGCCTTGGGGCAACCTGCGTCGGGGGGCTCCCCACCGCCCTGACCCTTGACCTAGGGTGTCGGGGGCCCAAGGTTGGCGGCTACGTCGCGCCGCGGGGCCGCCTCCTGCGGCCCCGCTCCTCGGCGCCCCCGCGGGCGTTCGCCTGGCGCTGCACCTTGGCCCTGCAGCCTTGCAGGCGGAGGTTTTCATTCCTGGTGTCCTCGGGAGCTGCCACTGATTTTCGGGAAAGAGTCGATGGATCGCAGGGCCCGCCTCATTCGTAGAGCTTCAGTCGTGAACGTTGATGCCGCGGCGCTCCGTCGAGCTCCGGCGCAACCCAGGGAACCCAGGAGCGGCATGATCATTGCAGTATTAGGTGCTTGACAGCAGCGCACTTCTTCACCTTCGCCATCCTCACCCGCTGTCCCACGAGCTGGGCACAGTGGGAATCACCAGGGCGCCTCGGGGGTTGCCCCTCGTCAGAGCGCCGCCCGCTTCGCCGCCTTAGCCCAAGACCGCCCACCCCTTAGCCGAGGTTTCCATGTCGAAAGAAGAAGCCGCCATCCACCAGTACGAGCAGGACACCTCGGAGGACACCGTGATCCGCGCGCGCTCGCAGGCCGCGTCGAGCAGCGGTGACGGCGAGGGCGACGCGTCGACCACGCGGAGCGCCCCGGTGGACGGCAGCACGGACTCCACGCTGTCGCGCTACTTCCGTGAGATGGCGACCCACCAGGTGCTCGGCCCGGACGATGAGGTGGAGGCGGCGCAGGCGGTCGAGCGCGCGGAGATCGAGCTGTGGATGGCGCTGCTCGCGTACGCGCCGCTGGCCCCCAGCCTGCTGAGGCAGCTCGAGCGCGACATCGCGGCGAGCGGGCAGGGGAGCCCGGAGGACGAGGACGAGGAGCGCGCGGCCAAGAGCGTGAGCGTGCCGCAGCTCGCGAGCTTGCTGGAGCTCTGTGACGCGCAGGGGCGGTCGAAGAGGCGCGCGACGGTGAAGGACCGCGCGCAGTGGGCGGAGCAGTGCGAGGCCCTGGCGCGCGCCATCCGCTTGCCGGACAGCGATCGCCTGTGGCTCTGTCGCGCCGTCCAGCTCGCGGGGGCGCCGCTCTTGCCCGCCGAGGAGTGCGAGGCCCTGGGCTTGGACTCTCCTCCCGTGCCCGACACGCCCGCGTACCGGCGCTACCTCGAGCAGGTGCGGCGCTGCGACGCGCGCCAGCGCGCGGCCAAGAACCGCTTCGTGAAGGCCAACCTCCGGCTCGTGGTCAGCATCGCGCGCCGCTACAACCGGGGGCGCCTGCCCCTCATCGATCTGATCCAAGAGGGCAACATCGGCCTGATGAAGGCGGTGGAGCGCTTCGATCACAGCCGCGGGTATCGCTTCAGCACCTACGCCTCGTGGTGGATCCGCCACGCCATCAGCCGCGCGCTGGCCGACAAGGGCCGCGCCGTGCGGATCCCGGTCCACATGCTGGACACCTACAATCGGGTGGCGCGCGCGACCCAGACCATCATCGCGCGCACCGGCCACGAGCCGACGCCGGAGGAGCTCGAGAAGGAGACGGGCGTGCCCCGCGACAAGCTCGAGAAGGTCAAGGATCTGTACGCCGAGACGCCGTTCTCGCTCGACCGCCCCGTGGGCGACGAGGACGGACGACGCTTCATCGACTTCCTGGTCGAGGAGAACGCACTCTCACCGTACGACAACCTGGCCAACCAGAAATGGGCCGCCGAGGTGCAGCGCCTGCTCGGGACGCTCACCCCCATCGAGTCGCGGATCTTGCGCTGGCGCTTCGGCCTCGACAACGAGGACGAGCTGACGCTCAAAGAGATCGGCGACAAGTACAACCTGTCGCGCGAGCGCATTCGCCAGCTGCAAGAGCAAGCCATCGGTAAGATCCGCAAGCAAATGCGTGACTACTGAGCGCCGGGGCGCGACGGTGGAGCCCGCGTCGGCGCCCGGCGGGAGGGGGCCTCGCGCTGGGCGCCCCGGGGTCGGGGGGCGCCACCAGGCAGCGTCCGCGAGGCGCGGGACGAGCCGCCCCCGCCGGCGAGCCCGCTCGGCGGGCGACGGAAGCGCAGCGCGACAGAAGGGCATACTCCAGCGCAAAATATAACGTAACGGCACTTTGCGCCTTTTCTGCGATTGCAGCCGCAGCGCATCGTTAGCTTTACATTCTGGTGCGTTCGCCGCATAACCGCGCGCGCCAACCCGGGCCGTTGGGCGCTCCTCCACCTCCAGCGAGGCAGCCTCCAGCGGCTCAGTCCAACCCCTCCGCTCCCTCGGTATCGGCTTCGGTTCTTTATC
>WBZO01002408.1_pt1 | contig 24389 bp, 17 predicted proteins | sample 5204261 | NCBI WGS metagenome assembly WBZO01 (sample SAMN12412400, study PRJNA552823) | activated sludge metagenome | isolation source: activated sludge from anammox sidestream of wastewater treatment plant... | place: USA: North Carolina | collected 2017-09
CTTGAGAGATCTGAAGCTGTCGTGTAAGGTACCGAAAAACCTTTCAATGCCCCCGTAGCTCAGTTGGATAGAGCAGCGGTTTCCTAAACCGCGGGTCGCACGTTCAATTCGTGTCGGGGGCACCAACTTTCAACAGCTTACGAACCTTCCATCAATGGTCTTGCCGGGAAGCGTTCACTAAGTGTTCACCGAATTCGCTACTCCTTGTGTGATAAGGCCACCTAGCTGATCGTCGCCACTACCGAGGGATGTCCTGCAGTAACTTCGTAAATGTAGCCCTTTGTCCCGTGGCTCGGGGGTGATTCCTTAGCTGGCCTGCAACCTCGCAAAGAATACTCTCTAGCATGAGACCTGTGGCAAAACCGGTTGAAACTGACTGCTGACCCGTCTTTCCACAGAGCACCAGACTACGGATCTGGGGGTTACAGGTTCAAGTCCTGTCGGGCGCACCACAGAGCAAACACTAAGCCAGTCGATCAAAAACGCCGTTCCAGCCAATGCTGGAGCGGCGTTTCACTTTTCTCATCAAAAATTCTAATTGCCGGATATTAACGACAAATGCTGGCTGTTCGACAAAAACACAACACGGTCTATTGCGAAACTGTTGCGAAAAATCACCCGGCAGCTCCCTCTGTCTCTGGCTCTTCTCCCCGTCTCCCGAACGGGGTATCCCCCGTCAGCTTATAGCGCACCCCATCGAGGGCGTCCCAAAAGGCATATAAGGGGAGCGCTGCCGGATGGCTTGCAAGCTGATCGGCGACCTCATGGAGTAAGGTCTGCAGCCGAGTAGTGTTATCCCGGTTCAGCTTGATCCCACAACGGACGAGTCGGAACATCTCCTCCGGATAGACAGGGGCCACCAGGTCAAGATAGGGACAAGGCGAAGCACGAAGGTGAAAGAGCGCGTTGTTAATGGCGGCCAAGAGGACAATACAGTTGGAGTCCAGCGGAAGTGCCCGCTCCATCTGATACAGGAAACGTTGCCAGACATCGAGGTGATTGTCGGCCGTCCTCTGGCCAAGTTCCCAGCCGATGGTTTGTGCGTCGGATTCCGTGATTACTCGTGCGTGGGCCATGTTCACTCTCCGGTTAAGGTTCGCCAGGCCCTCCAGGATGGCCCCCATGTCGTCTATTTGGATCGTAGGTGTAGAAAATGAATGGGCTTACTGTCTCAACGGTACCAGGATTTCATCAATAGCCGCGTGGCAGATTTTGAAGATTTCAGTTATCCTCCAGTCCCCATGGTCGATCTATGCGTACAGCGTAAAGTTCCGTTGAAATCTGCACCTCTATGGTGGAAAAGCCCCTGTGCCCACGAGGAATGCTCTCTTCACCAACTCGCTCCATACATTGGCAAGATTAAAAGTACGATTGCAGGCGACCTGGTAGAACGGTACTCGAAGCCCGGCGACCTCATCGTTGATCCATTTGCAGGTGCGGGAACAATCCCGCTTGAGGCCGCAATCCGAGGACGCCGTGTGTTTGCTTCGGATATTAGCCCGTATGCATACGTACTATCTAAAGCAAAACTTTCCCCTCCAGAGAGTCTGGAAGACGCACTTAGGAGTGCCGAGAAAGCGTTATTGGAGGCACAAGCGCTTGCTAAGCCAGACTTGCGAACTGTACCTCGTTGGGTCCGACGATTCTTTCATCCTAGAACGCTGCAGGATGCGCTCCGTTTTTCATCCGTGGCCCGGCGGCCTGGCAATGAGTTCTTGATGGCCTGCTTTCTTGGGATTCTCCATCATCAACGTCCAGGCTTTCTTTCTTATCCAAGCAGTCATCTAGTACCCTACCTCCGGGACAAGAAGTATCCAGCTCATAAATATCCTGAAATGTATGCCTATCGCGAACTGGAATGTCGCCTTCTCGCAAAGGTGCGTCGGAGTTTTAAACGCTTCTCCAACCCATCCCGGACTGATGTTTCCTTTCATCACCGCGCGGTCGCACAGGTCGAATTCCCAAAGCGATTCCATGCCCTAATAACAAGCCCGCCATATATGAACGCTCTTGATTATGGTCGAGACAACCGCCTCAGGCTTTGGTTCATTGACCCGGATCTGACAAAACCGGCAGACACCGATATCGCCACTCGGCGAAAGGCGTTTATAGAGGCTATAACCAGCCTGGCTACTAAACTTGACAAGAGCCTGGCAACTCAAGGTTACTGCATATTCGTCGTGGGGGAAGAGGTGCATCGCAGCTTCAACGCTCATCCTTCAGAGGTAGTAATTTCCATCCTTAACCAACGGGCTAGATCATTACGCCTTAAAAGTATCCTTACAGATGACATTCCAGACGTTCGTCGCACTCGCCGTGAGTGCCGAGGAATAAAGACAGAACATTTCTTAATATTCCAAAGAAACTGATATGCGGGCGAATCTTCCAGATAAGAACTATTTTGTTGGTCAAGCTATTCCGAATCGCTCCGACGTGGTCCTCATTGAATGGAGAGTTAGTGGGAATAATGCACACTTATTCCGAGGTCACTCTAGCAGCCTAAAGCGAGATCTGGCATGCAAAGTGATTCCCCGGTCTAACTTATTGTACGGCCGAAACGGCGAAGAGCTTTGGCGCGATGAAGTTCACAAAGCAGACGTACTGAGAAATCCGATGGTCGTTAAATTCGAAGACATGCAGGAATGGAAGGATGCGAAGGCAGGCATCGACTGTGTGGTTCTCATTTCTGAGTTTGTAGAGGGAGTATCCCTGCGGGACTTTATATCAAGACACACCGACATACTTACCGTCGCATTAGTCATTGATTTATTAACAGCGTTGCTGAACCTCTTCAATGAAATGAAAGTCAAAAATGTGGCACATGGAGACCTTCACGCTGGCAATATTCTGGTTGGAAACCGACCTTCGTACGATCTCATAGGTCCTCGTCATATATTCCGCGTGACAGACTTTGGAGTCGCAGAGGCCACAAGCGACCATCGATTCAAAGACGACTATCAGCAGCTAGCGGACCTACTTCAACAGATCCTTATCACACTTAGTTATCCCGAATTGAGTCCAAAAGATAAACACATCTTCAAAGTGCTTCGCGACCACTTTGTCGCCAGACATCTCATGGAAACAGACACAACGCGAGACCCTCTGGCACGACGACCAGAAGCGCTACTCGGACACCTCAGGGACTGCGAAGCGCAATTCGAACGAACCGCTGCCCAGGAAGCTACTCAATTGCTCACACCCTTTGACTTCCTTAGCTGTGAACAAATCGGCGAGGCACCGACACTGCTCCATGCTTTGTATTCAGATCGCTTTCTCGGACTCCCTGAAATTGAAAGTCAGAACAACATTGTTGTAACGGGGCCTCGAGGGTGCGGGAAAACAACGGTGTTTCGTAGCCAAAGCCTCGATCAAAAAATGCACGTCGGCGAAGCTACACCGGACCGAACACGTTACATTGGAGTTTATTATCGGTGTGACGACCTCTATTTCGCTTTTCCTCGCTATACAGTTCCGAATCGTGATGAAGCCATAGACATCCCCATTCACTTTGTTGCATCAACTTTACTCGCAAAACTTCTCGATTCAATAGAGATTTGGGCGCGCAACAATTTCACAGATGACTTCATCCGTTCTGAACAAAGGGCCGCTGAGAGCTTGTGGAGTGTACTCGGAATATCTCCTCCTCCCTCACCTGGTTACGCGACCTTCAAGACAATCATAGCGACACTCCATAAGGAAAGATTGAAAGCCGCCGAGCGTCATCGCTTTGCGAATGATCAGAAACGCAGTATAGGGCGATGCTTTGGGCCCGATGTCCTACTAAAGGCATGTGAGAGTTTGAGTAACGATCTTTCGTTCATTCACGGGAGACCGATCTATTTCTTCATCGATGACTACTCCTCACCAAAAGTTAGCAAGGACTTACAGACAAACCTGAATCGCATTTTCATGCAGCGCACCTCAGTATGCTTCTTCAAGCTCTCAACTGAGAGCCCTGTCTCCTTCGCAAAGCACGATATCGACGGAAAGATATACGTGGAGAGTAGAGAGTTTATTCTCCACAATTTGGGGCTAGTCTATCTTCACGCCCCAGTAGGCCCGAAACTCTCCTTTTTAGAGGACGTGTTTCGTCGAAGACTTTCTGAGAGCAAGACGGACCTTGGCGCCCAACAACTGGTAGATCTCGTGGGTAGCACTTCAGAACACAACTACAACGAGGTAGCACGTCAGATTCGTGATGGCAAGAAGCCATCGCATTGGGGAAGGGAAACGCTCTGCAGCCTCTGTAGCGGAGACATCCACTACGTGATCGGTTTGGTTGGGGATATGGTGCGGCTCTGTGGTGGGCACCAAGAATTGATGAAAGCTGAAGTCCAGCCCAAAATCCCGGTTACAGTTCAAAACCGCGCAATACGTGAAGCCGCGGGTAGCTTTCTCAAAAACCTGCGCGGTATCCCGAAATGTGGGGAGCAGTTAGTGTCTATCGTTGAAGCTTTCGGCAACGTATCGAACTCACACCTTAAATATCTTGACTCCAAGAATGAGGAAGGTGCTCCTCCTAAGCAAGCGACTCGCATAGAACCGTACGAACCATTTTCTCTGTCCCCAACCGCGCAGCAGCTCTATGATGAACTACTTCGATATTCTGTTTTTATTGAAGATTTTCGAGGCAGAAGCAGGCGAGGAAATGTAGTTCCCCGTCTCTATTTACGACGCTTCTTGATTCCCCACTTCAATCTAACGTTCAGCATGCGTGACTCCATTGAGCTGGAGCCAGTGGACTTTGAAACATTCTTAGTAGATCCGAGATCCTTTGATGGAAAGTTAAGACTAAAAAGCGCAGAGGATGCAAAGCGTTTTCAAAAACAACAGCACGAATGTGAGTCTCAACTTCCACTAGGACTGGAGGGCACATAATGAACCTCGTAGTGCAAACTCCAGACGAAATACTGTCGGCCTTGCCAAAGCCTGAACTTGAAACCGTTGACCGGCTCATGTTGTCGCCCAACGATTGGCTTGTGGTAGCTGGGGGATTCGAAGATCGTTCGATGGCCGTTCTAGAAAGTGCCGCCTCGGGAAAAACACCTTTCAATGTTCTACTTATTCACTATGAGCCGTTGATTTCTGAGAACAAAGCAGAGGCTATGCGGATAATCTGCCAGGATAGTGGTATCAGGATTCACGAATTAACCTACAACCGTCAGGAGCCAGCCGGTTTCGGCAACACTCTTGTCGAACAGTTATCAACCTCTCAAGGCAGCATTTTCCTTGACATATCGGGCATGTCACGTCTGCTTATTGTCCAAATACTAGTCGCACTTGGAAGGCGCATGAAAGGATTCGAAAGGTGCTTCATCACCTATACAGAAGCGAGACATTACCCACCAAACGAGGAAGAGGCTGCAGTACAACTCGCGAGATCTGAGTCAGATCCGTCCTTCTCTATTTTCTTTCTTTCTTCAGGTGTGTACGAAGTTACGCTTGTCCCTGAGTTGTCCTCGTACGCACCGGTCGGAGCGCAGACAAGACTTATAGCTTTTCCATCTCTTGACGCACATCAAATTACGGCGTTGCGAGCAGAACTCCAACCTTCACGATTAAGCCTTATCGAAGGCGTCCCGCCCGGCTCACATAATCAGTGGCGAGAGCGGATGATAGCAGCGGTAAACCGGCTCGATGATATTCAGAATGCCGAAAAGTGCCGTGTTAGCACGTTAAATTACCAAGAAACTCTCTCCTGTCTACTAAGGCTGTATGCGGAACATGGGATTTATGAGCGCATCCTGATTTCCCCCACGGGAAGCAAAATGCAGGCAGTTGCCGTTGGTATTCTGCGTTCGTTTTTACAAGACGTTCAGATCGTCTATCCCACCCCTCGCAATTTTCTCAAACCACAAAAATACACGGAAGGGGTCGGGCCAATGCATTTACTTTCTCTGGAGCCTTTCTCTGCAATTACTCATCGAAAGCATCTGGCCAAGGTGATCTCAGATCATTAGGAACCAGCATGAAACTTGAGGAGATAAAGACTGGTCACAGCCTTGTCGGTGTTGTGCCCGCCCAGATTGTCACCGTTGTAGCGATCGTGCCTCACGGCGAGGGCGCATTGCAGCTTATTTACCGTACTCCTGACGGGACAATAAAAGAGCGGCTCCTCGTCCGCGCCGATGAACCTGCTATTGGCCTCGCCAAGACCGAGCGCCCTTTTTCTTTTGACGGTGACGGTGCGGCCTTCCAGCTCACGTGCGAGGCCAAGCGCATCGATCTTGCCTTTCTCTTCGATCCCATGATGGCCGTCCATACCTCGAACGTCGATCCACTGCCGCACCAAATCACAGCGGTCTATGAAGCCCTCCTGCCGCGACAACCACTCCGCTTCGTGTTGGCCGACGACCCCGGCGCCGGCAAGACCATCATGGCCGGCCTTTATATTCGGGAACTCATCATGCGCGCGGACGCCCGCCGCATTCTCGTCGTTGCTCCAGGCAGTCTTGTCGATCAGTGGCGCGACGAACTCTTTGAGAAATTCGGTCTCGAATTTCAGATCTATTCCCCCCTTCTGGAACAGGATTCTCCGAGCGGAAACCCCTTTGAGGACAAGCACCAGCTGATCGTCCGTCTCGATCAGCTTTCCCGCAATGAGGAGCTTCAGGAGAAACTCTGTGCACCCGGCTGGGATCTCGCCGTCTTTGACGAGGCCCACAAGCTTTCGGCGCACTATTTTGGATCCAAGCTCGAAAAAACCGCACGCTTCCGCTTCGCCGAAAAGCTTGGTTCCCACGCCCGCCACTTGCTGCTGATGACTGCCACGCCTCACAACGGAAAAGAAGAAGACTACCAGCTCTTTCTCTCGTTGCTGGATTCCGATCGTTTCTACGGCAAGTTCAGAGACGGCGTTCACAAGGTTGACGCCTCCGATCTCATGCGCCGTATGGTCAAAGAGGAACTGGTGAAGTTCGACGGCACGCCGCTTTTCCCCGAGCGCAAGGCGTACACCGTCAACTACACACTCTCCGACATTGAAGCCGCGCTCTATGAGTCAGTCACCCATTACGTGCAGACCGAAATGGGCAAGGCCGACCAGCTCGAAGGCTCCCGCAAAGGCTCTGTCGGCTTTGCGCTGACCGCGCTCCAGCGCCGCCTGGCATCGAGCCCGGAGGCGATCTATCAGTCCCTCAAACGACGCAAAGAAAGGCTAGAGCGCCGCCTTCGTGAGGACAAACTTGGCGTCCGCGGACGCCGAATTCAGGCCGAAACACTTGAAGAAGCGCCCGAGGATGATGACGATCTCACAGCTGAAGAACAAGAACATCTCGAAGAGAAGCTTATTGACGAAGCGACGGCTGCCAAGACAATCGCTGAACTTGAAGCGGAAATCCGCATTCTCGAAGGCCTCGAACACCAGGCCAAAACCGTCGTTGCATCGGGTCAGGATCGTAAATGGGATGAGCTTTCAAAAATCCTTCAGAACAACCCGGAAATGCACGACGCCTCCGGTCGGCAGCGAAAATTCATCATCTTTTCCGAGCACCGGGACACGCTGAACTACCTCCAGAGTAAAATCGCGGGCGTTCTCGGCAACAGCGATGCCATTGTAACCATACATGGAGCCACCCATCGCGACGACCGGCGCCGAATTCAGGCTCTCTTTCGTTCAGACCCAGATGTGCGCGTCCTGGTGGCCACGGATGCCGCCGGCGAGGGCGTGAACCTCCAAAACGCCAGCCTTATGGTCAACTATGACCTGCCCTGGAACCCCAACCGGCTCGAACAGCGCTTTGGCCGCATCCATCGCATCGGCCAGACCGAGGTCTGTCACCTCTGGAACCTCGTGGCCAAAGAGACCCGTGAAGGCGATGTCTACCATCGTCTTCTCAAGAAAATCGAAGTGGAAAGCGCGGCCCTCAAAGGCCGCGTCTTCGACATTCTCGGAGAGATTTTTGAGGAAACGAGCCTCAAGGATCTTCTGATGCAGGCCATCCGCTATGGCGATCAGCCGGAAGTGCGCTCACGCCTGACCAACAAGATTGATGAAGCCCTCGACCACGACCATTTGAAATCATTGCTGAACCGCAATGCGCTGGCTCAGGAAACCATGAGCCCGGACCGCCTCTTCTCGGTCAAGGAAGAGATGGAAAAAGCGGAAGCCCGCCGCCTTCAGCCTTTCTTCGTCCGCTCGTTCTTCCTGCAGGCCTTTAGCTCTCTTGGCGGCGCTGCCCACCCCCGAGAGTCCGGACGCTTTGAGATCGCTCACGTTCCGGCTGTAATCCGCGAGCGTGACCGTCGCATCACAGGCCGCAATCGCCGGGAACAGGAGCCGGTCCTCAAAAGGTATGACCGCGTCTGTTTTGAACGCGAGGCCATCCAGCCGCTCGACAAACCGGGCCTCGCCCGCGCCGTTCTCATGCATCCTGGCCATCCCCTGATGCTGTCCATGTCCGACCTGATCCTCGAACAGCACGCGAATTTGCTCCGTCAGGGCACCATCCTCATCGATCCTGCCGATGACGGCACAGAACCCTGGCTCCTCTTTCTCCTCACACATGAGGTCAAGTCCGGCGACGGCGCAGTGCTCTCCAAGCGCATGCAGTTTGTCCGCGTGGCCCCGGACGGCCGCGCCAGCTTCGCCGGCTGGGCGCCTCATCTTGATCTCGAACCCCTCGCTCAGTCCGAGCGACCCCTGCTTCAGGATATTCTTTCGGCGCCCTGGATTGCGGCCGACCAGGAAGCGCGTGCCGTCACCCTTGCCGCCGCTACCCTCGTACCGGAACACTACAATGAAGTGGCCGGCCGTAGGACGGCTCATGTAGAGAAGACCCTCAATGCCGTCCATGATCGTCTCACGAAGGAAATAGCCTTCTGGCAAGACCGCTGGCTCAAGCTGAAGGAAGACGGTGAAGCCGGCAAGGATGTCCGTCTGAACCTCGAAAACGTCAGACGCACCCTCGCCGATCTTGAAGGCAGACTCGAGAACCGGAAAAAAGAACTCCATGCTATGCGCCATGTGGACAATGGCACGCCTGTTGTTCTTGGTGGAGCGTTGGTTGTTCCCGCCGGTCTCATCCGCGCCCGTCGCGGCGATGAGCCCGCCGATCCAATCGCCGCAACCTTTGCCGCTGATGCCGCTGCACGCGCCCGCATCGAACGTCTGGCAATGACCGCCGTCCGACGGGCCGAAGAGGCTAGAGGATGCAGCGTGGTCGATGTTTCTGCCTACAAATGCGGCTGGGATCTGACTTCATATCCGCCACCGGTCGGAAAGCTCCAGCCGGAAGCACGACACATTGAAGTGAAGGGCCGGGTTAAAGGAGCAACGACCGTCACTTTGACGCGTAACGAGATGCTTTATGCCTTCAACCAAGGTGACAAGTTTCTACTCGCCATCGTTCTAATCGGCAACAATGATGAAATAGACGGCCCTCACTACATCCGGAATCCGTTTGATCGTGAACCTTGTTGGGGGATTTCGTCGATTAACTACAACCTTGGAGATCTGCTCGCCCGCGCGGAGCCCTAGAGAGCATGAAGACGTATCCTGTGAAAGCTCCAAGGAAACTTATTGAAGTAGCGATGCCGCTCGATGCCATTAATGCCGCATCCAAGCGTGAAGGCTTCATCTACCGCGGCAACCCATCCGCACTTCACAAATGGTGGGCGCAACGCCCGTTGGCCGCAGCCCGTGCGGTTATCTTCGGACAGCTTATCAACGATCCTGAGGATCTGTGGCGCTGCCAGAACCCTGGCAAGGAGCCGTTACCCCAGAATAAGACTGCATGGACTAAAGCCCGCGCCCGACTCTTCAAGATCATCGAGGACCTCGTTGTCTGGGAGAACGCAACAAACCAGGAGGTCATCACGGCTGCGCGTGATGCCATCATCGAGAGCTGGCGGCAGACGTGCGAACTAAACAAAAGCCATCCAGAGGCTGCCAATCTATTCGATCCCGACAAGTTGCCTGGTTTACATGATCCGTTCGCGGGTGGTGGCGCAATTCCCCTAGAGGCACAGCGGCTTGGGCTGGAGGCTTTTGCAAGTGACCTTAACCCCGTAGCTGTTTTGATCAATAAGGCAATGATTGAAATCCCGCCAAGATTTTCAAACAGAGCTCCGGTGCACCCTGCGGCTCGCTCGGCTACACCGCTAGTTGCGCCCGAGTGGAAGGGCGTTGATGGTTTAGCCGAGGACGTTCGCCTCTACGGTCAGTGGATGAAGAACGAGGCAGAGAAGCGAATTGGCCAGCTCTATCCGGCAATCGAGGTCACGAAGGAAATGGCGATCGAGCGGCCGGACCTGGAGCCACTAGTGGGTCAGCGGCTTAGAGTAATCACGTGGCTCTGGGCCAGAACGGTTAGAAGCCCTAATCCAGCATTTGCAGATATTGAAGTGCCGCTCGCCAGCACCTTTGTCTTGAGTAGCAAGCCATTTCGTGAGGTGTACGTAGAACCGGTTATTGAGAAGGGCGGCTATCGCTTCACCATCAAGGTCGGCAAGCTGTCCGTAGAGGCGAAAGGGGGTACTTCTTTTGGGAAGCAGAGGGGTTTCCGCTGTTTAATGTCACAGACACCTATCAGTTACGACTACATCCGTGCCGAGGCTCGGGCAGGACGTATGGGACAGAAACTCATGTCCATTGTCGCCGAAAGCAGCAAGGGACGAGTGTATCTTCCGCCCAGTGTCGAACACGAACGCGTCGCCTTCAGCGCGAAACCGGAATGGAAACCAGAGCTAAATATCCCTGATCAGGCGCTGGGCTTTCGAGTGCAATTGTATGGCATGCAGACATACGCCGATCTCTTTACTCAGCGGCAATTGGTAGCATTAACGCAGTTCAGCGATTTAGTAAGTGAAGCACGAGAACGTATTCGATGTGATGCGGTATCCGCTGGCGTCCCAGACGACGACAGCGGACTTAACCTTGGCGGCGTAGGTGCGCGTGCCTATGCGGAAGCCGTGAGCATGTATTTAGCATTTGCCGTCGACAAATCCGCAGAATATGGATGCACGATCGTCCCATGGTACTCCAAGGAGGATCGTCCGAAAGGGTTGTTTGCACGTCAAGCTATTCCCATGGTTTGGGACTTTGCCGAGGTCAACCCATTGTGCGGAATAGGAGGTTCTCTTGAAGCGTCCGTGGCTATCGTTGCTCAAGCGCTGAATGGATGCAATGGTCAGGTAACCACAGGCCATGCCGAACAAGTGGAGGCAAGATCTTCTGGAGACCGCAGCAAACTTGCCTTCGTATCGACTGACCCACCGTATTACGACAACATCGGCTACGCCGACCTTTCTGACTTTTTCTATGTTTGGTTGCGAAAGAGCCTCCAACCAGTATTCCCTAGCCTCCTGTCCACAATCGCAGTGCCAAAGGCAGATGAGCTTGTTGCAACGCCGTTCCGTCATGGCTCAAAGGTTAAGGCAGAGAAATTTTTTCTCGCAGGAATGACCGATGTGATGAGGCGCCTGTGTCGTGAGGCACATCCTTCGTCGCCTATCACTATTTACTACGCTTTCAAACAATCTGAGACCAAACATGAAGGAACAAGCAGCACAGGATGGGAGACGTTTCTCGATGCGGTAATAGGTTCGGGATTATCTATTTCAGGAACTTGGCCAATGCGAACAGAACGCGCAGAGCGATCCGTCGGTCTTGGTACAAACTCACTGGCATCATCGATCATTCTCGTCTGTCGTCCTCGCCCGCATAGTGCGGGCACCATCTCCCGCCGCCAATTCGTGCGTCTGCTTAACGAAGCGCTGCCAGCCGCACTCGACACTATGACCCGTGAAAGCGAAGGGTTACACTCACCGGTTACGCCTGTGGACCTCTCGCAAGCCATCATTGGACCAGGCATGGCCATTTTTAGCCGCTATGAAGCGGTGCTTGAAGCTGACGGCACGCCCATGACTGTGAGGACCGCACTTCAACTCATCAACCGCTTCCTAGCTGAGGATGACTTCGACCACGACACGCAATTCTGTCTGCACTGGTTCGAACAGAACGGCTGGAAGGAAGGCAAGTTCGGCGATGCTGATACTCTGGCTCGCGCGAAAGGCACAAGTGTAGACGGCGTGAAACAGGCCGGCGTGCTCTTCGCATCTGCCGGTGTCGTCAGGCTCCTCAAATGGTCGGATTACCCCAAAGACTGGGACCCTTCGACTGACGAGCGATTACCCGTCTGGGAAGGACTCCATCATCTCATTCGCGTCTTCAAGACAGACGGAGAGAGCGGGGCTGGTGTTGCACTGGCCGCAATCCACCCGAAAGCTGAAGCAATGCGGCAACTCGCCTACCGTCTTTATACGCTCTGCGAGCGTGCAGGCTGGGCAGATGACGCCCGTGTCTACGACGACCTTGTCAAAAGCTGGAGCGCGATCGAGTCTGCGGCCGCCACGGTGCCGGGTCCGCAACAGGCAACTCTGTTTGGTTAGGAAGGGAAGTAGCTATGAAGCCCTGGAGAGAAGTCGCTGTCCCACACCGTGACGTGCTGGAAGGAACCTTTCAGCAGTCTGAATTCGCCGCCGACATCACGGCCGTCCACAGCGGCAAGGCGACGCGCGAATATCAGGACGCCGTTGCCTTCTTCGACCGCACTTTCATTACCGAAGGCATGCGCCTCTTGCTCACCCAGGTGGCGCAACGCCTGACCAGCAAGGGCGGCGAGCCGGTTGTCCAGCTTCAGACGGCCTTCGGCGGCGGTAAAACCCACACGATGCTCGCAGTCTATCACCTGGCGACGCGCAAATGTGCTCTCTCGCAATTGCCCGGCATCCCTCCCCTCCTCGACCAGGCCGGTCTCATGGATCTGCCACAGGCCCGCGTCGCCGTCATCGACGGTACTGCCCATGCCCCCGGCCAGCCCTGGAAGCGAGGCAAACAGCCGATCAAGACGCTCTGGGGTGAGATGGCCTGGCAGCTTGGCGGCAGCGAAGCGCTTGCACTGGTCAAAGACGCGGACATGACCGGCACATCTCCCGGCAAGGACGTTCTTCGGGAATTGCTGGCTGCTTACGCCCCATGCGTCGTGCTGATCGACGAATTGGTTGCCTATGTCCGGCAGTTCCCTGAAGGGCAGACGTTAAGCGGCGGCAGTTATGACAGCAATCTGTCCTTTATTCAGGCGCTTACCGAGGCCGCGAAACTCGTCCCGACCGCCATTGTGCTGGCCTCCCTCCCCGAGTCCGACGTTGAAGCTGGCAGCCAGCGCGGTGTCGCGGCCCTCCGGGCTTTGGAGAAAACCTTTGGCCGCGTTCAGGCTCTCTGGAAGCCTGTCGCAACAGAAGAGGCGTTCGAGATCGTTCGCCGGCGCTTGTTTGAGCCAATCAGGGACATTGCCGTGCGCAATGCCGTCTGTCGTGCTTTCGCCGATGCCTATGTCGCTGAAGGCTCCAAGTTACCCGCAGAGACCCAGGAAGGCCGCTACTACGATCGCCTTGCCAATGCCTACCCTATCCACCCCGAAGTGTTCGACCGCCTCTATGAAGACTGGACGACTATCGATGGTTTTCAACGCACCCGTGGCGTGCTCAAGCTTATGGCAAAGGTTATCTATCGCCTGTGGAAGGATGATAACAAGGATCTCATGATCCTGCCCGGAAGTATCCCCCTTCACGACGGCAGCACCCGCAATGAACTGACCTACTACCTTCCTGCCGGCTGGGATCCCGTCATTGAGCGCGACATCGACGGTGACCGCGCGGAGACAACGGAACTGGAGAACAAGGAGCCGCGCTTTGGCCAGGTTGGCGCTGCCCGCCGTGTTGCGCGAACCCTCTTCCTGGGCAGCGCACCATCCTCGGTCGCCACCAAAGTCGGGATTCGTGGCATCGATCGCGCCCGTGTCCTCCTCGGCTGTCTGCAACCGGCACAGCCCCCCTCCGTTTATTCTGACGCGCTGAACCGGCTCGCTGATCGCCTACACTATCTCAACAGCTCCGGGGACAAGACGCAGGATGCAACCCGTTTCTGGTTTGACACGCGCGCCAATCTCCGGCGCGAGATGGAAGACCGCAAGCGCCGTTTCGACGACAAGACGGAAATTCGTGGCAAGATCGCTGACGCTCTCAAACGCGTGGTCGGCAGCGCAACTCTCTTCGATGGCGCCCACATCTTCACGCCTCATGCCGATGTGCCCGACGACAGCTCACTGAGACTGATTGCTCTTTCTCCTGATAATTGGTACTCCCGCGACGAGTCACGTCTTGCGTTCGACGCCGTCCTCGACTATGTCCGCAACAACGGTCCCAGACCGCGATACAGAGGTAATCGCCTCATCTTCCTCGCACCTGATCACGGGACTTATTCACGCCTTGCCGATGCCGCCCGCGTGGCCCTGGCATGGGGATCGATCGTAGATGATGTCAGGGAAGGCCGGCTCAACATCGACCTTCTGCAGAAGAATCAGGCCGAAAAGGAATTAAAGACGGCCGAAGACGTGCTGCCACGCGCGGCCAGGGAATGCTATCGGTGGCTTCTGTGTCCGGTCCAGGAGACACCGACGGATCCGAAACCCTCCGTCGAGGCATTCCCGCTGACGACTACAGGCGGCTCGGTCGGCGGCGAGATCGAGCGTGTATGCGTCGAGAATGAACTCGTCATTGCAACCTGGTCACCCATTCATCTGCGCACCAAACTCAAGGACCTTTATTGGAAAGAAGGACAACCGGCCGCGAAAGTCATGGCCTTCTGGGAAGACACGCTCCGCTATCTCTATCTCCCCCGCCTCAAGAACCGCGACGTGCTTGCCCATGCCATCCGTACCGGCGCCGCAAGTCGTGACTTTTTCGGCACGGCCTATGGCCAGAACGGGGACGCCTTTGAGGGTTTTGACCTGGGCAATAGCAATCTTCAGTTCGATGACACTTTGCTTCTTATAGAGCCGGAGGCTGCCAGAGCCTATGAAGAAGCGACCAAGCCTGCTCCGGCATCACCCCAACCCACATTCGGCAAACCGGAATCCGGAACGTCCGGTAGCCCGCAACCCACCCCTTTCCCTTCTGGAGCATCCGCCAGCGCTGCCAGGCCAAAGCAATTCCACCTCTCTGCCGACGTTCCAGCCGCAACCGCCAAGATGCGCCTGGTGCAGCTGTCCGACGAGATCATAAAGGTACTGGCCTCAGACCCCAACGCTTCGCTGAAAGTTGTGCTGGAAATCTCGGCTGAATTTCCTGACGGAGCCTCGGACTTGATCAAACGCGCCGTATCTGAGAACGCCCGAACGCTTGGAATCAAACCGCCGGATTGGGAGTAATTAGAAAAGTTGTCTCGGTCACAGTTTTGATGACGCATATGCGTCAAAGCCCCTTCTACGTCCATCCCTCTTCTCTTCTGATAAACTCCCCAGGTGAAGTAACGTGAGTGCACTGAACCGTGAGATTCGGGAACCAGTACTCGGTCTGCTTGACTTCAGCCGATTCGTGTTGCAGACTAACGACGCCCATACGAGAGCCGTACGGGTTTCTTTCCGCCGCCCGATTCAGGGCGGCCGCCTCGCCCCTCACTCCTGAGTGACGCGCGAGGCATCTCAGACCAGGCAATAGGCCTGCTGTACGTTGGTGGCCCCTAACGCGCCATCCCACATGGACTGACCACTAAGGTCTGGTCCTGCCCATAACTTCGTTTTGCTTCTGACACCTGTTGCGCCGGAGCATACTTCTGCTTTCATGCGTGACATAGGACAGAATCGTCGTGTGCTACTTGCAGGTCATTCACCTGAGGATAGGCCTTCATGAAGCGGCGGACTGCTAGCTCCATATTTCAGCCTATAGGACCCACGGACATTTGGATCTCCCCCTTTCCTAAACAGCCTGTGGAGGAGGAGGACATCCCCTTCTTGGGAACACCTCTGAACGAGTTACCCCAGGAACTGGGAGCGCATGCGCTGCAGATGCTCAAGCCCGCAGAGCAACGGAATATCGCGTTGAAAGACATTAGCGGGAAAGGTCATCTGACAACAATTCTTGCCCAGATGCGCGAGCATGCCCCGACCAATTACAAAGAGGGATGGGTCGAATTTGTGTTGCGTCAGTGCTGTACCCATTTTTGCACTCTGACGTTCTCACGAAACCTAACCAAGAATAAGCCTCTTGCGTACAAGCTCGTGCAGGAATTTTCCAAGCGCCTTAACCGGTTTCTCTTGGGGCGGAATTTTTCCAAGTCCAGCAAACGAGAACGGTCCGCGCTGGTAATAGCCTTTAGTGATGCGGGCAGTGATGAGAAAACCAGGAGGAAACTCCAGCGCAGTATAAACTCACCTCAGGTGAAAAGACGCATTCGGTTCGGCGATGACCACGCCCTACACTTTCATCTCCTGATTCGATTGACCAAGGAACATTTGAACACATTTGAAAAGAAGTGCCTCAATATCCCCAGCCTAATTCAGCGTGAATGGCTTGACATAGGTCAAACATTTGCTGCTCGCGCTAATGGTACCGAATACACGGCTAACTATTGTGGCAGTTCTCTCATCGAACCCATTGAAGACCCGCTCGCAGTTGTTCTGTACTGCCTGAAGAATTTCCAACAACCCCTGCCGGTCGGTGCCCACCAGGTGACCCCTCCCAACTCACCCAGTGATCCAACGACCCAGCGCATAACCACGGACATGGCTTCGTAAGTCGTCGTCATTGTCCGCGGTTATGAGACATATCGGCTTTTTCCAGATGCACCATCTGACCCCCTCCGTCCGTCCTGCGCCGTCCCCTTATCACCCGCCGTTACGATCGCCGCAACTGGACACCTAACCCAGGTGCAGGTCAGCGTCGGCAGCTCCATAAACCAGAGACTGGCCCACTTGCGGGTTATCGCACAGGCCATAACATAAGCCCCACTGTATCACCACATGGTACGCCATCCGTATAGGACCTTGGGCGTTATTGGCAAGGAGGTTAGATGGCGGTATTATAGGTTTCTCCTTAGACCCTATAACGACGAAACAATTGAAAGAATATGGAGCACCGTCAACTTAGCCCGCTTGAGATGACCACCCCAAAGTTGGGGGCCGGGACTGAATGAAGTTTCCACTGCTCGTCCAGTTCGAGTACCACCCTAGCTCACGAGACGCAGCCGCCACCGCAGAATACCTCCATTGTGTGCTCAACGCTGACCCCTCGGTGCCAGGGCTGCACATCCCGACGTGTTTCACACCCGAAGACGGGGGCGGCGAACCGCCGGAGCCATGTATCGCGCGCGAGGCCGATCGAATCATGGTTGTTCTGCTCGCCGATGATCATTTCGCGGCGAACGCCCGCAGCCCGACGAGCAGCGGAAGAACATGGGGCGACTATGCCGTGCGACTTCGTGAGCTCTGCGACGCATCAGGCCATCGCTTCATGCCTGTGCAACTCACGGAGACCGGATGGCCACTCGATGCTCGGTTAGGTGACATCAATTTTCTTCGCGCGTGGGCCGTCGACGATCCCGATCAGCGGAGGAAGTTCATTGCTCGCCGGCTCATACAGATTCTGGTTCGCCGCCTTCGTCCGCACGCGGAAGATGAAGATGCACCAGCAGTGACTATTTTCTTAAGTCACACAAAGATGGACCTCGATAGGGAGCCGCGCGTCGTGAGGGCACTTCTCGCTCATCTCACCGCAACGCAGCCCGAGAAGACCTGGTTCGACAGCGGTGACATCACGTCCGGATCGCGGTTCGTCAAGGCGATCGAACAGGGAGTCAAGGATGCCGCACTGCTCGCTCTTGTAACGGACTCTTACTCGTCACGATCGTGGTGCCGTCGAGAGGTGCTCCTCGCGAAGCACTATCAACGTCCGGTCGTCGTGGTCGACGCCGTGCAGGAACGAGAGGTTCGAAGGTTCCCGTACGCTGGGAATGCGCCGGTGATTCGGTGGAAAGGCGACGCGCAGGAAGTTGTTGATCTTCTCTTGAGAGAGACCCTTCGACATGCTTATTCCGAGGAGAGCCTGAAGCAGAGGAAACACCCCGAGGATGCGATACTTCCAGGGGGCCCCGAACTGGTTACTGTCGTGCATCGGGACAAGAATCAGCCCCTCCTGTACCCAGATCCACCTCTCGGGCCTGAGGAACTGGCAGTGCTTTCATTCACTGGGGTTCGTGTTGAGACACCGCTTGAACGGCACGTGGGGGCAAATAATTTGCGAGGACGGTCGCTTACCGTTGCGCTTTCCGTCTCTGACGCTGAGGATCTCGGAAGATTCGGGCTTCGCGCCTCGCATCTTGAAAGCATCTTCCTGGAGCTCTCGCGCTATCTCCTATTGGCAGGCGTGAGGCTCGCATACGGCGGACATCTTAAAGCAACCGGCTATACGATGCGTCTGGCTGATCTCCTTCGCGATCCGATTGTGGAGCAGCTTCGTGGGCTACCCCCGCGCGGAGAAGCTCAACCGGCCGAACTGGTGACTTATCTCGCGTGGCCAACGCCAAGCACTGTGCGCGACGAGGCGCGACTCGGCCCGCTCGTGGAAGTTCGCCGATGCGATCGCCCTGCCGACCTGGATGAGAGGGTCGACCCGGTATTTATTTCACTGCCTCAAGTGGAGATCCCGCTCGATTCACCTCTCCACCGCTTCGCGTGGGCCCGAGGGCTGACCGTTATGCGCGAACGACAGACGGGAGACGTGGCGGCACGGGTCATCGTTGGCGGCCGCATCGGACCAGCGGGAGAGGGCTACAAAGGCAGGATGCCAGGAGTGCTCGAGGAAGCGCTCCTCAGCATTCGCTCTGACCGACCCGTTTATCTCATCGGCGCGTTCGGCGGCTGCGCACGTCTTGTCCTCGACGCGCTCGAAGGCGTGTCAAGGCCAGAACTAACCTGGAACCACCAGCGCGCAGTTCCCCATTCCGAAGGACTACGACGGCTGTACCAAGAGAGAGGACAACCGTGGGATGAATTCGACAGCATCGCGGCCTTCCTCCAAGGGCGCGGTCTCGCGAGCCTGAACAATGGCCTCTCCCTCGAGGAGAACAAGGAGCTGGCTGCTACACGCTCCGCCGAACGGATACTTGAACTCGTATTCCGAGGCCTCCAACAGGCCTATCCACCACCGGATGCCGGCGCACCGGCTTGAGGATCACATGGCAGACACGAAGAACATCTTCATCTCCCACGTCCATGAAGACGACACGCTTCTACCGCAGTTGAAGGACTTGATCAGTCGCGCCGGCATGGAGGTCCGTGATGGCTCGATCAACAGCAACAAGCCGAACGAAGCGCAGAACGAGGAATACATCAAGCGAGAGATTCTTGCACCAAGGATCCAGTGGGCCAGTACGCTGGTTGTCTTAATCACTCACGACACCGCGGAAAGCTGGTGGGTGAACTGGGAAATCCAGTACGCCATTGAGCAGGGGAAGAACGTTGTTGGTGTCTTCGCGCAGGGCGCAATCGACTCGGACATCCCTGAGGAGCTGCAGAAGTGCGGCGACGCGGCAATCGTTGGCTGGCAGGGCGAACGCGTAGTCGATGCGATAAACGGCAAGATTCATGACTGGGATGATCCACAGACTGGGCAGCCGAGAAGCCCGGAGTGGACCGTGAAGCGCTACAGCTGCTGATGAAATTGTTTTCGTACATCGTCGCGCGCGACTACGGGTTCGCACCCAACCCCTTCCATGGGTACTGCACACTCGCGACCTGCAAGCCAAAGATCCGTGCTGGTGCGGCCGTTGGCGATTGGATCGTCGGCACGGGTGCAAAGACCAAGTATCAGCTTGCCGGCCACTTGATCTACGCGATGAAGGTCAGCGAGATCTTGGATTATGACTCGTACTGGAAGGATCCACGCTTCCTCTGCAAGCGACCAATTCTGAATGGCAGCCTCAAACTGATGTACGGCGACAACATCTACCATCGCAGCCGAGGTCGCTGGGCTCAGACGAACTCGCATCACAGCCTCGAAAACGGACGGCCCAATCCAAGGAACATCGCCCGCGACACAAGCATCAATCGACTCCTGATCGCCACCAAGTTCGTCTACTGGGGCCGCACGGCACCGGCGCTCCCAAAGCAGTTCCGTCCCTTCCGCGCCACTGAAGAGGACATTTGCTGTCCGGGGCAGGGCCATCGCGTGATGTCGCAGGAGTTGGCCGTAGCCTTTGAGAACTGGATCGAGAAATTTGGCAAGTGGGGCGTGCAGGGCCTTCCGCTCGAGTTCGACTCGCACAATCCAACACGTGCCGCACATCGCACGCCGGTGATGGGAAACGAGCACCGGCGTGGCGGCGTAGCCGCTCAACCAGATACACGGCTACTTGGGCAGAGAAGAACCAGGCGATGAGTTACCCGTCAGATCACTGGTTATTGGATTTCGCTGCTGCTGCCGAGAGAACCGACCACTTTGCCGGAAAGCCTGACCATGTCGCGTTGCTTGCCGCGGGAATGATTGGAGAAGCCGGGAGCGTCATCGCTGAACTGAAAAAGGAACGCCGCGAACGGGAAGCGTATCCGGTCTACCGCAATCGGATGCTCGAAGAGGTCGGTGACTTCCTTTGGTACTACGTACGGATTGCCTCAGTGGTCGCCCCAAGCCTTCTTCAAGAACTCCAAGGCAACACTCAGCGCCCAGCGGCGGGCGACGCCTCGACTCGTCCACAACTTTCACAGTTTCTTCAGTTCGGGGTAGCAGTGGGGAACGTGCTGCACACAATCACCGACGGGGATACGGCCCCAGGCGGAAGAGCACGTGAGCTCCTGCGGTGCGTATGGAACTTGCTCGCCAATGTCTGCCGTGAGTCGGGAATAGCGCTCTATGAGGCCGCCGAAAGCAACAGCCAGAAGACGGCCAGCCGATGGCCCCTGGAGAAGAAGTACCGCAGCCTGTTCGACGACGGCCTTCCTGAAGAGGAGCAGCTCCCGCGTCTGCTCCAGATTGACTTCAAGGAGCGCTCGCGCGGTTCCCAGAAGGCTGTTATCCTTCGGTGCAACGGCATAAATTTCGGCGATCGGCTAACCGACAACATCGAGGACCCCGATGGCTATCGGTACCACGACATCTTCCATTTTGCGCATGCCGTGCATCTTGGATGGTCGCCCGTCGTTCGCTCGCTTCTCCGCTGCAAGCGCAAGAGCAGGCCTGAAATCGATGAAGCGCAGGATGGTGCACGCGCTGGAATAATTGAGGAAGCCGTTGCGGCGATCGTCTTCAGCCGTGCGAAGCAACTCAAGTTCTTCGAAGGACAGGACCACGTAGACCTGGACCTCCTCAAGACCGTGAAAGAGTTCGTGGAGGGCTTCGAGGTCTCGGACGTGCCACTCTGGCAGTGGGAAGAGGCCATTCTCGATGGGTACCGAGTGTTCCGTCTGCTGCGAGACAATCTTGACGGACGCGTGACGTTGGACCTTAACCGACGAGAACTCACCTACACATGTCTCACCGAATCGCCCTAACCGGTTCCGGCCGCTGCCCAGCAGGTGCCATGTGATCCGTCTTGCTGATGGCCGACGTCTGCGCACTACCCCTGTCTTCGACACCTACTGGCGTTTTGCAGCCAAGCGCCAGGAGATGTTCATACAGCGGGTGGCTGGAAGCGCGCCGCCGTGGACCGATGACCCTGTTCTTGCCACCCACCGATTCACGAACGTCTATCGGGCTTCCGACCGCGTAAGCCAGTACCTGATCCGCCGTGTTCTCTACGATGGCCCCCAAGAGCCGGAGGAGGTATTCTTCCGCGCAATCCTGTTCAAGCTATTCAACCGAATCGATACGTGGGAGGAACTGACGCAAGCCCTCGACGTCCTGAGTTGGCGAAAGTTTGACCTCGAGGCCTATGCCAGCGTTCTCGATGGCCTCATCGGCCGTGGTCAGCGCATCTACTCAGCCGCGTACATCATGCCGTCTCCCGCCTTCGGGAGCCCGCGCAAGCATCGGAATCACCTCCGGCTGATCGAGCACATGATGTCCAATGGCGCACCATACCGAATCAGGCATGCGCGTTCACTCAGAGACGTGTTCGCAGTCTTGCGCGGCTACCCCTCGCTTGGAGACTTTCTAGCCTTTCAGTTCACGATCGACCTTAACTACAGTCAGCTGATCGACTTCTCGGAAATGGACTTCGTCGTCGCAGGTCCCGGCGCTCGGGATGGCATCCGCAAGTGCTTCGTCGATACCGCCGGGCTGACCGAAGCCGAGATCATCCGCGTGATGGCCGAACGTGCAGACGCCGAGTTTGAACGCCTCGGGTTGAAATTCCATAATCTATGGGGGCGGTCCCTGCAGCTGATCGACTGTCAGAACCTTTTCTGTGAGGTGAGCAAGTACGCGCGCGTCGCCCATCCTGACGTGAGCGGCGAGTCCGGACGGATGCGGATCAAGCAGAAGTTCGTCCCGCGCCCGACTCCCATTCCACAATGGTATCCCCCAAAGTGGGGGATTGCCCTGCCGGCCAACGGCCACCATGCGGCAGAGAATCCGCATGGGCCAGCATAGATGAGGATGCGGGCTGAGCAAAAAGTCATATGACGAAAGTAAGCATTCTGGAACTCGCTAGCCAACAGGGCAGCACCTCTAAACCTTGGGATCCAACGAATTATACCCGGGACAGTTTCTATCCTTTTTATAAGGAAAGACCGGTAGCCAGGCCAGCTCCAAGTGATCTCTCGCAACAAACCACTCCTAAAGATCGCGTCGCCGCCGTTGGATCACCGCTGATAGTACAGGGCGCGATTCCGGCGGGCTACCAATGCCCGTCGCGACGGCCACCCCGTTCACTATGACCTCCGGCAAACGTGTATGAATCCCCATCGTAGTCCGTGATACAAAGTACATGATCCGACGGAAGCTGAATACCTCCGGCCTCATCGGATACGTCATCTGGGTGGTGGTATCACGTGTCGGCCTCCTTCGATGTTCGCCCGGTGCGACGTGTGTCTGCTGTGCGTCCGGTATCTGGAGCCACGCTCGCGTGAAGCCCGGCATCACCAAGCCCGCGCAAACCACGACAGGCCGGAGTTCACCGATCGAGGGGGCTCACGAGCCGAGCGGCATCGGAAGCGGGCTCACAGGGGAGCCGACTCACCTGCGGACGGCACGACGGAAGCCAAGAGACTCGCCAGCGGCCTGGCGGCCGCCGATCCGACGAGCAGGCAGGCGGAGACCTGTTCGACGTCAATTAGATTTGAGGGTCGCAATTCTAATTGTCGCTGAACAGAGACCGGCCCGAGCGGCCCGTGGCGATGAGCGACGGCCGATGAACGAGCGGGGGAAAGAGGCACGGGGCCACTCGCGCGAAGTATGGGACGACAGGCCAGCCAGCCCAGAAGAAGAGAGGTCGGGAGAGGGCTGCGTGAGCGGCTGGCTCCGAGGCGGAGGGACCCGCATCGAGGCCGCCGCGGGCCTGAACGCGGGCAGACATCCAGTCTACGCACAAACGTTACCGCAAGACCTGACCGCAAGAGTAGACCTGATTTCTCTAACTATGCGAAATAAGGGCCTCGCGAGATTTTGACCCGACTACGACCCGACAAGCCAATACACACCCGGCTCCAGTCGGGTTCTAGTCGGGTTTGCGCCAAATTCGCTTTGAATATCCGACACTTCCCAAAAACCATTCACTACCACCCGTGGTATAGGTAATAACCCTACCGCAAGAGCTCGCGTCGAGGCTATTTTTCGTGGGCAAACAAGGGGCAGTGTGATATATGTCCATCAGATTAGCGCGATGGAGGGATAGCAGGATGGCAGCCGACACGATGAAGAAGCTCTTTCACCTTTCGCGTGAACAACACGAGATCTTACGGTTGGCCGCTTTCGACCGCAGGCGCTCGCAATCCGATCTGATGCGCGAGGCCCTAGATCAGTGGATCGACCGGCAAGGCCTCCGCACGCGTCAGACTTCCGGCGTAAAGACCAAAGGCGCCTCGGGTCGCAAGGCCGCGTCCAGCTCCCGGCACTGATCAGCTTTGGCAGGCCACTCCCCCTCCCCCGCCTGATCCGGCTTCTTCATCCCGACAGTCACCGCCTCTGTGCTCGCTTGAAAATCCGCCTTCGTGACGCCACACTTCTTCGCGAGAACATCCTCTACAACCTTATTCCGTAGGGACAGACGGACGAGGTCCGCCGCCAAGACCGACACCATCTTAGTCAAGGTCTCAATCTGTGCGTCCCGCCGGATCGCCGTCGTCTTCTGCTTCTGTTTCCAGCCCTTCCCGGTTCCGTTGTTCGCCATATATCCTCCCAGTTATCGAGTGACCCTCCCCAACGGGGCAGTTGTCCCACGGCCTGCGCGCCGTCAATGGCGGTGAGGACGCCCCGCTCCCGGGCCAGGGCGCAGAGCTGCGCCGCCGGCAGCCGAATCCCGGTGCAGTAGGAGACGTGGCTGAACGCCAGCAGCCGCGTGGCCGGCCCCATCACTTCCGCGAAGCCGCGCGCCGTCTCGTCCGGGTCTCCGGAGACCGGCAGCACGCGCACGGACACGCCGTGTTGGCGCGCCAGCGAGTACCAGGGCACCAGCCCGG